>SXGS01250154.1_pt1 | contig 16256 bp, 8 predicted proteins | sample 3174681 | NCBI WGS metagenome assembly SXGS01 (sample SAMN11356861, study PRJNA531348) | freshwater metagenome | isolation source: freshwater sample F1-80 | place: China: Fuxian Lake, Yuxi | collected 2017-12-25 | reverse complement strand
GGGAAACCTACGGGGGTTGTTGTTTTTGGAGCGAAGCGGTCTGGTCAAATAGTAAACCCGTTGACGAAGTCGAATGCGCCAGGCGGCGGAGGGGCGCGAAGCGGTGCCAGCGGCCAGGGGAAGGGGAGTCGCCTTGGTGCTGGCGGGCGAACAAAGAAAAGGGGGTTCCGCTGGTACGGAACCCCCGAAGGTGCCGGCGGCCGTTAGGCCGAGGCGCCCTACTTGCGGGTGATCAGGTAGAAATCGGGGCTGGTGCCGGGCGTCCAACCGGTACCAAAACCACTTTGCGGCGTGGACAACGGCCAGGTCGACGTAGCATCGGCCTTGTACCCAAGGGTACCGGAATACCCTGCTCGGCTGTTGTACTTCACCGTTCCATAGCTCTTCACGACGATCCAGTAATTGATCGCCCCGTTAGATGTGTCGATCGTGTACGGCGTCGTGAAATTGACTTCCTGGCGGACGCCCGGGTCTCCGGAAGCGATGCTGCTGGGGGTGACAAGCGCGGACGAGGTGGCCAGGCGGGTTGCGGGGCCAGAGCTGTCGCTGAAGAGGGCCACGCCGAAGGTCCCGGTGGAGCCGGGCGCCAAGTAAACGCCAATGCCGCTCGCCTTCGTGATCACACCCATTGGAACCGTGATCTTGATGGCATCGATTTCGTTAGGCCAGTCGAACACCGTGCCGTCCGTATAGGGGTAACGATCGGCGTTCGAATCGTTGTCGTAGTAGGTGTAGGCCGTACCATCCATGAACGACCCCCAGAGCAGGGAGTTGTAGATCAGCTGCCGGCTAGAAGCGGTGTCGGCATACTCCATCGACGCGCCCGCGAACATTCCTCGCCCGTCGGTGGCGTCGCCAGTGCCGCGGACAATGATCGGATTGACGTTGTTGCCTGTGCCGGTACCCGCGATCTGCACTCCGGTGAGGCAGTTACCCGTGGGGCCGTCCATCGAAGCCCAGTTGGTGCAGGTTGCAGCTTTGGTTTGATAGCCTCCATCACCTGTGACCCTATTGGCGATCAAGTTTTGAAGGACGGTATGGGCGTCATTGCCCCCAACCGGTGCCGCGGTGTACACGCTCGCGTTCGAGGTATAGCCGCTCGCGAATGTCGCCGCTTTGACACCGACAATGTCGCCAAGCGAAGACTGGTTGGTGGTCTGCCACAACCGGCCGGACACGATCAAACCGCCGGTCTTGTTGTTGACGAAGGACGTAATGGCGTTCTTTTCCGTTGTGGTGTACGCGGTGGCATACCCAATTTCCGGACCGTACAGTACGTCAACCGACGCCGGTATCGTGCTGATGGTCGGCGTACTTCCTGAAGCATCGGCGTAGATCGCGGTGATGGTGACGGGGCAAGTGCCGAGAGTGGACCAGTTGGTCGCCCCGCTGTACAGAGGACTGTTGGTGTCCAGCGTGGGGTGGGCTACTCCCCCAGCCGCATAGCCGGGCAGCACACCGACCGTGATTCCGGCGCAATCGTCCGGCCGTACCCAGGTGGTGTTGGAGGCAAACGTGGAGGAGTACCCGCCCGCACCGTCCGTGGCCCGAACATCGCAGCGAATCATGTCGTCGCCGAGGGTGTACAGGCGGTTGAAGGTGTCGTTGGTGTAGGTCTTCGTCTTGAGCGAGCCCGTACCCTCAGCCGTGGAGTGCACGTACCACGCGAAATCCCAAGTGACGGTGTCGCCATCTGGGTCCGTGGGCAGCGAGCCCGGCGGGGTACAGAGCAGATCGTGCTGCCCCTCGATCGCGCTGCTGGTGAGCGACGTCGTGCCGGCGGGATTGTTCGGCGCCGCGTTGACGATCGAGTACTGGGCGGTGGTTATGCTGCCGCCATTTTCGGTGCCGTCGTTCGCCGTAATCACCGCTTTCACATAGTCGCCCTTCGCAAACAGGGTGCTGGACAGCGTGTTGGGGTAGGTCGTCGAGGTCGAACCCACCGTGTTGCCCACACCCGGCGAGAACCCGCTTGATGTGCTCTTGTGCCACTGCAGGGTCCGCGTGACGGTGTCGCCGTCGGCATCCGCGGATGTGACACTGCTGACATTGGGCGGATTGACTTCCGTGCAGGTGAATCCGCTCGTTTCGCTGTAGCTACTGATTGTGGGGAGGGTATTTCCGATGGTCTGAATCGTCGAATCCGGTGACGTCCCGGACGAGGTCGTGCCATCGCTAGCAACCGCGGTCACCTTCAGCTTATCGGCGCGATCGAAACAAGATCCGCTGCATTCGTCGGTGGCATCGTTCAGAGTGTTGTCGGTTTGACCACTGATCGTCGCGAAGGAGCCTGTTCCTTCATTTTGGAGGGACCAGGTGTAGGTGTAGGTGAGCGAGTCGCCGTCCGCATCACTGAAGCTAGCGGGGGTGGCGGTGAGCGTGGTGTCTTCTACGAAACTGCTGGTCGCTCCGCCGACCGTGGTGGTATTGCTGGAGATCGCCACCGTGCCCGTGACGGGCGCGCTGTTGTTGATGACCACGCCGGTCGCGGCATCCCCTGTGGCGGACGCGGACGAGGTGTCCACGGCGGTGACGCGAACTTTGATGTAGTCGCCTTTGGCCAACTGCGCGTAGCTGTTGATCGCTATGGTCGAGCCGGTGGCGCCAGTGACGGTGGTGCCGGGCATCGCGAAGCCCGCGCTCGTTCCTTCGTACCATTGGTAAGTGATGACCGGCGCGGAATCGGCGTCATCGACGTCCGAGACGGTGTAGCTGACCGACGCGACGCTCGTCTTGTACAGTGGACCGCCCGTGACCGAGACGGAAGAGACCACCGGCGCGGTGTTGTTGACCAGCCACGAGTTGGTCAGGGCCGCGGCACCATCTTCTGTGCCGTCGTTGGGGGTGACGGTCGCTCGCAGATAGTCGCCTTTGGCGTAGTAGGTATTCGCCAGGGTCGCGGAGGTTGCGCCGTTGATTACGGTGCCGCCGGACACTGCGAACATGCTGCTGGTTCCCTTGTGCCACTGAATGGCGACGCTCACCGTATCTCCGTCGACGTCGCCCGTCGGCGTGGTGAGCAGGGCGGGGCTTGAGCCTTCCGTCGCGCTGCAGCAGTTGTTGGTGTAGGTCGCTGTGGGAAGAGTGTTACCAATGGTAACCGTGTTGTTATTGGTGCTCGTTGAGCTGGTGGCACCTGCAGAATCCGTCGCATAGGCGACGACTTTTACCTTGTCTGCCTTGTCGAATTTGGAGGAGCCGTCATTGGTATCGACCAAGGTTTGCGCGGAGCCCACATTAACAAAGCTGTTGTTTCCTTCGTTATCTGCGGACCATGAATAGGTGTAGGTGAGGGTATCACCGTCCGCATCAATAAAGCCCGAAGGCGTTGCGGTGAGGGTGGCTAACTCGACGAAAGTGCGTCCGGAAACGGTGCTGCTCGAGATCGCCACGGTGCCGACCACCGGAGCGCTGTTGTTGATCAGCACACCGGTCGAAGCGTCCCCATAGCCGGACCCACCACCAACGGTTTCCGTAGCGGTGACGCGGACTTTGACGTAGTCTCCCTTAACCAATTGGGCGAAGCTGTTGATGTTCAAGGTCGCCGCGGTGGCGCTGGTGACCACCGTGCCCGGCATCGAAAACCCTGCGGCGGTGCCCTCATACCACTGGTAGGTGATGGTCAACGCGTCGCCATCGACGTCTGAAGCAGTATAACTCGAGGTGGCGGTGCTGTTTTTGTAGAGCGGAGCGCCGCCCACCGAGACAGCCGATACCACGGGAACGGTATTTCCAACGGTCGCATTGCTGGACGGACTGGTATTCGTGGTGGCATTGCTGCTGTCTTTCGCGATGGCGACCGCGTACAACACGTCCGCCTTGTCAAAGCAGGACACGCCGCCACAGAGTGCCGTGTCGTTCAGCGAAGCCCCGGTTTGACCAGCGATCGCCACAAACGAACCGGAACCTTCGTTTTGGAGGTACCAAGTGTAGGTGAATGTGATGGAATCGCCGTCGGGATCGGTGGCCGATCCGGTGGCGGTGAGCGTTCCTCCTTCCACCGGAGCGTAGGTATTCAAAGAAACGGTTCCCACGGAAGGTGCGGCGTTTCCAACAATCGCCGATGCGGAGATGGAGCTGGATACCCAGACTCCGCTGTCATCCTTCGCTTGGGCGATCGCCGTGATCGCGTCGGCCTTGTCGAAGCAGGAGACGCCACCGCACAAGGTGGTGTCGTTGAGAGACGACCCCGTCTGGCCGGAAATCGTGTTCCAGCTTCCGGTACCTTCATCCTGCAGATACCAGGTGTACGTGTACGTCAAGGCGTCGCCGTCGACATCCGTGAAGGTCGGGGTAGCGGTGAGCGTGCCGCCTTCGACTGGGGTGTAGGTGTTGAATGCGACCGTGCCGTTGGTGGGCTGAGTGTTTCCAACGGTGGCGGGGCTGGACGCCGGGCTGCTGACGGGAGTGCCGCCGTCGCTGGCATTGGCGACCACCTGTACCTTGTCGCCCTTGTCGAAGCAGGAAGCTCCGCCACAAAGCGTGGTGTCGTTGATCGACGGGCCAGTTTGGCCGACGATGGTGACGAACGACCCCGAACCTTCATTTTGGACAGACCACGTGTAAGTATAGGAGAGAGCGTCACCATCAGGATCGGAGAATCCCGACGGAGTGGCGGTGAGGGTGGAGCCTTCCACCGGATTGAGCGTACTCAAGGACACCGTGCCCGCAACCGGCGGCGTGCTGCTCACCGTAGCGGTCGGTGACTGCGACGTATTGGTGCTGGCCGCGCCGTCAAATGCCGCGGCCACCGCGTAAATCTTGTCATCACGGTCGAACAATGAGGTGCCGCCGTCGGCCAGATTGGCGGTCGTCTGACCAGAGATCGCCGCAAAGCTTCCTGAACCTTCGTTTTGCAGGTACCAGGTGTAGGTGTAGGAGAGCGAATCGCCGTCGAGGTCGGTGACCGTTGGCGTTGCGGTGAGGGTGCTGCCTTCGGCGGGCGTATAGGTGTTGAGCGCCAGGGTACCGGCCGACGGAGCAGAGTTACCAACGGTAACGTTGCCGGAAGTTACGTTGGAACCGGATGCTCCGAGGGAGTCCTTCGGGGTTACCACCACATACACCACGTCCGTTTTGGCGAAGTAGTTGGTGGCGAGCGACGACGCATTGGTGCCGGTAGGAACCGCTGCACCCGCGCCGCCGATCTGTTTGTACCAAGCGTAAGTGTGCGTACCTGCGGCATCGCCTTCGATGTCGTAGTAACCGTTGACCGTCGCCACGATGGCGCCCAACGCGCGGGTGGGGTTGGTCGGCGACAGGCTGACGGAGGTGGCGGAGGGCGCCGCGTTGCCCACAGTCACGATGCCGGAGTCGACGGTGGAACCAGCCAAAGCTGCATTGTCGCGAGGGATCACTTGCACGTAGAGGGTGTCGCCGCGATCGTAGTACCCATTCGAAAGGCTAGCATTGTCGGTGCCGACGGCTATCCACGAACCAACACCACCAATCTTGCGGTACCATGTGAAGCTAGGGGTTCCCGTCGGATCGCCGTCGGGATCCGTGTACCCCACGAGCGATGCCGTCGGTGAAGCCCCTTTGGTAGGGCTGGAGGGCGTGATCGCGATCGAACTGACGCTCGGCGGCGAGTTGACGACGGTCGCCGTGGCCGATGTAACCGCAGGACCAACACCGCCTTTGCTGTCAACCGGGTAAGCCTCGACCTTCAGAGCGTCGGTTTTGGCGTAGTACGAAGCACCGAGCGTATTGGTCGTCTGACCGACGATTTCCGTCCAGCTGCCTGCGCCGCCGACCTTTTTGAACCACTTGAAGACGTGTGTTCCTTCCAGATCGCCGTCGGGATCCGAGTAACCGGCGGGCGTGGCGACGGGCGCCAGAACTTCCGAAGGAGAGGTGGTGTTCAAGGACACATTGGTGAACGTCGGGACGCCGTTTCCGACGGTTACGGGCACAGAATCCACCGGAATACCGTTGCCGCAGCCGAGGCCGCAGGTATCGGAGGGCGTGACTCGCACTTTGACGCTGTCGTTGGCCGTGAAGTTGCTCGGCGCCAGAGAGCTGGTGGTCGCTCCATTGACGGCCACCTCATTGACGTACCACTGGTACGCATATTGTGGTCCATCTCCGTCAGGATCCGTCCACCCCACCGGGGTGGCGATCAGGGTGTCGTTGACCGTGGGGTTGGTGATGTTGAGCGACACGCTCGAAATCGAAGGGAGGGTATTTCCGATGGTGACGGTTGGGGATTGCTGGGTGGTACCTGCTAAACCGTCGTTCGGCGTAACACGAACATAGACCGTCTGGCCGCGGTTAAAGTTCGTACCCGCGAGGGTCGAAGCGGTGGCTCCACCGAGCGCCACACCGTCTACGTACCACTGATAGGTGTAAGCAGGCGAATCGCCGTCTAAATCCGACCACCCATTGGCCACGGCGGTCAGGGTCGAGTCCGTCTTCGGGCTGGCCGGCGTGATCGACGCGCTTGTGATCGCAGGTGCACTGTTCAAAACGGTCGCTTGCTGCGAGGCTTTGGGTACACCGCTCGCCGTGCCGTCCGAAGGGGTGCACACCACGAGAATGGTGTCGCCCTTCGCAAAGAAGGACCCTGACAACGTTGCGGTTGCGCCGCTTTGTACTGGCGTTCCGGCACCGTTAACGTACCAGTCGAAGGTGTACACGGCCGTATCGCCGTCCGCATCGCTGAAGCCGTTGGGGGTGGCGGTGAGGGTATCGGTGGTGATCGGCGACAAAGGCGCCAGAGTCAGACCGGTAAGCGAGGGCGCTCGGTTGACGACGGTGGCGGTGTTCGATTGCACAGGCGTGCCAGAGGTGGTCCCATCGGTGGGGGTGACACGAACGTAAACCTCATCGCCCTTATCGAACTTCGTTCCCGGTAAGCTGGGGTTGGTGCCACCGGATGCCACGGCGACGTCATTGACGTACCACTGATAAGTGTAGCTGGAACTGTCACCGTCGGCGTCGGTCCAGCCCGTGGGGGTCGCTGTGAGGGTGTCATCGGTGAACGGGGATTCATTGGACAAGGTGACGGTGTTGATCGAAGGAGGCGCGTTGGCAACGACAATGTTCGCCGAGAGGGTGGCGCCGGAGGTCAAACCGTCGTTGGGGGTAACCACGCAGACAACGGTATTGTTTTTGGAAAAGTAGGTGTTTCCATCGAGAGTGGACGTGGTCGGGGCCACGGCGTTGCCGTTGACGGTCCACGCATAAGTGTAGGTGACCGTTTGGTTTTCGGCATCGGTGGACGTTGCACCGCACACCAAGGTGTCGTTGGTGTAGACGGGGTTCGGCGACAACGTCACGTCGGACACCACGGGTGGGGTGTTGCCGATGGTGACTTCGGCCCATGCGACCGTTCCGCTGCCGTGGATGTCGTTGGGAGTGACGATGACTCGCCAGGTTTCCCCATAGGCCGTGGCCGAACCTGGCACCGTATTGGTGCTGATTCCGGTGGGCTGGTTGTTGCGCAGCCAGTCGTATTCGTAGTTGACCGTCTGGCCTTCGGGGTCCGTGCTGGGGCTGGTAATGTTGGCCGTCAGCGTATCGTCGCCGTTTGGCGTCGCGGGAGAAATGGCGATCCCTGGTGCCGTTGGGAGGCCATTGATGGTGACGTCCGAAATCAGTTCCGTCGCGTATAGGCCGTCTTCGTCGGTGACCGTCACGAGGATGTTGTGGGTACCGACACTCAACGTGTCGGTGAAGATAATGCCACCGTCGGTATCGGGCGCCCCGCCGTGGAAATCGCCGTCCAGATCCGAGGTCCAAGTGACGTACGTTTCTGAGAGTGCGCCATCGTCGGCGACGAGTGCCTCGAACGTGAGGGTTTCGTTTTCGTTGTAGACCATTCCGGAGACTGGCTCGGCAACGGTGATCGACGGGGGAGTACCTACCGAATACAGAATCGAGTCGGTGCAGACCTCGCCCCCTTCGTCGGTGACGGTCAGCGTGATTGTGTGGGTGGTGGGGGTGAGATCGGCGTACGAAAAGCTCACGCCCCCGTCGGAATCGGGGGTGCTGGTCCCCAGATCACCGTCTTGATCGCTGCTCCAGGCGACATCCAGGGTCGGAATGTGTTCGTCGTCTACCTGGGCGACGAAGTCAACGGAAATGTCGGGTGCCCCCGCACTTCCGGATTCGGGCTCAAGGATGGCGCAACTGGGTTGAAGGTTGGGGCCGCTCACATGAATGGTGACGTTGGCCGTGCCTGTTTTGGAATCGCCGTCCGTTGCGGTGACGGTGATCGAGTGATCGCCCTCTGAGAGCGCGACCGCACCGGAGGCCACGCCGCTGCTGTCAGGGTGGTCGGGCAGGGTGAGTTCGCCATCGAGACTGCTTTCCCAGGTCAGATTCAGATCCTCGGCAGGGGTCTCCGCATCTGCAAAATTGGCGGTGAAGGTGACGAGTGAATCCGAGTAGTAGTGTCCGTCGGGAGTAGGTGAGGTGATCGTGGACGTGGGGGAGCCGGTCGCATTGACCGTGATGTTGACCGTGTCGGAGCCCACATTTCCGGCGCCGTCAGCGACACTCAACGTGATTTCGGTGTCGTCTGGATCCAACACGATGGAGCACTGCGTTTGGCCGTTGTCATCGGGATGACCTGCGGTGCATGCGGAGGCGCCGCCGACCGTCCACGTGACGGTCAATTGGTCCATCGAACCATCGTCTTCGACGGTTCCCATGAGCTGAGCGGGCGCGCCTTGGGTGAGCGTGGCCCCATCGGCCGGAGAGTTGATCATCGCCGTAGGCGCTTGATCTTCCGCGGTGTGGACTGTCCCTCCGCTGCATGCTGGGATGAGAGCTGCCAGCAGAAACAACGAAGACGTGCGCCAAGGCATCATGAAAACCTCACGGATCCATTGTGAAGAGTGCGCAACTGAAAATCAATGGCTTTCGTGATTGTGATTATCACAGGCGGATTTCTGACCGCTCATTATTTGAGTGCGCGAATCATCCGTCGGTGGGGGCCCACCTCCGCAATCTCAAACAGCGGGCCCACGGCGCGCCACCCGGTGGCCAGATAAAAAGCCTCGGCGGTAAGGCGCGCATTGCACCAGAGGGGCTCTGCCATTTCTGCCGCGATGCCGGTCAGGAGTTCGCGGCCTAGGCCATGCCCTTGAAACTCCGGATCCACGGCCATGCCACGCAATTGAAGGCCTGGACCCTCTCCATCGGGAAAGGGGGCATCGACCACGCTTGCACAGGCGAGGATCCGTCCGTTCCGTTCAAGCACCCAATGGCGAGTGCCCGCTAGAGCATCGCACGCCCAAATTGCCGTTTCTCTGGGGCGTCCAGGCCGCAGTACCTTGTGGCGTAAATCGATGACTTCTTCGGCGGTGGCGCGGCGTACCATGGAGAACTCCGGAGAACAGAAGTGTCGCCGATTTTGGAACCGCCGGCCATGGCCTTGCGTGTAGGAGACTGCTGCGGTATTCGCGGGTATCGGAGGCGAAATGTGGGCGATCCTGGCGTGTGCTTTTGCGGCGGAGCCGGTGGTTTCGTTGCAGGAGGCGGAAGCAAGTGGGTTTTTACCTGTTGAGCTTCCCGCGGATCCACCGGCGCCGCTCCGCGTTTTGAAGGGGGCGGTGGTTTGGACCAGCGTCGGTGAGCGGCTCTCTCCTGGCTATGTGGTCCTTCGGAATGGGAAGATCGATGCGGTCGGTGCCGGCGAGCCTCCTGCGGTTCCTGGTGCTGCAATCATCGATTTGGCTGGTCGTCACGTCACTCCGGGGCTGATCGATACCCACAGCCATTTGGGCGTGTACCCGGCGCCCGATGCACAGGCGAATGAAGACGGCAACGAAATGACCAGTCCGACAACCCCTGGGGTTTGGGCCGAACATAGCTTATGGCCGCAAGATCCGGGGTTTCAAACGGCGGTGGCAGGCGGGATCACCACTCTTGAGATTCTCCCGGGTTCGGCGAATTTGGTTGGCGGACGCGGGGTGATCATACGTCCAACGCCGCGTCGCGGCAGCAGGGCCATGCGTTTGGACGGTGCACCGGAAACCGTAAAAATGGCTTGCGGTGAAAATCCGAAGCGCGTATACGGCGAAAAAAGTAGAGCACCCAGCACGCGAATGGGAAATTTGCGTGGTCAGCGGGAAGCGTTCTTAGAGGCAAAAGCCTACCTCGCCAAATGGCAGGAGTTCGATCGCAAGCATTCCGAATGGGCGACTCCCAAGAAAAAGAAGTCCAAAGGGGAGGAACCGAAGGCTCCCGACCGCAATTTGGAAATGGAAACCCTCGCGGGAGTGCTGACCGGCGAAATTCTGCCCGAGATTCATTGTTATCGGGCTGACGACATGCTGTCGTTTCTTCAGCTGTCCAGAGAGTTTGGGTTCAAAGTACGTTCCTTTCACCATGCTCTAGAAGCTTATAAGATCGCCGATATTCTGGCCAAAGAGGAGGTTGCAGTATCCACCTGGGCGGACTGGTGGGGGTTTAAGCTGGAAGCGTACGACGGGATTCAGGAAAATGCGGCGTTTATCGAGGTGGCGGGCGGACGTCCGGTGATCCACTCCGATTCGCCTATCGGAATTCAGCGGCTCAATCAGGAGGCTTCAAAAGCCTTGTATCGAGCCAAAGACGCGGGTTTTGATGTGACGGAGTCGGACGCGATCCGTTGGGTGACCGCCAATCCCGCCTGGGCCTTGGGGATCGACGATCAAGTCGGCACGCTCGAAGTAGGAAAACGCGCCGACGTGGTCGTGTGGAGCTCCAATCCATTGAGTGTGTATGCAAAGGCCGAACAGGTCTACATAGATGGTCAACTACTTTACGATATCACCCATCCTGAGCCATGGTCGGACTTCATGATCGGTCAGGAGGCACGATGATCCTTACACTTTGGTCGTCTTCCGCACTGGCCAAGTGCGTCTTGTTTGCTGGGGCGCTCACCCACCTTCCCGAAAAGGAACAGATCTCCGACGTTCTCGTGGGGAACGATCGGATCGTATCGGTAGGCGCTGGCCTTCCGTCGACCTGGAACGGCGAATCCTGCGAAAAGATGGACGGAAAGGGTCTTCAACTGACTGCGGGCTTCATCGAAGCCAACAGCCACTTGGGGTTGGTGGAAGTCAGCCTGGAAGACCGAACTTCCGACTTTGATGCCGAGAAATCCGACCCGGTACGCGCCTCCCTGCGCGTGGCCGACGCCTACAACCCCGCCTCCACCTTGATCCCGATTTCTCGGCGTGGAGGGGTTACTTCTGCGATTACGACGCCTTCGGGCGGTCTGGTCAGCGGACAATCGGGGTGGGTTGATCTGGCGGGGGACACTCAACGCGCATCGGTGATCCGGCCGTCGATCGCGGTTCGCGCGGAGTTTTCGGCGTTTGGCTCCAGAGCGGAATCCCTGCTTCGGTTGCGGGAGTTGTTGGACGATGCTCGCCGGTACTCGGCCAAGAAGGCAGTATGGAGCGATGAACTCTTGCATCCGGACGGCGTCTCGCTCGGAGATCTGGAGGCATTACAGCCGGTCCTCAAAAGAGAAGTTCCATTGGTGATCGCCGCCAACCGCGCCGCCGACATCGAGGCGCTGCTTCGCTTGGCCGAACAACAGCAGATCAAGCTGGTGATCGAGGGCGGTGCGGAAGCATGGATGGTGGCCGATCTGCTTGCAATCTCAAAAACCGCGGTGATCCTCGACCCCTACGTGTACGGGCCAGGAGGTTTTGATGAGGTTCATGGCCGGGCGGAGAACGCTGCTCTGTTGGAAAAGGCCGGTGTGCCAGTGATTCTTTCGACGTTCAGTTCCCACAACGCCCGGTTGCTTCCGCAGGCCGCCGGAAATGCCGTTCGCGGGGGGATGACGCATGCGGGCGCCATTCGCGCGATTTCGTCGACCCCAGCGGAGGTGTTTGGCGTGCCGGACCGCGGGAAGATCGCCGTGGGATCGCTGGCGAACCTCGTCTTATGGTCCGGGGATCCGCTGGAGTTGTCGACCAACGTCAAAGGCGTGTGGATTGGCGGGCAGGCGATGTCGCTTGAAACCCGGCAAACGAAGCTTCGGGACAAGTACCGCGAAATCGTAAAGTAGGTTGATGATGTCGACGGACTTGGGCGACGTTCGGGACACCCTGCGCGCCTGCAGTGAAAAGTTTCGCTTAGAAACCCGTTTTATCGGTGCGATGGTTGAGTTTCGTCGGGGAGCGGAGGCACACCACGGCGCCTCGGTGCGGCTGGAGACTACGACCGTGATCGCCCAAATCGTTGCTTGGCCCAACGGTTATGTGGACCTAGAGATCGCTACTGTCACCGACGATGAACCCCATATACGCACGGAGGAGGTCACCTCTTTGGCGGCACTGCGGGGGTTGGTCGACACCTTTGCAGACGAGGTAGTACGGCTGGGCGGTTGAGGCGCCACACCAGCAACAGTGGACCCCCCAAAGCGCGAGGTTTCCGACAGCGGGCCCGCCCTTTTGATCAAGAGTTGATTTCCCTTCCCCGAATTCGGAACTGGCCCCACGCTAAAGCGCAATTTTAGGCCGAATTGAACCGAGGTCGCCCGCGCACTTTGTCCTTTGCGGCCCACCGCTGCCGTGGCGTTGTGATTGCCCCTGGTCCGGCCGCAGCGGGCACGCCGAAATGAGAATCGCTACCACCGTCCTTGCACATCCAACAGCGGCATCATGTCCAACGGCACCACCGGCGGCGGAGCTGGCGTTCGGTCATCCCAATCGTGAAATCCATATCGAAATTTCTCCCAGGCCATGGCGACCCCTAGCCCGACGGCGACATGATTCCCGATCGCCCGCAAAACGAAGATTTTCCCGCCCAGATCCGGTCCCCCCGAAAACTCAATTCGCCCCTGCCCGGTGATCACCCAGCCGGCATTCGGCGTCCAATCCAGGCGAATCGTCGGAGCCAACGACCATCCGGTGACCAGTGGCGCAAGTAGTGGGTCTAACCAAGGGACATCCTGGAATTCCAGAGGTTTGTCGCCCCGCGACGTCAGCGGAATCCCTCCGCGAAAATGAATCCGCATCGACACCGCGACCTGGTCATTCCGCCAACCGCCATACACGCTTGCACCGGGAACCAACGTCCAAGCCACGGTTTGGTCGGCACCGATCGGTTGCAGAAATCCGGTCTGCAACATCTTGAAAGCGAAGGTGGGTACCCCTAACTCGCCCCCCGCGGCCAGCGAAAACCCGGAATCATGGTCCCAAAGTTCGCGCTTGAATTCGACCGTCGGCGCTAAAAAGAACGCCAACCCATTGGCGCTGATCTCGGTGCGATCATCAATTCCAATGGTCACTGGCCGAAACAGTCCAAAGGCTCCGTTCTTTTCGCCGATGGTCCAGGGGGTGTTCGTCCCTGAAAACAGAGGGCTATTGGCAGGATCTCCTGCGAACGCCAAGCTTGCAAGTAGCGCGATCATGGGAGCACCAACACGCCCCACATGGGGGCATGGTCGGAAAGGGTCATTGGATCGGGCACTTCTACCCCCGGGCCGTCGTCGGCATCTTGAACGACCCAGCCCTCCGACCAACTGCGATTGGAGAATAGATAGTCCAAACGCTGGGTCCAATGGACATCTTTGCTGATGGAGTGGGACATGTAGTTGGCTTGCTCTGCTTCGGTGGTGGCATTCATATATGCATCGAGGGTCGGCTTCCCGTCCCCATGATCCTCTTCCGATGCCTCTTCCCATGCGTCATACCACGGAACCAACACGTCCTCTTGCCCGATGTAGTCGACCGACCCCACTCCTCGGTTTCCGGAAACATCCGATTCATCGGCAAAATCCTCCAGTCTCAGCGAACCCGGCGGAATCACATTCAAATCGCCCCCGATGATCACATCTCCCTCAATTCCAGCGGCTTCGTCAAAGGTCTGCTCGATCTGTCGGATTTTCGTGCCATCCGTCGAATAGGCGTCCGGATGGTTGACCAACACTTCCATCGGGCCGGTCGGCAATTCCACGGTCGCCCGTAAGATACATCGGTCCAAATAGAAATATTTCGTGATGGCATCCTGGTCCTCCTGCGGGCCCAAATCGATGCGGGTGTTTTTTGTTATCGGGTACTTACTCAGCAGTGCATTGCCCATATCAACCTTTCCTAGGCCATGATCGGGCACGTAGTTGACCTGCCAATTCGGTACATAGGCTGCATAGTTGTAGCCGAGATCGCTGTCGTTTAAAAACCAATCCACCATGTCCACATACGCGCTTCGTTTAGACCCAACCTCGATTTCTTCCATCATCACGATGTCCGGATCGAATTCCGCCAATAGATCGCGGATGCCATCCAAGTTTCCCAGCACTTCGGCTTCCGTCATTGAAACGGTATCTCCAAAGCCATCAAACCAGAAGTCGATTCGCCCTGCCCCGAATTTGATGTTCCAAGCCACGACCTTCAATTCATCGATGTCGTCCGCGGCGGGGGTCATCTCGTCCGCTTCCCAGATGGGGAAATCCATGCGATCCGGCCAGTCTTTGGCGATGGGCGCACAGCCGGTTCCGAGCAACAGCCAAACCCATGGTCGCATCTTCCCCTCCTCGGCGGATTCTATGCGATCTCGGGTCGGTTCTGGGCGCGCCGGCTTTCAGCCGTCCGGTGCTTCGGGGGTTCCGTCGCCTACAAGCATCGCTTTACGGCGACTGCTTCGCACCCCTTCGCCCCGTCGCGCGGTTTTCGCCGGTGGAGGCGTTGGCGAAAAAGACAAGCACTTTACGAAATTGCGTGGGCAAGGATCTCGTAATCGGAGCGTTCATTGTACACTTGAGCGGAGACCCGCAGCCAACATCGACCGCCCCATGGCGAAATATGCACCTCGATGCGCCGCGCCTGCAGTGCGCCCGCCAACCGAGGAGCTTCGGAAGCGGGGAATTCCCCCGGGTAGGGAAGCGTCGCCGAGAACCCACGCATTTCGGGTGGAGCCGGAAGGGTGACGCCCCAGGTTTCCGACAGGAGGGCTGCCGCCTCGGCGCACAAGGTCCGGTTGTACGAGCGCATTTCCTCGATTCCGAGGTTTGCAGCAAATGTCAGGGCCGCCGGAATTGACAGCCATGCGGAAGGATCAAAGGTGCCGGTCCAGTCAAATTCTTCGGTGAATCCTTGCTGATAGCCGTGGGAGATCACCGTGGGATGGATCTTCGATTGATGTTCCGGCTTTACCCAAAGAAAGCCGCACCCTTTCGGAGCGAACAGCCATTTGTGAAGGTTGCCTGTGTAAAAATCTGCATCCAAGCTTCGAAGATCGATCGGCACGGTCCCAGGGGCATGCGCGCCATCCACCAGCACCGGGATCCCCCGCGAGCGACATTCCGCCACCAAAGCCTCGATCGGGTATACCAACCCCGAAAAGGAGGTGATGTGGTCGAGCACCGCGAGCCGCGTGCGCGGGGTGATCGCCTTTCGAACGGCGGTAACCACCTCTTCGGAGGAGGCAATGGGAAACGGAACCTCCGCTTCCACGACCGTAGCGCCGCTTCTTTCTGCGAAATGCCGCATGGCTTGTCGAACCGCCCCGTACGCGTGTCCGGTGGTGAGCAGTTCGTCTCCGGACGAGAACTCTAAGGACGAAAGCACGGAATGAACGCCGCTGGATGCATTGGTCACCAGGGCGATGTCTTGTCCGTCGGCGCCGAAGGAGTGGCCGAGTCGATCGCAAATGTCTCGGATCCGCGCAGGAAGTTCCCGCATGAACTGAAGCGGCTGCCGTTCCAGCCCTTGGCGCCAACGATCCTGTTCGGCCAACACCACCTTTGGGGTGGCGCCAAAGGAACCGTTATTCAAGAACACCCATTCGGGATCGAGCATCCATTGTTCGAGGAGGGAACGTCCGAATGTCAAGGAGCGCACTGTGCGCGACAGGGATGCACCTCGACCGTCAGGTGATCGATGTTGACCACTTCCAACACCGCCTTTCGGTAGGTTTCTGGATCGCGCGGTGAGTGGGTGACCAAGGACGCCATGCACGCCTTTCGTCCAAAACCCAGATCCCACACGTGAAGATCGGCGATCTTTACGTCGTCAATCGCTTCCAACCGACCGCGAATCTTCTGCATGGACTCGTCTGCAGGTGCGAGATCGAGGAGTTGCGAAGCGGATTCAAGCAGTAGACCGACGCCCCACCGCACGATCAGCAGCGCGCCGACCAGCCCCATGACCGGGTCCAAGATCGCCAAAGTCCACCAACGTCCGGCGATCAACGCCAGGATCGCGGCTACGCTGGTCATCAGGTCCAACATGACGTGCAGGTAGGCGGATTGAAGGTTCAAATCCTTGCCATGCTCGTGGTTTTCGTGGGAATGTCCGTGGTGGGAGTGC
>SXGS01010525.1_pt1 | contig 16256 bp, 15 predicted proteins | sample 3174681 | NCBI WGS metagenome assembly SXGS01 (sample SAMN11356861, study PRJNA531348) | freshwater metagenome | isolation source: freshwater sample F1-80 | place: China: Fuxian Lake, Yuxi | collected 2017-12-25 | reverse complement strand
TTCTCCAGACCACGTTTGACATGAGACTTCACCGTTCCGAGCGGCGTGTCGAGCGTCTCGGCGGCCTCGGAGTGCGACAGCCCCGCGCCGTAGCAGAGGGACACGCACAGCCGTTCGGCCGGAGACAGCACCTTCAACGCCTCATCCAGATCCATGCGGCCGGCCGCTTCGGACTCGCCGAAGCCGGAAGCTTCTTCCGAACCGGCCGGTTCCCGTTGCAGCGCCTGCTGCGCCTCGCGCTTGCGACGCTTCAGATACAGGCGCGCCGCGATCCGTTTGACCCAGCCGGCGTAGGTCCCCTCGCCCCGGAACTCCGCCACCCGCTCATAGGCGGTGAGGAAGGCGTCCTGAGCGATGTCGTCCGCCAGCGCCGCGTCCGCGCCCATGCGGCGGAGCAGACCCCGCACGGCCGAACCGTGCCGACGGACCAACTCGCCAAAGGCCTGATCGCCGCCGGCGGCGGCCCTGGACGCCAGCTCCACGTCGTGGAGCCTCGCCAGAGCCGCCCGGCTTCCATCCCCCGCCATGGAGGAACCCTCCCCGCGCGAGCCGGTGCTAGACCGTCGCCCGGGACGACGGGTTGTCCTTGGGCCCGATCAGGCCGAGCGCGATCAGCGCCAGGCCGATGAAGGCGGGAATGCAGGCGAGGCCAAGGATCGGCGCCACCGCTTCGCGCTCTTCCCAACCCACCGCATAACCGAAGGCGGCGACGCCCAGACCCACCGCGAGCCAGACGACACCGGCCCGCAGGTCGTTGCGGGGGCTCTTCACCCGCGCCGGCACGTCTTTGCTCATGGCCTCGATCATCTCGGGCGGCAGCGGCTGGCCCTTGTCGATGGCGGCGCGGATGGTCGCCTGCATCTCCTGCCGCTCCTTGTTGCGGTAGTAGCGGGGCACCAGCACCAGCGCCGCCACCATCAGGAACGGCGCCAGGGGGATGAGTATCTGAAGGCCTTCCATGGTCGTCTCTCGTCCTCTTCGTCGTTGCGGCGAGCGTCCAATCGCCCGCCCTTGATCACAAGAGGCTCCGACGTCGCAGGGCGGATGCGGAGGCGGGATTAAACCTGCGTAAGGGCGTGCGCGGGGCCCTGCTCAGGGCGAGCGGCGGCCGCTTCTTCGACCAGGAGCGGCCTCGGAGAGGGCGGCGAGCACCGCCTGCACGCGTTTGCCCGCCGTCGCCTCGGTGCGAGCGGCGGCGACCGGGGCGGCGAGACCGCGGCGCCGTCCGGGCGTAAGCGCGCCCCAAGCGGCCTGGGCGGCCGGATCGGCGGACAAGGCGGCGGCGAGAGCCTCGGGAACGATCACCCTGTTCTGGTCGTCGATGCGGAAGCGCATCTCCACCATCGCGCCCACCTCGACGTCGGCGGCCTTCAGGACAGACGGCGCGACGATGAACCACCGCCGCCCGTCGCCCGTGGGCATCCAGGCGCCCGCGACAGGGACGTCGGCGATCTCGCCTTCCACACGCACGGTCGCGAGGCGGTCAAACGGCGTCTCGCTCGCGAACCGCGGCGGCAGGAAGAGCACCTTGTACCAGACCTTGCGCGTCCGCCCGACGCCGAACCGCTCGATGGGACCTTCGAACTGATGCGGGTAGAAGCTCACGTTTTCGGCGTCCCGTGGAGCGGCGGCCGGGATCCGCGGCGGGCGGAGGTCCCTGGCCGCTTGACACTGTATCGAAGGAACCGCCCGGCGCTCACTCCCACTCGATGGTTTAGGCTCAACCTAAGTCCTTCCGGCTGCTAGGCTTTCCGCCTTAGAACGTCCCACATCCCGCCCCACACACCGTCAAAAGCATGCGCTGTAGCTAAACCACTAAATTCAATAGAGATTCTGCAGCAATCACTTCTTTCGCGGTCAACAGCAGCTATCGCTGAGCTTCGGATCAGTCGAACGCTTCAGTCGCGCTAACCCGGTCGAGCGACCTCGTCCCGAGTACCGCACACCTACTACGCTAAGGCCCGCGCAGCCATGCCGGCAAGCCTTTTAAGCTATCCAGACGCGCGGCGCGCTGGACGCATTCTCGAGACAGCGGGCCTGAGTGCCCTACAATGCTGAGACGCGGTGCTGCTACCTCGCCGCTTCGCAAGAGAGACAACAATTCGGTGGCGAGACAGCGACCGTCCTGACGCTTGAGAAGGTCCGTGCTTTTCAGTGTTGGTAGTGGAGTCGGCGCAGGAACGTGCGGGCGGTGACCAGGACGACATGGAGCCGGAAGGTGCAATGATCTTCGTCGGAGAGGCCGGGATGCGACCCTTCGGTATGCAGCATCTTGAACAGGCCGTTGATGTAGTTCTTGCCGTCCTGAGTCCACTCGTTCCGGTCGGCGGCGAGGAAGCCGATCTCGGCCAGCAACGCGCGCCGGTTCTCGGACGTCGGACGCTGCGCGGCGTCGACGGGCCGGACGGCGCGGGCGATGTCATCGAACAGGCTCTCGATGAAGGTGCGAAGCTGACCGTTCGCGGCCGCCCAGTCGCCCCGCGTATGCGCCTCGATGGCCTGGGCGAGGTGCCCCGCCGGTGTCACGAACCCGAGTTGCGACAGGAGCAGGCGGACTTCATCGTCCGTTTCGGGAAGCTCGATCTGCTCAGGAAGCGCGGCGCGAAGCGTCGGGTCCCGGCCATTGTCGCCCCAGGTCACCACGTAGCCGTCGCGCGCCAAGCCGCGCAGCAGGGCTGTCTGGTCGCTGAAGGCGGGCTCCGGCCGGAGCAGCTTCACCGCTTCGCGGACCACCGCTTCGGCGAGCGTGGCGGCGCCCTCGAGGGTCTGGACCACCTGGGTTGGCCGCTGCACGACGGCACGCCCGAGCAGGCCGCACTTCTTCGCCACGCTGAGGCCGGCGCCGGATGGGATTTCATTCTCAAGCGCCAGCCGGAGCACGAGCTGATCGAAGCTCGCCTGGCTATGCCGTTCGAGGAATTCGACGGCCGCGACGACGGTCGGGCGCGTGAAGGGCGTCAAGCGCACGGGCTAGTCTCCAAGGGCGGTTGATCCATCCGCATCCCCTCACCAGCTCCGGCGCCGGCTGGAACGGTGAGCGGATCGCCAGGGCGACTCCAGCGACTCCCGCCAATGGTCGATCTCCTCGTCGACCTGGCCGAAGATGTCGCCGTGGCCGGTCATGTCGGTGACGATCGCGATGCTGACGAAGCCTTGAGAGCCTTCGCCCGCCGGCGGCAGCCGCCAGGCCTCATAGCGGGTCACCCCGGATCTCGTCGACGCCGGCGGCCTCGGGAGCCGCAGGCTCAGCACGCCTTCGTCCTTGGCAGCGATTTCGCGCGCGGTCCGCTCCATGACCTCCGGGTCGACCGTGAAGGCGTAGTGCGAGACGGGCTTGAGGATCTCGACGACGCGCGGGATCAGGTAGGTGCGCAGCACATTGTCGAGGTCGTGGAGCCCGTTCTGCCGGCTCGGCGGCGGCGGCTTGATCACCACCTCCAGGGCGACGGGGACGAGAAGCGGGTCCAGGATCCAGCCGAAGCGGCTCTGGAACGCCCGCAGCTTCTCGTCGACCTCCTCCTTCCACTTCGCGGACGCTCCGCTCACCTGCGGCAACTCGCTCAGGCGGATCCGCAGCGGGGTCGAGGCGAAAGTCTGCTCCCACATGGTTGCCGTGTCGATGCCGAGCGCGCGGCCGGAGGCGTTGTACATGTAGGCGAGATCGGTCGGCGTGATCGCGGCCCGGCCGAGCAGCAGCTCCTGGGCCTGCTGGCGCCAGGGGCGCAGCATCATCTCATAGCCGGCGTCGCCGTAGAGCGGCCGCCACCGCGCCTCGTCCCGGACCATGTCCCGGAATTCGTCCAGCGTCTCGTCGAGCCGCTCGGACTGCTCCCATTCCAGGTGGTCGTAACGATCGCGGCTCTCCCGCGCATGCCGGACGATCAATCCCAAGTCCTGGACCATGGCGCCGAGCGGGCTAGCCACGACCGAAATGTCCGGCAGGCTCTCGCCGTGATGACAGGTCACCGAGAGGGCGTGTACCTGCCGGTCGTCGGCGTACAGGAGGGCGCGCCGGGTGGTGGACAAGGCCGGCCGCGGAGCGCTGAACAGGTCCAGCAGGTTCTTCGCGACGTGGTGCGAGTGCGTCGGGTTCTTGTCCGTCGTCTTCAGCGTTAGCCGCGAAGCGAGCGGACCCCGGAAGGCGGCGCGCCGAAGCCTCGTCAGCCAGCCCAGGAGCTGTCGCTGAACATCGTCTTTGTCGCAGTCGGGCATGGACTGCTTCCGCCGGGGTTCGATCCCGTCGAAGCTGAAGCGTACGCGGCGCATCGAGCGGCGCTGATGCTGGGCGATCAGGCCTTCAGGTGTCTCCAGATAGTGATCACCGCCAATCCGACGCATGCCGCGCCGCGCCTCCTTGCCTGAGGCGAGGCCGATCGGCCGCCGCCTGTCACCCAACTCTCCTGAACCCGCCTCCCACAGCACGTGGGACCAGCTTCTGCGGGCTGCCCATGTGGGACGCGGACAGGCCTCTATCAACGCTGCAACCCCTCGGTGGGTGGGCGAGCCACATCCTGCGACGCATCCCCGTTCTTGGCCGGACCGCCTTGATCTGCTAGGGAAAGCTCGATCCCGACGAGCGTGGAAGGAGCCGCCCCGTCGCCCTTGACGGAGCTTGCTTGTGCGTCCGCACTACGCCCCCTTTCCGCCCAGCGTCTTTGAAGCAGCCCGCCTCGCGCGCGAGGCGGCGACACCGTTCAGCACGCTCCGCGAGCAGATGAAGCTGTTCGAGGACAGTCCCGTCCGGCAGCTCATTGAGCAAGCGAAGCGCGACGAGTCGATGCGCCAGGCGCTCTTCCCCCAATCCGAGCTGCTGGACCGGTTTCGCGCCGTCAGCGACATCGTCCAGGCGCAGGTGGAGCAGGACCGGCGGTGGCGAGCGATGTTCTCGCCGTCAGTGCTCGAGCAGGCCCAGATGGCGGCGAAGCTGGCCCAGACCTTCGCTCTCCCCACGGTCATGGAGACGTTCCGGACGCCCGTCGATCCGTTCGCCGACAAGCTGCTTCGCCTGCAGAGCTTCGACCTTCTCCGCCAGCCTGCGTATATGGAGGCCTTCGCTCGCGCCTCAGCCGTGTCGGACGTGCTCGCCGAGAGCGTCCGGGTCGGGCGCGAGTTGCGGGAGGCCACGCAGGCGTTTGCGCTCGGCTCGATTCCCGCGTTCGACACCTTGGCGGGCTACCGCAACTTCCTGGACGCGGCAGGGCTTCGCCTGCCCCGGTGGCCCCGCCTGCGGCTGCTCTCCGCGGCAGAGAAGCGGCGGCGGTTCAAGGCGCGGTTGCAGGAGAAGACCGAGCCGGCGCACGTCAAACGCGCGAAGACGCTGGTTCATCGCTATGAGCTGACGTTGCGCGAGATCCTCGATGCCGTCATGGCCGACGCTTATGGCGAGGACTGGGCCGAGGCGCGGCTGCCGCTGTGCGATTGCAAGGACCTTCTCGGCAAGTGGCGCAAGCGCGGCGGCGACGTGCTGGATCACGCCGATTATGCCCATTACGCCCGTATCATGAGCCACCCCGAACATTTCGAGGCGGTGTTCGAGGCAGGGTTCGACGACCCGGCTGCCCTAGCGGCGCTGCTGAACGACGCCGGCCGCCTCCGGGCCGCCTCGCACCACCATCGGGCGTTCACGCCGGAGGACCTGCGGGATCTTCGGGTGACTTGGCGGACGATCGAGGCGGGACTGCTCGCCTTCACCGGCGATTACGAACTCGAATCCTGGGCGTGAGCGCCGTACCGGGCCTTCAACGCCTATCCCTGAACGCCGGCGTGACCTGAAGGGAATGATGAATGGCCGACAGCTGCTCGCATCTCGACACCATCCGGCGCGTGACGCCGAGCGCGCGCGGGTGCGAAGAGTGCCTCAAGACGGGCGGCTGGTGGGTGCACTTGAGGGTCTGCCGCGCCTGCGGCCATGTCGGCTGCTGCGATCAGTCGCCCGGGCGGCACGCGACGGGGCACTTTCGCGCGACCGAGCACCCGATCATCGAAGGTTATGACCCGCCCGAAGGCTGGGGCTACTGCTACGTCGATGACACCTGGCTCGATCTCGGCGCCGACACCACGTCGCAGGACGGCCCGATCCCGCGGTTCGTCTGACGCTTAGTGCGGATGTGTTCAGCGGCGTGAGGCACAGCACGCAACCAAGCGGACGGGTTGGACGCTCCGAGCACCGGGCCGATGCGCAGCGGCCCGGCGATCACCATTTCGTCGACCTCGAGGCTTTTCAGCACCTGGCGCGCGGATTGACCTTCGACGTCGTCCGCTGCGCCGAGGTTCTCGACCACGCGCTCTGCGGTTTGAACAAGGCCAGCGGCTATCCTGACCGGCTGGTGACCTGGGTCAGCGCGGGCGGCTTGGCGGCGGGCCCGTGCCCGACTTTCGATCGGGGACGCCTCCTCATCGACGTAGTCCAGGCCGTGAACCCGCAGGGCGAGTCCGGCTGTTTCGCGACCGTGCTCGGCAAGTCGGACGAGCGCGAGACCGCGCCGGCCGTGTTCCTGTCTATGCATTCGCCGACGCTCGATGTCCCGATGCGGACGGAGCTCCCGCTCCGCGCTCTGCTTCGGGGCAACCCGCCGCTCGCGGGAACCTACACGCTCTACCTGCACGCGCTGCTGGCGAGCACAGGGCACGACTACGTCTATTACGGCGTCACCAAGCGCGGCTGGAACCTCCGCTTCAGCGAGCACACCCGCGCGGCCGTCGCCCAGAAGTCGAAGCGACTCCTGGCGCGCACGCTGAACGACCTCGTCGATGCGCGTGTGGCGGAGCTCTCGGGCGCCGCCGACGAACGGCCGAAGCTGAGGAGTCTCGTCAACGCCATCTGCGGCGTCGGGCTGACCAAGGCGGACGCGCTTGAGGCGGAGGAGGCGATGGTCGACAAGTACAGCCTCGCGTCGAAACACTCCTATGGTCTGAACATGATCCCGGGCGGGCTCGCCGGCCTCCGTCATGCCGGCCGGTTCGCGCGCAAAAGCCGGCGCGGCGCATGACTCACCACATCTTCTTCTCCTGGCAGAGCGACACCCCGGCCAAGGTCGGGCGCAACCTTATCGAGAGGAGCCTTGAACGCGCGATCGGCAAGCTTCGCGCCGACGCCGATGTCGATCCCGCGGACCGGGACATGGCGGTGGATCGGGACACGCGCGACGTGCCCGGACTGCCGCCGATCTTGGAGACGATCCTCGGCAAGATCGACGGCGCGGCCGTTTTCGTGTCCGACCTCACCTACGTGGCTCAGCGAGAGGGCGGCGGCCGGACGCCGAACCCGAACGTCTGCATCGAGCATGGCTACGCGCTCAAGGCGTTGAGCTGGCGGCGCCTGATCGCGGTGATGAACACGGCCTTCGGCCATCCCGACCAGCACGAGCTGCCGTTCGACCTCCGCCACGCGCGGCGGCCGATCATGTTCGAGTGCGCCCCGGATGCGGACGCCGATACCCGCCGGCGTGCGCGCGAGGAGCTGACGGCCGGGTTCGTCCAGGCGCTCCGTTCGATCTTCGACGATGAAGCGGCGCGCGCAGCGCTGCGCCCGGCGCCCCCCGCCGAGCCGCATCCGCACGATGTCGAGCTCCTGGAAAAGGTGCGTCGGCAACTGTCGTTGGGACTGCGGCGCTTCCTCAACCAGCACAGCTTCGGAACCCCCTACCCGTTCGCGATGCTCGATCCGCTGCACGAGATGAACGCGGATTGGGTCGGGGCCGCCTACGAGTTCCACGACGAGGTCCTGCAGGCGAGCTTCGTCGAGGTGAGGACGCGCGCCGCGGAGCTCGGGCGTCTGGTGCTGGAGCGCGTCTATGCGATGGACGCCAACCCCAGCATGGGCTCGCCCAAGACAGGCGTCGACCGTGCGCAGGGCATCCAGCCGGGCACGCTCGACGCGATCCGGGCGATGGACAGGATAGCCTCGGAACTGAGCGACGCCATCGACGACTTCGATCGGCTGGCCCGCGACCGGGTGCGGGTCGCGTCCGCCGTGCACGCACCGGCCGAACAGCCGAAGGCGCGCGACGAGCGGGAGGTGGCCGCCGCGGCGCTGCTTGACGAACTCGCGTTCGACGCCAGCCGAGGCGCGCTCCCCGAGATCGTCAGCCGGCCGCGCGCGACATTGAGGCTGGCGCCGTTCGCAGCAACGGAGCGTCGGCGTCTTGACGCCGCCCTGGTCGCCCGCGCCCAGCTTCGATTCCCACCGTCGCCGACGGCTCGGGTCGCCACCGACGCTGACGGGCGGCAGTGGTGGAGCTGCGCGCCGCCTCAGCGGGTGACCGATAACCCCAATCCGGAAACGCGATGGCGGATGCGGCTGGTGAGGCCGGGCGGCCTCGAATACCAGGCCACGATCGGTCATCGCGTCGATGACGATCCGGAGATCCTCGTCGACGGCCGCAGGCTCGAAGCGCTGATCGTCCGCACCCTGGAGCGAATGGCGGCGATCGCGGCGGAGCTCGGACTCGACGGTCCCGCGCTCGTGCAAGTCGGTCTGGACGGCGTCGAGGACGTGATGTTGACGCGCGCTCGTCCCGGCGGCCGCCGTATGCGCATTCCCGAGATCAACCTGCCGGTCGCCAGGATCGCGGACCTGACAATGCCGATGGGGTCAGTTCTCCGCGAACAGCTCGACATCCTGTGGCAGGCGGCCGGATGGGCGGACGGGTCGCCCTCATACCCAGATGAGGCTTGGGCGGGCTACTCGGCCGAGCTCGGCTACGAGCTGGAGTGAAGGCGGCCCCCTCCCCGGACGGCCGGGCGCGGGCTCCGCGCGGGGCCCACCCTTCCCAGTCCCGGCGCGCCGGCTCACGCCAGCGAACGTGCCGGCCCCAGATCATCGGCCCCGCCGGCCGGCTCAAGCGAGTGAAGCGGCCGGCGGGCTCAAAGCGAGCACCGACCAGCAGGCGCCCGATCGGTCGCGCGGCTCACGCCGCGTGTGCGGCGGCGGGCCGGACGCGGACGTCGTCGATCTCGACCTGCACGCGGCGTTCGGCGACGAGCTGCGCGATGTCGCGCAGGAAGCGCCGGAGCAGCCAGGTCTTCTTGATCTCGAATTCGTGCCAGGCGCGCCGACGGGCCACCTCGTCATTGAAGCCGTCGAGGCAGCCGAACCCGGCGGCGCGCTGCATGGCGTATTGGAGTCGCCACCGTGCTTCTTCGGGGGCGTCGCGGTCGATCACGCGCACCCACGCCACGTGCAGGCTGCCGCTGCGGATGCGGAGCGGCGCGCAGATGCGCCGACCCGGGAACTGAATGATCTGAGCCATTGGTCTATCCTTTCGCGGTCCGAAGGATAGCGAGGTGGCCGGTGAACCGCTGCGGCGAACTCGCCCGCGGCGCACCGCGGGTTCTGTCAGCGGCTGCTCGTTCGTCGAGCAGTTCAGCTACTGCGGTCGCCCGCAGGCGGCTCTGATCATGCCAAGCACGAGGGCCCTGACACTCAGCATCTGGGGTCTCCACGCGCCGGTGTCCATCCCTATCCGGACGCTGAGATCAACGGAGCGTCGGCGCCGGACGCCCACTCGAGGTGAAGGTGCTCCGTCGCTTGACCGGTCAGGGTTGCCGGGGCGCGACACGCCGGATGTGAGATAATGCGAGTTCTAGATCGTCCGCAATCGAGTTGGAAAGCTCGTCCAGGCGCGACAGACTATTATGCGCCTGCGGCGGCACGACTTCGGTCCACGAGAGGTCGAGCCGCGCATCGTCTCCGCCGAGAATTGCGGCGCGATCGAACGCGCGCCACCGTGCGCCGTCGGCCTGGGCCTGCCTCTTCGTCCGGTCGTTCGCTCGGTACATCTCGACGAACTCGACCAGGTCATCGCCCCTCAGCGGCTTGGCCTTGAGTGAGAACCGGTTGTCGGACCGAAGATCGTAGACCCAGACCTGTCCCGTTGGCTCGGGCCGATGCTTGTCGAAGAACAGCACGTTGGCTTTGACCCCCGCCGCGTAGAACAGGCCTGTCGGCAGGCGCAGCAAGGTGTGGATGTCGCACGTCTCCAGCAGCCGCCGTCGGATCGCAGCAGCCGGACCGGATTCGAACAGCACGTTGTCCGGGATCACCACCGCAGCGCGCCCGCCGGGCTTCAGCAGCGCTGTGATGTGCTGCAGGAAGTTGAGCTGCTTATTGGCCGTCTGAACCCAGAAGTCCGGCCGGACGACGGTCAGTTCGTCGACGATCCGTCCAGCCTTTCGGTCCGCGCCGGCGTAGGTGACGCTGCCTTTGACGCCGAACGGCGGATTGGTGAGGATGACGTCTACGTGCGACGTCGGGGGATCCTTCAGCGAGTCCGCGCAGCTGATCGGTAGTTCGTCCTCGGCCTGGCCCGAGACGCCGTGCAGCAGTAGGTTCATGGTGGCGAGGCGGGCGACCTCCTCGACGAGTTCAACGCCGCGGATGGCCCGGGTGCGCAGATGCGTGAGCTGCTCCGGCGTGAGGTCCGGATTTTCAGATAACAGATAGTCGTGCGCCGCCAGGAGGAAGCCGGCGGTGCCGCAGGCGGGATCGCAGACCACCTCGCCTGGGCGCGGGTCGACGCAGCGGACGATCGCTTCGATGAGCGGCCGTGGAGTGAAATACTGCCCTGCCCCGCTCTTGGTGTCGCGGGCGTTCTTCTCGAGCAGGCCCTCGTACGCGTCACCCTTGAGGTCGGCCGAGAGTCCCGACCATTCGGTCTGGCCGATCAGATCGACGATCAATAGCCGAAGCTTGGCGGGGTCCCGGATCTTGTTCTTGGCGTTGCGGAAGATGAGGCCGAGCGTGCCTTCGCGCTGACCCAGTGCGTCGAGCACCTGGCCGTACTGACGGTGCATCTCCTCGGCATCAAGACCGATCAGGGACTTCCAGCCATGTTCGATCGGCACCGGCCCATCGGGCTGCTCGTCGGACATTTTCAGAAACAGGAGGTAGGTGAGCTGCTCGACGTAGTCGGGATATGACAGGCCGTCATCGCGAAGCACGTTGCAGTATTGCCAAAGCTTGCGGACGAGGTTGGAAGCGGCGTCCCTCATGCGGCCGCCTCGTTCACAGCCGGATCGGCGTTGATGATGTGCGGGAGCACTTCGCGTTCAACCCACGCGCGGAAGCGGTGGTGGCGGATGTATGCTTGCGCCGCTCGTGAATAGGGCTGGCGCGGCTGCGTCATCTCGATAAGGCTGCCGACCACGCGGTTCAGCTGGTCACGGGCGCCGGGCTCACCGCGCTCAAGGCTCGCGTCGGCGGCGTTCCCGTCGTCAACGCGCCGGGTGATCTCCGTGTACAGCATCTGCCGCTGCCTTTTTATCGAGGGCCAGTCGAGGTGCAGGTGCACGCGGCTGGCGTTGAAGCGGCGCTTGGCGATGTCATCGCTGGCGAACCGGGGCGACAACGCGACTTTGCCGTTGATGTCGAAGGTCAGGAACGCCGCATCGGCCGCGCTGACAGGGTCAAACAGCATCGGACGCTCGTGACAGGCCGCGTTCGGGTCGCGCCATCGCTCTGCGGGGTTGAGCAGCGGGAAATGGTCGCCCTTGCCGTGCGTGTCGCCCGTATCGGGGTTCTCCCGAAGACGATTGGCTCGGTGGCAGCTCAGTCGGAAGTTTCGCCAGTTGAGCGCTTCCCACCAGTACCCGCCGTGTTCCTTGTCCTCGTCGATGCGACCCTTGGGTCGGTAGTGATCGATGTCGTCGTCAGTGCCCGGGTTGACGCATTCCGTGTACCAACACTTCTCGCCGTAGACCCGCTCGAAGTGCGCTCGGAAAGCTACCCAGCGGCCGCGATAGCGCTCGATCAAGGCTTGCCGACGCGTGGCATCGGCCTCCGCCCGGATCTCGGCGTAGGCGTCTTCTGCGGCTCGGATAACGGGAGCGGCCTCCGGATCGCCGACCATGAGGTTCAGGTTGATGTACCGCATCAAGAGGTCGTGTCGCCTTCGACCGCGATCTCCGCGACGATGTCGGCCGCAAGCTTCTCGCGGTCGCGTAGCTGCTCGGGCGTCAGCTCGACGGTGTTGCGCCACTCGGGACGCTCACGTTCGGTCCATCTCTGCAGGAACAGCTCAAATAGCTTGTCCTGCGACGAGCGCCAGAACCCCATGCTGTCCAGCCGCTCGGTGACCGTCTTCAGCTCTTCACGCTCCTCATCGCTGAGCGCACCCTCTTTAGCGGACAGGCGACGCTGCGTGTCGAGGTCGCGCTGGGTCGGCAGGTCGAGGCCGCCCGAGCGGAGGCGGAAGAGGTCGCTCGAGAGGATCGCCTCGATCCCCATGCCGCGAGGATCCTGCGCCGGTGGCTTCGCGCTCACGCGACCCTGTTTGTCGCGCAGGAAGACCTGGACCTCGGTCGCCTCAAGCCGTGAAAACACCAACGGGTCGTGCGAGGTCATGATGATGTGACACGTCTCCCCTCGCTGCTTGAGCTGGATGAATCGGTCGAGGAACTCGAGATACTGGGTGCTCCAGGCGGGGTTGAGGTGCGTGTCGGGTTCGTCGAGCAAGAACAGCGCTTCGTCCTCGGCGGTGAATTTCAGAAGGCCAAGCACGAGCAGGAGCTGCTGCTCGCCCTCGCTGAGGTCGCGGTAGGTGACGGCCCCGCCTCCGACGGCCTCCGTCATGCGCACCCGGGTGCGCACCTCTGCGAGAACTTTGGAGATGTACGTGCTCTCAAGCGCGGTGAAGAAGGCGTATTGCGTTCCGTACGACCGGTAGACCTCGGCGAGCGCTTCCGCCCCCGGCAGGAACAGGTAGAGGGACTCGACCAGCGGATCCTTCGTGAGGTCGACGGGGATCCGTCTGTCCATGCGCATCGGCAGCAGGGCGGCTGCGTACAGGTGGTCGAGGAAATCCCGCACTTCGCCGTCGGCTTTCCAGAAGCGCGGGTCCCCTCCCGTTTTGCCGCTCGTCGACCAGGGCGGGCGCTTCAGGGCGAACAACACGCTGTCCAGGCCCTCGATCTGCAGATGGTCGCGCAGGAACTGGCGATCTTCCTCTCCTGCGCCGTTCGCTGGATCCATGAAGAAGGCAAGCAAGGCGAACTGCCCGTGGAGCGTCTGGGCGTAGAAAAGGCGTCGCAGCGCGTTCGAGTCCACGGGGGACGCGGCCCCCTTGGCTCGGGGCTTGATGATGCGCCGGTAATAGCGGCGGCGGTGCTCCTCGTAGAGGCTGGCGAGCCGGTCGCTCGGCCCGGAGTAATATCCGAATACGAAGGCCGGCCGGAACATCGGCTTTCCGAGGTCATCCACCTCCATGAAACGCCGCTTGGGAATTTCGAGGTAGGCTTGCTGATCGCTGTCAAGGATCGCGAAGCTCGGCACCCGGTCGGCTTCGGCCGTGACGCGGATGTTCTGGCCGCGGCATCGATATTTAAGATCGTAGGAGAAGGGCGCGGGCAGATCGAGGTCAAGATTCCGAAAGATGAGCGTCAGGGCTTCGATCAGGTTCGACTTGCCGGCGCCGGTCTCACCGACCAGCACAGTGTAAGGGGAGGTTTCGTCGAAATCGACGCAGAAGTCCTTGAGGTTCTTCCATTCGCCGATCGTCACGGCATCAAGACGCATTCTTGAGCTCCACCGGCGCGTTCTCGCGGACATCGCTGGTCGGTTCGACTCCCCGTCCGACCTCCTCGCGCAGAGCGATGTAGAAGGCCTCCACATCGCCTGCCGAGTCCCGGTCGTAGCCGGCCGCGGCGAACAGCTCCGGCATCGGCAGGGCTCGCCCGGCTTCGGAGAGCGCGTTGATCAAGCTCTTGATGCCGTCGGGCTTGCGGGCGGCGCGGCGCTTGGCCTTGGTCACGGCGTTCTCCTTTTCGACAGGCGCGGGGAGCGATCGCTCGGCTTCGGGCGGCGGTCCCAGCCGGGCGAGCAGAGCCGTGGCCGGTTCGTCCTCTGGGTGTTGAGCGACAAGGCGTCCGCTTACCGCCGCCGCCCAGATTTCCCGGAGCATGGTTTGGAACCGGGCGAGCGAGGCATCCACAATCCGCCGCTGTTCGCGGGAGGCGGCGAGACGAGCCTCCGCCTCCGCGACGATGCGCGTCTGCTCTGCCTCTGGAGGCAACGGAAACTTCAAGCCCGCGAAACGCGACGCCCCGAGGTGCTGAATACCGACGCCCCGCGCTGCGTGAGCGAACGCTCCGCTTCCCGCCATGTGCCGGAAGACCAGGAACGCGTAGGCGGACGTGCAGGCTCGAGGACGAAAGCGGACGACGGTGTTCTGGAAGCAGCAGCCCGCGATCTCTCCGTTCCAAACCGCGGGCCTACCGACATGGGCTGATGAACCTGACGCCTCCGTCAGCACGACATCGCCCGCCTGCAGCTCGTAAACCCGACGCTCCTCGGGATTGAAGTCCATTCGGAGCACGTCGGTGAGGTCGAGACCGTCGACGGTGATGTTGGCTGCACGAATGTAGGGCGTAGGATGCTCGCCTCGCTCGAACTCCGGGGCGCGCTGCCTTCCAAGCCGGACGTCCCCGACTTGGCCTACGGTCGGAGCCGCCCAGCCTGGCGTGGCGGCGGGCGCGGCGACGTCCAGGCCGGCGAACAACGACCTGTCCTCATCGCCGCGAGTTCGGGCGAGCAGCTCAGCACCCGATTCGAAGGATCGTCCCTCGCGCTCGGCCAGTGACGCTTCGGGTTCGACGAGAGCGCCGGTGACGGCGGCCTCAAGAATGAGGCGGTCCTGTTCGATCGTCTGGGACAGGGCGGATTGGAGCGCTGCTTGCGCGGACGCGAGCTCGGTGGCCCTGCGGTTCGCCTCGTCGACGATGCGCTGCTGCTCGGCGAGCGGGGGCAGAGGAAACGGCAGCTCCGCCAATCGACCGGCGCCTAGATGCTGGATGCCGACGCCGCGGGCGGCTTCCGCAAACGCGCCGCTCTCCGCCATGTGGCGGAAGACGATCCAAGCGTAATCGGGGAGGACTGCGTGAGGGCGAACCCTGATGACGGTGTTCTGAAAGCAGCACTCGGGGAGCTCGCCTCGCCAGATTGCGGCGCGCCCGACTTGGTCGGCGCTGCCCGAGGCCTCCGCGAGAACGATGTCGCCGGGCTCCAGCCGGAACACCCCGCGCTCCGAGGGCGTGAAGTCCATTTCGAGGACGTCGCGGAGGTCGAGACCTGTCGCGGTAATGTTCGCGGCCCGGAGATACTTGGTTGCGAACTTGCCGGTATGGCGATCGGGAGAGCGCTGGCGTCCGAGCCGCACGGCGCCGACGCGAGCGACGGTTACCATCGCCCAGCTGTCCGGCACCGCTTCGCTCGTCGTCGTCACCGCATCCAACCCGTTGGTTGATGACCGCCTGACCCGGGGTGGACGCGATGTTATCGAGACACTCGGCGCCGCCCTTGATCCGTCCGGCCAAGAGCCGTACATTAGCCGGGAGATAAGGATTAAGGCAATGGCCCGCCGAGCATCCGCTACGAAAGATCCGCCCCGTACGCGCGGCGAGCGGCTGGAAGCTCGAATTTCGGCCGATCAGAAGAACCTCTTCATCCGCGCGGCCGAGCTCCAGGGCCGGACGCTGACAGACTTCGTGATCGCGAGCGTCCATGAGGCGGCGGTTCGAACCATCGACGAGATGCAGACGATACGTCTCACCGAACAGGAAAGCCGGGCTTTCGCGGAGGCGGTCGTGAACCCACGCGAGCCGAGTCCACGGTTGAAGGCCGCTGCTCGCCGCTACATCGACACGCTCGGGCGCTGAGCGGCTCGGGCGGCCGTTTTGCAAATCGAGCCGCTAAATGACGGGCACGACCGGACCGGGTTCGTGAGCGGGGCGGACCCGCTGGACCGGTATTTCCGAACGCAGGCCGGTCAGGACGTCCGCAAGCGCGTGGCCTCCTGCTTTGTGCTGACCGAAAGCGACGGTGGGGCTCCGATCGGGTTCTACACGCTGGCGGCCACCTCGCTCGCGTTGGCGGACCTGCCGGCGGCTCTCGCGAAGCGCCTGCCGCGCTATCCGACCGTGCCGGCCACTCTCATGGGGCGGCTCGCCGTCGACATACGGCGCCGGCGTCTCGGATTAGGTCAGCTGATGCTGCTGGACGCTTTCAGCCGAACGCTGCGCAGCGACATCGCCGCCTTCGCCTTCGTCGTGGACGCTAAGGACGAAGACGCCGCAGCCTTCTACGCGTCGCACAGCTTCATTCCGCTGACAGCAGACAGCCGCCGCCTATTCGTACCTATGGCCGAGGTGGCAAAGATCTTCGCCTGAAGCAGGTTTCAGCAAAGGCCTTTACGGCATCTCCCGCTATAATTCGGGCGGGGAAATTACGCTCGTTCGTTCTCCAGAGGAAGAGACCTGCGGCT
>SXGS01062098.1_pt1 | contig 16265 bp, 16 predicted proteins | sample 3174681 | NCBI WGS metagenome assembly SXGS01 (sample SAMN11356861, study PRJNA531348) | freshwater metagenome | isolation source: freshwater sample F1-80 | place: China: Fuxian Lake, Yuxi | collected 2017-12-25 | reverse complement strand
GTATGCAGAAGAAAAAAATCTTGACTCTCGGAATCGCGACCGGACTTTTCCTTGTGATCGGTCTTGGCAACGCCAGCGCGGAACACACCCGTCGCAATAATGGCAAATTAGCCGGGACGTTTCTCTCCACGCGCATGGACATCAATGACGACGGCAGCTTAGCGACATGGTCAACGTCCCTGAACACTGGCACCTTGGGGAGACGAACCGTGCAAGGGATTTCGGAATCCGTGCCCACTGGTGCGACCACAGAATGCCCAGGGGGTGTCTCCATCATTGACGCACCTAATAGCATCGGATTTTCGACCGCCACCGCCACCTTCCCCAATGGCGACCAGCTCTATGGGCGGATACGCACCCGCACCCAGTGCGGTCTCGGCGGGGGAAGATTTGAGACGAATGAGATCGTCGAGGTTCTTGGTGGAACTGGAAAGTTTGCAGGAGCCTCAGGCACAACGGAAGTGCATTCCGTCAGCCAGTGTCAGGCTTTCGATGCCAATGCCACTCCGCCGCAGTGTTTCGGGTCGTTCACGGGTGAGTTCACGGGTACGATCACGCTGCCATAAAAAGTCGCTGAGTTGTCAAGTCGGTAAGCCTCGCAGCCGGGTTGGAACCCTGCGGCAGGCTCGACACAGGTCCTGTGAAGCCCAAGAGAGGATCTTTGCTTCTCCCAGGCTTCATCGCACTTCATCCGAGCTTCTCACCAAACGGCACGTAGGGCAGACCCAGCCCTAAACTCAGTAGCAAGCGGATGCGCGTTTTGCGTGCGTTCAAATGATCCTCAATCACTATCCCAGCGGCGCGAAGTTCGTCGTAAGCCCCAGGATAGTAGATCTCTTCAGCCGTCCTGCCACTGACCGCACTCGAACACAGCACCACCGACACTCCGCTGCGCACGAGTGCCACCGCTTTCTCGTAAGCCACGGGTGGGACGGTTCCCGCCCCGAGTCCCGCAATAACCACACCACGAACAGAGGCGAGATCGAGACGATCTAACAAAACAGCGTCATCGCCAATTCCCATAGTAAGAATCGGCACCGAGGTCGGCAGTTCGCTTGGCAGCGTGCGGAACCGTGCTCGCCCTGAGGACGACAACGGAAAGATAATGTCGGTCGCTGTCACCTGACCACGCGCTGCACCCCGGCGAGCCACAAAGGCATCGAGTGTACCGGTATCCGCTTTGTACACGCTCCACGCCTCGAAGATTTCTCCGTGCATCACTACCAGCACGCCGCTGTCGGCTGGGGCAGTCACAGCAACCCGGAAGGCGTCAGTCAGATTGCGACCGCCATCGTAGTCGGCTGCCCAGCCAGGGCGCATGGCGGCGGTGAAAATCAGCGGGATCGGTAGCGACCAAACTTCGTCCATGAAATAAGCCACTTCTTCGAGCGTGTCGGTTCCCTGCGCGAGCATCACCGCGTCGGCTCCAGCCTGCGCCTCCTGCTGCACCCAACGTGCAAGCGTCAGGAGATCACCGGGGCGGTTCGGGACGCGCAACGCCGAAGGCGCATCAAGACACCGCACTTCGGTATTTTCAGGAGACGTAGCACAGGCCAGCAACTCCGCCGCCGTGCGCATGACGACGCTACGTCCGGAGTGCTCGTCCTTGTCCATGGCGATGGTCCCGCCAGCAGCAAGGAAAAGCAGCCGTCGCGTCTGCTGAGCGCTCGTGGGCATTCAGACCTCAGAATCGTGCGGTTTGGCAAACTGAAATAAACAAACGGCGAACCACGAACGGGCATCGCTCCACCGGATACGCGGGCAAAAGCCAAAAGGTGCAAGCTGCGCGTTGATCTCGTCGAGATCGAACTTGCGCGAGATTTCGGTGTGAATGGTCTCGCCGGCGCGGAAGGCAACCGTCAGGGCAAGGTCGCGAATCGTCACCTGCTGCTCGCGCTCGCTACGCACATGCATTTCAATCTGATGCTGGACTGGATTGTAAAATGCGAGGTGAGAAAACGCGTTGACATCGAAATCGGCATGCAGCTCACGATTCATGCGCCCGAGCAAGTTCAAGTTGAAGTCAGCAGTCACCCCAGCGGCATCGTTGTACGCTGGTTCAACCACCTCAAGGGATTTGCGCAGGTCGAGACCAATCACGAGAAAATCCCCTGGCTTGAGTGTGTGCGCGAGTTGGCGAAAAAGCTGCTCCTGTTCGCGCGGTGAGAAATTGCCGAGATTACTGCCGAGAAAAAGCACGGCCCGGCACGATGCCGCCGGCAAGACCGACAGCCCAGTGAGATAGTCAGCGGCCAGCGCGTCGATCCGCAAATGCGGGTACTCCTCCAGCAGTTTGTGCGCTGTGGCTTCAAGCATGGAGGCGCTAATGTCGATAGGAATGTAGTGGACACGATCTTGGCGACGCTGGCACTCGTCGAGGAGCAAACGCGTTTTCAACGAACTCCCGCTGCCCAACTCGATCAGAGCACACTCGCCGACACTCTCAACAATCGCCGCCGCATGCTGCGTCAGAATCGCGGTTTCCGTGCGTGTCAAATAATACTCGGGTTGTCGACAGATCTCCTCGAACAAGAGCGACCCCTGCTGGTCATAGAAGTATTTGGGCGGGATGGTCTTTTGCCGTTGTTGCAGTCCGTGTGCCACATCCTCGCGGAAGGCGGAACGGATTTCGCTCGGGGTCGCGAGACGCAGGCGGCTGGTAGCAGAAAAATGATCGTCCATAAGTAATAGAGGGAAGTCGCAAAATTAGTCGTCTCGTGCGCAGCGCAGGCCGGCAAAAATTTCTCGCACCCAAGGACGATACCAGTTACGACACGTATGGCGTTGCACATGGCGGCGCGTGGCCCACGAGCCGCCACGCAGCACCCGATGCTGCCCATCGAAATACGGCACCGAATACCCATCGTAGGGGTGAGCACTGAAGCCTGGATACGGTGCGAACCACGTTGCCGTCCATTCCCAGCTCTGACCGATGCCTTCCAGTATCCCGGCGGCGGCAGCGCATTCCCACTCGGCTTCGCTAGGCAAGCGTTTCCCAGCAAACCGCGCATAGGCGTCAGCTTCGTACCAGTTGATACAGCGCACTGGTTGCTCCAGTCGCATGAGCACAGCACCGGCAAGCTGAATCTCTCTCCACCGGCCAGCTACACAGCGCCAATACGACGGATGCCCGGCATGCACCTGCTGCACCCAAGCCCAGCCTGGTTCACTCCACCATCTGCGTTCGCGAGAGCCGCCAGCTTCGATAAAGCGCAAAAAGTCGCCGTTCGTCACCGGCAAGCGGGCAATATGAAACGCTTTGACGAACACCTCGTGTTGTGGGCGTTCGTTATCAAGCGTGACGGCCCGCTCGCTACTACCGAGCAAGAACATACCAGCGGGAACAGCTATCAATTCCGGCTCACCAGCAGCGACGGTGGACGGCTCGCCCGCTGCTTGCGTTAGGAATTGTGGGGCACGCGCAAACGCATCAGCCGCCAACAGTTGCCGAATCACGGTGATGGTCTCCAGATGCTGCTGCTCGTGTTGGAGCACCATGTTGAAGATGCCGCCGTTTTGCAAAAGCGCATGGTCCGTCGCAAAATTGGCGGTAGCGAGCAGATCCCAGACACGCTCACGTACTGTTGCCAAATAAGCAAGAATTGCAGCACGGGGCGGCAAGCCGCCGCGCTCGGGCTTCGGCGTATCCGTCGGCGTGAAAAACCGCTCGTGCGTCAGCGAGAGCGACGGCAGGCCCTGACATTGCTGCAACAACCAAAAAGCTTCAGTGACGCCGATGTGACCGAGATGCCATCCCAAAGGACTAAAGTCGGGATGCACCTGACGACGAAAATCCACCTCGTCCACCTCGGCAAAGAGGCGGAGCGTGTCGGCCCGCGTCTCCTCCATAGCGGCACGCATCTCGGCAGCGACGCTCATGCCGTCGCGCTCCATTCCAGGCGATAGTCGTGCAAATCGAGTGAGGCGTCGAAACCGACAATGCTGGACTCGGCGATCTCCACCCACTCTTCCCCTGCCCACAAACGTTCGGAAGCAATCGCAGCAGCGGTAGCAAAGAGACCAGCGTTTTTCACGAAATAGAGTGAAGGCGCAGGTCCGCGATTCGCGAAGCGCGAGGCCACGATGTAGTCGCCATCGGTCACGGCGAGGTTGAGGGCGACACGAATATCCAACTCCTCCGCCCAGCCGGCTAACTGGCTCAGCGTCTCATGCAAAGCCCCAATGATACTCTCCAGCGTCACCACTTGGCCGTGCAGATAATTCAAGAACAAAGCAAAGATATGCTCCGAGTCCGTCGAACCGCCGATAGCAGTGTAATACTCATCGCGCAAAGATTCGCGAATCTGGCGCATCAGGGTAAAGCGAAAGTTCTCGATGTAGCCGTTGTGCATAGCCATGAAGCGCCGATAGGCGAATGGCTGACAGTTGCTCTGATCGACGGGAATGCCCGGTGTCGCGCTGCGGACATTGGCAAAGATGCAGTCCGAGGCGATATGACGACTCAAGTTCGGCAGATTGCGGTCACTCCAAATCGGCGCGACGTTAGTGTACACACACGGCGTCGGATCGACACTGCGGTTGTACCAGCCGATGCCGAAGCCGTCGGCATTCACCGTCCCTGCTGTCATCTCCAACGGCTGATAGCTCTGTACCACCAGCGAGTGTACTGGCTTGCTAATCACACTCTCCAGCGTCGTCGGCTGACCAAGATAGGCAACGAATCTACACATATTCGGTGGTGAGGGCTGAGTGCTGAGTCTCACAATGCAGAGCTTGTCCCTCTTGACTCAGGACTCTGCACTCAGGACTCTCCCCACGGTGAATGTTCAGGTTGCTTTAAGAGCCGTCTCCGTAACTGCTCGGCCTCGGCATAAATTGCCGCGTAGCTGGGGGCAAAAAGATCGAGTTGCGCCAGCACGATCCCGAACTCGCTCATTTGCCGAATCATGTCGCCTTCGGAAAAATAGAGGGTCAGGCCGGGAACTTGCCGTGCCTGAGCAAAATCGAGCAACCGGTCAGCGCGATCCTCGGCGAAGGTAATGAAATTGAACTGCCCACCAACCTGTCGAGCGACTCCAATCTCCACGGTAGGCGCACGACCACAGGCGAGCTGGAGACCTGCTTCGTAAATGCAAGCATTGAGGCATTGACGATACAAATGATAGAAACAGGTCGCCGCGCGACCGTTGATTTCCGTCAGCTTCACCTCGTTGTCGTGGCACCAGAATTCGATATTGAAGAAGCCGTTGTCCAACCCGACACTGCGAATCGCTTCGCCGGCCCGCTGAGCCAGCAGTTGCTGAATGTGCGGCGCATGTCGCGAGGGCAGCGAAAAATTATCAATCACCCGGGTGCCGGGATACGTGTTCGTGTCGGTGATCGCCCAGAGGTGCGGTTGCTGCTGATACACCCAGCCTTCGACCGTCACTTGCGGCCCGTCCACAAACTCTTCGACGAGCATGATATCGCGTGTCGCTAGCGGGTCTGTTTGTGGATCAATATAGCGTTGAAAGAACGGATAGTAGAGCGGCGACCACGCGGCATAATCGCGGCGGGCAATTGCCAGCGCTTGTTCCAGGTCCGCTGGAGAGTCGAGCTTAAAACCGAGGATACCGAGGTTCAGCCACGGCGGCTTGATGTACGCGGGATAGAAAGAGACCGTCGGCTGCGCAGCATGAAGGTCGAGGGCCTCGCAACGGATGGGAGACGGCTCCGCCAAGCGCGAATAGTATTTATGAATGCAGAGGAAAACAGATTCGACGCTCGGACCGGGCAGGCCGAACTCGGCGCACAGCGCAGAAGCGACGAGGTCGCCGACATCACGCGAATAATAGATAGCGTCGATATGATGCGTGCGGATGTACTCGCGGCAACGGTCAATATACTCCAACAAATTCAGCTCGGGCGAGGGCGTGCGCGGGTTGAGTGGTGCGTCCAGAAGATGGAAATTGTAGCCAGAGAGTGCCGCGATTGCGTTGCGATCTCTCTGTGAAGGACAGGTAATAAGCACCTCCACCGCCATATCTCTCTTCCTTCGTCCCGGCTCCCCGAACAGCCAGAGCGGCTGCATGAATCTTCGCTCGGCATTCTAGTGAGCCGGGGTGTTGTGTCAACCGTTCCTCCTCATCCGCATGAAAAGGAGAAATAGCGCTTTTGCCTTTCGCTCCCAAGCACGCTATACGGAAGCCCTGTTCCCAATTTCGCGCAGGAGGCAACCATGCTGCTCTATTTAGACACGACCCGTGCGCCCAACCCCAGACGAGTCCGCATGTATGTCGCAGAAAAAGGACTGACGATTCCCACCAAGGAATTAAACCTGCGTGCCGGCGAGCAGCGCACGCCGGAGTTCCTGCGCAAGAATCCGTTTGCCGGGGTGCCAATCTTGGAACTGGACAACGGCACGATCATCGCCGAAACCCTGGCGATCATAGAGTACCTCGAAGAACTTCACCCAGAGCCGCCGTTGATCGGTGCCGACCCAGTCGCACGAGCGCTGGTGCGCATGTGGGACCGACGCTGTGAGATCGGTGTCTACCTCGCTGCCTCGCGGATGGTGCTGAACAAAGGTGAAGTGTCGGACCATGCCCGCAAGACGTTGGTTGCCCGTCTCGCCTTGGTGAACGATGGCTTGGCCGGACGTGAGTGGCTAGCTGGACAATTCTCGATCGCCGATATTATGCTCTTCATCGGGTTGGAAACCGCGCATCATGGGCAAGTCGCTCTTGATCCAGCCTGGACCAATGTGAGCCGCTGGTACGCCGCGATGAAGACGAGGCCAAGCGCGACATTGTAGCGCTCAAGCGACGACTTCCTCAGGCGGCATGTTGCAGAAGGAGAAGCTCATGGAAGTGTATTTCTCTTTTTGGACCGTAGTCATGTTCTCTTTCAACGTTTTGGTAGTAACCGCCGGCTTCGGCCTCACTTTACACCAGATGCGGCAACAAGCCGCTCGCCAAGATGCAGTCTGGCAGAAATTGTTTGCCAAAACGGAGAATACCGAACGTTTATCGCAAGAGATCCTCATGCGCTTGGCGAACGAGCGCCAGCCGCACTGACATGAACGAAGGGCAACACCGCTTTGGGCAAAACGAGGTGAGCCGTTTCACCCTCTTCTTCGCGCTGACCTATTTCGTGCAAGGTACGATTGATCTGACTTCCGGTCTCGCCAACCAACCCGTTCAATACTTACTCAAAGAACAACTGCACCTGTCGGCTGGGCAATCCGCCTTCTTCTTCGCGGTGATCGGTATCGGCTGGACGATCAAGCCATTGTACGGCGCGGTGTCCGATTTTTTTCCGCTCGCCGGTTGGCAACGTAAGAGCTACCTGTTGCTGATGAGCGTTCTGGGGATGGCAAGTTGGCTGGCGCTGGCAGTGTTGCCCCCGGATTACACGACCGTCTTAGTCTTGCTGACGTGCTGTGCCGCCACGTTGGCTTTCTGCGATGTCATGATCGACGCGCTGATGGTTGAAGCCGGTAGACCCTCCGGCCTGACCGGCAGGTTCCAAGCCGTGCAGTGGGCGTCGATCAGCCTCGCGTTCACCGTGGCGCAATTCGCTGGCGGCTACCTGTCTGCCTACGCAGCACCGCAGACTGTTTTTCTCTTGGCTGCGGGTTTCCCACTCGTTACCGCAGCAGCAACCCTGGCCCTCGTGCGCGAGCCGCCCAGAGCGAACAGCAGCGAGAATGTCCGCGCCACGCGGGTCGCGCTCGGACAAGCCGCGCGTTCTCCAGCCTTGTGGATCACCGCCGCGTTCCTGTTCTTCTGGAACTTCAGCCCGTCACTCGGCACACCGCTCTTGTACTACCAAACGGATGTCTTGGGATTTTCCAAGACTTTCATCGGTACGCTCGCTGCACTCAGTAATGCCGCCGGCATCATTGGGGCATTACTCTTCTTTCGTTACTGCCGCTTTGTCGATCTCGGGCGGCTGCTGGGGATCGCGGTCGGACTTGGCGTTCTTTCTACCTTGAGCTTCATCAGTCTGGCTGGCCCCACATCCGCAGTCGGCATTTTCTTCGTCTCCGGTCTGCTTTCGCAAATCACACACTTGGCAGTTCTGGATCTCGCTGCACGCTCGTGTCCGGCACGAGCCGAAGGCACGGTCTTCGCCCTCTTGATGTCATGTCTGAATATCGGTCGCACCGGCTCTACTGTTATTGGCGGCTGGCTCTATGACCACGTGGGGTTCACTCTACTGATTTGTGTGAGCGCAGGCTTCACCGCGCTGTGCTGGGGGATCGTGCCATGGCTGAGGGCCAACGAACCTCGCGGTAGGGAGAGGTTCTCTTCCGCCCCCTGAGCCTCTTTCAGCGGTTGACTTCCTCCCGCATCGGGCATAAGGAATCGCTCGCGCACCGCACCACCAAAGGAGAACTTGTTATGAAGCTCGCCCTATATTTGCCAAACCTCCGCGACAAAATTACCGTGAGCGAAATCGTTGACCTCGCGCACGAAGCTGAGGCGCTCGACTTCGATTCTGTCTGGTCACTGGACCGCATCGTCGTGCCGGAAGCTTCGGACCGCCAGGAACTCACGAAGTCTTTTGGTTTCATGTCAGATTTTCCCAAGGCGCTGCCAGTCAGCGCTCGCGGGGAGTTTCTGCATGGCTTGCCGCTCATTCCCTATTTGGCGGCTATTACCAAGCGGGTGCGTTTGGGAGTCAGCATCATCGTCACACCGTATCGCGCCCCCGGCGTGTTGGCCGCAGAAATCGCCACGTGGGATCACCTCTCAGGCGGGCGCATCAACGTGGGCGTCGGTTCAGGCTGGATGCCTGAGGAGTTTGCCGCCGCCAGTGCTTCTCACATTTACAAGAAACGCAACACGCATGTGCGCGAGACGATTGAGGTGATGCAGGGCATCTGGACCAACGACTTGTTCGAGTATCATGGGGAATTCGTCGACTTTCCCAAATGTGGCTTCGGCGTCAAACCGATCCAGAAGCCACGACCACCGATGTTTTTTGGAGGCTTAAACAAGCCCGATCTTGCAGCGGCGCGGGTTACCCAGTACGGACTCGAAGGCTGGATCGGGATTATGGACACGCCGGAGGCAATCGCGACCTGGCGTGCCGCGATCAAGGATGAGCTAGAGAAGATCGGCAATGGGCAGGCTATCGACACGATGGACATTTGCAGCATGATCCCCTTCGAGATCACTCGCGATAAAACCGACCAGACGCCGCGCGGCAAGCTGACGCCCAACTTGGTTGGCACCGCCGACCAAATCACCGACAATCTCAAGCGCTATCGGGATGCCGGTCTGACCATGCCCTTGCTGTGGCCGCCGTTCAGCGGGACCCCAACCGCGAAGACTATTACAGACATGCGGCGGCTGGTACACGATATTTTACCGAAGATTTAGAGCAGCTTGCGATTGCATTTACCCTCACCCGCCCTCGCTGCGCTCGTCCTGCCCTCTCCCTGGCAGGGAGAGGGAAAGAGCCTGCCCCGGACTTGATCCGGGGGTGAGGGTCCCAGATAAGGTAAATCCAACTACTTCCCCTCTACCGAAAACCCGAGCAGGACGTTGCCGGGCATGCCTCCCCAAAAGCCATAGCCGGAGTTGACATACACCATCCCGCCAACGACCGTCGGCCCTGGCCCATCGAGCGAGCCGCCTTTCCCTTCCATGGCGTTCACAGTGCTGAAGTCCTGAATAGTGTCGAAGTCCCAGAGGACTTTGCCATCTTGCGTCGAGTAGGCGCGTAAGTGACCATCCACCGAGCCGGAAAAGACCACGCCAGGAATCACAGTGACAGCGGCTGACTGCGCTGGGCTGCATTTCGGACGACCGCCACATCCTGGCGGCTGCACCGACCACTCTTTCTTGCCGGTGCCAATTTCATATGCGAAAAGCCCGCCGCCGACACTGCCATCCAGCTCGGACACCATGCCGGCGTCTGGGTCGTCTTTGATCTTCACCCCAATGTCCGACAAGGCCACATAGATTTTCTCGGCGTCTGCGGCTGGTCCCCATTGAATGCCGCCGATAAGCCCGCCCTTGCCCACTCGTTCTTGCCAGAGAATTGCTCCGTTCTTGTCAGGATCGACGGCATGCAGCACGCCAGATTTCTGCCCAGCAACGAGAATCCGTTTGCCGTCGGGCAGCGTGCGTAAAATCGCAGAGGAACCAAAGTCGAGGTCTGGACCTTTCGCTTGGGGGCAGTTGGCATCGTCCCCAGCATCGCAGGAGATATTCCACGCATCGCCGGCCAAGAATTGTCGTGACCACAACATCTTGCCAGTCTTCAAATCAAACGCCACCATCGCGTCACTGGTCCTCGCCGCCGGGTCCGAGTAGCTGTCTCCGGTGGTGACGTAAAGCGCTCCACGTTGCGGATCGAGCGTCGGTGAAGACCAGACCGAGGCACCAGACGGCCCCCACAACTGCACGCCGTTCCTATTTTTTCGCGTGCGTTTGGGCTTTTCGGGGATGGTGTACCCTTGCCAGATCTTCTTGCCATTGGCGGCGTTCAAAGCCACTACGCTGCCACGAAACGTGCAACATTGATACTTTGGGTCCGCTCCCGAGGCTTCCTCAAACGAGGCCAGAGGCACGTAGAGGCGACCCTCGTGCAAAATGGGTGCGCCGGTCACGCGAGCTGAGGGGTGTTTTTCTAAGCGAGTCGACCAGAGTAAAGCTCCGGTCTTGGCATCGACAGCGTTGGCATTCGCAGACAGATCGCCGAAGTAGGCAGCATAGCGAGGAGGTTTCGTGCCAGGCACAGCAGCAATAGTGATGGCGCTGCGCATCCCCGATGGCAACTTCGTCGACCAATGCAGGCAGCCTTTCTCGGCATCAATCGCATAGAGTCGCCCGCGTAGTGTCCCAACGAAAATACGTCCACCGACGACAGTCGGCTGCGACACCATCGTGTTCGGCGGAAAGCCGAAGGTCCATTTGACTTTCAGCTTCGCCACTTGCTCCGGCGTGAGTCCGGCCTGATCCGCCGGTTGAAAGCGCGAGTTGGAGCGATCGACACTCCAGCCGTTCCACTGCGGACCTTTCGTGGGGTCGAAGTCGCCGACGGCAGGTTCGCATTTCCCAGCAGCAATTTCCTTATCTGCTTGCTCGTCAGCGAATTTCTTGCCGCTCACGTATTCGGAGATAGCGCGTCGTTCACCATCCGTGCGCTTGAAGCCGGTAAATTTCATCGAGCCGAGTTCGAGGGCATCGAGCACGTCTTGCGGACCCATGAGTTTCAGCGCGTCTAGACGCGGGGCGCGCGTGGGCTTCTCGGTGCTGTGGCACTGGGCACAGTGCTGTTGATAGAGTTTCTCGCCGTTGAGGGTTGCTCCCATTGTCAGCGGCGCTGCCCAACTAAGAGCGGTAGTCAATCCGAAGAGTACGAGCGAAGCGCTGAGTGTGGTTAGATAGTACATGATGATTCTCCCGTCTGGTCTCTCACTATTCCGCAGAAGCGAAATAGGCTGCAATGATCTCCGCAATCTCTTCAGGTTTTTCCATTGCCAGAAAATGGCTCGTCGCGGGGACTGTCGCCAACCGTCCGTGCGGCACACGCCCCGCCAGCCGTTCAGCAGCAAGCGCAAGAAAAGGCTCGGTGCGTTCGCCTCTGAGCACGAGCGTGGGGCAGTCTACTTGGTGCATCGCCGCGAACATGTTCATGAGGCGTGTCGTCGCAAAAATTTGCGCTTCGACCTCGGCCGGACATTTGAGCGCCACCCGTCCATCAGGCAAATCATAGGTGCCATGATTGGCATAATCCCAAAGGACATCTTCTTGCCAACCAGCAAAAGCATCCTTGCCTTGATAGGCGTCGAAAAGCTGGCGGCGATTATCCCACACCACTCGCCGGCGCAGCGTGCGCTCCACCAATGGTGAGCTGCCAGTCGCCATTTGGTCAGTGAACGGTGGCTCGTGAGGAATGACCACCGGCTCTAGCAGAGCCAACCGTCGGACGCGCCCGGGATGGGTCGCCGCATAATACGCGAGCATGGCACCACCGCCAGAGTGCCCGACGCCATAAAACCCAGACAGCCCCAGATGGTCCACGACCTGTTCTACATCGGCATGCATATGCGACCAGTGGCACTGTGCGAGCGGCGGCTTGTCACTGTCGCCTTGCCCACGCCAATCCATAGTACGGACGTGATAGCGCCCACCCCAGCTCGCGATCATACGTCGATAGAGGCGGCCAAGAAAACCGTTGGCATGAATCAGCAGCAGATCCGGCCCTACGCCGCCCCAGTCAGCAACATGGATCTTCACCCCGTTAATATCGAAAAAATGGCTCTGCGGTTCCATAGCGTCCCGGTGTAAAGGATGGCAGTCAGTTTGTCCAGGCGCTCGCCCTACCCCTCCGCCTGCGCTGGCATTGTGCTAATACATAGGACGTTCCTCCTAAGAAAGGACGCCGCCGCATGGAACACAAACATCGCCACCACCAAGGCCATGGCCGCAATCACGCCGGGCATGGGCATCATCCCACGCCGCATTTTCGCTTCTGCCCCAGGTGTGGCGGCGCGTTGCAGTTGCAGCAGATCAAAGCTCACGAGCCATCTCGGCGCGTCTGCTCGGCCTGCATGTTCATCTTCTATGACGACCCCAAAGTCGCGGCGTGTACTATCCCAGTCATCGACGGCAAAATCGTCTTGCTCAAAAGAGGGATTGAACCGAGCTATGGCAAATGGGTGTTCCCGGGCGGGTTCATTGATCGCGGCGAGCAGGTGGAAGCCGCCGCTATTCGTGAAACCTGGGAAGAGGTCAACCTCAAGGTCACTGTCCAACGGCTACTCAATGTCTACTCGTATCCTGGCTACCCAGTCGTCGTCGTGGTTTATCTCGCCGAGATTATTGGCGGAGAACTCCAAGCTATGGATGAGACGCTCGAAGTGCAGACCTTCGCACCGGATGAGATTCCCTGGGACGAGCTTGCATTCGCCAGCACCCGCGACGCCCTGCTCGATTATCTTGATCATCTTGGCGTATAGGGCTAAAGACTGCGCCGTTTCTGGTTCGGCATTCGAGCCGTAAGCCGGGTCGCGTGTTTATTTCGCAACGTGTTATAGTCTGTCCCTGACGACGGACGAAGAGGATTACGATGAGCAACGCAGCAACTTCTATCGAAAAATATGTCCATCTTTCCGCCGAGTGCGCTGATCGGTTGGGACGTCTGGCCCGAGCACGCGAGACCAGCGAGGATCTCATCGTCGAAAAAGCGCTGAATGTCCTCTTCGAATTGACTGATCTTCTTGAGCGAGACAGCGGAAGCCGAGAATGGTCACACCTCTCGGAAACGTCGTTAGAGCGGGTGTGGGAGAACGACGAGGATGCAATCTACGACAACTGGAAGGACCTCTATGGCGTTCCGACGCGGTGATCTCGTGCTGGTGCCGTTTCCATTCAGCGACCTGAGCACGACAAAAGTCCGACCAGCAGTGGTGGTCAGCAGTGCTCTGTACCACAGTCTCGAACCAGATTTGCTTCTCACCGCCATTACTTCCAAGGTGGCGGCAGCGACAGGACCGCTGGATTATCTTTTGACCGACTGGCAAGCCGCAGGACTGCGTTATCCCTCTGCCCTGAAACCCGTCTTATTCACCCTCGACCCTACCCGAGTGCTCTATCGCATCGGCACGCTCACCAACTCGGATCTTACTGAAATTGAGGAACGCTTGCGCCGCGCTTTGGGATTGTGACCCTTGCTCGGCAAAGTCCGCCGTGGGGAGCTCGTTCCTCGTTACTCATTGCTCGTTACTTCCCCCCGCTCACGCCTTCGCCTGCTTCTTCTCTAGCAACTGGCGCTTCCAGTCCAGCATTCGTGCCTTGGCCGCAGCCGCCTCGGCTTCGGGTACCATGTCGTGCTGCTGATAGAACCGCGACAATACCGTGAAGCTCATGGGATCTTCCGGAGTCAATTCAGTGAGACGATTAGCCGTGGCAATGGCATTCTCCAGATTGCCGGCATCGGCGTAAGCATGCGCGAGATCGTGTACAGCTTCAACATAGTTGGGATCGACGGCGAGAATCGCCTGGTAAGCGGCAATCGCTTCCTCGGTGTTGCCATCGCAGAGAAAATCGTAAGCGCGATCGTACATTTCCTGCATGTCCGCCATGAATCAGCCTCCAGGGGTGGTGCATAATCAAGCGCAGGCACAGTAGCCCATTTGCCTCGTGCGACCAACCCCTCATCTTCCTATGAACGAGCTACTGAGATACCTTCCGGCAACCACATGAATACGCAAATTCTCGACTTCATTCACGATCCCCTGAGCGGGGACTTCAACACCCTGGCCCTGCAGGTGTTTGCCTATCAGTTCGCCCATAATTTGCCCTACCAGCGCTTCTGTCTTGCCCGCCACCAGACGCCGGACACGGTGAAGCAGTGGCAAGATATTCCTGCCGTACCAACGGTGGCCTTCAAAGAATTGGACCTGACCTGTGGTCCACCGCAGAAGATTTTTCGTACCAGCGGCACCTCGCGAGGGCCGCAGAAACGCGGGCGGCATCTCGTCCCAGACTTGCGACTCTACCAAGCCTCGGCGCTCACGCACTTCGCGGATTGTTTGCAGCCGGATCGCCGCAAACTCCGCGTGCTCGCGTTGATCCCTTCGCCAGAGTTGCGGCCAGACTCGTCTCTCACTCAGATGACGGAATGGGTCGTGGCAACATCCGAACACGCAGGCAGCGCGTATTTCATCGACTCCGGTGGGATTCATCTCGATGCCTTTACTCAAGCCGTCACACAAGTGCAGCACGACGGGACGCCGGTGTGCATTCTTGCCATCACCTCGGCACTCGTCGCCTTCTTCGACCAATGCGAAGCGCAAGGCGACCGCTTTACCCTCCCAGGCGGCAGCCGCATCATGGACACTGGCGGCAATAAAGGCCAAGGCCGAGTCATTTCCCGCAATGGCTTTTTACAGTCATGCTGGCGCTATCTCAAAGTCGCCGGGTACTACTGTGTCAACGAATACGGCATGACCGAAATGGCCTCGCAATTCTACGACAACGTGCTATACAACCGCTTCCGCCGCAGCAACGAACCGCGCTACAAAATCGGCCCAGCGTGGACACGCACACTTGTGGTCGATCCAGAAACACTTCAGGAAGTTCCTCCTGGGCAGAGCGGTATCCTGCGGCACTTCGACCTTGCCAACGCTGGTTCAGTCATGGCCATTCAGACCGAAGACTTGGGTTATACCGTCGGCGAGGGTTTCGAGATTACTGGACGTGTCCTCGGCTCCGAGCCGCGCGGCTGCGCCCTGGCGCTCGATGAGTTTCTCGGGGCGCAATAACCAGGAACGTGCCTTCTGCTCCTGTTTACGGCGGGACACCTCCGATGCTATGAGTCTAGCGGATCATTCAACAGAACCACATCAATCGAAGGATGGAGTAGATGCAAATAGGATATTTTACTGAACGACCCTATCGCTGGTTGCCCGAAGAACTCATTTTGAAAAATCGTGCGTTCTTCGCCGTCTCGAACGAACATTTCGACCGCCAAAAGGCGTCCGACGATTACCATTACTACCTTGACGAGTATTGCTACGCTGAGGACCTCGGCTTCGATGTCCTCGCCCTAAATGAGCATCACGGCAACCCGATCTGCATGGGGTCGGTGATGAACGTCGAAGCGTCGATTCTCGCCTATCGCACCCGGCGTGCTCGGTTAGTGCTGATTGGCAATCCACTGCCAGTGATCAAACATCCGCTGCGCATGGCCGAAGAGCTGGCCGAGATCGACCTGATCTCGCGTGGTCGGCTGGTGACGGGTTGGGTGCGCGGTGCCGGCAGCGAGCAGTTCTTTAACAATGCCAATCCGGCGTACAACCGCGAGCTTTTCAACGAAGCGCACGACTTCATCGTCCAGGCGTGGACGCGCCCAGGACCGTGGCGCTACGAGGGGAAGCATTTCCATTATCGTCATGTGAATCCCTGGGCACTGCCCTACCAAAAGCCTCATCCGCCCATGTGGATTCCCGGGACGCTCAGCCCCGAGACCGTCGAGTGGTGCGCCGCGCATCGCTATCCCTATATCGGTCTTGGCACGCCGCTGCCGTCCACTTGCGATCTGTGGGATTTTTACGCGGACGAAGCCGCTAGGCATGGTTATCAAGCCGGGCCAGAGAACTTCGGGTACATGGTCGCAACGGCCGTGGGAGAGACCGAGGAAAAAGCCCAGCAAGCAGCCGCAGGATTTGTCTACGGCGGCGGGCAGAACGCCTTCTCGGCGTCAGAGTTCACCATGCCACCAGGCTACAACTCGAAAACTGCCATCCGTACTTTGGCAAAGACCCAGACCAGCGCGTGGCTAGGCATCAGCGGCGAGAAGAT
>SXGS01463122.1_pt1 | contig 16271 bp, 16 predicted proteins | sample 3174681 | NCBI WGS metagenome assembly SXGS01 (sample SAMN11356861, study PRJNA531348) | freshwater metagenome | isolation source: freshwater sample F1-80 | place: China: Fuxian Lake, Yuxi | collected 2017-12-25 | reverse complement strand
TCGCCCGAGCAGATCGCGAGCCGGTCGCTGGACCACCACAGCGACATGTTCGCGCTCGGCGTCGTGCTGTACGAACTGCTGACCGGGACCCGCCCGTTCCTGGCGACCAACATCAACGAGCTGTTCAGGCTCATCCTCAACGTCGATCCCGCGCCGCCCAGCACGCTGCGCGCGGAAATCGGCCCGCAGGTGGACCGCTTCGTGCTTCGCATGCTGGGCAAGTCCCCGGCCGATCGCTACCCGACCTGGGCCGACCTGGCGCTCGACCTGGCCGACATCGGCCAGCTCAGCGTCTACCTGCAAGCGATACCGGACAGCGAGAAGTTCGTCGCGCTGCGCAAGTTCGTCCTGCTGCAGGGGCTTGGCGACGCGGAGATCTGGGAGCTCGTGCACGCCACGCAATGGCGCCGCCTGCCGGCGCGCACGGTGATCACGCGCGAGGGCGACACCGGGACCAGCCTGTTCTTCCTGACCCGCGGCGAGGCCAAGGTCACCAAGCAGGGCCGCTTGCTGAACCTGATGCGCGCGGGCGAATACTTCGGCGAGATGGCCTACATCAAGGCCGGCGAGGTGCCGCGGCAGGGCACCGTCGAGTCGATCACCGATGTGCTCATCGCCGAGTTCGAACCGGCCGCGTTCGAGCGCCTGGGCAACCGTTGCCAGCTTCAGCTCGCGCTCGCGCTGCTGCACACCGTGGTCGACCGGCTGATGCTCGCCGACGAGCGCATCGCCCGGGCGTGACGAGTTTCACCGACGTTCCACCGACGCGCCGGCCGGAAGGAACGGGATTGAGCCGCACCGGGAATCCGGGCGCCGTGCTGCCCGAAGGCGAATTCCTGCGCCGCGCCGTGGCCTGGCTGGCGGAGCAACCGGAACGCGACGCCGCCGTCATCGAGGAAGCGAGCCGGCGCTTCAACCTCTCGCCGCTGGACGAGCAGTTCCTGCTCGATCACTTCCGCGCCCGGAAATGAAAAGGTCCCGGATTTCCCCGATGCCTGGATGGAGTTCGCCGCGCAGGGCGCAATCGCGGGGCGCGACACCGTGTCCGGTTTCTCCGGCGCGCTGATTTCCGGCGGGGTTCCGGTGCCGCCCTATCCGCCGGCGCCTCGCCTCAGCGCCGGTCTTTCGGTCCCGGCGGCTCGCCGCCGAGGATGACGCGGAGGATGGTCATCCCGTCCTTGCCGCTCTCGGGCGCGTCCATGGAGGAACGGAACGCGGTGCTCGCGAGCACGATGACGAGCACGAACAGGAGGCAGACGCCGGCGATCGCATAGCCAGCGGGCTGGCTGGTGACGAAAGCGAACACCGCGCACGCGGCCGCGAGCAGCAGGAAGAACGCGCCGCCGCGGATCTTGATCACGGGATTTCCCTACGCGCCGCCCTTGCCGCGAAAGGACACCGCGCGATTGCCGGCTTGGTCGGTGAGCGCCCTGAGCAGGCACCGGTCCATGGCCTGGTTCCACGCCGGCGGCGCTGCGACGGCCGAGCCTCTTGCGATCGCCTCCGCGAGCGCGGGATCGGCCTGCGCGACGTCTGCCACGTCGGCGACCGACGCGCGATCGCGCCGCGCCAGACGCAGCAACTGGAGCGCTACGCCGCGCGGCGAGGGCAGAGGATGCAGCAGGCCGATCATGTCGGCGAGCCGGCAATCCTTCGGGCCTTGTCCCGATTGAGCGATCATGACTTTAGCGCCGCTGTTCCTGAATTTCGAAGGACCGCTCAAGCGACGCTGCGGCGAGGACGTCGCGCACCTGCCCCGAGCAGCCGGACAGCACGATTTCGGCGCAGCGCGCGCCGGTGCGTTCCTTGAGGTAGAGCATAGTGCCGAGGGCGGCACTATTCATCGTTGTCAATTCGTCGAGGGCGAAGCGCAGCGAGTCCAGCGCGAGCGTGCCGCCGCCGCTGCCGCGCAGCGCCGCGATGCACTCGCGCGCCTGCGCGAAGGTGAAGGCGCCGTCGACGCGCACGCGAAGTGTTCGCCGGTCCGCCGAAAGGGTGAAATCCACAGGCATCGTTCGCTCCCTGATCTGGCCGATCGCCGTGCAGCGGGACGAGCGCGCAGTGCGTGCGGCAGTACGGCAACGGCGGGAACTCGGCCGGAGGAATCGCCGCTGCGGTGGGATTGGGCGGCGGCTGCGTTGCGGGGAGCGGGCGGTTGTGAGGCGCGCTCCCGGAGGGCAGGCCCGGCGATGCGGGCCTGCTCCCCTTCTATCGGCATGCGTCGGGGGAACTTGAGGCGAGGCCTTCATCACAGCGACTTGCGACACTCGCCGAGAGGCTGCACTCGAGCGCAGCAGCGGTCGAGGCGATGGCGCCGGCGCGGCCTGCGACGATCACCCGGTCGCGCCCCGTGTTCTTCGCATCATAGAGCGCACCGTCCGCCGCTTTCAGCAACGCCTCGCTGCTCGTGCCATGCTCGGGAAAAAGCGCGAGTCCCAGAGAAATCGAGACCGGCGGCAGCACCCGACCGTCGGATTTCACGTCCAGCTTCTGCACCGCTTCGCGCAGCCGTGGGCCCCATTCGCGCGCGTCCGCGAGCGGCGCGTTGTAGAGCAGCGCCGTGAACTCTTCACCCCCATAGCGCGCGGCGACGTCGCTGGTGCGCACCATCTCCCGCAGCAACCGCCCGAACGCGCGCAAGAGCGCATCCCCGCCTTCGTGCCCGAACTGGTCGTTATACCGTTTGAAATGATCGACATCGAGCATGAGCACCGCGAGCGCCTTGCCCTCGCGCGTCGCCCGCGAGACTTCGCGCTCCAGCGCTTCCTCCAGATAGCGGCGGTTGTAGAGGCCGGTCAGCGTGTCGCGTATCGACTGCTCGCGCAGCGTCCGCCGCAGCTTGAGGTTGGCGAGCGCCATCGCCGCCTGGTCGGCGAGGCGCTGCACGCGCGTTACTTCGCTTACCTGCACGTCGGCACAACCCGCGTCCGCAACGAAAGCGACGTGGAGCATCCCGAGCGACGTGCTCTGCGCCATCATCGGTACGCACATGTAGGGCTGGCGTCGAGCATCTTCGTGCACGTGTCGGCAGAATACGTTGCGCTCGGGATCGAACGCCGAGTATGACCGGCCGCGCCGCACGCCCCAGCAGTCGTCCGGCCCGATGACCGCAGCAAACGGGGCCTCGCCCCAGTAGGCGAGGCGATCGAGCCGGTTGAGCGAGCGCGAGGTCAGGTAGATCGCGCCGCCGTGCGGGGCGAGCAGCGGGCCCATCATGCGCGACAGGATCTCCGCGGCCTCCGGCATGTCGGCCGCGGTCTGAAGCATGTTCGACATCTCCGTGACCTGCGCCGACTCGCGGTTGCGCTCTTCGAGCACGCGGTTGGACCGCTCGAGCTCGGTGGTGCGCGCCGCAACACGACCCTCCAGTTCGTTGTTGAGACGCCGGATTTCCTCCTCGGCGCGCTGCCGTTCGATTACGCGCCCGATGTACACGCTCGCACGCTCAAGCGCCGAAAGCAGCTCCGGATCGTGCGCCACCGGTTCCGAAGTGAAGTACTCGATCAGTCCGGGCAGTTCGCCGGAAACGGTGATCGGCAACGCAACGCCGGAGACAAGACCCGCCTCCTGCAGAAAACCGAGGCGGCCGAAACTGTTGCGGGCGGCGAGGTCGCGGACCCAGACCGGCCGGCGTGTCGTCAGCACGCGGGTCGCAAACAGGCCTACCCTGAGCGGGAACCGGTAGTGATCGTTCTCATCGATGAACTTGGCGTACCGTTCCGGAGCATTCGAATACCAGACGTTGAGCGTAGTCGCGGCAAAATCACCGTCACGCCGTACCAGTGCCGCATGCCCGATCGCCCAGCCGGTGAACTCGCAGACGAGCATCAGGCATTCGTTCAGCGCATCGCGCAGATCGCGCGCTTCGTTGGCGACCTCGGCGAGTCGACCGAGCAGCCCGTCGAGCCGCGCCTGCCGTTTCAGAGTCTGGTTCTCGGCGCTCAGGCGCAGTTCGGCGCCGGACTGCTCATCCGGCACGGTGCCTGCTACGGCCGAAGCGCGGCGCCCGTCGTCGATCGCTCCGCCGATCCCCCGCCGCGGAATCCACTTCAGCACGAGGAAAACCATCAATGCGATCACGCTGCTGCCCTGCGCCACCATCAGGGTCACCCACAACACCGGTCGCAGGCTGCCCTGCTGCTCGACGTGGCCAACCGTCGTTCCCGAGTCGAGCAGCGCGCTGCGCTTCGTGATGCGCGGCGCCGGTGGGGCTTCGCCTCCCGCAATGACGACTTCGCCCGTATCACCGAGCACGCGCGTGACGCGCGCGGCCGCGCCCTCGCCGCTCGTGCGGGGGCTGAATGCGAGCAGTTCGCCCAGCAGATTGTCGTGGAAGCGCCAGGATTCGGGATACCGATCGACGACGCGCGTGATTGCCAATGTCTGCCATTCCAGCGACGCTTCTATCTCGGCAGCAAGCGCCGCCGATTCACGCGAGTAGTAGAGCGCCGGTGGCAGCAGGGTGAGGAGTGCAGCGACCGGCCACGCGAGCGAGTCGAACCGCCGGGCGATCGCGGCCGCGGGTCGGCTCACGGCGCTTCGCCCTGCACCCGGGCGCGCCACCGGCAGGCATTGTCCGGCGCGAACGGACCGCTGCGGCGCAGCGCCGCGACGCACTCGCGCGCCTGCGCGAAGGTGAAGGCGCCGACGACGCGCAGGCGAAGCGTTCGCCGGTCCGCCGAAAGAGTGAATTCCACAGGCATCGCTGGCTCCCTGATCTGGCTGATCGCCGCGCGGCGGGACGAGCGCGCGCGGTGCGTGCGGCAAACTGCAACGGCGGGAACTCGGCCGGGAGAATCGCCGCCGCGATGGGATTGGGCGGCGGCTGCGTTGCGGGGAGCGGGCGGTTGTGAGGCGCGCTCCCGGAGGGCGGGCCCGGCGATGCGGACCTGCCCCCGTTCTATCGGCCGTGTCCGGCGGAACTTGCGACCGGCGCCTACGCGCCGGTGCCGCCTTCGGCGTGCGCCTCCTCGGCGATCGTGAACCAGAACGTTGCCCCTGCGCCGGGCGTGGATTCGGCCCAGATCGTGCCGCCGTGCCGCTCCACGATCCGCCTCACGGTCGCGAGTCCGACTCCGGTGCCCTCGAACTCCTCGTGACTGTGCAGCCGCTGGAATACGCCGAAGAGCCGGTTGTTGTGGTTCATGTCGAACCCCGCACCGTTGTCGCGCACGAACCACGCCCGCCCGCGTTCGGTGTCGGCGGCGCCGAATTCGATGCGCGGCGCAACGGTTCGGCGGGTGAACTTCCATGCGTTGCCGAGGAGATTCTGCAGCGCCACCCGCATCAGACCCGCGTCCACGCTCGCCGGAAGCGCTTCCGGGGCGTCGAACCTGACGGAGCGCCCCGGTTCCGCGGCGGCGAGTTCGGCGACCAGGTCGCGGGCCAACGCAGCCAGGTCCACGTCGGTACGCCGCACCGCCTGGCGCCCGAACCGCGACAGGCTCAGCAGGTCGTCGATCATGTGACCCATGCGCGCGGCAGCGGTGCGCAAGCGCTCCAGATATTCGAGGACGGGCGCCGGCAACCGGTCGCCGAAATCCTCCGAAGCGATCGATGCGAGGCCGTGGATCGCGCGCAGCGGAGCGCGCAGATCGTGGGCGATCGTGTACGAGAACGACTCCAGCTCGCGATTGGTGGCGGCGAGTTCTTGCGTCCGCGCCATGATGCGCTGTTCCAGATCCTCGTTGAGGAGCCGCAGTTCCAACTCGGTGGCCCTCAACTGCGTGACCTCAGAGGCGACGACGAGCACGCAGTCGGGATGCTTGTCGGAATAGCGGAAGGGTACGCGCAGATTGAGCAATACCCGCTCGCGACCCTTACGGTCGGTAAACCGGAGGTCCGGCATCGACTGGAGTTCGCGCGACTCGTGCATACGACGGTCTGCGTCGAGGATGGTCGCCTTGGTGCCCTCATCGAGCCCCAATGATTCGATCGTCAGTCCCACCATCGCCTCCGGCGTCCTGCCGTGCAACGCGGCGGCTGCGCGGTTGCACATCAGGTAGCTGCCGTCGCGGCCCTTGCAGTAGATGAGCGTCGGCAGCGCATCCAGCAGACCGAGCAGCCGCGTCTCGCTCTCGCGCAGTCGCGCGGTGCGCTCCAACACCCCCAACTCGAGTTCCTGGCTGAACGCCCGCAGCCGCGCCTCCAGGCGCTTGGACTGGGTTATGTTCCGGCCCACGCCGCGATAGCCGGTGAAGCGGCCCGCCTGGTCGAAGACTGGATCGCCGCTTATCGAAACCCAGATCAACTTGCCCTGCTGGTTCAGCCAGCAATACTCGAAATCCCGGAACGACCGTCGCGCATCGAGTGTCGTGCGATGCGCCGTCATCTGCCCGGGGGTCATTCCACCGTCCATCAATTCCCAGTGCGTCCTGCCCACGTACTCTGCAGCGCGAACGTCGGTCGCACCCTCCACGCCCTTCGAGAGTTCGACAAAGCGGAACTGCTCGTCCTGCTCCCAGTACCAGTCGCTCGACAGTTCGGTCAGCGCGCGAAAGCGCGCTTCGCTCGCGGCGAGCGCCTTCTCCTCGAGCTTGCGCCGCGAGATATCGAGGAGTGCGACGACCAAGCGCTCGGCCTTGCCATCCCTGCTGGCGACCACTGTGTCGGTCGACCGCACCCACAGCACCTGCCCGTCGGTTCGTATGAAACGGTACTCCTGCACCTGCGCCTCCAGGGTGTCCGTCGCGCGCTGGCGCGTAACAAGGAAGCGTTCGCGATCCTCGGGATGGACCTGGTCCTTGAAGAAGGGATATTTCCCCGTCGCGGGCAGTGGGCCGCGCAGCCAGTCCGGGGAATCGCTCCATTCGAGGGCGTCGGCCGCGATGTCCCACTCGAGCACGATCATATGCGCCATCCGCTGCGCGAGTAGCAGCCGCTCGGTCTGCCTGCGCAGGGAGTTTTCGGCGCGCTTGCGCTCGGTGATGTCGAGCGCAAAGGTGACGATGCCGCCGCCGGGCAGGTGCTGCTCGGAGACGATGAGCCAATGGCCGTCCTTGCGCGGCACCTCGAAACCAGCCACGCCCTCGCGCCGCCGCGCAAGGCGCTGGGCGAGCCAGCCTTCCTCCTGCCCGGCGGCGTCGGGGTAGCTGCCCGCCGCCAGTCCGGCGCGCAGATGCTCCTCGTAGGTGCAGCCGATGTTGTGGGCGGGAATGTTCGCGTTCAGTCGGCGAAAGGCGCGGTTCGACACCATGATGCGATCCTCGGCATCGGTGATGCAGATCGGCTCGTTCAACTCCTCGATTGCGAGCTTCAGCGCCTCGTCCGAGGCATGCGCACGCCGCTCCAGCCCCGCGTTGACGCGGGCGAGTCGCACCGCAGGGCTCAAGCGCAGCAAAAGCATCGAAAGCAGCAGGGAAATGAGAGCCACCACGATCCCCATATGCGGCGCCAGGCTGGCGAGCTCCGCTCCGCTCGACTCCAGGACGCCAAGCCACTTGTCGTGAATGGGGGCCAATTCGCCGCTTGCCTGCACGGCGGCCAGGCCGTCGTTGATTGCGGCGAGCAGGTCGGCGCCGCACTTGCGATCCGCGAACGAAATGTGCTGCGAGTACCCCGCTTGGCTGATCGGAACGATGTCTTCCATCCCCACCGCGCGCACGAAAACCCCGTCGCGCGCGACGGCATTCCACGACTCCACCGTGAAGCCGTCGGCGGCGCAGAACGCGGGCGTCGCCGCAAAAGTCATCGCCAACAGCGCTACATCGGCAATCCTTCGGATGCGTGGCATGCACTCACCCTGATTCTACGAATGAAACTTTATACGTGCGCCGCTTCAGACCTTAGTGAATATTCCCAACATTCGGTCAAGGAATTGACGCAGGATGATATCTTCGGCCGGCAATCCCGCCGGTGTGGGCGCCTCCGGCGCGCGGACTCAGTCCGTCGCGTCGAGTTTCTCGATCGCCTCGAGCAACTCGCGCGCCAGGTCCTCGACCTTCTGGCGCCGCGCGCGAGCCTTGCCGCGCAGGCGCTCGAACGCGGCCTCGCGCCCGAGCCGGTGCCGCTCCATCAACAGGCCCACGGCCATCGAAATCTCCCGCGAGGTCGAAAGCGCCGCACCGAGGCGACCGCCCGCCTCGCGCAGCGCCGTGATGTCGCGCGCGCGCGCAAGCGCGGTCGCCACCGGCGGCAGTAGCTGGTGCGCGTCGATCGGCTTGACGAGATAGCCTACCGCGCCCAGTTCAACGGCCCGACGCGAGAACTCGGCGTCCGTGAACTCGGTGAGAAACACGAACGGGATGCCCGACTCGTCCCACAGCCTGCGCGCAAGATCCACGCCGAGCATATCGGGAAGATGGATGTCAACGAGCGCAAGGTCGGGCAGACGTTCCCTTGCGCGTGCAAACGCCTCTGCGGCCGTCGCCGCGAGTACAACGCTGTAGCCGGCCGCCGAGAGTGTGCGGCCGTACGTCACGCGCACCGTAGGGTCGTCGTCAATGAGCAGCAGGCCGGCGGGAGTTGCGTCCCCGTTGGCCTGGTCCTTACTGCCACTGGCGCGCGGCAGATTGTCCTTGTTCATACACAGCGCTGCCTGAGTAATGCATTGGGCAAGGATGCTAGCGCGAGGACGAAAGTGATGCAACGCCGCGGCCGGCACGAATGCGCACAGGCTGCAAGAAAGAAAAGGCCCCAGGTTTCCCTGAGGCCTTGATTTGACTGGCGCGCCCGGAGCGATTCGAACGCCCGACCCCTTGGTTCGTAGGGGCGACTTTGAAAATGGTCGCTAGTTAAATCAACAACCTGCGACGCCCGCCGTCTTGATTTCCAGCCGTACAAAGCATGAAAACGGAGCTTCAAAGCGTCGCGCAGCTACATTCTAGCTACACGCGTTCAGGGAAGTGGTTTGTAAAGGCCTTGCGGTTACGCGTCCGGTACCGCGAGAAGTCGTGCCGATCGAGCGTGATGATGTCCAGGAAACCCAAGCGTTCCCCGACAGTCACCAGGGATGCATCGGCCAGGTCCATCCTGTCGTACTTGACGGTCAATCGCCGCATGTACTCCACGTCTCTGGCGTCGAGGTCCGCGACCAACAATTGATCATCCATGACCATGCCAAGCAGCCTTTCAACGCCGCGACTTGCGTACTTGTCGAGCAGATAGGCAGCCTCGGTCACCACGGGCCAGGTGGTAATCAGTAGTCCCGTAAAGGTTCCGGCGAATTGCACAGCCCTTGCATGATCCGCGTCTCCCGCGTGGATCAGGGCGAACAGCGGGCCGGTGTCAGCGAGAATGTTTCTCGGCAATGATTCCACGAACCAGCGCCTTCGCCTGAGCGGCGACATTCCTCGGCTTGAGCGGTCCCTTTACCGAGCCGATGTATTTCCGCGCCCGCTCAAGCAGGGTCTTTGCCCTGCGAGGCCGACGGGTAATTGCGCGTATGTCGGACAGGTTCATGAGGAATCCCTGTTAATAGCTCGAATTCTACTACTACGCCACGTATGAAATCCTGATCTGATCCTGAAGGGTTCTACAAAGAAGCATCTCGCGACCTTGCTTCGAGACGGCCAGGCGCGCGCGGATCTTCTCGCGGTTGCGTTCACGGTAACGCCTAAAGCTCTCTACCGTTTCCGGTCCGGCTCTAAACCCAGAGTTTCCACTTATACCGCTGTTCAGATTTCCGGGGCCACTTCTCTTGGCGGGTGGGAGTCTGCGGAGATGGTGAGGAAATATGCTCACCTGTCCACGGTTCACCTGACCGAGTACGTGGACCGCGTGTCGAGCTTGAGACTGGTTGTATCGGCAGGGGTGGCTACAAATCGGCTACACGCCCAGAAATGAAAAGGGCCTACCTTTCGGTAAGCCCTTGGTATATCTGGCGCGCCCGGAGCGATTCGAACGCCCGACCCCTTGGTTCGTAGCCAAGTACTCTATCCATCTGAGCTACGGGCGCGAGGCGGCGAATTCTACCAGAAAGTCCTTTTTTCCTCAGGCAGCCTGCAGGAAGCGGCCGGCGTCCAGTCCCCACTTCTCGGGCGCCTCGTCGGAAACGATGCACTCGGCGCCGTCGCGCGCGAGATCGACGTCTTCCGGCGCGATGTGGCAGTTGGCCCTGGTGCTGAAGAACGCGCGCACCTTCGGCTTGAGCAGGTCCTGGATGTTCTGCTCGGTGACCACCGCAAGGCGTCCGCTCTCCAGGCGCACCATGGTTCCCGTGGGGTAGATGCCGACGCAGCGGATGAACTGCTTGAGCAGCGGGATCTCGAAGTGTCCGCCGTGGGCCCACTCCAGCATGCGGCGCAGCGCCTCGGTCGGCGCCATGCCCTTGTGGTACACGCGATCGGAGGTCACCGCATCGTAGACATCGACGATCGCCGCCAGGCGCGCGAGCGTCGAGATGTTCTCTCCGGGCAACCGGTGCGGATAGCCCTTGCCGTCCATGCGCTCATGGTGGTGCAGCGTGACGTCGAGCGGGATCGCGCCGACGCCGCTGGAATCGAGCAGGATGCGGTGCCCCGCCTCGGGGTGCGTGCGGATGAGGGCGAATTCGGCGTCGCTCAGCCGCCCGGGCTTGTTCAGCACCGCGTCGGGCACCTGCATCTTGCCGACGTCGTGCACGAAGCCGCCGATGCCCGCCTGGCGCAACTCCTCGCCGTGCATGCCGAGCGAGCGGCCGAAGGCCACCATCAGCGTGCCGACGCTGACGCAGTGCAGGAAGGTGTAGTCGTCCTTGTTCTTCAAGCGCAGCATGGAGAGCAGCGCGCCGCTGTTGCGCACGATCGACTCGGTGATGTCGTCCACCAGCGCGCCGACGTTCTCGACGTGGATCGCCTTGCCCAGGCGCGCGTCGTGCATGATGTCCTGCACCACGTCGTGCGCGCGGTGGTGCAGCACGCGCGCGTGTTCGATCTCCTCGGACACCGATACGGGGCGCACCGGCTTCGGCTGCTCCGCGGCGACCTGCAGGAGCTGCGCCGAGATCTCCGCCCGCACCTCTTCCGCCGTGGGGGCGTCGGCCACGTCCAGCCCCTTCGCCGTATCGATGTAGACCGCCTGCAGCCCGAGCGCGCGAAGCTCGGCGACCTGGTCTTCGCTCTTGAGGGGGAAACGGCTGAACGCGAATGGATGGTCCATCCAGCCCACGCCGATGTCGTGCACGTACATGCCCGGCCTCAGGCTGTCGACCGGCACCTTCCTGATCATGCTTGCGTTCTTCGCGTGCATGAAGAACTAGGCACCCACGGGTGCGTTGCCGGGAATCCTGCGCAGGTTCTCCAGCGGCTCCGGTCGGAACAGGCCGAAACCCTGTGCGTACCCTGCGCCCGCGTTGCGCAGGCCCTGCAGGGCGACGGGCTCCTCGACGCATTCGCCGATCACGCCCGCGCCGATCACGTCGGCCACGCGCACGATGGCGGCGAGTTTGCCGCGCGCGATCTCGCTGCAATGCAGCTTGCGCACGATGACGCCGTCCACCTTGATGAAATCCGCCCTCAGGCGAGTGAGCGGCGCGAACGAGACCGAGCGGCGGCCGAAGCCGTCGACCAGCAGGGCGCAGCCCGCTTCCTTCAGCGCCGCGGCGAAGCACACCGCCGATTCCGCGCGCTTCAGGAGATCCATTTCGTCGATCTCGAATACGAGCGAGGCCGGCGCGAGTCCCGCCTGCCCGAGCTCGGCGGCGACGAAGGGCACGAAATCGGTGTCGCTGAAGGTCTGCGAGGAAACGTTGACCGTCAGCCGCGGCACGCGCAGGCCGCCCGCCAGGCCGGCGATGGCGTGGCGCACCACCCAGCGATCGAGCTCGGGCATCATGCCGTGGTGCTCGAACACGGGCAGGAACTCGCCCGGCGGCAGCAGCGCCTCCTCTTCCTCGCGCATGCGCACGAGCACTTCGGCGACGCAGGGCATGTCGGGTTCCGCGGCGCGCACGATCGGCTGCGCGAACAGGCTGAACTCGTCGTTGTCGAGCGCATCGCGCAGGCGCGCGGACGCATCGTCCCAGCCCGTGAGTTCCCGGTCCATGGCCTCGATGAAGGGGTCGGGTTCCGGCGCGGAGAGGTGCTGGCGTGGGGCGGGTGCGTTCATGGCATCGGGAGTCCTGGCCCGCTACGGGCCTCCCGTGGATAACGGCAGCGCGCGCCGGTTGCTTGAGGCCGCGCCTAGAAAAACAGCGCGCCGGCGATGCCGCCGCCCGCCAGCAGCCAGAGGGGATTCAGCCGCGTCGTCACCAGCCCGGCGGCGCTGGCCGCCGCGATCAGGGCGCCGCGCCAGTCGGGGCCGTGCGGCGTGGCGAGCACGTAGCCGCCGGCGAACACCAGCCCCACCGTGACCGGCGCGAGGCCGCGCTGGATGATCTTGCGCCACTCGGCGTCCTTGAAGCGCTCCCAGAGGCCGCTCACCCACCAGGCCAGCGCGGCGGCGGGCATGCACATGGCGAACAGCGCGACCAGCGCTCCCGCCAGGCCGTGCGCCTTCCAGCCGATCAGGCTGACGATCAGCACGTTGGGGCCAGGCGCCGCCTGCGCAATGGCGAACAGCTGCACGAACTCCTCCGGCGTGGCCCAGCCGTGCACCTCGACCACCACGCGCTGCACCTCCGGCATCACCGCGCTGATGCCACCCACCGAGATGATCGACACCAGCATGAAAAAGAGCAGCAGGTCGGTCATTTCACAGCAAGCGCCGGTGGGAGGCGAACAGCGCCATGGCCAGCGCGCAGGGCAGCACGAACAGCAGCGACAGGCGCAACACGCCGGCGCCGAGGAAGCAGCCGGCGATGATCGCGAGCGCCAGGGGATTCCGCAGAAACGGCTTCGCCAGCTTCATAGCGGTGCCGATGAAGAGGCCCGCGCCGGCGATACCGACGCCGGTGATCGCTGCGCGCACCAGGGGATGCGCGGCAAAGTCGGCGTACAGGTAGGCCAGCGCCAGCACCCAGCAGAACGGGAACGCGAAAAGACCGAGGAAGGCCATGATCGCGCCCGGCAGCCCGAACCAGCGGCGCCCGAGCACGATCGACGCGTTGCCGATGTTCGGCCCCGGAAGGAACTGGCACAGCGCCACGGTCTCGGCGAAATCCTTCTCGGAGAGCCAGCGCCGCTCCTCGACCATCACGCGATGCGCCCACGGCAGCACGCCGCCGAAGGCGCGCGCGCCGATGGTGAAGAAGCCCAGAAAAAGCTCGCCCGGCGAGCGCGGCGGCGTCGGTTCCTGCGCGTGGCTCAGCTTTGCCCCGGCGCTATTCCGGCTGGATGCCGGCTTCGCGGATGATCTTGCCCATGTTGACGATCTCGGCGCGGAACGCGGCGGCGTGCGCCTCGGGCGTGGGAAACGGCGCGACCTCCATCGCCCACTTGGCGAAGGCTTCCTTCACCTCGGGCGTGGCGACGATCCTGGAGATCTCCGCGTTCAGCCGCACCAGGACGTCGCGCGGCATGCCGGCGGGCCCGTAGAAGCCGATCATGGCGCCGAACACGTAGCCCGGCAGGCCCGCTTCGGTCATGGTCGGCACGTCGGGCAGCACCGAAGCGCGCTTGTCCCAGGTGGTGGCCATCGGGCGCAGCTTGCCGGCGCGGATGTGCTGCAGCGGCGTCTGCACGACGTCGAACATCATCTGGATGTTGCCCGAGAGCAGGTCCGCGATCGCCTGGGAAGCGCCCTTGTAGGGCACGTGTGTGATCTTCACGCCGGTCATGTTGGTCAGCAGTTCCCCCGCCAGGTGCAGGGTGTTGCCGACGCCCGCCGAACCGTAGTTCACCTTGCCGGGATTTGCCTTCATGTAGGCGAGCAACTCCTGCAGGCTGTTCGCCGGCACGCTCGGATGCACCGACAGCACCAGCGGCGAGACCACCGCGTTGTTCACCGGCACGAGGTCCTTCTGCACGTCGTAGGGCAGCCTCTTGTACAGGTGCGGCTGCGCGGCGAGCGTGGTGGCGCCGCCCGCGAGCAAGGTGTACCCGTCGAGCGCGCTCCTGGCGACGAATTCGGTGCCGATGAGGGTATTCCCGCCCGGCTTGTTCTCCACGATCACCTGGCCGCCGAGCGCGGGGCCGAGCCGTTCGGCAACGGTGCGCGCGGTGAAGTCGGAAGACCCGCCGGCGGTGAAGGGAACCACGACGCGGATGTTCCGGGCCGGGTAGGTTTGCGCGTGCGCCGCGAACGGCGCCGCGAGGGCGCCCGCCAGTAGGTAAACGGTCAGGTTCCGCATGCCGCGATTATTGCATGACCCGACTCGCACTATGCGCGCTTCAGGTTGACGAGCACGATCCCGGCCCCCACCAGCAGCGCCGCCGCGAGGTAGGCCGGACCGACCGGGTCGCCGAGGATCAGCGTGCCGAACAGGACGCCCCACAGCGGCGTCATGAACGCGAGCACCGAGATGCGTGCGGCAAGATAGCGCGTCAGCAGCCAGAACCAGAGCAGGAAGCTGGCGAAGGCGACCACCACGCTCTGGAAGACGAGACTGCCGAGCGCGAGCGCGCCGAGGCGCACGACGCCGGGTTCGCCAAGCGCGAGCGAGGCGAGCGGCATGACCAGCGCGGTCACGGCGTGCTGGTAGAACAGCGCCTTGGTCGCCGTCACGTGCGCGAGTCTCGTGGCGCGCAGCAGCACCGTGGTCAGCGCCCACAGCACCCCGGCGACGATGCCGCACAGGTCGCCCGCCCAGGTGCCGCGGCCCGCCGTGAATCCCTCGTGGAACGCAACGACGACGCCGGCGAAGGCCAGCAGCACGCCGGCCCACTGGCGCGGTGCGAGCCGCTCGGCAGGGATGAGGGCGTGCAGGCCGAGCGCCACCACCACCGGCGCGATGTAGACGAACACCACCATGCGCGAAGCCGTGGTGTGCGCGAGCCCGGCATAGATGAAGACGAATTCGCCGGCGAACAGCAGGCCGGCGCAGAGTCCCGCGGCCAGGGTGCCGTCGCGCCCGAACAGCGCGATGCCCTGCTGGCGCGCCCACAGCCACAGCAGCGCCGTCGCCACGACGGAGCGGATGCCGCCCTGCATCACCAGCGACACGTCCTCCGCGGCGAGTTTGATCGCCACCTGCTGCGCGCCCCACAGCGCGGTGAGCACCACCATGATGCCGATCGCGGTCGCATCGAGCGGCTTGCGTTCCATGGTGCGGGATTGTGCACGGCGGCCGCGCGGCCCTACACGCGCGCAGCGAAATGACGTACCCTCGCCCGATGCGGTTCGGGGGAAGCGCGGCCTGCGCAACGGTATTGCTCGCGATGACCTGCGGCCCATGCGCCGCCGCCGAGCCGCGATGGTTCGATCTCACCGCCGAAGTCACGCATCGGCTCGTGCTGCGCGCGGAACCGGCAGGCAGCGGCCGGCGCATTGGCGAGATTCCCGCGGGCTCGAGGGGCCTGGAAAACAAGGGCTGCCGCGGCGCGAGCGACGTCGCCTGGGAACACCTCAAGGACGAGATCCGCGCGGCGATGGCGAAGGAGCGCTGGTGCCGCATCCGCTTCCAGGGTGTCGAGGGCTGGGTTTCGGCGAGGTTCCTGCAGGCGGGATCCGCGCCCGCACCGGTCAGCGGCGGATCCCCCGGGCAGACCGGGCAGCCCGCGGCGCCGCGTGGCGACGCGCCGTTCACCGGCCTCGAGTGGCGCGTCGCGGCCCTCGGCGGCATGGAACCGCGCGAATCCGCGGCCTGGATCCGCTTTCGCGAGACGGGCGACCTCGAGGGGCACACCGGCTGCAACGGCTTTCGCGCCACGTTCGTCGCCGGTGCCACGGCGCTGCGCATCGGCCCGATCGCGGTGACGCGCATGGCTTGCATCGGCGAGTCGGCGGCGGCGCAGGAACGCCTGCTGCTCGGCGCGCTGGAAACCGTCGAGGCGCAGCAGGTCGCCGCGGGCGTGCTGAAGCTGTTCGACGCGGGCGGCGCGCCGCGCGCAATCTTCAGGTCGGCGACGCGCTGAATCCTGGGTGGGCCGGGCTACTCGTCGTGCACCGCGTCGGGCCCGAGCAGCGCGACCCTGAAACGGTTCTTGAGGTACGAGCCCTCGCGCGGCGGCAGCACCAGCGGCAGCTTCTCGGCGTCGATCTTCACCTGCGCGAGGAACGGCCCTTCGCCGGCGTAGACGCGCTTCTTCATCTGCGCCACCTGCGCGGCCGAGGTCACCTTCATCGCCCGGGCGAATCCTGCGGCCTCGGCCATGCCGGCGAGGTCCACGCCATGGCCGGTGTGCGTTTCCTGCATGCCGGTCTCGCCGTAGCGCTCGTTGTCGAGCACCACCACCGAGAGGTTGCGCGGCTTCATCACCGCGATGGTGGCGAGGGCACCGACGCCCATCAGCATCTCGCCGTCGCCGGTGACCACC
>SXGS01482532.1_pt1 | contig 16277 bp, 8 predicted proteins | sample 3174681 | NCBI WGS metagenome assembly SXGS01 (sample SAMN11356861, study PRJNA531348) | freshwater metagenome | isolation source: freshwater sample F1-80 | place: China: Fuxian Lake, Yuxi | collected 2017-12-25 | reverse complement strand
TTTTGAAGTATTCCCCTCCACCAGCCACGAGGATCTCGCCATGGGCGCAAACATTACGCAGCAAAAAAAGAAAAAACGTCAAAGCCGGCGTCTGAAGCGAGTGAAGCTTCGAGAAAAAGTGACTCGTCTCGAGCGCCAAGGTCAAAAAAAGAAGTGATCGCCCCCGGGGCTCAGCCAGTCCGAGTCAGCGTCAAGACCTTCAAGTAACGTCCCTCCGGGAACTCGGGCTTGAGAACGTGATCGGGCGGCTCACCATCTGAGCTTGCCAGGTGCAACTGCACCCCAACACGCCGTCCCCCCTGCAGCACCGCCTCACGAAAGCGAGTCTCCGAAACCGCTCCCGAGCAGGAGCACGTGACGAGCGTCCCGCCCTTCACGAGCGCACGAGCGGCAAGTGAGTTCAGATCTTCGTAACGCTTGAGGCCAGAGTGCACCTCATCTCGACCCGAGGCAAACTTGGGCGGGTCGAGAATGATCAAGTCAAAGTTCTGCCCTCTGGAATTGGCTGCTCGCAGGAAGTCGAAGAGATCTGCGTGGATGAAATTGGCGGAGAGCTGGTTCAGTTGGGCATTCTCCTTCGCCACGACGACCGCTTTCTCGTCCAGATCAACGGCCGTCACTTCCGCCGCTCCACCCAGGGCCGCATTCAGCGCAAACCCACCGGTGTAGGTGCAGCCGTCCAGAACCCGCTTCCCCTCGGCGAGCCCCCGAACCCTCTTGCGGTGCTCCCTCTGGTCGCAAAAGAAACCCGTCTTGTGTCCATGACGCAGATCGACTTGAAAGCGCAGTCCATTCTCGTGAACGATCGTCCTCAACTTCGCGTCCCCGAGCTTCTCGGCCACGAAGTCCCGAACGTGAAATCCCTCATGCGCTTCGGCAGCTCGGTCGGCCTTGACGAGCACGGTGGCACCTCCAAATCGGCGAGAGAGCGCTGGAAGTAGCCACTTGAGCATTCGATACCAACCCGCGCTGTGGAGCTGGACCACGAGAAAACCAGCGAACCGATCGACAATGAGCCCCGAGAGGCCATCACCTTCAGAGTTCACAACTCTGTAGGCGTCGGTGACCCGATCGAGCACGAGCTCTTCTCGCCGAAATCGCACGGCACGCTCGAGTGCCGCGTCGAAGAAGTGGTCGTCCAGAGGCTGCCCGGGGTCCTCGGTGAGGAGCCGCACAGCAATCTGGGACTTCCTGTTGTAGATCCCCCGGCCCGCAAAGCGCCCTTCACGGTCAAACACCTCCACCAAGCTACCGGGGGCGTGGTCCGCCGGGCGGCACATCTTACGGTAAATCCAGGGGTGCTTCGAATTCCGGCGCACGGAAAGGTCCACGCGTGGGAGTTGAAGAATGGAAGGCCCGAACGGCATTTGGCGGATTATACGCGGCCGCGCCCCCTGGACCTCCCGTACACCGCAAAGACGTTCCGAAAATCTCCGGGATCACTCTCAAGGACCCCAACTGATCGACCGATAACAGAAGTGGAGGAGCTCTGAAAAAGCCATGACTCGATCACGGATCACCCGAAGGGCGAGGTCAGGCCCGATGACCTGGGCTGTCAGTTTATTTCTAGCAGCCCTTGAGGCTGAAGATCGCCCCGCGGGCCCTGGCCTCCAGGAGGTAGATCGGCTAGAGGTGCTCGCAGCCCAAGTCGCGCTCGAGGGCGCGGGATTCTCGGCAGGACTCCTTGACGGAATCCTTGGCCAGAAGACAGAAACGGCACTCCGGGGGTTTCAACAGGCCGCTCACCTGAACGTGACGGGAACAATGGACGACGTCACGATGGCGGCTCTGAAGGTCTCCCCGGAATCTTGCACAACCACCTACACGGTCACAAGGGCTGACGAGCTTCAAGTCAGCTATTGCCCGCCCGATTGGATCGAGAAAAGCCAACGCGAACGGCTTCTCTACCCATCGTTTGTCAACATGCTGGCGGAAAAGTTCCACACGTCGGAGCGCTGCCTCACCTGGCTCAATTCTGCGAAGGACTTGAGTCTCCTCAAGGCGGGCGATTCCCTGGTGGTGCCGGTGCCCCGCGACCGAGGGCCCGTGAAATCGCCTGCGGCTCTCGAGATCGACCTCGAGCGGAAAATAGTCTTCTTGCTCGACAAGGACTCGCGCGTTCAAGGACTCCTGCACTGCAGCGTCGCACGAGACATCTCCATTGTCCAGCGAGGCGAAGCCAGGGTCGTCACCATTGTTGAAGAACCAGGCTACACCTTCGATCCGCAGAAATGGCCCGAGGTGAAGACCGTGGACCGCAAGCTCAGTATCCCCGCAGGCCCGCGTTCACCCGTGGGACTGCGCTGGATTGGGCTCGACACCCCTGGCGTGGGCATCCATGGAACGCCGGAACCAGAAAACATCGGCAAGACTGGATCGCACGGCTGCTTCCGCCTGACGAACTGGGACGCCGTCTATCTTGCCTCGGCCGTCAAGGTCGGGACCATGGTCCGCATCATCGACACCTCAAAGTTGGGACAGCCACCCTATTGACTTGGCCACCCTTCTGATACGCGAAGCCGGAGACTGCTCCCTCACGGGTAGTTGCGCCTCAGACGTTGAAATACTTCGCCTGGGGATGATGGACGATCAGGGCGCTCGTCGACTGCTCGGGCTCCAGCATGAACTCCTCGGAAAGCTGCACGCCAATGCGACCCGCTTCGAGGATCTCGAGAAGCGGCGCCTGATCCTCCAGCCGGGGACATGCGGGGTAACCGAAGGAGTACCTGGAACCACGATATCCCTGGCGAAATAGCCCCTGGATTTCGCGGGAGTCTTGGTCGCTGATTCCCAGCTCGCCCCGAATCTGCTTGTGGAGCATTTCGGCCATGGCCTCGGTACATTCAACGGAGAGGCCGTGAAGGTAGAGATAGTCGCGGTAACGGTTGGCCTTGAACCACTCCCGCTCGGTCTCCGAAGCCTTCTGCCCCACCGTCACGACCGTGAATACGATCACGTCGCGCACCCCCGAGCTGACGGGGCGAAAGAAATCGGCAATGCAAAGCCGCTTCAGCTTTCGCTGCCGCGGAAAGGAAAAGCGGTGGAGGACAGCGCTGGTTCCCGGCTGATAGACGATCACATCGTCCCCATCGCTCTGGCACTCGTAGTAACCGTAGACAGCCTTGGGCTGAATCAGTTGCTCCTCCCGACTCTTCCGGACCATATCGAGATAGAGAGGCCGGACCTCTCTCTCGAGAAACTTGTCGTGCTCATCCTTCGTCATACCCCTGGGCCGAAACTGCCACTGGAACTTGAAGAGCACTGTTTCGTTGATGTAAGGCAGGAGCGCCTCGAGCTTCACCTGCTCAACAACTCTCGAGCCCAGGAACGGAGCCTTCGGCACCGGCGCATCGTGGCGAATTTGGGAGCGATCGGGTGGCTCCGGGCCATCCTGCATCACCTCGAGCGATCGATCGAACCTGGCCGGCGGAGCGGTCTGGGCGGTCGCATCCCGCGGCGCGTCGTCTTCGGAAGCCTCCTCCACGCTGCCGTCGCCCCTCTTCTTGAACTTCGTCGGCCGGGCTGGCTCACCCCGGAGAATGGACTCCATGACGTTGAGTCCTTCAAAGGCGTCCTTCGCGTACTCGACCCGGTTGGCGGCAACGGCACGGCAATCGAGCTCAACATAACGCCTCGACAGCGCAGCGCCACCCAGGAGCACCGGCGTGCGCAGCCCCTGTCTGACCATCTCTTCCAGGTTTTCGCGCATGACGACCGTCGACTTGACGAGGAGCCCAGACATACCGATCGCGTGCGCATCGCGCTTTCGTGCCTCCTCGATGATCAACGTGATGGGTACCTTGATCCCGAGGTTGTAGACCGTATAGCCGTTGTTCGTGAAGAGGATGTCGACCAAGTTCTTGCCAATGTCATGCACGTCACCCTTGACGGTGGCCAGCACGATCTTGCCTTTCGAGTCGCCATCGACTTTCTCCATGAAGGGCTGCAAGTAGGCCACGGCGGCCTTCATGGTCTCCGCAGACTGAAGCACGAATGGAAGCTGCATCTGGCCGGAGCCAAAGAGGTCACCGACGACCCTCATGCCTTCGAGGAGAACCTCGTTGATGATGGAGAGCGCGCTCCTCGTTTTGAGCGCGTCCGCCAGATCCGTCTCGAGGCCGACCTTGTCGCCATCGATGATCCTTTCCTTGAGCTTCTCCTCGATGTTTGCGGCCGGCGGCTTCTTCACCGCGCCGACCTCTTTCTTGTCGACAAAAAGCTTCACCAGCTCGATCAAGGGATCATAGCCCTCTCGTCGGCGGTCAAAGATCAAATCCTCGGCGACCTCACGCTCCCTGGGATCGAGCTTGAAGAGCGGCACGATCTTCGAGGCGTGGACGATGGCGGCGTCGAGCCCAGCTTCCCGGCAGTGGTGCAGAAAGACGCTGTTGAGGACAGTGCGGGCTGCCGGCTTGAGGCCAAAGCTCACATTGGAAAGCCCGACGGCAGTGAAAACGCCCGCAAGCTCCCGCTTGATGAGACGAATACCCTCGATGGTCTCGAGAGCGTTGCGACGGTCCTCCTCCTGCCCCGTGCTGATGGGAAGCACGAGCGGATCGTAAAAAATATCATGCGGCCGCATGCCGCAACGCCGCGTCGCAATGTCGAGCATGCGCTGGGCGATCGACAGCTTGCGCGCCGCCGTCTTCGCCATGCCGGCTTGCTTGTCCTCGTCGATCGTGCCGAGAATGACGGCGGCGCCAAACGACTTGATGAGCTTCAAGTACTCGACAAACTCCTCCTCGCCGTTTTCGAGGTTGATCGAATTGACGAGGGCTCGCCCGCCGATGAGCTTCAGGGTTGGCTCGAAGGTGCTCCACGAGTTGGAGTCTATACAAAGAGGCGCTGCGACCTGCGTGACCATCGCCTTGACAATCGGCGGCAGATCGACCCTGGAGTCCCGGCCGACCTGGTCAGCGCAGATGTCGACCAAGTGGCTCCCATCACGCGCCTGTTCCTTGCCCATGGCCACCATGGCGTCCATGTCGCCGGCAGCGAAGGCATCCTTGAACTTCTTCGAGCCCAACACGTTGGTCCGCTCCCCGATAATCAAGTAGGAAGCATCCTGGACGATGGGAACCGATGAATAGAGGCTCGAGAGGGACGGTGTAAACTGCGGCGAGCGGGACTTCGGCGCCCGCTTCCCGACAGCCTTCACAAGCTCGCGGATGTGATCCGGCGTCGTGCCGCAGCAGCCGCCGACTAGGCTCACGCCATCTTCCTCGATGAACCGAACGAGCCAGGAAGCAAGCTCCCGGGGCGTCAACGGGAAATGAGCTTTGCCGTCGACGAGCTGCGGCAGGCCTGCGTTCGGAACGACGCTCACACGTTTTGGCGAATTGCGCCCGAGGTAGGCGATGTGCTCGCTCATCTCCAGCGGCCCGCTCGCGCAGTTGAGCCCGAGCACCTGCACCCCGTCAAACGGCTCGATGGCTGTCACCACGGCACCGATATCGGTGCCGAGGAGCATCGTGCCCGTCGTCTCCATCGTCACCTGGCAAAAGATCGGCAAGCGGCGGCCTGCTTCGGCGAAGGCAAGATTCGCAGCATTGATCGCGCACTTCGTCTGAAGGATGTCCTGGCAGGTCTCGACAAGAATCACATCCACGCCGCCGTCGAGAAGGCCCCGCACCTGTTCTGCGTACGAGGCGAGAAGGGAGTCGTAGTCCGTGTGCCCCAGCGTGACAAGCTTCGTGCCAGGGCCGACAGATCCAAGCACGTACCGCGGTTCGCCCGTGCGGCGGGAATGTCGCTCGCAGGCCTCGCGTGCGATTTGTCCAGCCCGGGCGTTCAGCTCCCGGGCGCGAGCCTCTAGACCAAACTCGGCGAGGACAATATTGTTTCCGCCAAAGGTGTTCGTCTCCACCGCATGGCAGCCGGCTTCAAGGTAGGCCTCGTGAACCCCCCGGACGAAGTCGGGGCGAGTGGCATTGAGGATCTCCGAGCAGTTTTCTTGCCCGCCAAAGTCCTCCAGCGTCAGATCGGCGCTCTGAATCTGGGTGCCCATGGCGCCATCAATAACGACGACACGTTCGGACATGAAATCGAGGATATGAGTTGGCATGAACTTTGTTGAGCGACCAGGGACCAGAAAAAGATCCAAAAGTATAGCATGGGAGCTGACGCGAACCTATGCCTGGCCCTGCCTCAACAAGCTCAGAGAGCCACTTCCGTCACCAGGGCAAGCTCGTGTGGGTGGACGAGCTTCGAGTGCGTCGGGTAAAGGCGCAGGATCGTCACGTCGGATCCAGCGACTCCCTTCGCAGGACCGCCCTGGAGTTGGAAGCGGAGCCGATAAAGGCCAGCACCAAGATCCTTGATGTGGCTCGCGGGGTGGTCGGCACCACTGGATTCTCGGCAAAGCAAGTCTCGAGGTGCGATACCGCCAAGGAAAACCTCGATCTCGACGCCGCGTTGACCGGTACGCGCAGCTCTTCGCACGTGGACGAGCGGCCAGCTGCTGCGCACGTTGTCCTTCCACGCCGCGAGCTCGCGCGCCTGTCGAGCTTGCGATGCTCCGACGCGATTGCCGTTTTCGAAAGCTGGACGATAGAGCTGCCGGGCATACTCGAGCACCATGTGCGACGTGCTGAACCGCGGGACAAGATCCGCCATCGAGGTCTTCACCTTCCGGATCCACTCCAGTGGCATGCCACGCTGATCCCGGCGGTAGTAAAGAGGCAAGATCTCCTTTTCGAGCACACGGTAGAGCGCCTCGGAGTCCTCCCGGTCTTGCAGAGACTCGTCCGGGTAGTCGATTGGCTTCCCGAAGGCCCAGCCCGTGGCTGGGGCGTAGCCCTCACACCACCAGCCATCAAGGATGCTGCAATTCAAACCGCAATTCACCGGCACTTTCTGCCCACTCGTGCCGCTCGCTTCGAGAGGTCTGCGAGGATTGTTGAGCCACAGGTCGACGCCCTGAACCAGGTGTTGAGCCACGTGGATGTCGTAGTTCTCGACAAGCGCGATGCGACCTCGAAACGCCTTCTGTCTCGAGATCGCAGCGACCTCCTCGAAGAGCTTCTTCCCCTGAGCGTCCTCCGGGTGCGGCTTCCCGCTGAAAATGATCTGGAGGGGCCTTGAGCTCGACTCGAAGAGCTTTCGAGCCCGCTGAAGGTCACGGAAGAGCAGGTTCGCCCGCTTGTAGAGCGCGAATCGTCGAGCGAAGCCAATCGTGAAAATCTCTGGATCGAGAAGGTCTTTCACCACGGACGCGGCCTTGCCCGGGCTGAGGCCCGTGCGTTCAAGCCGAACGCGCTCCCGCTCTCGTACAAACTCCACCATGCGGCGTTTCAAGCCCTGCTTGACCGACCAGAGATCTTTCTCCGGGAGCCTGGAGGCTCCCTTCCAGAACTTCGCGTCGTCGAGTCGGCGTTCCCAGTCGCTGCCGACGTGTTTCGCGAGAAGCTCGTGCATCTCGGGCGCTACCCACGTGCTGGTGTGAATGCCGTTCGTCACCGACGTGATGGGCGTCTCCTCGGCGCTGAAGCCCGGCCAGAGCTTCGACCACATCCTGCGCGAGACTTGCCCGTGCAGCGCGCTCACGCCGTTGCGAAATCTCGACAGTCGTAAAGCGAGCACAGTCATGCTCAAGAAGGGCCGTCCGTCCTTGCCGTGGTCAAGCCCAAGCGCCAGGTACTCATCGACAGGAATTCCAGCCGCCTCCGCGTGCCGGGCCAGGTAACGGCGCGCAAGGGGAAGGTCGAAGACCTCATTTCCCTCTGGCACAGGTGTGTGTGTTGTGAAGACCGTGTCGGCGGCGATGAGCTCGAGCCCTTCTGCCACGCTGAGCTTGTGTTCTTTGCGAACCTCGCGGAGCCGCTCAAGCGTCAGGAACGCGACGTGGCCCTCGTTGAGGTGCCAGACCCCCGGACTACGGCCCGCGGCGCGGAGAGCTCGAACCCCGCCAATGCCCGCCACAATCTCTTGCCGCATGCGATCCTCACGGCTGCCGCCGTAAAGGCGGTACGTGATCTTCCGGTCCTCCGGACGATTCTCGCGAATGTCGGAGTCGAGCATGAGAATACGCGCACGCCCCACCTGGAGCTTCCAGAGTTTGAGGCTTACAACTCGATCGGGAAACTCGACAGGGATGCGAATCTCCTTGCCAGGTCGGTCACAGAGGGCTTCGATCGGCAACCTGGAGAGATCGGCCCTTGGATAGACAACCCGCTGGTGGTCTTTCCCATCCAGCTCCTGGCGAAAATATCCGTTGTGGTAGAAGAGCCCAACCCCCACCAGCGGCACAGCCTCGTCGCTGGCCGACTTGGCATGGTCTCCCGCCAGAATCCCGAGCCCGCCCGCATAGACCGCGAGCGACTCGTGAACGCCGAATTCCATGGAAAAGTAGGCGACCGGACGATCGGCGGAGAGACCGGCCGGCGGACGGTGAGGCTCGGCGAGGCCAATCCATTCAAGGAAGACGGACTTCAGGAGCTTTCTGTATTCAGCATCGGCCTCGAGGGCACTCAGAACTTTGCCATCCAGTGCAGCCACGAGGGTCCAGGGATTGCGGGGGCTGACGTTACTCCGGGTGCCAATGGCGCAGGCAGTGCGTCGCCAGAGTTCCACCGCGCCGTGGTTCCAGGTGGACCAGAGATTGGGAGCCATGGCCTTGAGCATGCCTTCAAGGTTGAGGGTAGCCTCGAGCATCATCTTCGATTTCTTGGACGGCTTTGCCGTCGTGGGTTTTCTTTTCAGTGTCATGGGTAGCGGATGATATCGGCAAGTTCCCGGATTCCCTTTGGATCCAGGAACAAAAAAACGTCGGGGACCAGCCTCGTTGCTGATCCCCGACGTCTCATCGAGACAGACGTGCGAGTAAGTGCTTACTCGCAGATCATGTCATCCGCCGTCGGGTCCTGACCCGACGAGCTCGGCTCGGGCAGCGGGGCGCCGCCCAGGAAGAGCCTGATCAGGGTCGTGACCGCGTCGGAGACATCGACCTGAGCATCGTCGTTCGCGTCTGCCGCATCCAGGCAAGAGAGGAAACCCTCCCCCTGGAAAAGGAATCGGAGCGTGCTGAGCGCATCAGAGATGTCCACCACGTGGTCGCTGTTCGAGTCGCCGCGGATAAAGTCCGGCAATCCACGCGTCAAGGCCAAAGTCTCCTGCTTGCAGTGTTCGGACAGACGATCCTGGCAGTGGGCCAGGAATTCCCTCGCCTTCTCAGCGCAGTCTTCAGGCTTGCCGCCTTCCTCGACGCAGCGCGCCTCGAACCGCTTCGCGGCGGCTTCGCAATCGAAGTCGCACGGCTTCGGATCGGGAGTCGCGCAACGCTTGCGGCACGCGGCGAGGAACTCCTCGACGCGCGCGGCACACTCGACGTCGCTTCCGCCAGCGGCAACGCACTCCTCCTTGACCTTGGCGGCGGCGTTGCCGCAACGCTCGGCGCAGGTCGGGGGCTCCGGCGGCTCGTGGCCATCACCACACTTCTTCAGGCAGCCTTCGAGGAACTCGTTGACTGCGCGACGGCACTTGCGGGCAGCCTCAGCCTTGCACTTCTCGGGGTCGTTGCCGGCCTCGACGCAGGCCTTGATCTCCTCCTCGAGGCGATCCAGGCAGCGCGCGAACCTTTCACGAGCCGCATGAACACAACGCTCCTTGCACGGCTCGGGCCGCGGTGGACAATTCTCGAGGCACTCCTTCAAGACCTCGATGGCCTTGTGACGGCACTCCCGCGGAGTGCCGCCTGCCTCGGTGCATTCGGCAAAGACGCGGTGAGCGACTCGCACGCAACGAACCGCGCACGGCGGACGGCCGTCGTCACAACGGTCGGTGCACTCGTTGTAAAGGACACGGGCCTTGTGGGCACACTCCTGTGGATCGTTGCCAGCCTCGAGGCACTCCTCGCGGAAGGCGCGGGCCTTCACGGTGCAGATGACCACGCACGGGTAGGGCGGTGGGGCCGGCTCGGCGCAGCCCTCGGCGCAGGCCTTCAAGGCCTCCTGACCCTTCGCGGCGCATTCCCTTTCCGTCCCGCCAGCCTCGCGACACTCGGCAACGACCTTGCGGGCGAAGTGAGTGCAGCGCTCCTTGCAATTCGGCGGATCGGGAATCTCACAGTGCTGACGGCAGTCGCGCAGGAAGTGGCGGGCGCGCTCGTGGCAGGCAGCCGGATCCGCGTTCGGATGATCCTGGAGGCACTTCTCGAGCAGCTCCTTGGCAGCCCTCTCGCAGCGCTCCGCGCAGTTCGGCGGGGGCGGGCTGTCGCAACGATCGAGGCATTCCTCCAGGACTTCCTCGGCTTTCGCACGACACCTCACGGGATCACCGCCGTTCGCCACGCACTCCTCGGCAAATCTCCGGGCGTGCTCCTTGCAGCGCTGTTCACAGCTCGGCGGGGGAGGCGGCGGGTCGTTGCACTGGTTCAAACACTCTTCCAGGAAAGCCTGCGCCTTCGCGGTGCATTCCGCGTCGGTAGCGCCAGCGGCGCTGCACTTCGCATGGAGCTCACGCGCCGCGCGCTTGCAGCGCTCGGCGCAGGTGGGCTCTTCGGGGGGCTGATCGCAGCGGTGGAGGCATTCCTCGGCAAACGCATCGGCCTTGCCCTGACACTCGGCCGGATCGCCGTTATTGGCGAGGCACTTCTCGAGCAGATCCATGGAGGCGTGCTTGCAACGATCCGCACAGCTCGGCGGGGGCGTCGGCTCGCAGCCGGCCAGGCAGCGCTTGAGGAGCTCTCCCGCCCTGGCTTCGCAGTTCTCGCCGCCTGCGGCCGTACACTCATTGAAGAAACTCCGTGCTCTCTGACCACAGGCCACCTCGCAGCTGGGGGGCGGCGGAGCCGGCTCGCACCTGGGCAAGCATTCCCTGAGCGTCGTCTCAAAGACGGCCTGGCAGCGCTCGGGGCCGCCTCCACCTGCCGCGCACTTGTGGCGCGCTTCTTCGGCGATCCGGAGACACAGCGTCTTGCAGTCGCCCGGAGGAGGCGGTTCGCAGCCCCTGAGGCAGGCCACCAGCGCTTCCTTGGCCTTGATTTTACACCTTCCGGGGTCTCCACCCTCTGCAAGGCAACGGCGCTTGAGCTCCTCTGCCTTGCGGGCGCAGGCCTCTTCGCAGCTCACTGGAGGCGGAGGAGGGGGCTGACAGCCGGGCAGACAGACCTGAAGGGCCTCCCTGGCGATGAGCGCGCAGCGCTCCGGGGAACCACCTTCTCGGGTGCAAGCAGCCGAGATCTCCAACGCCTTGGCCTTGCACCGCTCCTCGCAGGTAGGCTCCGGAGGTGGGGGGGGCGGGCACTTCTCCTTGCAGGCCATGATAGCAACCTCGAAGGCGTGCTGGCACTCCTCGGTGCTCCCATGAGCCTCTGCACAGGCGTGCAGAGCCTCTTTGGCCTCGCGGAAGCAAGCATCCAGGCACGGAAGCGGCGGGGGCACGGGATCAACCTGCAAGCATCGCTTGAGAAACGCCTCGCGCATCGCTGCGCAATCAGCGTCACTCCCACCGAGCAACTTGCACTTGTCAAAAACCTCCTGGGCAATTTGCCGGCATCGATCGGCATCGAGGCGGACCTCGTCGGCTTGGAGCTTGATACACAAGCCCATCGAAAAGAAGAAAAACAAACACAATAGTCGGAATCGCATCGAAATTACCTCCTGCCTGCGTGAAAAGCCCCGAACTTCGTTGTCTTCCGTCCGGAACAACGGTGAAACGCGAAAGCTCGCAAGCGCCTCGCAGGCTTGCCTGAGATTACAGGTACTTTGGACTTCAGACCCGACCGGCGCCGCAGCGTCATGCGTCGCCAATTCAATTCCATTGGATGGGAACCCGAAGAAGGCGCAAGGTTGGGACAGACTAGAGCAGCCGAACTTGGCGCCCATTTCGGTAAGCCCTGAGTTGAGCAGAGCCTCAGTGCGATTCCCTCCGATCGGCTCCCGTCGAACCCCCTCGAGCCCCAGACTTGGCTCAGGAAGGTCTTCAAGGGCGCGAATGCCTGTCGAAGGGCTCGCGATCCAGACGTTATCTATGGTCCCGTGTGGGACACCCCCGGTTCAAGCGAAATCTTGGGGAATATTCATGACGGGGGGATTCTCGGCGGGGTGGCTCAGTGCCGCGCGCCATGAATAGGTGCCTGAAATCTCCTGGAGGCGCGCGGTACTCTTGAGGGGGGCCACGCTACCCCCCTCCCACTCCCCTTGGCGAGTACCGCCCAGGAGCTGTATTTTCAGGCACTAACTTACGGTGAGCGGTACTCAGTACCGCCCCCTCCTCGGCGCCTCATGGCGTCGGGCAATTCCGGCAGACGCCTGTGCTGGAGGCCGGTGATCGCTCACACCCTCAGCCCTGCGACCCGGCCTCGTGGAGGGTGGAGTAGAACTCCCGTTTATCGGGAACACGGAAAATCCTGTCCTTCACGGTGCCACCCGTCTGGTAGTTGCGTATCGCCTGGGCGATGTAGCGGGAGATGTCCAGGATGGTCATCCTGGAGCGGAGGGTGGCGCTTTGAAGCACCCGCGCCGTGACGTCGGGCCTTGTGTTTGCAGTGATCAACTCATCAAGAGCGGAGTCCTCGATGCGCGCCTCGAAAGTACCCTTCGTTGCGCTGTCAAACCCGTAGAAGTGAGCCACCACACCGATGACTTTTCTTGCACCGCCCTTCTTGGCGGCCTCGGCGGCCTGAAACATGGTGGTACCCGAGCGCATCATGTCGTCGTAAATGATCGCGATCTTCCCCTCGACCTCACCGAAAAAGTCTAGGATCTCCTTCTCATCAACAGAGCCTCGCTTCCTGAGTTGATGGACGGAAGCCTGCCCGGCCAGAAGCTCCGGCCTCATGTTCTTGAAGAGTTCTTCGCGGGTGCGGACACCGCCATCATCTGGAGCAATCAGGACCACAGTATTCAGCTCGTCGTTTAGCCGCCGGGACAGGTAGTCGGCGAAGAGAGGCGCCATCTTGAGGTGGTCAAAGCTGTCAAACGCGATCTCGATTTGCTCCGCGTGAAGCTCGACGACGATGATGTGATTCATCCCACGGCGAATGAGATCGTCGGCGACGTCGCGAACGCTGATGGGCTCCCTTCGAGCATGTGTCTTGTCCTGTGCCTGGTACCAGAGACAAGGAGCGACCACGTTGATCTGGTTGACCTTGCAGGTTCGGCGAAGGGCCGACACCATCCTGCAGGTGTTGGCAAGCGAGACATCCGGGTCTTCCCCATCTCCGACGGTCGCGATGACATAGACGTTCTTGCCGCGCAGGTTCTCGTGAATCACCGCCTTCTTTTCCCCGTCACCGAACACAATGATGTCCTGCTTCACCAGAGCCTTCCCCAGGTGGCCTGCGATGGCGTCCGAAAGTCGGCAATGAGGCCGCACAGGCACTATGGCGAAGGACTCGCGGAAGACACGGTCGCGCTCGCGAGTCAGCTCCTCATGCACCTTGTCTTCAATGATCCGCTCAAGCCACGAGCGGAACTGCGGATCGCCTTGGTAGTCGGTCATCATTCTCGTGTCCATCGCTTACAGCCTCGACATGAAGATCACGGGAACTTAACCCCAAAGACAACTCTTGTCGATGCCAGAATCTCTTTCAAAGCCAGGGCCGCTTCGATATAGTGACCGGTTCGTGTGCAAGGAGTCTTGACCGGCTCGAAAGAAGCCTGACGCGGCAGACTCCGTGTAGAAGGTGGGTCTATCGCTTTTGAGGTTCGCTTCGCCCGAGGAGACTTCCATGGAGGTCACGTACTACGAAGATCCAGCCTGCATCTGGTGCTGGGCTTTTGAACCCGTGGCGACGAGGCTTGCTTTCGAATTCCGACAAACCATCAAACTCCGCCATGTGATGGGTGGCCTTCGCGATCAGCCGCCAGTCGACGTCGATTTCACCGTGCGGCAGTGGCAGAAGGCGTCCGAAATTTCCGGGATGCCTTTCGACACAAGGACCTGGCAGAGCCATGTGAATCAGACAACTTTCCCCGCATGCCGCGCCGTAAAGGGAGCCGCGCTGGTCAGCCCCGCCAGGGCCGCGAGACTCGCCCGTAGGCTCAGCGAAGCCTACTTCACCGAGCGAATCCCCATCGACAACCTCGATGCGATCCTTCAACTCGCTTCCGAGGTGGGGTTCAACCCCGACGTCCTGAAAGAAAACATCGCCAGCGGAAGAGCTGAGGAGTTCTTCACCCGGGACCGGCTCGAGGCAAGCCAGCATGGGTTCGGGTTCCCGACGACCATCATCTCCACGATCAAGACAGAATCAGCCGTCCTGCTGCAGGGTACAGTCGACTATGCAGTCATCTTGGCTGCTCTCAAGTCCCTGAACACCCCCAAGGCAAAGCGCCAACGGTTTCAAGACGTCCCCGAAGACTGGAAGGACCTCTTCAAGATTCACCCACGCCTCACCTCTACCGAGATTCAGCACGTTACTGGACTGAGCGCCGACCGCGTCGCCGCGCGAGCTTCCCAGCTTGGACTGCACTGGACTGGCATCTTCTACCAGCGCGAGAAAACGGATCACGACACTGCGAGGGCCGGCCTGGAGGCTCCACCCAAACTTCCCGGCGAGCACGAGCCTTACGGCGACGAGCCCGCCAGCATCGGCCGGAAGTTGGAGGAGACGGACACGCTCTCGGGAGACCTCGACACGGAGGGCATCCGCGAGACCAGCGCCGCAGACTGAAGGGCATGGATCTCGAACGGGGCGGTCAACTCACCAGCTGATCTCGCTACCGCGGCGTGCGCCGGGGAGGTCGGCCTGGCAATCGGCACGCCACAGGGCGTGGGGACATGGCCGAACCGTATCACGGATGCACGTCATCATCGTTATCATCTTCTCCTTGCCGTCCGATTCGTGTTATGGTTTTTAGGGTCGGCGAGCCTCAAGGAGACTTTGCATGAACCCCCGGGTTCCCATTCCAGGGCGAGGTGCCGCTCAAAATCCTGCCAATCGCTTCGACCGGCTCCACTACGAGCCAGAGCCGGAAATCGAAGATGGCCGAGACCCTCTGGACAACGAGTCGCCACTCCCCCGGACGCAGTTCTTTCGCGACACGTCGCGCTCGCTCATCACGCAGAACGATAGCCCCGACGTCGGCTTCGCGGCCAGTATCAACATTTACCGTGGGTGCGAGCACGGCTGCGTCTATTGCTACGCTCGAGCAACGCACGAGTACCTGGGCTTCTCCGCTGGCCTCGACTTCGAGACGAAGATCCTGGTGAAAGAGAACGCGCCCGAGCTGCTCTACTCGGAGCTGCTCTCACCCCGCTGGAAGCCACAGGTGCTGGCGATGAGCGGCGTGACGGACCCTTATCAGCCCATCGAGCGGCGGTTGAAGCTTACACGAAGCTGCCTGGAGGTTCTCGCTGAGTTTCGCAACCCTGTCGCAATCATCACCAAGAACCGCCTCGTGGCGAGGGATACGGATGTGCTCCTGCGGCTCACCGAGCACAGGGCCGCGGCAGTCTACGTTTCAGTCACGAGCCTGCGTCCGGAAATCCACCGGGTGCTCGAGCCGCGCACATCGGCACCCGAGCGCCGGCTCGCCACTATCAATGCCCTTGCGACGGCAGGAGTGCCAGTCGGCGTGATGGTCGCCCCGGTAATCCCGGGCCTTACCGATCACGAGCTGCCGCAGATCCTGGCAGCGGCGGCGCAGGCTGGCGCGAAGGATGCCGGGTACATTCTGCTGCGGCTACCCCATGCCGTGGCGCCCCTCTTCGAGGATTGGCTCGGGCACCACTTCCCCAACCGCAAGGAAAAGATACTCGCGAGAATCCGCGAGGTCCGTGGCGGGCGACTCAACGACCCCCGCTTCGGCACCCGGATGAAGGGCGAAGGCATCTTCGCGGAGCAAATCGCTGCGATGTTCCGCGTCGCCGCGGCACAGCATGGCCTGGCAAGGCAAAGCCTGGTGCTCTCCACGGCAAGTTTCCAGCGCCCCGGGCCGAGGCAGATGACGCTCTTCGACTATTTGAACCCGCCCGGAAGCGGCTCCGGGGGATAACAACCCCGTGCTCTCGAGCTCTTTCTCTTAAATTCTTGGGTCACAAGAAGCTCCCAACTTCGCTGGATGATCTTGTGGACACCCCGGAAACCGCCCCCCTGAAGGAGCTTGCCATGAGACCCATCGCCGTCACCCTGGTCCTCGTCGTTTTCACTCTTCTCTCCCCCCCGGTCGCATACGCCGTCAAGATCCCTGTGGGCGATATCGCGATCGACCCCAACCCCGTCCTCGATCCGGGAAGGGAACCGCTCCAGTTCCGCCGGGGAGACGTTCGTGCCGACGGAAACATTGCTCTGAGCGACGCCATCACACTCCTGCGGCACCTCTTCTTCGGGGACC
>SXGS01556570.1_pt1 | contig 16283 bp, 14 predicted proteins | sample 3174681 | NCBI WGS metagenome assembly SXGS01 (sample SAMN11356861, study PRJNA531348) | freshwater metagenome | isolation source: freshwater sample F1-80 | place: China: Fuxian Lake, Yuxi | collected 2017-12-25 | reverse complement strand
CTGGGATAGCGCAGACCGCGGCGCTTCGCCGCGCGGCGATGTTCGGGCTTCCACATCGAGCACCCTCCTTCGTTTCGGGTGCTCGACAATGAATCACATCCGATTCCCCCGACTCAACAACTTTCCGGAACGGCTCTAAGCTGAACAACGCCGCTATTGGCGTTTTGTCCGCCGCAGCCGCGCGCAGACGAGAGCGAGACTCTTCATACTGCTTCCCATATCGCCGCGCATATAGTCGGCTGGTGTCTTGATCGAGATACACATCCCTATCTTGTACAACGTCGGTAGATTCAACGTTCGCGCCGAACGGCGGATTTGTCAGCACAACGTCAAATCGATTTTCGAAGATCCCGTTCACATTCAGAAAGCCATTATGGTGATGAACGCCTCCGTGGCCATCACCATGCATAATCATGTTCATCTTGGAGGTGCGAGCCATTCTCTCGTTTGCGTCGGTGCCGTAGATACACTGATTGGCTAGCTGCCAAAGCCGCGATCCTTCCAAGGATGGGTCCAGCTCTGCCTGCAGTGCGTCGTACTTCTTTCGAAGGGCTGCCGCTCTGGCCGCAGCACTCATCCTCTTATCGCGCTCAATGGTGGCTTTGTACGTCTTGTACTCACGGTCAGCATCCGCCAGTATTTTTTGGCGAACGATCTCAAACCAGCGAATTAGGAAACCTCCCGAGCCGGAAGCAGGATCACAGATTACCGCCTGCTCGCGTGGGTCGACCATCCGAACCATAAACTCGACAATCGGGCGAGGTGTAAAAAACTGGCCAATCTCTCCGCGAAAAGTCCGGCCTAGAAATCGTTCAAACGCAATACCTTTGATGTCCTCTGACGTGTCTGACAAATTGTACCGCTCTAACTCCTTTACGATGGCGACTACGGTTGGGTGCTTCAGCGCAACACGGTCGTCTGCCAGGAAGATCAGGTCGGCCCGGTACTCTGATTTGGTTTGCTCAAACAGCGCGTTGATCGGATCATCAATTACCGCCTTTTGCTTCTCTAAGAACTCGGCCGTAAAGAGGTTTTCGCGAGCACGGCCCACGCGTAGCCGGCGTTCGAGCGCAGTCTTAACAAAGAGAATTTTTGCGATCTCGTCGAAGGCTGCGGCTGGGTCTAGGTGCTCACGGTTGCGAATGATGTTGTGGCACTTATGCAAGAGGTCAGCGAACTCGTCTTCTTTAAAGGTCTTAAGTCTCGCAACGAGCTCTGCGATCTCCTTGTCCGACGCTGTTGCGTGAGGGATGTTCTCGATCTCATCAAAATTGGGCATTCGCCGATCTAAGTCGACGCGCCAGTACTTAGACTCGCGATTGTTATGCGTTACAAAAAACTTTGACCTTTCATACTGCGCATAGTTTGCACCCTGACGATATGCCGCAGCATCAATGGCAACGTTATCTGCCTTACACTCAACGACGATCATCGCCGTTTTCCCATCTGCTCGTTCTTGTGCAGAGCGCCAAATCAGGAAGTCAGCTCTAGCAACACCAGACCCACGTCCAGTAACCGACTGCTCTTCTGCGATCTGGGACAGGCTGTAGCCATATTCATTTACGAGAACACATAGGTACTGCTGTCGTACGCGCTCTTCAGGCGTTTCGACCAGCCATGTCGACCGTACATGACTCCATATGCGCCCTTTCTCGGTGCGGATTTTAAGTGTCTTGCCGCCGCTCATAGTGCGCTGCGCTCCCTATAGATTGGCTCTTCCTAGAGGCGCGGCCACACACCTCACAACGGCGCTACGACGGTCCGTGAGCTGGGCCACGCGCTCAAACTGCTTGACTATTTACCTGTCCCCCAATCCCCCGTGATTAGTAACACGGGGGGTCAGAAATACATCCTCCCCGGCCCTTAGCTTGTTGTCGAGAGGGCTTACGGCCGTAAGTCGCCTGCAAGGCGCGCTTCCAACTTGCCGTCGCGCGCCCGCGAACCGTTTCGCGCGGTTTCGCCCCTAAAACCCGATCCCGCCCCCTCGCCCGATGCCGCTCTGGTGCCGATTGAAGATTCCCTTTGCCTAAAGGACAATAATTGTCTTATCTGAGTCCCATGAAGACGGCTCCCGATTCGCACACATACACGGTCAAGGACGTGGCCAGCCTCATTGGCCAGACTCCCGAACGGGACGTTGAGCAACTGATTCGGCAGGTACGCCACTGGACCGCCTGCGATCTGCTCACGACCATAGGGGACAAAGAGCCCGGAACCGGCCGCAGTCGCCTTTATGACGCGCATCAGGTCCGCAAGGCTGCTGTCCTTGCCGAATTGGCCCAATACACCATCGACGTTGGCAAGCTGGAGACGTTTGGCGAGTGGGCTGACATGCTCGCTAAGCACGAAGGTTGGAAGACTGCGATTGAAGGCAAGCACGATGTCTACCTGCAAATGGCCTTCAATCCCGACGGTGGCCTTTCCTGGAGCATCAATGTGGGTGAGCCGAACCTATTCGCGCTTAAGACCAATAGTCCGCTAAAGCGCAGCATCCCGGTCAGGCTACTAGATGGCGGAAAGCTCGATATGCCGCCCCAGGATTTCAGCACGGCTGTCGTGCTCAACATCACAAAGATTTTCAGACGCCTTCGCCTGTAAAAAAATTTTCCCTCAGAGGACAATTATTGTCTTTTTCAGTGAATGGGCAGAAACAATGGCGAGCCTCAACCAGCAAGATCATAAAGAGCGTCCCAAGCTCCTATTGCACGGCCTCGATACGCTCGAAGTCGCGTATTGGCTCCACGTTCGCCCCAGCAAACTCGATTTCATCGAACTCGGAGCGGCCCAGCAGCGCGCCAAAAACGCTCGCCGGGATGGCTTTGTCGAAATCACGCTCGGAAGCGAGACATTCGCGATGAAGCCCTACGGGCGCTATCCGTACGCCTATCTGCTGGTCCACGAAGATTTCGAGGTCAGGCTCGCTGAGTTTATGCGACCCGCCTGCATAGTCCGCTACTACAGCAAGGGCCTGTGGCTGTCTGGCATGGGGATGCTTACCAAACGCTTCGGCGATTGGTGCGAGTCCATGGGCTTGGTGGCGAGCATGCCCGAAGGCGTCTCGCGCGCTGATTGGGCTTTCGACTACCACCTAGCGTCTATCGATTTCGGCCCGGATCATTTTGTCACGCGGGCGAAGAAAGACGCTCAATGGCGCGATAATGGCGCGTTCCAGACCTTCAAAGTCGGCCAGGATCAAGTCGTATTGCGCCTTTACGACAAGGTGGCGGAAATCCACCAGAACAGCGGCAAGGAATTTCTCTACGAGCTTTGGCAGCAGAACGACAGCGTTTGGCGGGTTGAATTTCAGGTACGTGGCGAGCGCTTGAAAGAAGGTGGCATTCGTACCCTCAACGATCTTGTGTCGCTGCAAAATGACCTTTTGCGCCAACTGGCCAGCGCTCACACGACGCTAAGGCGACCGACCGGCGATACCAATCGCGCCCGCTGGCCGCTGCATCCTCTCTGGACGGCCGTGCAGGCGGATATCAACACCCTGCCCCAGACCGGCCTTGTCCGTCATATCGACCCCAAGGCACCGCTCAACATCCGGCTCTATTTCCAGTCCAAGTCGATTTACGGGCACCTGAAGGGGATTGCTGCGCTCCTGGCCCTTCTCGGAGAGGTAGGTACAGAACCTCGCCTGGGCGACGTTCTTACGCTCCTGAGGAAGCTTCTTGCGGAGCATCACCAGCCCGATCTTTTCGCCGACGACGTGCGGAGCCGAATCAACAGCCTGAGGTACGAGCAATGATCGCGCCTGGACAGATAACCGCATTGGTTCTGCACCGCGTTTCCCGGCTGCTGACCATCGCGAAAGCATCAATGCCGGAACACCAATTCACGGCGTTTCGACGGGCAATCCTTGACGAGTTTGGTTCGGACCGTATGGAGGCGGAGCTTTGGACGCTCTTCCAAACGGATCGCCACGCTTCCCACGACAGCACGGGCCGGAATTGATCACGCAGCAACGGAGGGCGCTATGAACAGCCGAGAAACGCCGCACACCGGCCCACCATCCACCACAGGGTCGCGGATGACTGGCCAGCGGCTCTATCCATCACCGATGCGGAACTGCGGCTCTTGGAAGCTCATTGCCTGGACCTGCTGGACGCATTGATTGACGAAGAGGCTGCTTAAGGGCATCGCGGCCTAAGAGACAGGTCCGCCGGAAGGCGGGCCTGTTTCGACTCTGGAATCCCGGCAGGCTTAAGCACGTTTGACCTTAAGATCGCCGCTCGTCGGCCTGAAATGGACCCTTAAGCCCTTTCCGCCTTAAGCATCGAAACCCGACAGGATTAGACCATGCGCGCCGCGCTTTACCTTCGTGTCTCCACCGCTCGCCAGGCCGTCGCCGACCTGTCCATCCCGGATCAGCGCCGGCAGCTAATCGAGTATTGCGAACGAAAAGGTTGGGCCATCGTTCGGGAGTTTGTCGAGCCGGGTGCCAGTGCCATGGACGACAAGCGGCCCGAATTTCAGCGAATGATCGAGGAAGGTTCCGGGCCGGCGCGACCTTTTGACGCCGTTCTCGTGCATAGCCAATCCCGATTCTTCCGTGACGTTGTGTATTTTGGCCTGTATCGGCGGCAACTAGAGAAGAACGGCGTAAGGCTTGTTTCTATCACGCAGGACGTAGGCGACAGCCCTTCGGGTCGCATCATGTCGCATATCTACGCGGCTATGGACGAGCATAGTAGCGCCGAGAATTCCAAGCATACTCTCCGCGCGATGCAAGAGAACGCGCGGCAAGGGTTTTGGAATGGTGCCCGCCCGCCGTTTGGCTACAAGCTGGAGGTGGCAGAGCAGCGCGGACAAAAACCAAAGAAGCGCCTCGCCGTAGAGCCGCGCGAAGCCGAAATCGTACGGAACATGTTTCACCTGTATCAGTACGGAGACAATGCTCTGCCGATGGGCATCAAGCGCATCGTCTGCCATTTGAACGAGCGCGGCATTCGCAATCGCGAGGAGGGCAAGTTCACGGCAAAGACGGTCCACGAAATGCTGACCCGCACGACGTATATCGGGCGACATCAATTCAATAAGCGCTCCGCAAAGGGAGGCCGTGCAAAGTCGATTGCCGAGATAATCGAAGTGGCCTGCCCGCGCATCGTAGACGAAGCCGCCTTTCTTGCAGTCCAGCAGACCTTGAAGAGCCGCAATCCCAAACGTACACCGCCCCGTGTCGTCAACGGGCCGTGCCTGCTTACCGGCCTTGCCCATTGCGCGAGTTGCGGCGGGGGCATGACGCTACGGACCGGCAAAGGTGGCCGGTATCGCTATTACACCTGTCTAACGTGCGTGCGTATGGGCAAAACAGCCTGCAAAGGCCGCAGCGTCCGCATGGACTATCTTGATACGCTCGTACTGGAGCATTTTGAGAAACAGATCGCCGCTCCCACCCGGCTCAAAACGCTCTTGGAAGAGCTGGCAAGCCGCTTGGCCAAGGGTGCCAATCAGGAGCGCGAGCGCTTGATTGCCTTGCAGCGGGAAGAGAAATCGCTGCGCTCTAGGATCACCAGTCTTTACGAAGCCATCGAGAGCAAAGCCATACCGCTAGATGACATGTTCAAGACCCGGTTTAACGAGATTCGTGCTCGGCTGGAGGAAACACAGCTTCAGGAAGCGGCGCTACAACGCCGGCTCAAGGCACCGCGCGCCAAGATCACGCCGGACCGGATCGAGGAGTTTTCCAAGGCGCTTTGCCGCCGATTGCGTGACCCGGACTCCCGGCTTCGCAAGGGATATCTCCGGCTCTTCGTGGACCGGATCGAGGTTGACGATAGCGAAGTCCGCATCGCCGGGCCTAAGGCCGCGCTCTACAGCGGGGCCGAGAACCCAACAGACTTAGCGAAAGGCCCAGTGCCCAGTTTCGACCGCCAATGGCGTCCCCTAGGGGATTCGAACCCCTGGTACCGCCGTGAAAGGTGGCCGTGTCGCATGTCGGCGGCCAACGGCGCACGTCATAATTCATTGAAATAAAAAGATAGTGTCCGTGGGAATACCGCGTCGTCCGCGGCCGTTCCGCTACGGATATTCGAGAATAGTTGGAGAGATTTTTACCGCCGTGCAATTCGAATGCGGGCGAAACCGCTAGCCGAATCGACAGCGAAAATCGGAGAACAGGTTATGGCCCGTACGGTTCGCGACACGAATTTGGAAAGCCGCACCGCGCGCACTCGCCTCAAAGCACGCGCGACACCGTATTGGCGGCTGATCGACCAGGGCGCGCATCTTGGCTACTACAAGGGACAGCGTGCGGCCACATGGGTGGCCCGTTTCTTTCTCGGTAGCGGACGCTACGCGACAACCAAGCTCGGCGCAGCCGACGATATACAAGACGCCGACGGCGCCACCGTGCTGAGCTTCGCCCAGGCGCAGCACAAAGCCCGGGGCTGGTATGCCGCACAAGCCCGGCTTTTGTCGGGCGAGGGCCACCACGGGCCTTATACGGTGGATGACGCTTGGACGGACTATATGCGCTGGTACTCGGTCCATCGGAAAGCCATCCCGACCCTCACCTACGCGGCGAACGCTCACATTCTGCCGAAACTCGGCAAAACCCAGGTATCGAAGCTCACCCCTGCAAAAATCCGCTCCTGGCATGAAGCCATTGCCGCCGAACGGCCGCGCCTGCGCACCCGCAAAGGCAGGCCGCAGAACTATCGCGGCGAGCCCGAGACCGATGACGGCAACCGCCAACGAAAGGCGACCGCCAATCGGGTGCTCACCTACCTAAGGGCAGCACTCAACCACGCTTGGCGTGAAGGGAAAGTCCCGAGTGACGACGCTTGGCGCCGGGTTAAACCGTTCCGGGATGTAAATGCGCCGCGCGTCCGCTATCTGACGCAAGATGAATGCCGGCGACTGGCGAACGCGTGCGACCCGACTTTCCGGCAATTGCTGCAAGCCGCTCTTTACACGGGTTGCCGATATGGCGAATTGGCGGCGCTCAAAGTGGCGGATTTCGACCCTGAGAATGGCACTATCGCCATTCGCACCAGCAAGTCGGGAAAGCCTCGTTACGTTGTGTTGGCGGACGAGGGCCGGGCCTTTTTCCTCAACGTTACGTTGGGGCAATCTGGCGACGCATTTGCCCTACGTAACGTTAGTGGCCAGCCCTGGGGCAAATCGGACCAGTTTCGCCCCCTGCGTAGCGCTTGCGAAAATGCAAAGATCAATCCCCCGGTCAGCTTCCATATCCTTCGGCACAGCTACGCCAGTCATCTGGTAATGGCGGGGGCGCCGCTGCAAGTCATCGCCCACAATCTCGGCCATGCCGACATTCGGATGACCGAACGCCACTACGCCCACTTGGCTCCATCATATGTCGCAGACACCATTCGGCGACTGGCTCCAAAGCTTGGGCTTTTCAAAGTCGAAAATGTCATTCCGCTGGCGCCCGCAAAGGCAGCAGCCCAATCCCCCTGACCAGGGGCAGATGCCAATGCAGGTTGGGGGAGAATTATGCGTCAGATTCTTTTTCCGCTGAGAATTCCAGAACGCTGCTCGCTTATGGAAACGCTGCGCTGGGTCCAGTTCGGCGAATACCCAGTCTACGACCACCGGCTCGGTTTTCGAAGGCACCTGCTCGACAATGAATATCCAGACGTCAATTTCGAACTCAACAAAGACCCGCTGCATTGGATACCCAGCAAGGACGGCGAATACGACCAGAACAAAACGCTGCAAAGCCATGTTGATTTTCACGTCGAATTCCAAAGGGCGAAGGCGAAACTGACGACGGCGCTAATGGACGGAAAATTGGAACCGCGCGGGCGCCTGTCAACGATGCCAGTAATCCCGCTACTGGCGGAAAGAGGTACCGACTGGTGGAAATGGCAATGGGATTATCCAGCGCAGGGAACCGTGGAAACGCCAATTCCCGCAAATTTCTGGACGCCAATGGGGATATTTCCGGATTCCAGCGAAGCGCGGTCCTCGACAGGCCAGTATTCGCAGATTTCCGTATCGACCGAAAAATTGCTGAGCGAGTTTCCCGAACCCTCGCCCGTCGAATTTCCAGCGGAAAAGCGGGGCGACTACATCGTCTCGAAATTGGAAAACCCCGCCCCTTCACCCAGGAAGGGCGGCCGACCAGAAAAATATGATTGGGAGAAATTCCAAGCGGCGCTAACCGAAATCATTTATTTGGATGGAATTCCCGAAACGCAGGCCATTCTGGAAAATCGGATGAAAGACTGGTGTATGGCGGAATTCGGCGACACGCCTTCCGACTCGACAATCCGGGAAAAGGTGCGGCCGACCTACTCCCGCCTTAAGCCGCACATTAAGCCGAATTCGCCTGCCTGATTTTCCACTGAGCTGATAGCGTCGAAACCTAACCTTATTGGCGTAGCCGGAGAGCACTACGTTCTTTCGGAGCTTCTTCGGCGCGGCTTCATTGCCGCACTGGCTCCGGCTGGTGTGCCTAATGCTGATATTGTCGTTACCGACGTTGACGGAATGCGTCTTTGTGCCATTCAGGTGAAAACCCGCCGTGGGATCGGCGCGGATGGGGGGTGGCACATGAAAGACAAGCACGAACACATACGCGGCGACCGCCTCTACTATTGCTTTGTAGATTTCCAAGATTCGGATGCCGCCCGTCCAATCGTCTACGTCATGCCAAGCGCCACTGTTGCCGAAACGATTGCCGCCACCCATAAGAAGTGGCTGGAGACGCCCGGCGTAAAGGGGCAGCAGCGCAAAGACGGCCCCCTGCGGCGCCTGCTGCCCGACTACGGAAAGACTTTTGCCAAGGAAAATCCGTACCCCGCCGGCTGGCTTGCTCCCTACCGGGATGCATGGCATCTGCTGAAACTCGATCCGTCCGATCCCTCAGACCCCCCACCGGTCCTGGCTGACAAGAAGCATAACTAGCAACCAAGCCGCCCCTAGCACCTGCCGGCCCACCTTGGCTTCGACCCTTAGGCAAACGACGGCAAATCCCCTTAGGCCCCTTGGGGCGGAATCTTCGCTTAAGGGGCGCCCTCCGATCTGTCGTCCGAGACGGCGCCGCCCGGGCGCCTAAGGGCCGCACAGCTAAGGCCCATGTGCAAAGGGTCATCAGGCGATTCGGTCGAGTCGCCGATAATGCCTAAGCCCAATTTTCAGCGAGGCCGAAAACTCCCCCTTAGGCTCATTTTCGCCTAAGCGATTCGATTTTCGTCCGACTTGCGGCGGACGTTGGTGCAGCGTTGCACACGTCGAAACCCACTGACGGAGTGCAGCGCATGTCTACGAATCAGCTTCCCAAACTCGCCTTGTCCATCCCGGAATTCTGTCGGGCGGCCGGCATCGGCCGCTCGCGTGCCTATGAGGAAATCCGAGCCGGGCGCCTGCGGATCGTCAAGTGCGGTCGCCGCACGCTTATCCCTGCAGGCGCCTTGCAGCAGTGGCTAGAGGCCCTTGAGTCCGCTTCTGAGGCTGCATGAGCCATGACCGCTCAGCGACATTCCAGGGTCGATTTTGAGGCCGTAAACAGGACGGCCTTGTCCGCCCTGCCCCATCTCCTCCGGCGTTGGCTTCCTGACGGCAAAGCCGTGGGTGCCGAATATGTGGCCCTGAATCCCCGGCGGCCGGATCGAAAAGCGGGCTCGTTCAAGGTGAACTTGCGCACCGGAAAGTGGGCAGATTTCGCGACTGGCGACAAAGGCGGCGACGTTGTGAGCCTCGCCGCTTACCTAGCCGGCATCGGACAAGCCACCGCAGCACTACGTCTGGCGGAAATGCTGGGAGTTTCCCGATGACTGACATACCCGAAAACGGCAATGACGATCTGTTGGCAATTCCGGAGTTTCTAGACCGGACCAAAGGCGTCAGTGCTGCCGGCACTGTGGCAGACGAAGCCAGCATGTTTGCGCCACTCGCTCCGCAAGAAAAGAGCGGGAGCGAGACTACGCGGCAGGACGCAGTGGAATGGCGGGTTATCACGCCGGTTCCGGCGGATGCACCGTCGCCCGATTTCCATGACAGGCGCAATGGCAGCCCTTCCCATATCTTCGCCTATCGGGATAGCACCGGCCGAGCGCTGTTTCACGTCCGACGGTTTGAGGGCGGCCCCAAAGCGCTTCCGCTCGCCTATTGCGAGGCTCCGGACGGAACGCGGCAATGGCGGGCAAAACTGCCGCCCGCTCCGCGACCGCTCTACAACCTCGACAAGCTCGCGGCTCGCTCCAATGCCGCTGTCCTTTTTGTGGAAGGCGAAAAGACGGCGGATGCGGCGGGACAGCTTTTTCCCGACCATGTCGTGGTTACGACGGCCGGCGGAGCCCTGGCTGCGCATCTTGCGGACTTTACCCCGCTGGCGGGCCGCACTGTCCGGCTGTGGCCGGATCACGACCCGATTGGCGAGGAGTATGCGCAAAACGCTAAGCACCTCTGTGAAGCCGTAGGAGCACGATGCGGCATTGTTCAGGTCCCTACGACGTTTCCCGAAAAGTGGGACCTGGCCGATGAACCTCCCCCGGGCTTTCCGGTTGAAAGGCTACGCGCAATGGTCCTTGCCGCACTTCCTCCGGAAACTTGCCCGACGCCGGCTGGCTTGCCTCTCGCACAAGCTGCTAACGGCACGTCGCCTCACGCGCCGCACACTGACGCTGCCGATAGCGATGCTGAAATCGACCGGCTCGCCCGACTGTCGGAACTTGACTATGAGCGGACCCGGAAGGAGCACGCCGAGCGGCTTGGTATACGGCCCGGGATACTCGACAAGCTGGTCAAGGATCGAAGGCGCACTAACGGAGGCGAGAGGCGCGAAGCGCACGGCCAGGGGCAGCCTTTGGAGCTCCCGACGCCGGAGCCCTACGGAGAACCGGTGGACGGTGCGCAGATGCTTGACGAGATTTCGCGGGCGATTAGCCGGCACCTCGCGCTACCGGAGAGCGCCGCCGACGCCATGACGCTGTGGACCGTCTTTGCGCATGCCATTGACGCCTTCTCGTGCAGCCCCCGCCTTCTCTTTCAATCGCCTGAGAAGCGCTGTGGCAAGAGCACCGCGCTTGTAATCGTTTCTTCTCTTGTCCCCCGGCCGCTGATTGCCGCCAACATTACCCCCTCCGCCCTGTTCCGTGCGGTCGAGGTTGCAGCACCGACCCTGATTGTCGACGAAGGCGATACCTTCATCGCCAATTCCGACGAGCTGGGGGGTGTTCTCAATAGTGGTCATACGCGCCCGCTCGCCTACGTCATACGAAACGTTGGTGACGACCATGAGCCTCGCAAGTTCACGACTTGGTGCGCACTCGCTATCGCGGCAATTGGAAGCCTGCCCGACACGCTGGAGGACAGGTCGATCGCCATTCCCATGCGTCGGCGCCGGCACGACGAGAAGGTGGAGCGGCTTCGTAGCGACCGGACAGGGCATCTTGCCGTGCTCGCCTCGAAAATCGCCCGTTGGGTCATCGACAATGAGATAGCCCTTGGTGCGTCCGACCCGGAAACGCCCGGCGATCTGAATGATCGCGCCGCTGACAACTGGCGCCCGCTGATCGCCATTGCAGACCGCGCGGGCGGCGGCTGGCCGCAAAGGACCCGCCGGGCCGCCATTCTGCTCTCGGGTTCGGGAACTGATGACGCTGATAGCAACCGAGCCAAGCTGCTGGCCGACATTCGTTCCATATTCGTCGATCTGGACGCCGAATGGCTTCCCACGACAGCGCTGCTAGGGAAGCTCGTCGTTCGAGAAGACCGGCCTTGGAGCGACTATCGCAATGGCAAGGCACTCAATGCCAACGGGCTAGCCACCCTCCTGCGGCCCTATGGCATCCGGCCGAAGGTGGCACGCGATGGCACCGCGACGTTGCGCGGCTATCATCAGGAGGATTTCGCGGATGCTTTCTGTCGCTATCTGGGCGATGCGCCCGCAACACCGAAACATTCGTGTGAAAACAACGCTGTGAAACGTGCCGACACCGAAACGTCGGGCTGTACCGTTTCACCGGCCGATTCCGCCAACTCCCTGAACACAAAGGGGAGTTACGGCGTTGCGGCACAGAGCGATAGCTCCTCGCCTACATCGCGGCCGGAAACCGAACAGCGTTGGCGGGCACGAGTATGATCGGCGCCAGGGTGCTTTTGGCCAATTTGAATGCCTCAGGCGTATCGGTAACGCTCGACGGCACCGATCTGGTTCTTGATGCAGACCAGGAACCCCCGGCGAGCCTACTGTCGGCCATACGCGCAGCGAAGGTGGAGGTCATCTTCGAACTGCTGCGCACTTTAGAACCCGAAAAATGGTTCTCGATCTATACGGAACGAGCCGCCATCGCGGAGTACGACGGAAAACTACCCCGGGAAAAGGCCGAGGCAATCGCACTGGCGCACTGTTACGAGCTTTGGCTTACAGAAAAGGGGGGCACAGATGTGTCTCATCATCGTTCAACGCCCCCCCTAAAACCTCGAACAATCCATCTACCGATTGGAAGCGCGGCATAGTGAAACAGAAGCCCTACCAATATCGGCGGCAAGATCGCCACGAGAAGCACAGTAACTAGAAATTCCGCCCAAGCTACTCGCCTTAGCTCAGAAAGCTGGGCGCTTAATGCCTCAATACTTTTCGCGTTCCAAAGATACACGGAGCGTTCCAGACCAAGAAAGTACACAGTATGTTTGAATGGAAACGCGACTGCGAATTCACTGACACTTTGGCCAATCTCGTTGTAAAAGCGAGTCTCTTCCGGCGGGAATGGAAGACGTCGGAACACGTAGTGGCAATCGCCTGGAATGAAAGGCTCGCGCAATAAGATGTAGCACGACTCAACTTTCGGCGACTGATAGACCGGCGTGACCAGTGTCATGGCGACCAATGACCACACGACAAACAGTAGCAGCCAAAGACGGAGGAGGCCGCGGCGAAGATTCTTCATTTGGACGGCCCTTGCGAGCGGAGCAGAGGAAAATGTGCACTCTGGGCCGAGCATTGTTCCAAAGCGTCAGCGCCTCCTGCTGGCGCCGGTGTAGCTTCTGACGGAGAGTTGAGAGAGCTGTAAATCCGAGCTTGAGTTGCGTCCAGCGACAGGAGTTCTAGCTTAAATCTTCTTCGCCGTTGCCGTTCACGCTGGCATCCGTCCTAATTGCCGGCAAAGCGGCAAGCGTAGTTTGCACTGCTGTCAGGGTGAACACCTCAAACTGCATTACATCCTGCACCCCCACCTCTTCGGCGGCTTCCTTTTTTCCCGTGAGCGAAGTGGTGATTTCGCTCAAAACATTACCCCACACAACATTCGCTGCGTAAATCGCCTTGCCGCGATCTTGCAGCGCCGCGACGACCTTTGCCGCAACCTCATCCTGCACCTTTGGCTCAGGAACAGGAATAAGCGTTTTCTTTACGTCACTATCAAGGATTGCAGGATAACTTGAACCGGTACTCCACTTCCTGAACTGCTCCAACGTGCTTGGCAAACGGAGCGCGAAGTGGAGGTAAAATGGGTTCACGCCTGCATGAGCGCGCACTATTGAAAATGCGGTCGAAGCGATCTGGTCGTGCAAATTCACTGGAACAACAGCGATAGCCCCACGCGTTGGCCGGCAGGTCGATACAATGACGTCAAAAGCTCTTACGACCTTACGCGCTCTTGATGGGGCATCCGAGCCCTCGACATCTTGAGGATTGGCAATAGCGCCCACTGCCACATCAACAGCAGCGATGTCGATATATTGAAATGGCGAGTCCGGTTTTTTGCCAGGGTCGCGCTTGTCCTTTACGACATCAGCGACCGCATCCACACGCTTCAACAGCGCTTCGGGAAACCTTCTAATTCCTTCTGGCGGCAGGTGGAAGTCGATGTCCCAGCGTCCGGCAGACTCCAACTCCTGCCTTGTCTTCAAGAGCGTCTTCATTACCAACCCGCATGCTTGTGGAAGGCTGCAACTGCCGCCTGCACTTCACTACCGGACTTTGGCCGACCAGTCGCGTCATAGCCCAAGTTCTCCACCTCGCATAGGAAGGTTCTGTCTTCCGCCTTCGGGGCTTCATTCACCTTGAGCTTCTGAAGAATGCACAAACAAGTCTTAACCATCGCCCCAAAGGGTGTGAACGCCTCCTCCGGGAAGAAGAAGATCGCCCGGATATGAGCAATGCCATAGAGCCACTTTCGCACGAACAGCGCATTCTTTCCCTTCATCAAGTGCTCAGGAAGAACAATTGCCAACTTGCCACCTGGCTTGAGGAATTGAAGACTGCGCTCAAGGCCCATTACCTCGAGTGGGAGGGACTTCTTTTTGTGCCCCAGGTCAAACCGCCCAAGCATCTCCATAACCTCTTGCTTCATGATGCTTCCAAAAGGCGGATTGGTAACAATCACGTCGAACACAGCCGCGTCTTGCTTCCCATCGTCACGCAGCGCAATCACATCAGGGTAGTTGTCAAAGCTCAGAAGAGCGTCTTGGTTGCGGATATTGGTATGTCCGTCGTCGTGCAGCATCATGTCAGTCATAGCGATACGCACCATGCGGTCCGATTTCTCGATGCCGTGCAGGTGAAAGAACTTGAATTCGTGCAGATCGTGCGGGGTCATATCTCGCTGACCATCGACAACGAACTGAAGAGCTTTCGTCAGGAAGTGCGCAGACCCACAGAACGGGTCAAGTATCAGATCAGACGCTTTTGGTTGAATGACGCCAATTGCCAAATCGACAATAGGATCAGGGGTGAAATACTGCCCCATCCCAGCGCGGATAGCAGGGCCCAAAATTTTCTGGAAGGCACGCCCCTTTATGTCGGCCTTGCTGTCGATGAGCGAGAATTCTTGCAGGCGCTCAGCCACCCGATACAAAGCCGCGTCAGAAAGCCTAATTTGGTTCTTAAAAACACCGCGCGAACGCTCGTAGCCGGGGATACGCTTCGAGTAAATCTCGATATCTGCCGAACGAGCTTCTTCATAGAGCACGCGAATGTTCGATGCGACTTCCGATGCGTTACTAGCTCCGTATGTCTGAAAGCGGAAGGGGGTGCCCTCCTGCTGCTTTGTTACTGCACGCTCATCAAAGATCTTCGCGTAGATGACCTTGCAAATCTCATCGAGCGCCTCATCTGCGTGCAAGCCATCAGCATCACGCGCTGCGCTGTGACAGTCGAACAGCACGCGCTCATATTCGTTATCGAGGACTTTAAGACCGGTGCTACGGCCCTCACCGATGTTGTCGGGCAACTCCCTAACCAGTTGCGCCTTGATTCGAGCCTCCAAGCCATAAGCCGGAAGGTCCGGAATGTACTCGAAGTCATTGGGGTCAATTTTCTTGCGTATCGTTCGGGTGCGTACTCCATCCGTAACCATTCCAATGGTCGCGGTGTGCGTCGAGGCCAGATAACTCTCCAGTTGACGTTCAGCCTCCGCGAACTCCTCATCGGACGCCCCACGCTTTTTAGTCTCTACATACAGAAATGTTCGGCGATTGGCGTTCTTGATAGAGACGTCGGCCTCTTTCTCGGAAGAGCCCATCTTCACGGGCTCCTCGATAATGAGTCGCTCGCCCAGCCACTCTGCGGGGTACTTGTATGATTTCAGGAGCTGCGCCAATACCCATTGCCGCACGAACTCCTCAATGACGAACTCGGCTCCCTCGTAGGAGCCATTCAGTCGTCGGTATTCCTCGGCTCGTCGTTTTGCTTCTGCGACGTCCCCATGCGTCGAGAACAGCCACGCCTCCGGCGAGACAACAAAAAAACTACCTACTGCCGCCAAATCGCACCCCTCTCAAAAAATCCGAAACAGGCAACTTGCCTAGCGTCACGCCCATGCTACTTCGTCAATACACGAAGATAGACTGCGCACCCGATTCGCACAAAGTGGGCTGCTGCCGGTTTGGACGACACTGAGCTAAGGTGTTTTCTGGAGCCGAAGGGTGGTCGTGAAGCGGAGGAGCTTCAGTTGAGAGTTCAAGCTTGAGGCGATAAAGCTCGTGCGCGAGCGCGGGGGTGCGGTGGCGCAGGCCGCCCGCGATTTGGACGGGCACGAGAACGTGCTGCGCAAGTGGGTGCGGGTCTTGGCGCGCTAGGCGGCTTGAGCCAAATCACGAAAGAGCCCCAACTTTTTTCGCCGCGCTCGAACGATTCCAGATCAGTCCAATAGAAGTCTGTTTCATCCGTCGTCGGTTCCAGGCGTAACTTCGCCACTCCGACATGGTTATTTGTTGGATAGATAACGCATGAAGCACGCATCCTACTTGCTCCAAGCGAGTGCCAAACGATATTCGAGAAAAGTTAGAGAAGCTTTCAGGCCCTGGACTCTAAGCGCCTGAAAAGACTGGCGTCCCCTGGGGGATTCGAACCCCCGTTACCGCCG
>SXGS01597624.1_pt1 | contig 16285 bp, 11 predicted proteins | sample 3174681 | NCBI WGS metagenome assembly SXGS01 (sample SAMN11356861, study PRJNA531348) | freshwater metagenome | isolation source: freshwater sample F1-80 | place: China: Fuxian Lake, Yuxi | collected 2017-12-25 | reverse complement strand
CCGACGGACTGGTGCAACGCTGGTTGGTGGATCCGTACACGTTGAAGTTCCGCAAAGGCCGCGCGCAATGCGCTCTCCGTTGGTTTGTCAGATGAAGTCGCGCGTGGCGCGCAATCGAAAGCGGCTGCGGTGCCAGGGACTCTCCGGCCGGGTAAAGCGCCTCCTGATCAACCGCGCGTGCCGCGAGGCCGGCAATGATCCTCGAGCTTCGTTCCAGCACCGGGTATCCAGAGTCTGAAGGCTCGGAGATCCGCCCGGAAATCCCAGTCGCTTGGACCGCCTGCGGAGTCCGCTGGTCGCGGCCACCAGCGAGCCGGCCGTACCCTTCGCGGCAGTCAGTCCACGGTTCGGATTCACCGGCGAGTTCCCGATGGATCGCTGGCGTTTGGTCGGCAAGGAATACTCTACGTGCGCCGCCCTGCGACTGCGTGACGAGATCAACCGCGAGAGCATGCATCGCCGAATCCTGGGACCCGAATCTCCCCTGGGCCGTGACGGCCCCGGAACGGAATTACGGCTGATGAGAGCGGCGGCTTCGCGGCCTGTATGTTGGTTCAGCGTGAAACGAAGAGAGGGCGCTCTTTGTTAGTGAGTATTTCGCCCTGCGGGCGGGGATTTCCAAGGCATGAGGGTCTTTCGATCCGATGTGGTCTGTTTGGGGAGCGCGTAAGCGAAGCCGCCGCGCTCCGTTCATTCATCGTCTCGATGAGCCCGCCGGACTATTCCTCAGCATGGTTGCGTCCCCGCTGTGCCGCTTCCGTTTCGCCCGGCGAGATCGTTGGAGCGCCCCCGGGACCAGCGCGGCCAACTTCCGGATACGCCGTGACTCAGGACCTAGCCGTCGTCGTGGCAACCTCCCGGAATGTTCTACCCGTGATGGGAGAACAGAGGGTCTTTCTCATTCCCATTTTCCTTGCCTCCGCGATTGACTCATTGACTCATGCATGCTGGTCCACGGCGGCAAAATAGGCACCCCGGCGAGCGGACCTCGAAAGCTGTCCGTGGAACCGCATGCAGCAGGATGAGAAGCTGAAATTCTATCTTTTGTCCTGCGGATTCCTAGCGATTGCAGCAACGAGGAGGTGGCTTTGATCAAATCGGATATCGTCCAGCAAGTGGTGAACAAAACCGGGATTACGAAGATTAACGGGGAGACGGCGGTGGAAGCCGTATTCGAAAGTATGAAACGCTCCTTGGGTCGCGGTGAGCGCATTGAATTGCGCGGCTTCGGGATCTTCGACATTCGCCCGCGCAAGACTGGCATCGGACGCAACCCGCGCACCGGAGCGGAAGTCGCTATTCCTCCCGGCAAGGCTGTACGCTTCAAGCCGGGCAAGGGACTGCGGACGTTGGACTAGTTTCAGCAGAAGCCCCCACACTCGTGGCAGGTACGCCAACTGGAAGCGACGCCCAGGGCCTCAACTTCGCACGGTTCCGTCCGGATGCGCCATCCGCGAGTAATCCGGACAGAGTACATTTCCTACGTGCCGACATCCGGGGCACGGAAGTGGCCAAGACTGTCACTTTTGCGAATCTGTTTGGCGTAGAAGTTTGGACGCCATTGGGCGCGCCAGACACAGCGGCAGTAGGGTGGCGGGGCCGATATCGGTTGGGAGTACGGAACGTTAGTCGAGCCCCCATACGTTCTTCGGTTTGCTGTCGCTGGGCATGAGAGTTTAGAGTTCACGAGGGAGGACGATCCTACGAGCCCGTCTGGATGCCAGCCCACATCATGGGCGAGGACGTGGCCCACATCGAGGCGCGCAGCATCTACCCCACGGCAGCGCCGCTTCCCATCGCCAAGGCAGGCTTCTACCCTAATCCGTGTTTCCTGGAGACGTGGTCTTCGGCGACAAGACCGGACTTCTGTTTCCTGCCGCCGAAGACTGTGAAGCCGATCGTGGATCGCGCCGAGGAGACGCACATTCACGACGAGTGGACGAAGGAGCAGTTCACGACCTGCAAGTACAAATCGTCTGAACTTCATCCGACACCGAAAGATCCGAAGATCAAAGCCGAGTACGAGGAGTACAAGCGCAAGCGGCTCGGCAAGTAGCCGCTACTCGCCTCCCGAACTTACGGGAGTTGCGCGACCCGCCTCGGTCACCGCGGCCAGCGCCATCGAAGCCCACGCCGTGCCGGCGGTGGAGATCCACTGATCGTGCCCGTAAGGGAATCCACTCTCGAAGTAAGGCTGGAACCAGATCGAGCGCGTCTTTACGTGCCATGATCCGTCTCGAGCTTGCGTCCGCAGCAGGTAACCGATACCCTTCTTCACGACCGGATCGCTCGCGGTACGGCCGGCGAGGTGCAGCGCATAGATCGCCTGTCCGGTGGCGTAGGAATCCGAACCCATGGTGGGAAGCTGACTCCAGCCGCCATCCTCGCGTTGGGATTCCGAGAGAGCGCGAGCCGCGGCGGCGACGTTGCCGGCGCTCGCCTTCGCCCACACGAGGCCCATCACCTGAAACGCGCGATCCTGCGTGTTCGAAGGCTTCGAGCCCGCGAGCCACGCCGCTGCCCGCGTGATCGCTTTGTCCGTATCGGCTTTCTCCGCGACCGGCGAATAGTGCCGCATCGAGTAGACCGCCAGCGCGGCTGCCTGATGCTCACCCGCGCTCATCGGTGGCCTGCGGCTCTGCGAGGAATGCCAGTTTCCTTCAGCCGTTTGCATCGCCTTGATGTATCGCACCACCGCGTTGGTGTAGGCGTCCGCAGGCTTGCGATTCATGCCAGAGTCGAACAACTGCCAGGCGATACTCGACACGCCGATCGCATTGAAGTCCATCACGCGCTCTGGACTCGTGCCGCTCATCGATTCCGAGAGCTGCGCGATTTCGCGGGGTGCCTGCAAGCCACGATCGCGCGCCAACGCCGCGGCGGCTGAAGGAAGATCCTGCGCGTGGCAGGAGTTGCATCCGCCGATCCGGATGAAGGCGTGGCTCTGCTTTTCAAGAAGCGAGAACGCCTTGCCGACCGACTCCGGGATTAGGCGAGCCGATGCTGACGCCGGAGGCGGCGCCACGCCGCCACGCTTGCGAACATCTTCCGGAACGCCGAGAATACGTGCGACTTCGGTATCGCCGCGCTTGGCCGCGAGCGACTTCGCACTTTCGCCTTCGCCGGTGACCGATGCGTCCGCGCCCGCCGCGAGCAGCAGCTTCACGATGCCCGCTGGCATCGCATCGGATCCGCCCGCGTACATGAGCGCCGAGTATCCGCGATCGTCCCGCACATTGACCTGGGCGCCGCGCGCCAGCAGCAACTTCACCGATTCCTCCACGCCAGCCGTCGCGGCGGCGGACAACGCGGTGTCCTTCTTCTTCGTGGCGGCGTTCGGATCGGCGCCGCCCTCGAGCAGCAACTTCACCACTGCGGGTTCGCCGCTGCCCGCAGCCGCGATCAACGCGGTTCCGCCGGTTCCTGCCCTCGCGTCGATCTTCGCCTTCCGCTCGATTAGCAACCGGACAACTTCCGCATGGCCGCGATTCGCGGCGACCATCAGCGGAGTCTGTCCGATTATCGTGGCAACGTTCGGATCGGCGCCTTTATCGAGCAGGAATCGCACGGTCGTGAGCCCGTTCCCCAGAGAAGCTGCCTGATACAGGGGCGTGCGCCCCTCCGTTTGCTTGGCGTTGACGTCCGCGCCGGCCTCGACCAGCATTCGGACCTTCGCCAGATCGTGGATCGCCCACAACAGCGGCGTCGATCCCCGCAGGTTTTTCGCGTTCACCTCCGCGCCCTTGGCAAGCAGCATCTTCACCACGCTCGCGGGTGCGAATCCAGCCGCATGATGCAACGGTGTCGATGCGGATGCATCGCGGAGGTTCACCGACTGCGGATCGGCGGTGAGCGCCTTCGCGACCGCGGCGTCGTCGCCCGCCCGGATTGCCGAGATGATCGCCGCCGCCTTCGGATCGACTGGCTTCGGCTTCGGTTCTTCCGTTATTTCCAGGACCCAATCGGCGCCCTGATCGATCCAGGCGCGCAGGGTGGCGATCTCCTCGTCCGGGAGCGCGCCGGTGGGAGGCATCTGAACGCCACCGTCGCCGCTGACGACCCGCTTGATGAGCTTGCTTTCGGCAGCTTTGCCGGGAACGATCACCGGGCCGTAGTCGCCGCCGCGCATCGCATTCTGGCGCCGGTCGAGGCGCAATCCGGCCTGTTGGGCCTCGTTTCCATGGCAGGAATGGCACTTCTGCTCGAGGATCGGTTGGACGTCTCGGAGGAAGTCAATCTTCTTCTCCGCGGCCAGTGGCATTGCCAGCAAGGCCAGCAAGCCGATGGTTGCTCGTTGGGTCATGTAATCTCCTCTCAGCCCCGAAATCTAAATTTTGGTTCCCAGACCTTTTTGAAGGTTACCAGAATCCCGGGACTCTTTGAGCGCGCGACCCCTCAGTCACCTCAGTCCGTTGCTTTTGAAAGATCTCTTCGGCCTCGGAAACCGCCATGGTCAGCGGGCCGCAACGGGCAAAAATCGAAAATCTCCGGGCGAATTCGGCCCCCCGCCGGCTCTCACCTCTGGTTGCGTCGTGGACAGCCGTGGACCTACGGTCGGCTATCCTTCCACTATCGTTCCCGGTGCGCTCTCAGCTCTTCTTCGGCTCAATTCCGATTCGGTCGTTGACCGCCGATCGGATGCGTTGCTTGCATCCGAGGTATCGCTCGGTGGTCTGGATCGAGACATGACCAAGAAGGAACTGGATCTGCTCCAGTTCACCTCCGGCAGTGTGGCAAAGCCTCGCGCAGGTTCGCCGCAAATCATGTGGTGCCAATTTGTCAATCCCGGCTTTCTTTGCGTACTCCCGGACGACGTGCCAGACGACTTTTTCGGTCATGCCATCACCCCAAATTCTTCCAGCCCTGTTCACGCGACGAAACACTCTGCCCGAGGTGAGGCCTGCTGCATTCAGCCAGTCATCAAGAACCTGCTTGACCCAGTCGGGCATCGGCACAGTCCGCGTGTGACCGGCCTTTCCAACGAGATCAACAATGGCCCAGTGTTGTTCACGCTGCTGGAGGTGGGAGAAGTTCAACTCGACGGCTTCGTGCCTCCTCAAGCCGCAGGCGAGCAACACAGCCAAGAGCGCTCGGTCACGCTTGCCCTTCAGCCGCTCAGCATCGGGAGACTGCCACAGGCTCTCGCCCTGTTCGGCAGTTAACCAGTTGCCCAAGCGCACACCGAGTTTCTTGACGCCTTTCACTCGCCGAATACCGGCAGCAAGATCAGGGCTCAGGAGACCGCAATCGGAGGCTTCATAGGCGAGACGCCGCACGGCCCCGAGGCGCAGATTGACTGTTCCGGGTGCCAGCTTTCGGGATTCCAGGTGCATACGATACCGGAGGACGACAGTCCTGCTGAACGACAGCCTCGGCTCCGAGCAATACCACTCAATGAACTCATCGATAGCGTGGCGGTAGCCGCGCTGTGCGTCGTGCGAACTCAGGCTGTTCAGAACAGCCGATTTCGCTTGGTCGAGATCCGGCAAGCGCAAGACAGTCTTCGGGACGGCCCGCGCTTTTCTTGATGGATGTTCTCTTGCCATCGCGTAGCGGCCTCCTCGACCGCCAAACGATGATGCAATAATGCAGTGTTCTGTCCGGATGCGCCGTCACTCGGGCATAATCATTCGCCCCTTGATCCGTTAGACTAAGTTGATCTCCCATGCCCCTTTCTCCCGGTGACAAGCTCGGACCTTACGAGATCCTCGCGCCCCTCGGCGCGGGCGGCATGGGCGAAGTCTACAAAGCCCGCGACACACGCCTCGACCGCACCGTCGCCGTCAAGGTCCTGCCTGAACACATCGCCCAGCGTGAGGATTTGCGCGCCCGTTTCGAACGCGAAGCGCGCGCCGTGGCGTCGCTGAATCATCCGAACATCTGCACGCTCCACGATATCGGTCCGGGCTACATGGTGATGGAACTGATCGAGGGCGAGACGCTGGCCGCGCGCATCGAGAAGGGCGCGTTGCCGTTCGATCAGGCGCTCCAACTCGCCACCCAGATCGCCGACGCCCTCGACCGCGCGCACCGTGCCGGCGTCACGCATCGCGACGTCAAGCCGCAGAACATCATGCTGACGCGCGATGGCGTGAAAGTGCTCGACTTCGGACTCGCCAAGTCGACCGCGGCCAAACCCGGACCTACCGAAGAGACCCTGACCAAAGTCCTAACCACCGAAGGCACGGTGCTGGGCACGCCGCAGTACATGGCTCCGGAACAGTTCGAGGGCAAAGAAGCCGACGCGCGCAGCGACATCTGGGCCTTCGGGGCGGTGTTGTACGAGATGGGGACGGGCCGCAAGGCCTTTGAAGGCAAGAGCTACTCGAGCCTGGTGGGCGCGATCCTTTCGGCCGATCCGGCGCCGATGACCGTGAAGCCATTCACGCCGTCGTGGCTCGAACGGCTCACCAGACGGTGCCTCGCCAAGGATCCCGAAGAGCGCTATCAATCGATGCGCGACATCGTGCTCGACCTCCGCACGCCGCCGCCGGAAGCCGTTCCCGCACCACGGAAAGCCACTTGGCTGCCTTGGGCGATCGGCGCCGCTCTGGCTGTCGCGGGAATCGTCCTGGCCGTTGCGTGGGCCCGGTCCTCGCGCCCTCCGGCTCCGCGCCCGCTCGCCATGTTCGACCTGGACATCGGGACGGAGGTCAGCGACCCCGCGCTCTCCCGCGACGGGCAACGGATCGCCTTCGTCGCCAACCGCCAACTCGCCTACCGCGATCTCGGTTCGGCCACCATCCACTACCTGGCCCGGACCGAAAATGCCCTTCTACCCTTTTTCTCCCCCGACGGAAAATCGCTGGGCTATTTCGCGAGCGATGCCCTGGTGAAGATCGCGCTGGACGGTGGCGCGCCCACTGTTCTATGTCCGGTGCAAACGCCGCGGGGTGCGGCCTGGGGTGATGACGGCGTGATCTATGTCAGCGAGCGGTACGGCACAACCCTCCTGCGAGCGTCAGCCAGCGGCGGCAAGTGCGAAGCCATCGCCTATTCGCGAGACGGGCGGTTCGGGACGGCACCGCCGGCGATCCTCCCGGGAGGGCAGCGGCTTCTCACGTCGGTGGGCGCCGACGTTCTCGCGGTCACCACCACCGGAAGCGAGTACAAACTCCTGGTGAAGGAGGCGGATGCTCCCCGGTTTCTCCCGGAAACCGGGACTCTCGTCTATCACCGGCGGGGCACCGTCTACGGGGTCCGTCTGGATCTGGCCCGTCTCGAGACCGTGGGCACGCCCGTCGCCCTGGTGGAGGGGATCGAGTCCGCCGGCCCGCTTGGTCTCCAAGCCCGTCTCGATGCCGCGGGACCCTCGGGAACGTTGGTTTACCGGCAGAATCGCGCGGCGGATGAGGTCGTCTCCTGGCTCGAAGCGGATGGCACGATGAAGCCCTTGATGGAACAGGCTGGGCGGTATCGTCACGTACGCTTCTCGCCCGATGGCACGCGGCTGGCCATTTCGGGCCAAGGGTCCACTTCGGCGCAGATGTTCGTCTACGACCTGGCTCGCCGGGAGCGGCGAGCCCTGTTGGAACAACGGGGCGGCGGGCGGGATTTCCCCGTCTGGAGCCCGGATGGCGAGACGCTCGTGATGCGCGCCGATGGCCTGCTGGTCAGCGTCAATCTCGCCAGCAAGGCGAAGCTGGAAATCCAACAGGCCACGGTGTTGCCCTGGTCTTTCGCGCCCGATGGCGGCGCTCTGCTCGGCACCGATGCCTCCACCGGCGGCGAAAGGCTTCGCCGCCGCGTTCGCGTCTTTCCCGTCGAGAAGACGGTGAATGGGCTCCGTTACGGCGCGCCCCGCGAGTGGATGCCGCTGCCGGGTGACAACTCGTATCCCGCGGTGTCACCAGACGGGAAGTGGATCGCGTTCAGCCACCGCGCGGAGCGAGGGGAGCGGGAAGTGTTCGTGGCCCCTTACCGGCCGGGTGAGCCGGCGGCGCAGAAGCGGCAGATCTCCGCCGGCGGGGGCAGCAACTCCCGGTGGGGAAAGAACGAACTCTTCTATTGCACCCGGGATGACTACGTCATGGTGGCGCCGTACTCGGCGAAGGACGGAGTGTTTGCGCCGGGACGCCCTCGCCGTTGGTCGGAGCGGCAAGCGCCGGGGTGCGGGTTCGATGTCACCCCGGACGGCAAGCGCGTCGCCGCAGTGGTGGAGCAGGAGGGGCGGAAGCCGGAGACCCGCTTGCATGTCGTGCTCAACGTGGCTGATGAACTGGAGCGGCGTTCGGCGGGTAGCAGATAAACAGTGATGGGGTAGACTGAGATCCTGCCCATGCCCCACTCCGCCGGCATCGAGTTCCAGGTCCACCCGCACATGCTGCGCCACGCAACCGGCTACAAGCTGGCCGACGACGGGCAAGATACGCGGGCGATCCAGCATTATCTGGGACACCGCAACATCCAGCACACCACCCGCTATACCGAGCTGGCACCAGATCGATTCAAAAACTTCTGGCGTGATTGACCTGCAAGACCATACTGAGCTGCAAACACGAGCCGACGGAATTTTCGGCGGTTTGGGGTTATACCCCCTTCCTGCCTGTGATCGCGTCCAGATCGTCGGCCACCCTTCCACTACTTTGCCGGCCGCCAACTTCCGGATGCGCCGTGACTCGGGACTTGAACCTATGCGGACCGCATCGCAGGGTTGTCGGGCTGCACGGACGGCTGTCTGCGTGCAGAGCAGAGGAATCTAACGGGAAGATTTCGCCCCTCTGGACGCAGATGCAGCACATCCAGTCCGTCAGCCTCAACATGGACTGGTGTTTATTTTCCTTGTCGAGCCAGGAGAGCAAACTAGATCCTGCTTTCTGGAGGACCCATGACAAGCAAGTTTTCGATCTCCATTCCATTACTAGCATGCATGTACACCTGCCTGCTGACAATCCCAGTCGCCGGTCAGACCAAACCGGTGTACCTACGATCCACCTGCGTGAAGGTGAACCCTGGCTCCGGGGCTGACTACGAAAAGCTCCTCACCGCCACGCAGCTCAAGCTCGCGCAATATCGCATCAAACAGGGTGCCGCGATGAGGTATGCGCTTTCGCGCGCCGTGTTGCCGGCGGGCGAGCAGTCGGAATGCGATTATCTATATTCGTTCACCTATTCCGGCTTTCCGCCCGAGATCACACCGGAGTCCACCGCCAAAAACATGAAGGAAGCCGGCGTGGTGATGCCGTACGACGCCTACGTGGCCGAAGCCCGGTCACTCTCTAAAATCGTGGCCACCCGGCTGCTTCGGCTGCGCGCCACGGCTGGGACCATGGGCGGCGCGGGCAGCTACTTCCACGTAAACCGGATGAAGATCAAGAACATGCAGGCTTGGTTGAAGCTGGAGAACGAGATTTGGAAACCAATTCAGGAGGCCCGAGTGGCGGACGGACAATTGACGGCGTGGGCGAGTTACACGCTCGTACTGCCCAGCGGATCTGCGCAGCCGTTCGACGCTGCTACCGTGGACGGCTTTCCCAGTTGGGATGCCCAGGGCCCGCAGAAGCCGCTGAACGGCTATGTGATGAAAGCTCATCCGGGCATGACGGCCGCGCAGTTCGGCGAGGCCGGGTCGGCGGCGCGCGACTTGCTGTTGCGTGAGGTATTCAAAGTGGTGCTCGAAGCCCACTAACCCATCACAGTTTGGCATCTCGCCCAAATGCGCGCTCTCCGCAAGCGACGTTCCGGGAAGGGTCAGATTAGTGAGGATTCTGTCCGAACGATCGGGGATCTTTCCTCTGTCGCGCTCGGCGCCGTCAGCTCTTCGGCTCGATTCCGATTCGGTCGTTGACCGCCGATGGATGGTCGAGATCTGGCAGGCGCAAGACAGTCTTCGGGACAGCCGGACCTTTTCTTGATGGATGTTTTCTTGCCATCGCGTAGCGGCCTCCTCGACCGCCACTCGATGATGCAACAATGCAATTTACTGTCCGGATGCGCCGTGATGCGGGAGCAATCCTGAAACGCGCCACTTCCCCCGGGGGCCTTCTCGCTAATCCGATTTGGTATTCTTTTCCCGCGCGGGTGCTTCCCGGCCTTCACCGTCTTGCGTGCAGCCCGGTTATCGCCGCCTTGATGGCTCCATGCCGCTTCTCTTGATCGCCGCTGTAGCGGCATCCGAGGAAAGAAATGCGATCAGCCGCCTGGAGGCCTCAGCTTGTTTCGAACCAGTTACGATGGCGGCGGCGTACACTGCCCGATGCTGGAGTTCCGCTGGGAGCGTTCCGGCAAATTCGACGCCAAGCATATGCGGAATTTCGCTGACGGGCTGAATCGAGAGCTGCACGGCGCCACGGGCGACCATGGCGATGGACTCCGTCCCGCGACTGGGGATCTTCACCTCGATTTCAGTGGAGATGCCGAGCCGGCGAAGGACCTCGGCGAACCCCGAAGCCGCACTGCCTGGCACCGCGACCTTCTTGGCGCGCAGTAGTGTCTGTCTGAAGGCGTCGACTGTTCTGATATCCGGCTTTGGGCTTCCGGCGCGGACAGCCATGCCGATGGGGGTCGCAGCGAGATCGACATCAGTCCCGGCAACGATCTCACCGTCCGCGGTGAGAACGGCGAGTCCTTGCCTATTCAGGATCACCACTTCGGCCGGCTCACCGCGACGAAGCATGGCCCCGATGGTGTCCGGCCCGGTTCCTTGCGACGCCCCGGATGCAGTGGTCACCGAGATGCCGGTCGTCCGCTCGAACTCCGGGAGCAGCTCCCGATAGGCCGGCGCGAAGCCCCCAGAGATGATGACCTTCACCTCCGCAAACAAAACGGCGGCAACGTGAGGGCGGCCCCGATGGCGAATACGAGTCTGGCTGCCGCGGGCAATCGCATCTCAGTGACCCCTATTATAGGCGGCCACTTCCGGATGGCCGGCTACCCTTCCCTACTTTTGCCAGATCGCCGGTGACGGGTTCTGTCCGGATACGCCGTGACACAGGCGCCAATCAGCGCCATGCCTTTGATTGAGCCGCGGCGCCGGGATCGGTGTACCCAAATCGTTCGGCCGTTTCGCGATAGCACAGACCGAGCAGATACACGCTCACGCCCGCCATCAAAGCCACACCGTAGCCAGCGGTGAGATCGGCCCGCGACCACACGCCAGCCAGCAGCCCGCCGGCGAGGTAGTAAGGCACAGCCCGCGGTTGCAGGGAGCGCCACACCGTGGAGAGCGGCGCGTCTTTGAGCAGGCACAAGATCGAGCTGACGATCAGCGTGTTGGTGACGAGCAGTGCCACGCCGGACACGGCCAATAGCAGCATCGGGTCGCCGGCGGTCTGCGCCAGTCCGTGCGATACACCGTAGGCGAACCCTCCGGAAATAGCCATGGTGGCTGCGTTGAAGCCGATCTGCAGGCCGGCGGGCCGGCGCTTGGCACGCCACAGGGACTGAACCAGGGCCGACGCCACACCAATCCCCACCGTTTCGGACCAACTCAGCCGGGCCACCGCGACCAACAGGAGCACAAATCCCGGTGAAATGGTTCCCGTCAGTCCGGGCAACGTTACCTTGAAGGTTGACGCCAGAGCCGCCAGTCCCAGGCAGGTAAGCAGCGCCGCGGCGCCGGCGGATTGCCAGAGAAAAGCCGCGCTGACGGCCACGGCGGCTCCCACGGCACAGACGGCCCAGGCGTAGGCGAGTGCATGTTTTGGCATGGAAGGTCTCCCCTTTGTCGTCGGACCGCCCCGCCCCTACGGCGCCAGAAACACGTCGCCCCAGATGATGTTATCGCCCCAGATGATGTTATCGCCCCAAATGATGTTGTTGCCCCACACCAGGTTGGTGCCCCAGATGACGTTGTCGCCCCAGATGATGTTGCTGCGCCACACCGTGTTGCTGCCCCAAGTGACGTTGGCGCCCCAGATGATGTTGTCGCCCCAGATGATGTTGTCGCCCCAGATGATGTTCTGCCCGTCGATCGTGGTCGACTTGGTGACGCTCGACACCAGCCAATAGCTGCCGGCCGCCATGGTGGGATTGATGGCGCGTGCCAGCGTGAGCGCCCCGGCGGTGTTCAACGCACCCGCGCCTTGCGCCAGCACATGGTACGGCTGAAGGGTGGCGTCTTTCATTGGAAACGCGCTTACCTGCAGCATCGCCTTCATCGCGCTGACCGGCGGGGCCGCGCCGAAGGTGGCTTTGGCTTCCTCGATCAGCAGCGCCACCGAGCCGGTTACGACGGCGGCGGACATGCTGGTGCCGGTCAGCGTCAGGTAAGGCCGGCCGGCGACCGTCTGCCGCAGGGTTGGGTAGGAGGTGTTGAGGGTCTGGGCCGTGGCCGACGCGGCCAGCAGTCGATGGCCGGGCGCGACGATTTCGGGCTTCGCGAAGCCGTCATACCAGGTCGGGCCGCGTGAGCTGTAGTCGGCCACGAGGTCGTCACCGCGCGTCGCCGTGTCGAACGTCTTGGTCGCTCCCACCGTGATGGCCGATCGCGCGTTGCCCGGCGAACTGATGCCCGCGTAGCCAACTTGACCGGTCTGCGGGTTGGTCCCGTAGTTCCCGGCCGAGGCCACGACGACAATGCCCGCTCGCACGGCCGCTTCCACCGCCTGCACAAGCGGGTCGGTGGCCGCGGGCTCGAAGATGGGGTGGCCCAGGGACAGGTTAATGACATTGATGCCATACGCGGCTTTGTTGGCCACGGCCCACTGCACGGCCGCAATCACGTTGCTCGTGGCGCCGCTCCCGGACGAGTCGAGGACCCGCAGGCTCACGAACGAGACACCGGGGGCCACGCCCTGCAACTCCGCCTGGTTCGCTCCGATGAGGCTGGCCACATGCGTGCCGTGCCCGTAGGCATCAATGGCCGCGATATTCGCGGGGTTGGCATTCCCGGTGGTGAAATCGCGTGTGGTCTTGAGGCGGCTGGCGGAGCCGCCGTCCAGGATCATCCCCGAGTCGATCACCGCAACGGTCACGCCCGTGCCGGTCCGCGTGGTCAGGGGTGCAGTCGAGGTCGGTGAGTCGATCCCTAGCGTGCCCCGCAGGCTCTTGGTGGCCAGCACGTTTGCGGGGACCAGCGTCGCGGTCCTATTGGCGGCGAACTCGGAGGTATCGGTGAAAGTCGCATAGCTGCTCGTGCTCTTGGTCGCGGTCGCGCTGATGACCGCTCCGCTGGCAACCGCCGCGGTGAACGTGGCCCGGAAGGTGGCGTTACCCGTGGAATTGGTCGCCACGTTGGCTGCGCCGAGATACACTTGGCCTTCGCCGTAGCCTGAGCTGTCGGCCGTGGCGTTGGAGAAGAACTCGAGGCGGAAGAAGCTGTTGGCCGTACTATTCAACGTGCCCGTGACCTCAACGAGGGCACCGGTTGTGATGGTCTTGGTCAGGACCGGGTAGTTCTGATGGTTGTTCGCACCCGTGTCAGAGTCGCCGGTGTCGTTGGCCAGGACGCCGTTGGCTCCGAGGTCAATGGCCAGCCCCGTATTCCCGAAGATCGAATTACCCAAGATCCGGTTGCCGGCTCCGGCTCCGGTCTGCAAATAGATCCCTTCGCCGCCGCTGTTGGCGATCAGGTTGCCCTCGCCCGCGCCGACGCCTCCAATCAGGTTTTGCGCCGCGCTGCCGTAAAGTTCGAGGCCGCGAGGCCGCTTTCGGTATTCGGAAGCGCCTTCGTGCCGTTGGCACCTACGCCAATGTAGTTGCCCTGTACGACGTTTCGACGAAGCACCGTTGTAGAAGCCGATGCCAGGCCCTTCGCTACTGCTCGTGACGATGTTGCGTGAGCCAGGCTGGCTTCCGCCAACGGTGTTCCCGCTGCTCTTGAGCGACACCCCGTACCCGTTGCCAAGCGCCTGCGTACCCGAGACATCAGTACCGACGTAGTTTCCGATGATGACCGATCCGCCGGCGCCGGCGTCAACCTCGATGCCGTCGTTGCCCGCGCGATTGAGGACCAGTCCCTTGACTGTGGATGCGCCGGTGGTGAGAGTGAGTGCATTCGGATCGCTGGCCGTGACGCCCGCGGCGTTGATCTCGATGACGGGCCCGCCCGCCAACGAATAGCCGGGCTGCGTGGTGGCATCAATGATCACCGGACCAGTGACGTTCAGATCGGCGCCGCTCAAGGAGATGCGATACCAGGACCGCGCCGTGCCGGACACATAGTCGGGGTCGAAGTCGGTGATCGTGGAGTTCGTTTTGGTCGTGGCCACCGGCGTTGAAAACGTGCCGGCGCCGTTGTTGTTCCGATAGTAGACATGGTTCGGATCGGTAAGCGAGATGTTGAACCAGATGGTGTCCGCCCCCGCATTGGCGTTGGCGTCGGTGATGGCTTGACGCAGCGAGCCAGGGCCAGAGTTATTCGTGTTGATCACGGTGTAGGTTGTACCCACTGGCGGCGTCACCGCGAATGAGGTCACTTTCCCGTCGACCGAAAGGCTGAGTACATCCTTGTTCTTTTGCAGCGCCCGCAACAGGCCCACCGGCAACTCGCCGGCGAAGCCCTCAATCAGCGAGAAGTCGTGTTTCACCCTCCCGCCTTGGGCGAGCATCGCGTTCAACAACCCGCCCTTGGCCCCCTGCTTCATTCTCACGATGACATGCACCCGATCGGTGTCCTTGCCTTTGCCGAGACGGTCCGCCAACTCTTTGTCCACGTGCGCGCCCTGCGCGGCTGACCCGTTGCTGGACGGGGGACCTCGTGCGTAGGCTCCGCGTGTGCCCACCACCAACGCCAATAGGACCACTAGCACCATGGTCCGACACCCGTGCGCGAGAGGATTCTGTCGTTGCTCGCTGCGTCGGTGCGCGGAGTCCGTATCCGTGTGTCGATGTGCCATACCAAACGCACTGCACGCCTCGCGCCATCTTCAAATCATTGATAATAGGAGGCAAGCTACTGATTCAAACAGGACAATCTGTCCTGGCACTTGGGGCTAGGCGATCTGCTCCATTGGATTCAGAGGGGTACTTTGAGTACGGAAATCGTCTTGAATCGAAAGGTCCAGTGCAATCCAGTGCAAAGCGGTGGCTGATTCTCAGCCCGAATGGATCTCGAGTACCTGGAAGTATAGAACTACCGTACCAACTACCTATCGACGTTGGCGCGAATTGCGCCCGGTGTTGCAGCGAACGACAGCTTGTCGTGCTCGGCCAATTTGTCCGAGTGCAAAAACGAGACCAGATCGCGTCCAGTTGGTCGGCTACACGGAAGTTGAGAATTGATCGGGAACCCCCGAGCCGGCCGCACCCTTCGCGGCGGGCTCCCAGCCGCCCTCTCCCGGGCTCCCGGCCATTCGCATTGCGGATTGGCCAGAAAGCCGTTCCGCGATTCATCGAAAAAACCTGCAACTATATTTCCCTCCTTTTCAATCGGTTACAGCGGACCATCGAAAAGAGGCGCCATTGCCGGGACGCGTTCGCCCGGCGAGGGCGCCATTCTTTGGGTGGCGGCGGAGCACGCTCCGCTGACCTCATAACCTCGAAAAGGAGTTCCCAAACATGACATTCGCAACCAACGGCGCAGCCTCCGCGCACGACCTACTCGCGGACGGGCTGCGGCTCGACCTCCATCCCCAAGGAGCCCTCGAGGAACTCGTCTTCGCCCATCTCCTGGTGACCGCGGCGGCTCTCCGTCAAATCGACGCCATGGGCTCGGAAGCCTCTTTCACCGAACGCGATCGCACCGCGCGCGCCTTCTTCCGAGCCGTCCGGGAACTTCGCGCCATCCAACGAAACCGGCCGGAGCCCGCTGACGAAAAAAATATTAGATTGGAAAACGAACCCGAGAAGTCGTTGAAAACACAGCAAACCGTTTCCAGCGATCCCGAGCCAGCAGCCGAAGAGCCCTCGAAAGCCGAACAACCCCCGCGCGTACTGCCCTTCCGCCGTCCCGCGCCGAAAGTCGGCCGCAACGAGCCCTGCCCATGCGGCTCCGCGATGAAGTTCAAACGATGCTGCGGCGGCTGACGCTACCGTAGCTCGAACACGAAGGACCGGCGATTCCGGTGGGGTTCGCCCACCGCGCCCGCTCGATCGGAGCGGACCTGCCGGCCTTCGGAGCCTCTCGCCTGCGGCACGCGGACCAGCCCGCGGCCACGCCAGCTAACTCGGCCGCCATCCATCTTGTTAACTGTTCAGGCCCCTATGAGTATTGGTAGCCGGACACGGGGCGCTGCTGTACAACCAGGACGGCCGGCAAGCCATCGGCCGGCCGCATCTGGATGGCGCACCGGCGAAAGCGAAATTCGGGGCCACGCCGCCCAAGCCCGATCCCACCATGCCGAAGTATCACCAGTTCGACAGTTGGGACGCCGGGACCAACGCGCCCAGCCACAACTTCATCTAT
>SXGS01773288.1_pt1 | contig 16287 bp, 9 predicted proteins | sample 3174681 | NCBI WGS metagenome assembly SXGS01 (sample SAMN11356861, study PRJNA531348) | freshwater metagenome | isolation source: freshwater sample F1-80 | place: China: Fuxian Lake, Yuxi | collected 2017-12-25 | reverse complement strand
TTGTAGTAGGCGTTGACCGTCTGTGAGGTCATGAACCATTTGGACTTGTCGACGGTTGTTCCGAGGTCGGAGAGGTTGTCCTCGAGCGACCATTTTCCGGCAGCCATCGTATTGTCGAGGGCGTTTGTCCCGACAACGAGCGTGTCATAGGTTTCAAACGTGTCCGGGTAGCCGATCTTCGGATTGAAACTGTCCAGCTTTTCGACGGCCTTGACCTTGGTCGTGTCGCTCATCCAGGTGAGCTCTTCGAGATTTGCGGCCATGGCCGTGCGAAGGTTGGCGACGAGATCGTCCATCGCTGCCTTGTTCTCGGGCGGGAAATAACGCTCGACGAAGACTTTGCCGATTGCTTCGCCCATGACGCCCTCGGTCGAAGACACGGCGCGCTTCCAGCGTTCGCGTTGCTGGGGCTGGCCATTCAGCGTGGTGCCGAAGAAGGCGAAGACTTCGCGGTCGATCTCGTCGGGCAGGACAGCAGAATGATCGATCAGGAAATGAGCCTTGAGATAGGCTTTCCAGGTGTCGAGCGGCGTCTCGCTGGCGACCTTGAACATTGCCGGGAAGCCGCCGCCGAGTTTGGTGGCATCTTCTTCGGAGATACCGGCAGACGCCAGTTCTTCCGCTGTCGGAGGAACCTGAGCGACCAGGAAGCTTGCCTGATCGGCGACACCGATTGTCTCGAGCGCAATAGAGGCCGGGAAGTCCCCGGCGAGCGCGTAGAACTCTTCGCGTGTCAGCTTGTTGTAGGTGATTTCAGGGTTGCGGGAGAGGGTGCGGTCCCAATGAGTCTTTGCCATCTCCGTCTCGAGCGCCATCACATCTGCAGCGGCGGCGGCGGGGTCGGCATAACCGGCCTTGCCGAGCAGGGTGGTCAGCAGCTCGACATATTTGGCGCGCTGTTCGACGGATTTCTCATCATCCTTCAGATAATAGTCCCGGTCAGGCAGGCCGAGACCGCTCAGGCCCATCTGGAAGATGTAGGTTTCCGGATCCTTGTCGTCGACAAAGACAAAGCCGCTGATAGGTGAGGCGAAGCCAACCGTGGCTGTCAGACGCGTGACGTCTTCAAGGCTGGCGAGGGCATCAATCTGATCGAAGTAAGGCTTGACCGGCTCAAGACCTGCCGCGTTGATCGCGTCAATATCCAGGAAGGCTGCGTAGTAGGCGCCGATCTTGCCTTCGGGCGTGTCGATCGAGGGCTCTTCCTTGGCGAGGTCCTCGATGATCAGGCGAACACGCTGTTCGGACTTTTCACGCAGGAGGTCGAAATTGCCATAGCGGGAACGGTCGGCGGGGATTTCGATGGTCTCGATCCAGGTGCCGTTCACATAGGTGTTGAAGTCTTCGCCCGGGCGGACATCCTGCTTGAACGTGCCCAGATCAACGCCCCACTCGCCCCATGTATCGGGCGCTGAGAGAAGCAGGCCTTCCGCATTCGGGTATTTCTTCTGCCCGGCTTCGGGCTCTGCGGGTGCTGCCGGTGTTTCTGCGGTTGCGGCAAGGTCTGTTGCAGGGGGCGCTTCAGGCGCCGTTGCACAGGCTGTGGTTAGCGCGATCACTGCCGCGCCAAGGAGCAAACGTTTCATAATTGCGGTCCTCCGACTGTTTGCAAAATAGGCGATGGCCGGAAAGGACCGGCCATCGGTTGACTGATTATTCCGCTTCTGGGCATGCCCGGCTATTCTGCCGGTTGGGGCGTTCCCGGGGGTTCCCCACGACTTGTACCCATCAGCGCTTCTTCATCAAGCGTAACCTGTCCGGTGTAGCCCTCGCCGATCTGGCGATAAGGCTTGCCGCCCCAGGTCCAGCGGAAGATACGGCCCACTTCCACGCCTACGGCGTAAAGCGCCGGCACCATGAGGAGCGAGACGAACAGGGCAAAGGCAACTGCATATCCCAATGACACGATCATCGGCTGAAGGAATTGTGCCTGGACGGAGCGTTCTGCCATCAGCGGCAGGATGCCGACAAAGGTTGTGACCGAGGTGAGCAGGATCGGGCGGAAGCGCGATACGCCCCCATCCACAAGCGCCTGGACAGCGCCTGCGCCTTCTTCCCGCCTTCGGTTCACATAGTCGATCAGCACGAGGTTGTCGTTGATGACGACGCCGGCCGCCGCCGCAATGCCGAAGAAGGCAAACATCGCCATTGGCACACCGCTGATCGCGAGGCCGAAGATCGCTCCGCAATAGGCGAAGGGCAGGGCCATCATCAGCAGCAAGGGCTGGGAATAGGAGCGGAACGCCACGGCGAGCAGCATGTACATGGCGCCCACACCGATGAGCAACAGCCGGCCGATTTCGGAGAAGAACCGCTGCTCTTCCTCAAACCCGCCAGCTTCGCCGCGGATAACGTCCGGGAACTGCTGACGGAAAGACGGCCAGAAATCTTCTTCCATGGCGCCCATGATCCGCCCGCGGCCCCCTTCACCCAGGATTTCCGCAGACACGGTCACTGACCGCATCCGGTTGCGCCGGACGATTCGATTGATGCCGGGGGCAAACTCGAATTCGGCAACCTGGGTGATGGGAATCTCGCGCCCGTCTGGCGTGCGCACGCGCAGCGTTTCGAGGCTGTCGAGATCTTCACGGGCAGATTCCGGGAACCGTACCATGACGCGGACATCTTCCCCGTCGCGTGGATTGCGCTGAGCTTCGATGCCGTAATAGGCCTGCGCCACCTGGCTGGAAACATCGCTCAGCGAAATGCCGAGGGTTTCTGCGCCGGGTTTCAGCGTGACACGAATTTCCTCGGCCGAGGAGGAAAGGTTGTCGGAGATGTCATAGGCTTCCGAATAAGTCGCCAGATGAGTCTTGAGGAAGTCGGCCGCTTCACGCAGCCGGTCAAGATCAGGATGGCTCAGCGCAAACTGAACCCCTGTGTCAGCCTGGTTGAACGTGAAGGAGAAATCAATGGATTCCGCATCCTGAATTGCGCCCGTCTTTTCACGGAGCTTTTCTGCCATCTCCTTGGAGCGCACCGTCTCCGGGCGCTCCTCGGGCGGAACGAGGCCGATGAACGCCTGCACCTGACGGCCGGCCGCAATTACCGAAGCGTCCCGAATGAGGCCCTCTTCGATTTCCGGATACTCCTTGGCGAGTTCCTGCTTGGCGAGTTCGACACCGTTCTGAAGCTGGTCGCGCACCTGGAGCAGGCGCTCATAAGGCGTGCCGTCCGGCATTTCGATCGAGACCTGGATGAGGTCTGCTTCAATCTCCGGCATGAACTGGAAGGGGACGATGCCGGTTGACTGCATGGTCGCCGCAATGGCGAACAGCGAGAAGAAGAAGGCGACCGTGGCATACCGGAACCGGATCGCCTGTTCGAGCACCGGCTTGTACATATGATTGGCAAACCAGAGCATGCTGTCGGCAATGCGGCGCTGGATCGCCATGAAGCGGCCCGTGCGTCCGCCGAATTCCTGCTTCTTCATGTGAGACAGGTGGTTTGGCAGGATCAGCATGGATTCGATGATCGAGAAGGTCAGCGCAGCGACAACCACGAAGCTGATCTGCTGGGTGAACATCCGCGTCGGGCCGGAGATGAAGGCCCAGGGCAGGAAGGCAATGATGGTCGTCAGTACGCCGAAGATCACCGGCTTCATGACGAGCTGCGTGCCGATGATGGCCGCGTCAAGCCCATCGCGGCGCCCGCTTTCCACTTCCCTGTGTATGTTCTCGCCCACGACGATGGCGTCGTCCACGATCACCCCGATCACGAGGAGCACGGCGAATGTGGACAGGATGTTCCAGGAGACGCCTAGCAGGGGCATCAGCATCACGGCGCCGGCAAAGGCGGTCACGATGCCAACGGTAACCCAGAAAGCGACGGTCGGGCGCAGGAAGAGGATCAGCACGAGCATCACCAGAAGGGCGCCCTGGAGCGCGGAGGTGGTGATCAGGTCCATCCGCGCATTGAAGGTTTCCGAATCGTCCCAGAGGATGTCGATCTTCATGCCTTCGGGCAGGATGCCGCTGGCCGGATCATTGGCGCGCTCGATATAGTCCCGGAAGCCCTGGGCATATTTCGGGATGTCCATCTGGTCCGGCTCGGGCGTCATGACGAAGACGGTGTTGCGGCCGTTGAACGTCGTGCTCAGCTTGTCGCTGACGAGGCCGTCGATGACTGTGGCCACGTCGCTGACGCGCACAGTGCCCTCGCCGCTGGTCTGGCGGATGATGATCTCACCGAACTGCTCAGCCGAGTCGGCAATGTTGCGCGACATGAGCGAGACGTCGCCCACAGGCGACTCGATGCGGCCACCCGAGGAGTTGAGCGATGTGCCGCGCACGGCGGCCGCCACATCGTTCAGCGACAGGCCAAACCGGCGCAGGGCCTCTTCGGAGACTTCGATACTGACCTGTTCATCCATCGTGCCCTGGAGGACGGCGAGTTCGCCGCCGGGCAGGCGGGCGATGTCATCGCGCACACGCTTGCCGATCTGGCGCAGGGTCTTCTGGTCGACATCGCCGTGTACGGCCATGCCCATGAACCAGTTGCGCTGTTCCCAGCGGGTGACCTGCGGGCGAAAGGCCGCCTGCGGAAGGTTGTTGATCTGGTCGACGCGGATCTTGATCTCGTCAAGGAAGACATCCATGTCGATGTCATCGCGGCCGCGGATGTTGACCACGCCAACGCCTTCGCTGGCGACCGAAGTGATCCGGTCAAGGCCGTTGATGCTGGCCACCGACTCTTCGATGCGGGCAACGATCTGCTCTTCGATGTCGCGCGGCGAGGCGCCGTTCCAGGCGACCGACACCGACGCGCCGGTCACCTTCACGACCGGGAACATTTCCCGCTCCATAGCGCTATAGCCGAACACGCCGCCGGCAAAGGCGATGAACATCAGGAGGTTTGCGGCAACCGAGTTACGCGTAAACCAGGCGACAAGTCCGTTCATTGAGCGCTCCCTTCGCCGCCTTCGGTCGTGCCGGCTTCAGCGATGGCTTCGGTTCCTGCTGCGGGTTTCTTCTTCTCGCCGTGGACCTTTACGGTGCCATCGGGCAGGCGCTCCAGGACGGTGATGCTCATGCCGTCAAACGCGGCCTGGATCGGGCTGGTCACGGCGAGCTCGCCGGGCTCCACGCCGGAGCGGAGATACGCGCCGTCGCGGTCCGAGTAGGCGACGTCGACGGTGCGGATCGAGAGCTTGCCGGTCTTGGGATCGCCGATGAACAGCCGGTCGTCACCGCGCAGGGATGCGCGTGGGGCGATCATGACATTGCCAATCGTCTCGCCCTGGATGCGGGCATTGACGAAGAGGCCCGGCGCCATCGGCGCGCCATCATCGGCGCCGGCGCCGAACGGGTCTTTCAGTTCGGCAAAGACGTTGATCTGGCGCGTCTGGGAATTGATGGCCGCGCCAGTACGGACGATTTCGCCAACCCATGTACGGGGCTTGCCGCCAACCGTCGCATTGAACTCGACCTTGGGGCCGGGCTGTTGCGCTGAGGCGGAGAAGGCGATCGGCAGGCCCAGCTGGCCGAGGTCAGCGTCCTTGAGGGGCAGGGCAACTTCCACGACATCGGTGGCGAAGATGTTGCCGAGCGACTGGCCGGGGGAGACGAACTGGCCGATATCGGCCATCCGGTCACGCACGCGCCCGTCAAAAGGTGCGATCACGGCCGTGCGGTTGAGGCTGAGTTCGGCTTCGGCGAGCTGCGCCTTGGCGGCATCGAGAGCGGCGCGCGCTTCGGCCAGCTGCGGCTCGCGGCGGGCAAGCGGCGAAGCGTCGGTCAGGCCAAGATCATCCAGGTCCTTCTGGGCAAGCTGGGCTTCGGCGACCTCGCGGGCAAGCCCCTGCTCGGCGCTGGCAACGATGGATCTGGCGCGCACGACTGCGAGCTCATAGTCGGCCGGCTCAACACGGACGAGCACCTGCCCGCGCTTGATGAAGCCGCCATCGACAAAGTCGGGCGAGACATAGGTGACACGGCCGGAGATCTGCGGCGCAACGATGATCTCGCGCTTGGGACGCACTTCGCCCTGCGCTTCAACCGTGATCGTCAGGGACCCTGTCCGGACCTGTTCGGCAAAGACATTGAGGCCGGCGCGCGGCTCGTCATTCTTCTCGGGCTCCGGCTTCATGGCCGAGACGGCAATGACGCCCCCGATCCCCAGAACCACAAGGATCAAGATTGGTGCGATGATGGCGATCAGGCGTCCCATAGCGGCTATCTCCTGCCGCTTTCGGCGGCGTCAGTGTCAAACAGGTCTTCCTCGGCCGCAGGTTCCATGACTGGAACGCCGCCGCCGAGGGCGAGATGGTAGTTGATGCGATTGCGGGCGCGGTCGGCCCGGGCGGTTACCAGCTGGCTTTCAGCTGTCAGCCGGCGCGTCTGCGCATCGATCAGGTTAAAGACGTTGACGGTGCCTTCAGAATAATAGCGCTCGGCGATCTCTTCGGCAAACCGGGCTTCTTCCATGGCGCGTCCCTGCGCCTCTTCCTGCTGGGCAATGAGGATGTCTGCGGTCAGCGCATTCTCCACTTCCCGCCAGGCGTCGAGCGCGGCGCTGGCATAATTGGCGACAGCGACTTCCGCCTGCGCGATGGCCGCAAAACGCTGGGCGTCCAGACGGCCACCCGTGAAGATAGGCTGAACCAGATTGCCGATCAGGCGTGCCGCGATCAGCGAAGGATCAAGCGCGTCGGATATGTCGGTCTCGTTGGTACCGGCCGAGCCGGTCAGGCTGAGGCTGGGCAGCAGGGCGAGACGGGCTTCCTCAGCCCGCAGACCAGCGCCTACGACGCGCGCTTCCAGCGCGGCGATGTCAGGGCGGCGAGACAATAGCAGCGCGGGATTTCCGACGACGTCCATCGGCGGCAATTCCGGAATGAGCGCGGGCGCGGCAATCTCTGCCGAAGGATAACGTCCAAGCAGAACTTCAAGGCGCCGGGCCGCTTCGGTCGAGAACTGCCGGCGGGCGGCAATCGAGGCTTCAGCCTGTGCAAGCGCGCTGCGCGCCGTGCGCAATTCCAGCGGGCCGTAAATACCCGCGCGCACGCGCGGCTCGGTCAGGTCAACTACACGCTGGCGGGCTTCATAAGTGAGAACCGCGATGCGTTCCTGGGCAAGCGCCTCATTGAGGCTGACCCAGGCAGATGCGGTCTGCGCCGCAATAGAGAGTTCCGAAGCGGCAAGGTCGGCGGCTGTGGCGGCATAGTCCGCGTCCGCCTGCGCAATTCCGTTGGAAATCCGGCCCCAGAGGTCGAATTCCCAGCTTGCGTCCAGGCCGAGGCCATAGACTTCTCCGTTGATGCGGTCATCGCCGCCGCCCGGGAGGCCGACGCCCGTTGAGGTTCCGCCAAATGTTGCAGCCGCCGACAGCGATGGCCAGCGCTGGCCCCGTGCACTGCGCGAGAGGGCCGCGGAGGCCCGCAGGCTGGCTGCGCGGGCTTCCAGCGTCGGGTTGGCGCTGAGCGCTTCAGAGACAAGGCCGTTCATGACCGGGTCGTTGAACTGGTCGAGCCAATTGCCCGGTGCAGCAACGCCGTCCACCCCGCGGGCTGCCCATTCGGCGGGCGCATCCGGCGCCGTGGCGACCAGGGCGTCCCGGTCGGTCGTCAGGCGTTCGACGCCGTGGGGCGAGGTTGCACACGCCGCAAGCATGGCGGTGCTCATCAGGAGAAGAGAATTTTTCATGCTGTATCCGGCGCTCCGGGCTGCCTTGAGGGTTCCGATACGCCTGTCCTTGCCGAGCGTCAATGAGAAATTATCGATTTTCAATAACTTTTCATCCTCACTGGGTCACGCGATCCCATGCGATGGCAGGTCAGCTGGTATTGGCATGACGCCGGGGGCGCGGTAGCCGCTAGTCAGGTGACCGGGAACGCGTTCCGGAACAGGCGAGCAGCATTATGAGCGATGGATCTGAAACAGAGAGTTTACAGCCGCCCCGGCAATCGATGACGCGCCGGACCCGGGATTTCGCCGTTCTGGTGCTGACAACGGGCACGGTGATGCTGGCGTTGGCCTTTACCGGTTCTCTGGGGCTGATCGAAGCGCTTACAGCTATGTTTGTAATCGGATCTATTGCGGCCGCCTATTATGTCGGCTCGGCGGCCATGCAGGCGCCAACCGCGCCCGCCCCCTCCGTCGAGACGTCAGGAAATGACCAGGTTCCCATCGCGGATCTGCTGTCTGCTTTGCCGCTTCCCGCATTTGAAGTCAGCCAGGACCAGCAGCGGATCGTGGCCTACAACGAACCCGCAGCGGCTTTCCTCCGTCTTGGCCAGCGCCGCTCGGCGCCGCCCAGAGCCAGCGTGATCATCCGCGCCCCGGCCTTGCTCACCGCCATTGAAACCTGTTTCAACGGCGGAACACAGGGGTCGGCCGAGATCGAGATGGAGATCGGCCCGGAAGAACAGTGGCGAGCGCATATCCGGCCCGTCCGCAGCAGTGGCAACCTGCTCGTGGTGCTGGAAGACCTGACGCCGGTGAAACGCGCCGCGCGTGCCCGCGCAGATTTCCTGGCCACTGCCAGCCACGAATTGCGCACGCCGCTGACGGCGATCTCGGGCTTCATCGAAACGATGCGCGGGCCGGCGCGGGAGGACAAGGACTCCTGGGACCGGTTCCTCGGGATCATGGCCGGGGAGACAGAGCGGATGAGCCGCCTCATCGCCGACCTCCTGTCACTCTCCCGGATCGAAAGCGCCGAACATGTTCAGCCGACATCGCGGGAATATTTCGGCGACATCGTCATGAATTCGGTCGACGCCTTGCAGCCGCTGGCCGGCGAGAAGGGCGTTGAACTCGTTTTCGACGAGCCTGCCTTCCTGCCGCCAGTGACGGCAAACCGGGACGAACTCATCCAGGTCGTCGAGAATCTTGTCTCAAACGCGATCAAATATTCAAAGGGCGGCCACAAGATCACGATCCGCTGCGGGGTCGCGCCAGATGGCTTTGCCGCCAGGACAGAAGCCGCCCAAGTCTGGCCCGAGAGCGAGCGGATGACCCTGCTGCAGACTTCCAACCGCGCTGCAATCAATGATCCGACGGTCTGGATGCGGGTCGAGGATCAGGGTCCGGGTATCGAACGGGAACACCTCCCAAGGCTGGGAGAGCGGTTTTACCGGGCCGATCAGAGCCGGGGCGGGAAGATCACCGGCACGGGCCTTGGCCTGGCCATCGTCAAGCACATCATGGCCCACCATCGCGGCGGTTTCGCGGTTGAAACGGTGATGGGGCAGGGAAGCGCCTTTGGCGTCTGGCTGCCCGCTGCCCGCGAGATTTAGGGCTCCGGAACGGTAAAGCCCCCGGGGCGGGGGGCACCGGGGGCTTCCTTCCGTCTGGCGAGATGGAATGCGGGCGTTAGCCTGCAATGCGCCGGACGTAGTCGTATTCGGATTTGCGGCCTTCGCGCTTCCTTGCAGGCTGGAATGCAACGGCTGCGTGCTCAGTGCAATAGGGGCCGCAGTCTGCCTTGCGCCCGCAGAAGGCAAATTTCGGGTCTGCAGGGTCGCCAATCGGCCATTTGCACATGGAATCGCGCAGGGTGAGAATGGTTGCCGGCGTGCCGTCTGCCATCGGCAGGGGCGGCAGCGGGGCGAGCGCCGTGTTGCGCTCTGGCGCAGCGGGCGCGCTGGTGAGACCAGGCAGGACGGTGGGCGCTGGGGCGGGCGGCGCTGCAGCAATGGCGGCCCCTTCGACCAGGAAACGCGGCTTCGGACGGGCCAGACGCGGCGGACGCTTGACCGGCCGGGACGGAGTGGCGCGGCCCGACAGGCCAAGGCGGTGAACCTTGCCGATCACCGCATTGCGGGTAACCCCGCCAAGCTGTTTGGCAATCTGAGAGGCTGAGTGGCCCTCGGCCCACAGCTTCTTGAGCACTGTTACCCGTTCATCGGTCCATGACATGGCTTGCAGGCCTCCCGCCTGAGGCCGGGCCGCAAACGGGACCCGAGCCTACTAGATGTTGTGACGGCTGTTACGCACCGCCCCTCTCGACACCTAGATATCGTATCAGGACCGAAATGAAACACAACATGCGCCCCAAGCTTTCCACAGGGTTTCTAGATGTTGTGGCAAGGATTCCACAGGGCGGGTGGTTGGTGGGGGCGGTTGGAAAAGTCTTCCACGCCCCCTCGCGTTGGGCGTCTGCATCGCCTATTTGCCTTGAATGGATACGATTCCCGGCAGTGCACAATCTCGCCTTCGCCAATATGGCGCCTTTAACGGACTTGGGCTGTGGACCCTCTACAAAAGGGAAGTGTCACGCTTCCTGAAGGTCTGGATGCAGACCGTCTTCGCGCCGGTCGTCACGACCCTGCTGTTCATGACGGTTTTCAAGCTCGCCTTTGGTGACCGGGGACGGCTGACCGGTGATTTCGAGGGCATGAACTACAATGATTTCCTCGCCCCCGGCCTGATCATGATGGCGATCCTGCAGAACGCTTTCGCCAATACGAGTTCGAGCCTGCTGCAGGCGAAGTTCAATGCGACCCATGTCGACTTCCTGATGCCGCCGCTTTCGCCGCTCGAGTTGACGATCGCATTCCTGGGCGGGGCGGTGACGCGCGGACTGGTCGTGGCAGCCATTTCCGCCATCGCGATCCAGCTCTCCGGCCTGGCCAACCTTTCGGTGGCGCATGTCTGGCCGATCCTCTGGTTTACCCTGACGTCGGCCATCATTCTTGGGGCGCTGGGCGCCTATGGCGGCATCTGGGCGGACAAGTTCGACCATCTGGCGGCCGTGACCAACTTCGTCATCGTGCCGCTGACCTTCCTTTCGGGGACGTTCTACGACATCAAGGTCATGGTGGAACCATTCCAGACGATCGCCCACTTCAACCCGATCTTCTACATGATCGACGGGTATCGCTATGGCCATCTGGGTGTGGCGAATGGATCGATCCTGGTGGGGGTGATTTTCACCGGTATTCTGGCGCTTGCCTCCATGATCTGGGTCTGGCTGCTGTTCCGCAACGGCTACAAGCTCAAGGCCTGAGACCGGCCGCCCGCTAAAGGGCGGCCTTTATCGCATCCTTGCGGTAGCTGCGTGTTGCCATCAGCAGGCAGACGATGCTGGCGGCGTTGAACAGCAGGATAAGCTCCAGTGCGCGGGCGAGGGGTTGCTCGGCGCCGCGCCTTGCAAAATGGTCCGACAGCTCGCCCGCAATCCACGGCCCGCAGCCGATGCCGATCAGCGTCAGGCAGAACAGCATGAATGCGGACGCAAAAGACCGCATGCGCAGCTTAACCAGTTCCTGCGAGGCGGTGTAGGCAACGCTGGCATAGATGAGGCCGATGAAGCTCGGAATGATGTTCCAGGCATAGGCCAGCTCGACGCTGGGCGCGCGCAGGAACATCCAGGCAAAGGGCAGGGCGATCGCCGCGCAGATGGCTATGATCAGTGGGCGCCAGCGCAGGTCTTTTTTCGACAGGGTATCGCAGACCCGTCCCAGCACGATGGCGCCGATGCTGCCGACCCCGCCGATCAGCAGGCCCAAAGGCAGGGAAACCTGGCCGGGAGAGAGACCATAGGTGCGCTGAAGATGGCTGGACGTAAACACGAGGAAAGCGTTTGCCGAAATGCAGATCAGCAGGCAGCCCGCCAGCAGCCAGAGGTAAGAGGGCTGGCTGAAGATGAATTTCAGGGTCTCGCCCAGCGGTGGCGCGGGGCTGTCATCCTGGCGCTGGTCAGCGAGGCCGCGGACCGGTTCCCGGATACCGAAGCGGACGACCAGGGCCAGGATCAGCCCGGGAATGCCCGCCACGAAGAAGGCAACACGCCAGCCATAAAGTTCGTACACATAACCGCCGAGCGCAAAGCCCGCCATGATGCCAAGGCCGATGCCGGCGGTGTATATGCCCAGCGCCGTGGCCCGTTCCTGCGGGGGATAGAGATCGGCAATCATCGAGGTGGCCGGCGGGGTGCCGCCTGCTTCGCCGACGCCGACGCCCATGCGCGCCAGCAGAAGATGCCAATAGTTCTGGGCAAGGCCGGAAAGCGCCGTCATTGCCGACCAGAGGCCGAGGGCGATGGCGATGATATTGCGGCGGTTGCCCCGATCGGCCCACATCGCGACCGGAATGCCCAGCGTCGCGTAGAAGGCGGCAAAGGCAATGCCCGAGAGCCAGCCGAGCTGGCTGTCGCGAAGCCCGAACTCGTTCTTGATCGGCTCCAGCAGGATCACGAGGATCTGCCGGTCAACATGGTTGAACGTGTAAGTCAGTGTGAGGACGGCAAGGATCCAGGCGCGGCCTGAAATCTTCGGCGCGGCAGGGGCAAGGGCGGGGCTGGTCATGCCGCGGTCTCCAGGCGGTTGAGAAAGTCAGAGATGGCGGAAACCGCTTCGGCTTCATCCAGGATCGGCGCGTGTCCGACGCGCGGCACTGTGGCAAGGCTTGCATCCGGATGGCGCCTCACCATTTCGCGCGCCGTGGCGTCCGAGAGGATGTCGGAAGTCCCTCCCCGCACGATCAAAAGCGGCGCCTTGCGGGTGGCGGCAAACATGCGCCACATCACGAAGTTTGTAAGGGCGCCGGGCTTCACCTTACCAAGCGACCGGGCAATTCCCGGATCGTAGGCCAAAACAACTTCGCCCGAGGGAAGCTGCTTGTAGGTGCGCCGGGCAAAATCCATCCAGCGCTCTTTCGGCATGTCCGGAAAGGCCGCGCCCTGAAGCGTCTTCACGGCAGCGGCTGCACTCTTCCAATCCGTGACAGGCGCCACCTTGCCGGCATAGGACGCAATCCGCGACAGGCCGGCTTTTTCGACCACGGGCCCGACATCGTTGAGGACGATGCCTGCCACCCGCGCAGGCGCAGAGCGGATCATCAGCAGCGAAATCAGGCCTCCCATGGAGGTGCCGACGAGCGCCGTTTTCCGGACGCCGAGCTTGTCGAGGAGACCCAGCATGTCGCGGGCATAGACTTTCGGCTGGTAATTGTCCGGCTCCGGATCATAGGCGGACCGGCCACGTCCGCGCACGTCGACGGCCAGATAACGGTGATGGCGGGGCAGGGCGGCGATCATCGGCTCGAAATCCTGGTGATTTCGCGTCAGGCCGTGAATGCAGAGCACCGTCAGGCGGGCGTCTTCCGGCCCGTATGACTTTGCATAGAGATCAAGCCCGTCTGCCGAACTCCAGCGGATATCTGTGCCATCTGGCAACATGCGCTTGCACTCCCCCTCGGGAGCTTGTGTCCCGTTTTCAACAGATGTTGAAAAATAGACGCAATCCCTCCACAAAGGCAAGCGTGCAGGACGACTTTGACAACAGGGCGGTCTGGTCCATAGGCTGGGAATGAAAAAGCCCGAGGAGGAATAGCCCTGAGCGCGCGAATGAAGACGCCGCCCCCCAAGGCAGACCGCCGGACCGCGATCCTGGACGCGGCCGAAGCGGAATTCAGTGCGCATGGTTTTGATGGCGTTACCCTGCGGACGATTGCGAAGCGGGCAGGGGTCGATCTTGCGCTGCCGAACTATTATTTTGGCCCGAAGAAGCAGTTGTTCGACGCAGTATTCATCCGGCGCGCCGAAATCGTGAACCAGTGGCGCGAAGATGCGCTCAAGGCAGCCATCGAGGCGGCAAAGCCAAGGCCGCCCACAGTTGAAGCCATCATCCGGGCCTATCTGGAGCCGATGCTGACAGGGCCGCATCTCGAGGATCAAGGCTGGAAGAATTACTATGCGCTGGTCGCCTATGTGAACAACTCGCCCGGCTGGGGCGGGCGTCTGATGGCGGAGCATTTCGATCCGCTGATCCGCCAGTTCCTCGACGCCTTGCGCCTCTCGCTTCCGGGCATGGACGAGAAGGACCTCTTCTGGGGGTACCAGTGTTTCTCAGGCGCCCTGACGCTGGCGCTTGCCCAGACAGGGCGTATTGATCACCTTTCCGGGGGCGTCTGCCAGTCTGATGATCTCGCAGATGCGTGCGAGCATATGGTGCATTTCATTGCGGGCGGCTTCGAGGCAGCGCGGCGCGCGGCGCCAGCTGCCCTTCCGGCGGCGCCCTCCCGGCGCCGGTCTGCCAGAGGCACGACGGCCTAGATTTGAAAAATCCCTCCGTGGAAAGAAAAAGGGCGGCATCCGAAGATGCCGCCCTGAAGTGAGGTCCGGCTTGGCCTTGCCCCGTGTCCCCTGGGGCGCAGCCTGGGAGAAAACGCTCCGGACCTATCAGAACTCGTAGTCAACGCCGAAGCTGAACGTACGCGGATCACCGTAATAGGCGTTCAGGACGCCTTCCAGGCCAAGCGTCGGCGCGCCCGTGACCGGGTTGATGAAGTTGTAGCCGGCAACCTTGTAACGCTCATCCGTCAGGTTTTTACCGGTGAAGGTAAAGCCCAATCGGCTGTCGTCAGGTTTCCAGCGCAGGCCGAGATCGATCAACGTGTAGGCTTCCTGATCGAGCGGGCTGCGGATCTCGAACTGGCTTGAATCATCACGGTACGAAGCAAGCGTGTTGAGCGTCAGCCGGCCGTCGCGCTGAAGGATTTGGAAGGGCGTGTCATAGGTCAGACGCAGGCTTCCGGTCCATTCTGGCGTATTCTGGAAGACGCGCTCATCGGCCACGTCATTGCCGAAGGCATCAATGAACTCGTTGAACTCGGCATTGATATAGCCCACCGAGACCGATGAGGTGAACAGGTCGGAGTCGTTGAAGATCTCTTCGCCGAGAACCGCCGTGCCTTCAAACTCGACGCCCCAGAGATCGGCCGACGCTGCGTTGGTCGTCACGCCGGTGAAGGTGTCGTTGACGCCGTCTCCATTAGTGTCGAGGCCGACAGAGCCGGGGATCTGGACGTTCTGGTAGTCCATGAAGAAGGCAGCGATGCTGGTCTGCACGCGGTTATTGAAGGTGTTGGCTTTCCAGCCGATTTCATAGCTGTCGACTTCTTCAGGGTCGAACTGCATGAACGCGAAGACTTCTTCCGGAGAGACTGTGCCGTTCAGGTCAAGGTCAGGCGCAGCCGATGTCTGTCCGCGTGGGTCGAAGGATCCGCCTTTGAAGCCCTGCGAATAGGTTGTGTACAGAGTGTGATCTTCGGTCGGTTTGTAGGTCAGCGAGACGCGCGGGCTGAAATCGTCGAACTTGGCGGAACCGTCGAAGTTCGACGTCGTGGCGATCGGAACGCCTGGCCCACCGAAGAAGGGGGAGAAACCGCCGATATAGGTGCGGCGCAGAACGATCGAGGAGCGCTTGTCCTCGGTGTAGCGGCCGCCAAGCGAGATCGCGAACTGGTCTGTCAGGTCGTAGGTGAAGTCTGCAAAGACAGACCAGGTTTCCGTGCTGACCTCGCCAAATGTCTGGGCATTGAGGCCCGGCAGGCTGAGGATCGCGCCGGTGGTGCCGAGCAACACGTCAAACACGGTGGACGAGTTGGCATCAAGATAATAGGCGCCCACGATGCCGTTCAGCCGGTCACTCGAGTAGAGCAGCTGGAATTCGTTCGACAGCTGGTCATTGGTGTAGATGCCGGGACCGTCCACATCTGCTTCCGGCAGGGCGTCGAAATCGATCGGGCTCGTGCCTTCATCTTCGCGATAGGCGAGGATGTTTTTCAGCGTGATGTTGTCGTTCACTTCATATTCGGCAACCAGCGATGCGCCGTAGACTTCGACCAGCTGCTCAACCACATCGAGGCCCGCGCGGTTGTCATAGACATTGTCCAGAACGGGGTAGGTGAACGGCGGGAAGAGATCCGTGATCAGACGGTGACCCTGGCGAGCATTGGACTCGTCATTCATATAGTCGCCGGCAACGCGCAGCTGGAAGGCGTCCGTGACATCCCATTCGGCGGAGAGGCGGGCGGAGAGGACGTCTTTGTTGTAGTTTTCTTCGCCGGTGATGAGGTTTTCGCCGAAGCCGTCGCGGGTGAAGATGCCGATGCCGGCGCCGACGCGGAAAGTGTCTGCCAGCGGGGTGGAGGCGGAGGCGACGACATCCTTCTGGCCGTACGTGCCGAGCACGCCGCGGGCCTTCATTGTGGGCTCATCGGAGAGGCCCTTGGTGACGTATTTCACCGCGCCGCCGATGGTGTTGCGGCCATAGAGGGTGCCCTGCGGACCGCGCAGAACTTCAATCCGTTCAACGTCATAGACCTCCAGCACCGAGCCCTGCGGGCGGTTGAGGTAGACGTCATCGACATAGATGCCGACGCCGGATTCAAAGCCGGACACCGGGTCCTGCTGGCCGACGCCGCGGATGAAGGCGGAGATGGTGTTGTTGGTGCCGCGGGAGACTTCCAGGGTCACGTTGGGGGAGATCTTGGCGACCTCGTCCATGGTCTGGATGCCGAGGTCGGCCAGGAGGTCGCCGCTGAAGGCGGAGACGGAAAG
>SXGS01200746.1_pt1 | contig 16287 bp, 12 predicted proteins | sample 3174681 | NCBI WGS metagenome assembly SXGS01 (sample SAMN11356861, study PRJNA531348) | freshwater metagenome | isolation source: freshwater sample F1-80 | place: China: Fuxian Lake, Yuxi | collected 2017-12-25 | reverse complement strand
GGCCGCGGGCGACCTCGTCGCGGACGAACTCGGGGGTGACGTAATCGGGGATCGACGCGCCGAAATCCTGGCCGTCGCGATAAATAGGGACTGTCCCTAATTGTTGGCGGCCGAGATTTTCGCGGATGGCGACATATTCCATTTCGGGGGTGACGATGCCGCGGCGGGCGTAATGCATCTGGCTGACGCAGCCCCTGCCCCGCAGGACCGGACGCCGGAGCGTGGCGGGAATCGCCGCATAGACATCGGCGGTGGTATGGGTCGGGGCGACCTCCTCGACATCGCCGCGGTCCCGAACCCACGTCTCGCGGAGGCGAGGGAGCCCCTCCCGGACAGGGCAACCGTGGGGACCACTGGTATCGTACACACGGAAGGGGTCTTCCCCGCCGGAGAGGCCGATCTCGCGCATCGGCACGCGCAGCCCGGAAGGGGTCTCTACGTACACTTTCCGGGAATTGGGAAGCGGCCTGGTGGCTGCGCCTGCACCGTTCTGCAGCGCGTGGCCATTGAGTGCCGCCGACAAGCCAATGGCTCCATTCTGGGCCGACATGGTGTTCCGTTGCCTCCTCGAGACAGAAAAAGCGTTGCTGTTCCGGTCGGCAGGCGCTCTTGAGGTGCGAAACCCAATCGGTCGCTTCCCTGCGCCGGCATTACCCGGATCAGGTTCGAAGGGTCGCCCCGGAACAAGTCCGAGCCTCTCAGCCGTAGCTCCCCCAGCAGTTCTGGCCGTTGTTCACTTGTGAAGCTGGGAACACAGCAAACACCGCGTTCCGTGAAGATTGTAACCGGGTGGGCGACGCCGCGTCACACGTTGCCGATCGGACGCAGACCCGCGTCTCGCAGGCAGCCCTCCATCCATGCGGATTCAGCGGCAGAGAGCGTCACGCCCGGAGGGTCGGCGTAGTCCAGCAGGTCGCCGTACCCAATCGTGTCGTAGACGGCAGTGAGGGCTGCCTGGAGGTCCAACACGACATCCGGGTCCCCCGAGAGGAGCGGCACGGGAACGATCGGGAGCACGTCACCGAGGTGGACCGGCCACACATCCACCACCGGACGTGCCTCCGCACGACTGAGGAACACGAAGTACGGTGCGTCCGGCAGCGGTTGCTCCATCGGGATGCGCTTGCCCTCGTGGAGCAGGTCCAGTTCCAGCAGGTGCGCCGGACTGATCAACACCCGCCGGCGTTTGTGGAGATATTCCTTCCAGCCGTCTCCTCGCTTGTTCGTGGGCGACAGGATCTCGATCGCCGTCACCAACTGCCGCCCCCGCACATCCCGAATCTCCACGGCAGTCTGCGTGAAGCGCTCCGGCATCAGCGTCACGAGGCGCACCGGCGGGGGTGCGAACGTTGCCACGGCTGTCCCGGGGAGCGAGACGTGGCGCCGGGATGAGAGGACTTCGACATCCGGCTGAAACTCCCGCGTGCTGATCCCAATTCCGTCCGGCATCTCCCACACGACCCGTTCGGCGGGCAGAGCCACGTATTTGGGTCGCACCTGAGGGCTCAACTGCCGCACCATCTCGCTGGCGAGTTGGGTATGGAACGACTGCCAGTAGGGACTCTCCAGGAAGGGGTCCATCCCCGGAAACGGCGACGGCATGGTGGGCGCCTCTTCTTCAGGCCGGGCGGTGAGACAAAAAAAGCCGGGTCGTGCGACCCGGCTTTTCCGCACTGGGTTTCCATGGGCAATAGTGGATTTGAACCACTGACCTCCTCGGTGTCAACGAGGCGCTCTCCCCCTGAGCTAATCGCCCGTGCGGGGAGATTGTAGCGCACCAGGTCGGTCACTGTAAAGACACCTGGCATCCGCATTCACAACTCCGGCTCCGAGCGCCGTGGTTGCCGCGGGCGGACGGCAAGACGCCGCCGCCGGCATCCGCAGCATTATCCTTCCTCGGCCAGTTCCTTCCGCAGCGCCTCGAGGCTGCGCACCACCAGATCCAGGTCCGAGTGGTCCGAGCCCCGGGTCTGCGTGAAAATCGCCTGCACGCGCTCATAGTCGCGAATCGCTGCCGGCAAAGTCCATTCGGCGCGGCGCACCGCCCCGAGGCTCCAGAGCGCCTCACCGACCCGGTCGTGCTCCGGCCCGAGATTCTTCTCGAACAACACCACCGCTCGCTCAAACGCACGCCGGGCGCCTTCCAACTCGGGCTGGCGGGCCAGGTGTTCCCCCAGCCGCTCATGGGCTTCCGCCGCCAGCAGCCCCCCGCGCCCCGCACTGCGATCCGTGACCGAGATCGCCCGCTCAAAGCTCTTCCGCGCAGCCTCGTCCTGAAACACCTCCGCCTGAAAACGCCCCAGCGCGAGCCAGAGAAGCCCCAACGCCGGGTGCCGCACTCGCCGGCGGCCTTCCAGTTCCCGGATCAATCCCTCGAAAAGGGCCACGTACGAGTACCGTTGCTCGACCGGCGCCTGCTCATGCCCGATCCCATCCGTCTCGCGGACCACCGCGGCTGCCTCCGGGTGTTCCGTCTCCAGCCAGGCGAGGGCCTCTGCTCGTGAGAACGGCACCTACTTCTCCTCTCGCACCGCCACGGCGCCATCAGGCGCCCCGCTTCCGCCCGAGCCCGAACTGGTCCCCGTTTCGCACCGGCTTGCCGTCCCGGAAGACGATCTCGGCCACCTTGCTGGAGCAGGCTCGGGGATCATGAATCGTTGGCTGCCTGAAACACGTGCTCAATGTCCCGCGCTCCGTGCAACACCCGCACCACGTCAATCCGATGACCCGCTGTGCGGTAGAAGATCACATAGCTCCCCGCCACCACGCTGCGCACTCCAGGGGACAAGTCGTCTCGTGGACGACCCACTCCCGGTGTCTCTGCGACCACACGGCACTTGTCTCGCAGGATGCGGAGCAACCGATCGGCGGCCTGCGGAGTGTCTCGGTTGGCGACGAAGGCGCGGATCTCCCGAAGATCTTCCTGCGCCTTCCGCGTGAAGAAGCACCGGCTCACCGGTCTGAGGCGTCCTGCGAAGCGCCCGGCACTTCGCGCAAGAGTTGCTCGAAGAGCTCCTCTGCATCCATCACCTCGTCGCGCAAGGACTGCTCGACGCCAACTGTGATGTCCTGCTTCAGCGCGATGAACTGCTTCCATCGCGCCCCGTCCCGCTCACTCAAGAGTTGCAACGCCTCCCGAAGCACCTCGGCAGGCGAAGCATAACGACCACTTGCTACCTGTTCCTGAACCAATTGCTCCATCTCTGTGGTCAGAGACACTGTCATGGTATTCTCTCCCTGAGCTTGTTGTTCCGGATAGCAGAGCTCCCCGTCCTGCGCGCACCGGCATCGCCGGATCATCGGAGCGGAACTTCCGAATCACTCCGTCCTTGCCGCCCGCCGGTGGTCTCGATGTACGCCGGATCTGCGCCGCGCCTGCGCCTCCTTCTACACGCCGCGGCGCTATCCACCACGCTGCTTCCGCCCGAGCCCGAACTGGTCCCCGTTTCGCACCGGCTTGCCGTCCCGGAAGACGATCTCAACCACCTTCTCGCTGTGTACCGGTCGCCCCAGCTCATCCGCGAGCGCGTGGACGATCTTCCGGGTCTTCACGTCAATGATCTCCCCCGTAGAAAGCAGCGCCCGGCGCCCATCCAGAGTGAAGGTGACCCAACCCGGCTGCTCCCGCAAGCGGAGGCTCGCCACCAGACGCGGCGGCATGGCGGTGTTGTCGAAGATGTGGACGTGCTCATTGTGTCCGTCCACCACCCAGACCTCGCGTTCGTCCGGGGTGAGCCCCACCCCGTGACTCGGGCAGCCGTGGCGGCGCACCGGCCCCCGCTGGAACCCGCTCACCTCTACCCGGTGCAGCAGTTTCCCGGTGCGCAGGTCACCGATCTCGAAGCCCAGCAGATCGTTGACGTTCACGTAGGCCAGTGTCTGACTGCCATTGACCGTAAATGGCCGGATCACGTGGCTGAACGGACCGGCCCGGCGCACGATCTCCTGCGTCCGTGTATCCACCACCGGCAGCAGCGGAGACTTGAGCCCCGCGAGATAGGCGTAGCGCCCGTTCAAGCCGACAACGGTGTTGTGCGCACCGGAGTTCGGCTCAATGCGCCGCGCGACCTCGCCCGTTTCTCCATCCACCACATTCCAGAACGCTCCCTCCAGCGACGGGAGGTAAATCCACTTCCCATCCGGAGTGATGGACATGCGGTCACAACCGCCCTCGTAGGTCCGGTTCCACAACATCCGATCCGTCAGGAGGTCCAGACACATCAGGCGCTTGATGGTGCTCGCATACAAACGCGCGGTGCGGGCGCACGCGCAGATCCCCTTGACGTTCTCGGCAGGCTGTCCGGCGACTTCCGGCAGCGTGGGAATCCGCCGCACCCACCGGTAGTCGCGCGCCATATCGAACACCAGCACGCCGACGCCGCCCCATTCCGTGTAGTTGCGAATGCCCGGCGACGCTACATAGAGAAGATGCTGCTCACCCTCCGCGGCGGCCGCCGGGTGCACCCCTGCGGCTGGAATGCATGCCGCTCCCAATGCGCCCGTCCCCAACAATCCCAGCAGTTCCCGTCGTCTCATCCCCCGCTCCTTCCGGCTCACGGCGACGCGTGCGTACCAGGATGCTGGTTCCTCGGCCGGCGCATCGGCACCTGCCCCAACACCTGTGCGCATGGTATCCTCTCGGAGATCTCTCGATCCGCGTCCCGGTACCACACCATGTCCTGGATTCCTCAACTGTTGGAGCGCCTTCCTGCTCTCGGCCACCGCAACTGGATTCTGGTTGCCGACTCTGCATATCCCGCCCAGGTCGGCGCGATGGAGGTGCTGCCGACCGGACGGGACCACCTGGTCGTAGTGCGCACGGTGCTTGAGGAACTACGAAAGACGCGCCATGTCCGCCCCGTCGTCTACCTGGATGCGGAGCTGGAGTATCTGACGGAAGAGCTTGCGCCGGGTTGGACCGCCACCCACCGCGACCTCCACACCGCACTGGCCGAGTTCAACCCTCAGGCAGTGCCCCACATGGACCTGATCACCCGCCTGGGAGCGGTGGCCCAGGAGTTCAAGGTCGTGGTGCTCAAGACCACCGGGCGGGTGCCGTACAGCAGCGTCTTTCTGGAACTGGACTGCGGCTACTGGTCCCCGGAACAGGAAGCGGAACTCCGCCGCCGTACCCCCGCCGAACGGGCCGCCTGACCGGCGTTTCCCCAGCACTCGCCGGGGCGTGAAGCGAGTAACGAGCGCGCGCGCAGCGGGGCTCGGGCGACGAGGCTCAACCGTTACCGGGTCTCTATCGCTTTCCTCTGTGAGGCCCCGCTGGATCGAAGCTCACCGGCCCCCGATGCATTCGATCCATTCCGGCTCGACCGCCGCGAACTCTCCCGACTCCACCATCCGGTTTGCGACCTCGATCGTATCCCCCTCAACCTCGGGCCGCACCCACAGGGAGAAGCCACTCCACGCCGGTCAATCGTTTCCGCAGGCCCGTCAAACCCGGGTGATCACGGTGCAACCCCCTCCATCTGATCCTGCCTGAACGGCGGGCAGGTGTGTGGCGTTCTCCCGAACGTCGAATGCATTCAAACTCCGCACCGTCTCGGGGGCCCTTTGGCGATCACCCGAAACCCCTCCAGCCACGGAGTGTCCCATTGGGCAACAAGCGGTGCAAGGGCAGGCGAGAGGCGTATGCGAACAGGATCGGCGACCGGGATGCGGCGCGGGGTCGGGGTGCTCCTGGTACTTGTCGGGGTCGCGGGGATCGCGGGCGCGGCCCGGACCGCCACGGCGGGCGGCACGTCGCCGGCCAATGCCGCGCCGGGTACGCATTGGGCCTTCCGGCCTCCGGCGCGGCCCCCCGTCCCGGCGGTGAAAAACCGTGCGTGGGTGCGCACTCCGGTAGATGCCTTTTTGCTGGCCGAGATGGAACGGCGCGGCGTCTCGCCCTCCCCGCCAGCGGATCGTCGGACCCTCCTGCGGCGGATTACGCTGGATCTCACGGGGCTGCTGCCCACGCCGGAGGAAACCGATGCCTTCGTCCGGGATGCCGCGCCGGATGCCTATGAGCAGGTCGTAGATCGCCTGCTTGCCTCCCCACACTACGGCGAGCGGTGGGCGCAGCACTGGCTGGACGTGGTCCGGTTCGCCGAAACGAACGGGTTTGAAGGGGATGGGGAGCGACCACAGGCCTGGCGCTATCGGGACTGGGTGGCACAGGCCCTGAATGCGGATCTGCCGTACGACCGATTCTTGACAGCGCAGATCGCCGGGGACCTGCTGGACCCGAAGGACCCGCAACTGCGCACGGCCACCGGGTTCCTGCGTGCAGGCCCGCAGCACGTCGTCGGCGGCAACGCGGACCCGGCGGAACTGCGCCAGGAGTGGCTCACCGAGGCAGTCACCGGCGTGGGGGCCGGCGTGATGGGGCTGACCGTCCAGTGCGCTCGCTGCCACGACCACAAGTTCGACCCGATCCCTCAGGCGGATTACTACCGTCTCGAGGCCTTCTTTGCGCGCACTGCGAACCAGGACTATCGGGCCCCCGACCCGGCGGCAGACAGGGCGCACGCCGCGCTGGTGATCGCGCATCAGGAGCGGCTCGCCCCCCTCCGCGCCGCGATTGCCGCCATTGAAGCGCCGTACCGGGCCCGCCTGCGGGAGGAGAAGCGCCGCAAGCTGGAGGCGAAGTACGTCGCCGCGCTCGCTGTGGACGCGGCGAAACGCTCCCCGGAACAGCGCCGGCTTGCCCAGGACGTGGAGACGATGCTCAAGGTGGACTGGGACGAGTTGGTGGCATCGCTGTCTCCATCCGACCGGGAGAAACGCGCCGCCCTCCGGAAGAAAATGCACGCGCTGGACCTGGAGCAGCCCGCTCCCCTTCCCATTGCGCCCGGCGTCGGTGACACGCTTTCTGCGGCGACGAAGACCCATGTCCTCATTCGCGGAGACCTCAAGACGCCGGGCGCCGAGGTGCAGCCGGGCCTTCCGCAGACACTGACGGGGGCGACAACCCCATCGCCGGGCAGTGAGGCGCCCCGCCTGCGGCTCGCCCGGTGGCTCACCCGTCCGGACCATCCGCTCACAGCACGCGTTCTGGTGAACCGGGTCTGGCAGCACCACTTCGGCCGCGGCCTCGTCGGCACCCCAAACGACTTCGGCCGCCACGGAGAGGCGCCCACGCACCCGGCTCTCCTGGACTGGCTGGCGACAACATTCACCGGGCAAACATCCGGGATGCGCGTGCCGTTCTCGCTCAAGTCCCTGCACCGCCTGCTGGTGACGAGCGCCGCGTACCGGCAATCATCGAAGGTCCTCCCCGCGATGGCGAAGCGTGACCCGGGGAATCGCCTGCTCTGGCGGATGAACACGCGCCGCCTCGACGCAGAGGCGGTCCGGGACGCAGTGCTCCAGGCGGCGGGAACGCTCAATCGGAGTGTGGGAGGGCCTGCCGTGCGCGTGCCGTTGGAGCCGGAGGTGTACGACACGATTTTCACAGAGGGCGAACCGGACAACCTCTGGCCGATCACGCCCGACCCGACCCAGCATGTGCGCCGGAGCCTCTACCTCCTACACAAGCGGAATGTGCGCCTGCCGTTCCTCGTGGTGTTCGACCAACCGGACATGCTGACCCCCTGCGGCGCCCGTGGGGAGAGTGTCCACGCCCTCCAGTCTCTGTCGCTCCTGAACAGTGACCTGATGACCGCGCAGAGCCGGGCACTGGCGCTCCGGCTGTTCCGCGAGGCACCGCAAAGCCAGGCCGCCCGTGTTGAGCGGCTCTTCGCGCTCACGCTGAGCCGCTCTCCGTCTCCCACCGAACAGGCGGCGACAGAGCGCTTCCTGCGTGACCAGACCACGCTTCCGGCCGGCCGCAATCGACCGCCGGAAGACACTCTCCCGCCCGGCGTGTCCCGACCGGAGTTGGAAGCGTGGTGCGATCTCGCGCTGGCAACTCTGAACCGCAACGACTTTCTGACCTGGAAGTAGCCTTTTCCCGGAGACCGACCACCATGCCCTCCCGGTTGCCCCACCTGCCCCCGGCGCTGACGCGGCGCGATGTACTGTTCCGTGCGGGCGGCGGCTTCGGCAGCCTGGCGCTCACTTCTCTGCTGGCGGCGGATGGGGTCCTGCCCCGGCCCGCGCCGGCGGCTACCCCGACCGGGTCCAACCCGCTGGCCCCAATCTCACCCCACCTCCCGGCCCGCGCCCGGTCCGTCATCTTTCTCTTCATGGTCGGCGGTCCGAGCCACATCGAGACGTTCGACCCGAAGCCGGAACTGGACCGCCTGGACGGCGAACAGCTCCCGAGCAGCTTCGGGGAGATCAAGAGCCAGTTCATCAAACCCGGCACGCCAATCATGCGCAGCAACTGGCGCTTTCGCAAGCACGGGCAATCGGGCCTCGAAATCTCCGAACTTTACCCACACCTTGCGACCTGCGCAGATGACCTCGCAGTGATCCGGTCCTGCTATTCGGAGAGTTTCGTCCACGCCCCGGCGATGTACCAGCTCCTTACCGGACGCACGCTCGCGGGCCACCCGTCCATGGGAAGCTGGATCACGTACGGTCTCGGCAGCGTCTCCGACAACCTGCCCGCCTATTGCGTGATGACTCAGCCGCAGGGCCTCCCCGAGGGCGGCGCCCCGATGTGGGGGGCGGGCTACCTCCCGGCAGTCTATCAGGGCACGCTGCTGCGGAGCGGCGGCACGCCGATCCTGCACCTGGCCTCGCCCGCCGGGGTGGGCACGGACCGCCGCCGCCGCATGCTCGACTACCTCCAGGAGATGAATCGGCTGCATCTGGGTGACGGCGGCTCGGAGCTCACCGCTCGGGTGGCGGCCTATGAGCTGGCCTTCCGCATGCAGCAGCACGCCCCCGAGGCGGTGGACCTGACCCGTGAGCCGGACGAGACCCGCCGCCTTTACGGGCTGGATGATCCGGAAACCCTGGAGTTCGGCTCCCGCTGCCTGCTGGCGCGCCGGCTGGTAGAACGCGGCGTACGGTTTGTGCAGCTCTATTCCGGCGGCGGCCCGGTCAACGTGCAGTGGGACGCGCACGACAACGTGCAGGAGAACCACACGAAGCTCTGCCGCTGGACGGATCGGCCCATTGCCGCGCTGCTCAAGGATCTGAAGCGGCGTGGCCTGCTGGAAAGCACCCTGGTGATCTGGGGCAGCGAGTTCGGGCGCACCCCCGTGACACAGAACGGCAAGGGGCGGGACCATAACCCCTACGGGTACACGATGTGGCTGGCCGGGGGCGGGGTGAAGGGGGGGCAGGTGATCGGCGCCACGGACGAGATCGGCTACCGCGCCGTCCAGGATCCCGTTCACCCGCGTGATTTCCACGCCACGGTGCTCCATTTGCTCGGCCTGGACCACGTGCGTTTGAGCGTGCTGCACAATGGGCGCAACGAGCGCCTGACGGACTTCGGTGGAAGGGTGATTCCCCAACTGGCCTGAGCCGATCGGCGGAACACGTATGTGGCGAGCGAGCCGGGGAAAGCGAAACGAGACGCCCAGGTTTTTTCTTCGTTCCCCGGTCTGAGGAGCGTGGGGAGTAGCCATGAACCGCCGAGATTGCCTGGTAGCCTTCGCGGGTGTGACTTCCGCCTCGCTCCCGGACGAGGAATCGAACCGCCCGGCGCGTGCGAAGACGCAGGGCGGCTGGTTCACGCGACAGCGGATCCGTGCCGCTCGGCGCAACGTGGCCCGCTACCCGTGGGCGGCGAAGCAGCGCGATCAGGCGGTGGCTGCGGCAGCCCGCTGGCGGGCGCTGTCGCTGGAGGCGATCTGGAAGCTGGTGCCGGGGCCCGCCCTCGGGCGCACGATGGACGTGGTCATGACCCGCGATCACGCCTCGGGCGGATTCCGGCGGAAAGCGTGCCCGGCGTGCGGCCAGGACCGGGGTTTTTCCGCCGACTTCTGGAAACTCCCGTATCGCTGCACGTGTGCGCACTGCGGCGAGGTGTTTCCCAAGAACGATTTCGCGGCCTATCTGGAGAGCGGACGCGGTCCGGACGGGTTCTTCACGCCCGCGCGCGCCGACCGGCGCCTGCTCTTTCACCCGGAACATCCCGACCCCGCGGATCCGCTGCATACTTTCGGAGTGGATGACGGCTGGGGCTACCGGGACGCCGATCGGTTTCCCCACCGTTTCGTCCCCTTCGCGCTGGACCAACTCTGGTCAGAGATCCTCACCGGTGCGCGGGCACTGGGCGATGCCTGGGTGCTCACGGGCGATTCCGAATATGCACGCCGGGGCGTGGTACTGTTGGACCGGATCGCCGATGCCTACCCGGCAATGGCGTGGGAGCCGTTTGCAGCACTTGGGTGGTACCATTCGGACGGCGACAGTGGGACGGGGAAAGTGTGGGGACGCATTTCCGAGTGCGTCTTTCTCACCGGGCTGGCTCGTGCGTACGATCAACTCGCTCCCGGCGTACACACCGACCCTTTGCTCTGGGGGTTTCTGACCGCACAGGGCGAACGATGGAGCCTCCCGACGCCGAAGGGATCCCCCGCGGCATTCTGCGCGGGGATCGAGGACCGGATCCTCCGCGTAGGACTGGAAGCAGTACGCGAGGGACGGATCCGGGGCAACCACGGCATCCACGAGACCGCCGCCGCGTGGTGCGCCGTCGCCCTCGATTCCGAGCCGGAGACTTCCCGCTGGCTCGACTGGATCTTCTCGCCCGGGGGGCCGGCATTCCGTACACCTTGCTGGCCCGGATGGACCGGGACGGGTTCGGGGAGGAAGGGGCGCCGGGCTACGGGTGGGGGTGGGGTCGCGCGTTTCATCAACTGGCGGAGCTCCTCGGCGGATACCGGCGCTACGACCGCTGGAATCTGGACCGGGACTTTCCCGCCCTCCGCCGCAGTTACACCGCCCCTGGGCGGATGGCCCTCCTGAATCGCTGGATTCCCGCCGTGGGCGACTTCGGCGCGTGCATGAACCGGATCGGCCCGCCGGAGGAACCGGAACTGCTCTTCGGTGCATTTCGCCGCACGGGAGACCCGGAAATGGCCGCCGCTCTTCAGCGGAGCGGCGGCGCCGAAAACCCCTGCCGGGACGTCTACGAACCGGAACCGGAGCGATGGCCGGTGCGGATCGCCGCCGCCGCGCAGCGAGCGACGGCCGCGCGCGGCGGCGGCCGCCTGCTGCCCGGCTTCGGGCTGCTTGCCCTGGAACTCGGCGAGGGCGAAACCGCCGCGGCGGCCTGGCTCGCCCTCGGTCGCAACTATGGGCATGGGCATGCCGATTGCCTCAATTTGGGCCTCATCGCGGGCGAAGTGGACTTTCTGCCCGACCTCGGGTATCCGGACTTCGCCACTCGCTTCTACCCGAAACTGCGCGAATGGACCGGAAACACGATCAGTCACAACACGGTGCTGGTGGATGGCAGGCGCCAGGAGCGCCGTTGGGGCGGCCGCACGCGCCTGTTCCAGCGTCTTCCCGGCTTTCGCGCCGCTGAGGTGTCCGGCTCGGTCTATCCACAGGCACGGGACTATCGCCGGCTCACGCTGATGATCGGGCTCCCGGATGGAGGGACGTATCTGTGGGACCTGTTCCGCGTGCAGGGCGGCATTGAACACCTCCAGAGCTGGCACGGGCCGGAAGGGGCTCTCACCGTAGACGGATTGAGCCTCGCCTCCACGGGCCGCCCGGCGGGCCTGGGAGAAGCGGACCCTTACCTGGAAAGCGTGCGGCGAGGCCCGGGGCCTGCGGGCTCCGCCCGCCTGACCTGGGACGTACACCCGCGCTGGCGACCGGACGGAAAGCCCCGCAGCCTCTGCCTGCATCTCCTGACCCCGGATCTGCATGAGGTGATTCTGGCCGAGAACCCCAGGCCTTCGAGCCGCAGCGCCGTGGAGCGCCTCGGCTATTGCTTTCTCCGCCGCCGGGCCGCCGGTCGCGAACTGGAAACCATCTTCAGCAACGTTATCGAGCCGTATGCCGGATCCCCGCTCCTATCCCGGGTGCGGTCGCTGCCCCTCGTCGGACCCGGGGGACGCCCGGCGCCGGATGCGGCTGCGATTGAAGTGACCCTTCCCGGCGGCGTCTCGGATCTGCTGCTGGTTGGGTTCTCCCCCGACGCTGAGGTCACGGCACCGGACGGGACGCAACTGCGCGGCCGTGTGGCCCACATCCGCCGCCGGGGAGGCGCGCTGGTCGCCGCCACGCTGGTGGAGGGCGAAACGCTCAACCTGCCGGAGGGGCTCCTTGCGGCCCGGCGCGAGGCGTTCGGCACGGTCAGTCGCCTGGAACATCTTTCCGACGGCATCGTTGGTTTCCGCACCCGCCTGTCGCTCCCCACAAAGTCCGCTCTTGCCGGCGAACTGGTACGCTTTGAGACAGCATCGGATCGAGATCCCGCCTATGTGATTCAGTCGGTCCGGCAAAGTGGAGGCGAGACACTGGTTTCTCTGGGGCCGGACACGTTCGACATCGGCTTTCGCGATCCCACCCACTACGCTGCCGGACGGGAGCGCCTGGTCGAGCCCGGCGCGGTGTTCCGCGTTTCGGGACATGCGGTCCTCCGGCGGCAAGAAGGGGAATGGCGGACTGAATCCCCGTTCCCGGCTGAGTTCCGCCCGAGCGGGAAGCAGGGCATCGCAGCCGCCAAATGCCCACTCCGGGAGGACGCCCGCGAATCGGAGGGGAACTGAGCACACACGCGGTCCAACGGGGTGACCGCAGGCAGACTGACTACGAGGCACAGGGTTTATGGCTCTCTCACGGAAGCTGAAAGTCGGAATGGTCGGGGGTGGCGGACCCAGCAACTTCTTCGGGGGGCCGCACCGCACCGCGATCCTGATGGACAACACCGCCGAACTGACCGCCGGCGCGTTGCGATCCTCGGCCGCCGGTTCGCTGGAGGCGGCGAAGGAACACTTCTTCACCCGGGGCTATCCCGATTTTTCCGCCATGCTGGCCGGCGAGAAGGCACTCCCGCCCGGCGAGCGAATGGACTACGTGACGATCGTCACACCGAACGACTCGCACTATGCCATCGCGAAAGCATCGCTGGAGGCCGGCTTCCCGGTGCTGTGCGAGAAGCCGTTGACGATCACCGTAGACGAGTCTCTGGATCTGGTCCGCATCACCAGGGACACCGGGCTCCCCTTCGTGGTCGCCTACACCTACACCGCACTGCCGATGGTGATGCTCGCGCGGGAACTGGTGCATGGCGGTGAAGTGGGCCGGGTGCGGAAGATGGAGACCTGGTATCCTCAGGGCTGGCTGGCGGGCCGCACCGAGGATCTGGGCGTACAGCAGGCCGAATGGCGGGTGAACCCGGCGAAATCCGGCGCCTCGGGCTGCGGTGGCGATATCGGGACGCACGCGTATGAGTTCATCCGCTTTGTCGCGGGCCTCACCGCCACGGAAGTCTCCGGCCGGCTGACTACGTTCGTGTCCGGGCGCGCCCTGGACGACGACTTCACCGTCTTTGCCCGCCTGGACAACGGCGCCATTGCCACCATCTCCGCTTCGCAGGTGACCATCGGCGCGCAGAACGACAACGGCTTCCGCGTGGTGGGTGAGACCGGCACCATCGAGTGGAACATCACGGACCACAACTCGCTAAAAGTCTACCGGGGCGGAGAGCCGGTGCGCGTCTATCGCCTCGGCGCTGAATACGGCTACTTCCCCGACGCAGTGAAACCGTACATCCGCGTGCCCAGCGGCCACCCGGAAGGCTTCCACGAAGCCCTCGCCAACCTGCACAAGACGATCCAGTTCGCGATCCGCCGCCGGAACGGCGAGACCGTGCCCGACCCCTACCCGCACCCCGGGGTGGAAGACGGCGCCGCCGGCATGGCGTTCATCGAAGCCGCCGTGAAGAGCAGTGCGGCCCACGGCGAGTGGACGAAAGTGCGGGGAGTGTAGACCACGGAGGAGCATGACTTCGGACGGCGCGGCAGTGGGAGGTTCAGGCCTCCCCTGCACGCCCGGGGACCTGATCGCCGGCACTGACGCCGAAGCGGGATGACCCACTATGAGCACAGCGCCGGACGGAACATCACAACGGGGACGGGAAGGTCCCTCACTGGGGCAACTCGCCCGCCACTGGGAACCGTGGGCCCGGCCGGCAGAACGTTGGACGATCGTCCCACACCGTTCGTCGCCTGCGGCGGTACGCGACGATCAGAAATTGTGTGGGGTCAGGGTTCCGGCAGAGTTGACCGCACTCGCACAGAGCATCCGCCAATCCCGGTGGATGCTGGAACTGGAACCGGACTGGGACGGGCAGGGAAGCCCGCCGTACTCTTCTGATACGTGGGACCGCGCGGCCACCCTGCTCCTCACCGGCGCCGTGGATTATCTGGGCCATCATCACCAGACGATCCCGATTCCGGCGTTCGACAACGGTCCTGAGGGGAGTATCGACATTTTCTGGGACTTCCCCGATGGGCAGGTGCTGCTCAACGTCCCTGCCGAACTTGACTCTCCGGTGCGGTACTACGGCCACTCCAGTCTGGGATTCGAGATCAGGGGAACCGAGTCGCTGGCCCGACAGCAAAAGTGGTTCCCCTGCTGCTCAACTGGCTTCTGGAATGACGGAGAGTTTGCTGGAAGAAGAGGTTCCGGACGAAGATCGCCTGTTCATGCGGGTCCACGAGAACGACTTGCTACCGAATGGCATCCCGAAACCAGGCGCCTTCAAGAATCGACCGCATAGTGCCGACGGCATGTTTACCAACTGGGATCGGTACGCCACAGCCGAAGAGACTCGCCGAACGGGTCGAAAGGCAGAGCGGGAGTACGCAGTGGTTTCGCTTCCCGTTGGGCCGACCCGCACCATACCCGGCCAGTCTGTGCTTCATCGTCCGATGCCGGAAAACCGCGCGCGCGCCGAAGTAGTAGGCCCGAAAGACCCGCAAATTCGTTTGGAGTTGCGGAATCTGCACCAGATGGTAATCCCCAGCGGATGACACAGGGAGGTCGGGGACGGCATCGGGGCCATCCCAGGGGAGCCAACGAGGTCGCCGTGACAGGACCCGACTTTGTGCCGAAACAGGTGCATCACCTCGGGACAACCCCGCGCCTGCCGCCGGCACGATCGTGTTGCGGGAGGAAAGAATCAGCGTCGAAGGGATGCGCCGCTACGAAGCGGCATCTCCGTACTGTCTCCCCTTCCACTGGCCGCCGTGGCCCCGGTGATGGCGCCAGGCGGAAAGAAGGGTCGCGTAGAGGTAGACACAGGCGGTGAGCGGCAGGAGCGGCGCCCAGAGCAGGCTCTGCCCGTAGAAGCAGAGCATCGGGGCGTAGAGCAGCGTCATCAGCGCCCAGGCAGCCACGCCCAGCAGGCCCGATGCACCCCGGACACCGATCGCCAGCGCACACGGCCCCACGAACGTGAGCCCCAGGCCGAGCACGCACCCGACCAATCGGGCCGGCGAATAGCCGAGCTGGGTGTAGGCCGTGCGCGCGATCATGTCCACGATTTCCCGGAGCGATCCGTACCCACGCGTGCTGCGAGAGGCGGCGCTGAGCCCGAGCCAGATCGGGTGCCCGCCCGCCTTCACGGCAGCGGCGAGGGCGCAATCATCAATGATGGCGCCCCGGATGCTCTGCAGGCTCCCGATTCGAGCCAGGACCTCCCGGCGCAGCAGCATCGTTCCGCCCGCCGCCCCCGCCAGGGGATCGCGGGGATCGTTGACTTTGCGGAACGGATAGAGCAGGCGGAAGAACCAGACGAAGGCCGGGATCATGAACTGCTCGGCCGGGGTCCGGCATTCCAGGCGCACCATCACGGACGCGAGGTCCAGATGCCCTCCCTCGGCGCGCGCGATGAGTTCTCGCAGAGTTCCGGCTCCGTGGGAGATGTCCGCGTCACAGAAGAGCACGTACCGGGCGGGGTCGGCGGTGGGAAGCCCGTGCGTCAACCCGGAGTGCATCGCCCAGACTTTACCGGCCCAGCCCGGAGGGAGCGGCGCCGCGGTCAGAACCAGGAGGTCGTCCGCATGGCCCAACGCGCGTGCCGTCTCCTGCGCTGCCGCGGCGGTGCGATCCTCGCTCTGATCGTCCACCACCACCACCCGCAGACCGCCTGGGTAGTCCTGCGCCCAGAGTGAGCGCAGCGCCTCCGGCAGGGTCGCTTCCTCGGTTCGCGCGGGGATCACGGCAGTGACAGGGGGCCACTCGTCGGGATCGGGCGGAACCGGGTCGAACTCAACACGCCAGAAGGCGGCCCGGCAGAGCCAGAGCCCGACCCAGATGGCCACCGTCAGGATGCCGAGTCCGAGTAACGCCATGGCAGGAGGTGGACTCCGACGGAAGAGTTATCGAGGCAGAAAATGGAAAAGGCCGCCCTTTCGGACGGCCTTCGCT
>SXGS01033767.1_pt1 | contig 16288 bp, 27 predicted proteins | sample 3174681 | NCBI WGS metagenome assembly SXGS01 (sample SAMN11356861, study PRJNA531348) | freshwater metagenome | isolation source: freshwater sample F1-80 | place: China: Fuxian Lake, Yuxi | collected 2017-12-25 | reverse complement strand
GCGGGCCGGAAGCCGGCGCGGGCGACGGGCAGGTCGCATGCCGATCAAGACCGGCTCTCGGATGCAGGATTCGAGTTGGCCGCGAGAAGGCTGGCTCCCGGGGAGGGATTCGAACCCCCGACCAAGCGGTTAACAGCCGCTAAAAGTGCGCAATTCAGGGAAACGGCTTGAAACGGCCAGAAGCAAGAGCAAGCCATGTTTTCCTAGAAAACTCGCCATTTTTTGCGTTGCATTTGGGTCCGTCCGGTTTCATATTGTTTCAGTCGATCTGTTACCCCGACGTTACCCCGATGCCGGATGATCGCTGAAGGGACCAAATCTACAATGGCCGTTTCCCGCTTGACGGCTCGCTTCGTCGAGACCGCGCCGTTACCCCAAGCCGGCCGACTGGAGTTCTTTGACAAGTCCACACCCGGTTTCGCGCTCCGGGTCACGTCGGCAGGCCACAAGTCGTGGATCGTGATGTACCGCCACGGCGGGCGCGTCCGGCGCTTGACCCTGGGAACCTATCCGGCCCTGGGCTTGGCCGACGCCCGCGACAAGGCGAAGGATGCAGTCCGAGCGGCTGCCAAGGGCGGCGACCCCGCTGGCGAGAAGAAGGCCGAGCGGGCGGCGGAGACCTTCGGCGAGCTGGCGGAGATGTACCTGGAGCGCTACGCGAAGCGGGAGAAGCGGAGCTGGCGCAAAGACGAGCTGATCCTTGAGAAGGACATCCTCCCGCGTTTCCGAGCGCGCCGCGCGAAGGACATCACCCGGCGCGACGTCGTCGCCATGCTTGACGAGATAGTGGCCCGCGGTGCGCCGGTGCAGGCAAACCGGACGCTCGAAATCATCCGCAAGGTTTTCAATTGGGCGCTGTCTCGCGATCTCGTCACCGCGAGCCCGTGCGCCGGCATCGCCAAGCCGTCGGCCGAGAACCAACGCGACCGCGTGCTGACGGCGGCCGAGGTCCGAAAGGTCTGGGCTGCCTTCACGGCTGAGGGGCCGATCATCGGGGGCGCCTTCAAGCTGCGCCTCCTGACTGCTCAACGCGGCGCCGAAGTGCTGGCGCTCCGATGGGATCAGGTTGCCGATGGCTGGTGGACGGTCCCGGCCGAGGTAGCAAAGAACGGGCGTTCGCACCGGGTGCCGCTGGCGCCGATTGCGGCTGGCGTGCTGGCGGAGATCAAGGCCGAGACGCTGCGCCCGAGGAAAGGCGATGACCCGACGACGCCACGCCCCCTCGGCGAATGGGTGTTCCCGTCGCCGACGCGCACCGGCGCGGCGATCGGGTGGACGTACAAGGCGCTCGGCCGGATCAAGAAGGCTTCGGGCGTCGACTTCGTCCCGCACGATCTCCGCCGCACGGCCGCGAGCTTGATGACCGGCATGGGGATTAGCCGGCTGGTGGTGTCCAAGCTCTTGAACCACGTCGAGAGCGGCGTGACGGCGGTCTATGACAGGCACAGCTATGACGCTGAAAAGCGATCGGCGCTCGAAACTTGGGAGAGGCGACTACAGGCGATCCTAGACGCACCCGACCATGAAGCCGAGATAGCAGAGTTGGTGCCGACGGCGCAGCGGGCGACGAGTTAGAGAAGACGGCAATGGGACTCACCGACGATCAGCGCAAAACGCGACACCTTGCGAGAATGCGAGAAGCCGGGAGAATCCAGTTTGACGGAAACGTGCTCGATCGCGCCGAGGATATTCAGCGCGGCTGCGTCGACGGTTGTCCGTTAGCGGCAGCGCACGCCCTCTTGCCGCTCGATACCCTGAAAAAGGTAATCACCGGATGCAGTCTCCCGGGCGCTAAGGATGAATTTGGAGCGCCAGCGCTCGCCGTTCCACAAAGAGAATTAGAAGCCGCCTTGCACGTCGCAACATTGGAAGCGCTCGCTGCAGGTGAGTTGCGCGCGACCGGCTACGACGAGCGCGGCGCGATCTCTGCGCCCGCGGTCGACATACCGGCCGATCGTTGGGGCGCATTGGCGGTCGACTGGTCCGCGTCGTCGGCCCGGCATTCTAGCGGCGTACTATCCGGCATCGTGGTCTATGCGACGCCTAAGCAGAGGGGGCGCCGGCCGGCCAAAAGGCCGCCCGACGCAGCGGTTGATTCAGCCTATATGGCGCATCTCGCCGAATGTGCACAGGCCGGCCGGCGCTCCTCCGAAGCCAACGACGTGGCGGCGATGAAGAAGCGCCTCGGCGATGGTGTGACGCGGGCGGCGACGCTGGACGCGCGGAAGAGGCTGGCCCCTCAGGAATGGGAGATCGGGAGGCGGGGGCGGCCGATAAAATCCGCCGGAAAATCCCCCACCAAATAGCGGCGGCGGATTTGCGGATTTAGGCGAACGGCCTGGGTGACGCGCACCCTTGGGCACCAACTTTAACGGTGCTCGGAGGGTTCCTTGGACGCACAGAACGAAGCGCAGCGGATGCTTCGCGATAAGCAGGTGCGGGAGCGTACCGGCCTATCCCGGACGACGCGCTGGCGCATGGTCAAGGCTGGCAGGTTTCCCGCGCCGGTCGAGCTGACACCCGGATTGGTGGGCTGGCGCGAGGCTGACATCGTCGCCTGGCTGGCGAAGCTGAAACCGCCGACTTGGGCGGCGCCCAGCGAGGCCGCGTGATGCGCCCCTCGGCCGCGTTGTTCCGCCGCGCCATGGTGATGCAGCGCCCGGTTACGGCAAGGTCGCTGGCGGCGGTCGTCGCCTTCGATCTCGGCGGCCTTCGCCGGGTCGAACACGTCGCGGCTGGCGGCCGACCCATCGCGCGGCTCGACATGCCTGCCGGCGCTGCCGCTGCCTTCATCGCCTCGCCGCCGGTGGTCGCCGCCCTCAACGCGAGCGCCGCGATCATCGCGACATGCTCGAGCGCGGCCGATGCCGAGGCGCTGCGGATGGCGATCAATCGGGAGGGTGCCGATGCGCCCTAAAATCCCGATCCAAAAACGACGAAGGCGCGACCCCCGCCAGGATGTCGCGCCCTCGAAAATCACACACCATGCCGGCGCAGATACTACCGACCGCACGCGCGACCCGCAAGGCCCGCGGGCGGGAGGCGCAGCGTGAACGCCGCCGCCTTCGCCGCCATGAGCGACCCCGAGTGCAACCGGAATTTCTCGCGCCGCTGGGCCGAGGCCGACGCCTACCGGCCCACGAAGACAGGTGTCGCAATTGGCTCACCTGCGGCCGAGACGGTCGGCGAGATCGTCGCTTGGCTACAGAGTGATAGAGCGACGCCTCGCTGGTGGTCCGACAAGGGCCCGTCATGAACGCCGCCGAGATCGCTCGCGCCCTTGGCGGCAAGAAATCGGGCGACAACTACATGGTCCGATGCCCGGCGCATGATGACCGCTCGCCTTCGTGCTCGATCAAAGACGGCAACAACGGCGAGCTAGTGGTCACGTGCTTCGCCGGGTGCGCTGGCGTGGACGTGCTCCGAGCCTTTCGGGCTCAAGGCTTCTTCGATGACGAGGTGAGAGAGGAGCGGCGTCCCGTGCTTTCTAGGCGGGCGCCGACAACCCCGACGTCGTCGGGCCTTCGATGGTCTCCTAAAGCGGATGCATGCTGGCGCAACGGGCAATCGATCACTGGCACCCTCGCACAGATCTACCTTGAAGGCCGAGGATGTGCGGTGCCGATTGATGCTGATCTCCGCTTCATCGGCGCCGACGCTCGCCTTGAGTGGCCGACGATGGTTGCGAGGATCACCGACCTTGTGACCGGCGAGCCTATGAGCTTGCACTTCACGAGGTTGGCGAAGGATGGGCTCGGCAAGGCGTCGATCGCCAAGAATGAACAGCGGCGTCTTCTCAAGGGGCACGCAAAAACCGGCGGGGTAATTCGCTTTTGTGCCGATGCCGAGGTGACGATGGGGCTCGGCATCGGCGAGGGCATCGAAACCTGTCTAGCCGTCGCCGCCAGCGGCTGGCGCCCGGTCTGGAGCGCGATCGACGCGGGCAATCTCGGTTTGCTACCGGTGGTCGACGGCATCGAATCTTTGACGATCTTTGCCGATGCAGACCCGGCCGGCATCGCTGGTGCCGAAAAGCTGGCCGCACGCTGGCGAGCCGCTGGCCGCGAGGCCGCAATCATCGCTCCGCCGGCCGCCGGTACAGACTGGAATGACGACGGGAGGGCCGCCTAGGTGGACACCCAGAACACTGACCCGAAGGCCGCGGCAGATGCCGCATGGTCCCGGCCGGCCGGTTCCGCGCGTTCCGGCGGCGGGCTGCCGCTCCTCTTCTGGAATGACATCACCACGGCCTCACCTTCTGATCGACTAGTTCGGCGCCTGATCGGGGAGAACACGCTTGCTTTGATTATCGGCGAGCCAGGCTGTGGCAAGAGTTTCCTCGCAACGACGATCGGTATTCATGTCGCATCGGGCGAGCCCTGGTTTGGTCGCCCCGTCCTTCAAGGTGCCGCGCTCTACATCGCCGCTGAAGGTGCGCCCGGTTTGAAAAATCGCGCGCTCGCTTATCGAAAGGTTCACAACCCTCCCGATCGCATGCCGTTCGTGATCGTGCCGGCGACCGTCAACCTGGGGCCTTCCGGAGAGGGGGCCGAGCAGATCATAGCCGCCGCTGCCGAGGTCGCGCGCGAGACGGGCTGCACCGTCCGCCTGATCATCATCGACACGCTCGCCCGCGCCAATGTGAACGGCGACGAAAACGACACGCGCGATATGTCGCGGTTCATTGCCGCCTGTGATCGCATCCGCGATGCGACGGGGGCGACCGTCCTTATCGTCCACCACACGGCGAAGGCTGGCGGTTCCCGCGGCAGCGTCGCCTTGCCGGGCGCCGTCGAGACCATCATCGCGGTCGAGAAGCGGGAGGGCGGACGGGTCGCCAAGATCGTCAAGCAGAAGGATGGCGCAGACGGAGAAGAGATTGGCTTCACGCTCGACGTTGTCGAGATCGGGCAGGACGAGGACGGAGAGCCGATCACCTCATGCGTGGTGCGGCCGACCGTCGAGATTCCGAAGCGCTCGCCCAAGCTAACCGATCTTCAAAAACGGGCAGTCGACGCGCTCCACAACCTCCTGATCGAGCGCGGCCAGCCGGCGCCGGAGGGCGTGACATTCCCACGTGTCACGCTGGTCAAAATCGACGCCTTCCGCGAACACCTGAAAGCGGTTGCCGTGACAGACCGTGACACGCCAGCAACCGAGCGCCAGCAATGGAAGCGGCTTCTTCAAAGCCTAGGAAATGCGGGCGTTTTAGTGGTTCGCGGCGACTGGTGTTGGTCGACCGTGACAGGGCGTGACAAGCCGTGACGGCGCTTTTCTGTCACGCGGCCGGCGAGCGTGACATCCGTGACACCCCCTTTAGGGGGTGTGTCACGGCGTCACGTCACGCTTTTGCCAGCCTGGAGCCGCCCACCTCTTCCGCGGAAGAGCAGACCGATGACCGCTGAAAGCCCGGCGCTTGTCCGAACCTTCCGGGTCGGAAGGCGCACGGTGACATTGACCGTCCCGCGGCCGGTGCAGGGCGGCGTCGCTATCATGGTGATGGAGTGGGCGCCGACCGTGCCGAGCGGCCTGTCGCGGAAAGAACGGCGCCAGTATCGCGCCGGCCGAGATGCAGCAATCGCGGAGCTGGCAAAGACGCTCGGGCTCCGCGTGATAGTGGCCGATCTATGACCGCGCCGACGCCCCGCGCCTTCCGCTGCATTGTCTCCGACCCGCCGGGCCTGCCGACGACGTTGACGCTCTACCGCGACGACATCGGCTTGGCGTCGATCGCGCTCGACCCGGCGACGTGCGTTGGCCTGGCTGCCGATCTTCTCGCCGCCGCCCGTGCGCGCCTCGGCCGCCCGGCAGTTGTCGTCGTCGATTGCGGCGAGGGCGGCCGTCAATGACCAGGCCGGGGGCGGTAGACAAAGTCCATGAGTACCCCCTTGGAGCCGTTCGGGGGCTTCGCTCACGCTCGCCCGAATGTTGAAGGGGAAAAGTTGACCATGGCAAAACCGATGGGACGCCCGCCGAAGCCGGCCGCGCTGCACGAGCTGCATGGTCGGCCTGGCCATAGCCGCAGCAAGGCGCGCCGGGCGGCTGAGCCGAAGCCAGCGAAGGTCGTCGGGCTTGCCCCGCCGCGGATCCTGTCCGGCGAGGCGCGGAAGGAGTGGAACAGGCTCGCGCGCGAGCTCGAGCGCCTGAGGATGATGACCGTGGTCGACCTCGGAGCGCTCGCTACATATTGCTCGGCTTGGGGCCGTTTCCTCGAGGCCGACGCCGCGATCGCGAAAGAGGGCGCCGTCGTCACAGATAAAGCGGGCATCCGTCGTCGCAATCCGTGGGTGCTGATCCAACAATCCTCGATCCAAGCCATGCTCCCCTTGTGGTCCCGCTTCGGCATGACGCCGGGCGATCGGCCGAGGCTCGGAAAGGCCGCCGGCGGCGATGCCCCAGGCGCCCAAGATCCGCCGGCCGACAGCTTCGGCGAGCTTCTGGCCAGCCGTCCCGACGAGACGGAGCACTAACCGAACATGCCGGCGTCCGCCGCCTTGGTCTGCAGGTCGTTCCGCGTCGGCGCGCGCGTCTGCACCATCACGCTCGGGCATCCTGATCCGCTCACCAAAATCTCGCCGTCGTGTGCCGAGTGGTCGCCCGACGTGCCGTTGTCGCGCTTGCCTGCGGATGAACAGGCTCAGTTCGAAGCCGGGCGGCTCGCGGCGCTGGAAGAATTGGCCCAAGCGCTTGGCGGCAATGTGACGCTGATAACGGCAGACCCGGTCGAGTGAGCGCGGTCCCGACATCTGCCGATGGCGTCGAAGCGGCTCTCGCGGATCTGCGCTTGGCGCTGGCGACGATGCTCGCGGACGGCCAGCCGGCGAGCGTCCGGGTCGCTGAGCGCATCGCGCTCATGTTGCAGTCGGCCAACACCGACCTGACGGTTGAACAGGCGTTCGGATTGCAAGGTGCGTCCGGCTTCGGGTGGAAGTCGGTCCTACGACGGACTCGGCGTGATGAGCTGATCCGCTCGATTGCCGGCAGATACTTTCCTGGCCAAAAGGGCCGCGCCATCGCCCGCGCCATTGAGCACGAGATCGCCCGCGCTCGATCCCTTCCGCGTAGGCGAGGGCTCGACAATCCCGGCACCTTGCTCGCGATGGCGCGCGAGCTGGCCACCCTCGGTTCTGCGCCCTCACGCGCCACCATCGAGCGAGTCCTGACGCACGAATGTGAATCAAACCAAGGCGATAGGTGGCTCAATCACGCTGACGAATTTGAGCCACGACGCGCGGTATCGTCTCCAGCAGATCAGCCCGGAGACCGATGACGTGACCCTGAAGCGCCGACCACAGCCCGTTCTCCCATCGGAGGCATTGGCGCCCCTCGCCGACGATTTGGAATTGAAGGCCGCTCGCGCTGCCGAGGCCGCGATTGTCGCCCGTATGGCGGAGAGCGAGGCGCGCCGCGCCCGTGCTGTTTCGCGACTGCGGCCGAGGGATTCAAAAAAGGGTGCCGCCGCAGTCGTGCGCAGCCTCCTGGATGGCGCGATGCTTCCGGGCGCAAGTCCGGAAGCCGAAGCTGCCGCAGCCGACGAAGAGCTGGGCCTCCTGAATGCGCGACTGATCGCACAGCGCCAAGTGATCGCCGGAATTGTTGATCAGCGGTCCTTCGATGCTTCGAAAGATTGCGCGGCCGAGTATCACGCCGAGCTGGTAGCAGCCTTCCGCGCCATGGAAGCGTTGCACGTCGCCGCCGTCGCGTGCCGGGCAATCAAGTTGCGGCTATACGCTGCCGGCTACAATCCGAGCGGCATCGTCCTGCCCGACATCGGCGTGCGGTCGGTCCTGCAGCTCGGCGACCCTCACTCTCCCGACGCTGGACGAAATGAGGCCGCGGCGTTCCGCAAGCGCCTCGAAGCGCTCGGCGTCAACACGAAGTAGGGGCCGATGATGCTTGAAAAATTGCTCACTACATTCCTGCCCGACTTCGACGCCGAGATCGCGTCCGCCGAGGCCGAGTTGACCGCGGCTCGCGTGGCCCTGGCCGATGCCGAGCGCGCCGACGCCGAATGGTTGGAGAGCTGGCTAGCGGCGTGGTGGAAGATCAACCTCGCCGTGGGCAATCGCCCGATTGCGGCAGCGCTTGAATCCAGGCTCGGACAGGAGCGCCAGGCGCAAGCACGAGAACGGCAGGGCGATCAATCGGCCTCCTACTGGCGCCAGGTCGTCGCAAATCTGGAGTGGCGCCGCGATGACCTGTTGCAGGCAAAGAGCCAGGCCGCGGACGCGCTCGCCGGCCGTGCGGCGCATGACGCATTCAACCGGCCGATCATCACCGCGCCAGCGTCGCGCGCCATCGCGCCGGCGGTGGTCGACGACGGCGCCGATAGCTAGACGGTGCCGGGGCCGACTCGCCGCACCGCGCCAGCGCTCGCCGCCGCTTAAAAGGAACAAGCCCATGCACCCGACTGGCGGCGGAAACGTCGAAGCCGAACATATGAAGCGCGACGATGTGTGGATCCATCGCCCGACTCGCGAGCGGCTTCTGGTCTTCGCGCCCGTCGCGTTCGCTGATGATTTCATCGGTGCGGGCGCCGTCGTGATCCCTGCCGCGGGCTCGCCGGAGTCCAGCACGCCAGGGGTCAAGAAGATCGTCGGCGCCGGCCCGCCGACCGTCGCCGGCATCGCCAACGCCGTCAACGGGCGCGTGCGCTGTGCTTTGGAGGTGACGTCGGAAAAACAGGATGCCGCCCTCTACCACAATGACCAGCGTAATTGGACACTCGGCCAGGGCCTCGAAATCGAGTGCGGTATCACCATCAGCACGCTGCCGACGGGATCTGGCCGGATCGTCTTCGGCCTCGCCGGAACGTGGGCGGATGGGCCGGACGCCATGGCGCGCTCGATCTGGTTCCAACTCAAGCCGGGCGGCACGCTCTTTGCCGAGGTCGACGACGACGTGACCGACACCTCGGCAGATACCGGGATCAGGATCACGGCCGGCGAGGACGCGCTGTTCGGAATCAACTGCCGCGACCTTGCGAATATCAGGTTCACCAAGAACGGCACCAGCGTCACGCCAGAAGGCACAAGGTTCGTCTATACCGGCTCCGGCGCCAATGCGCAGATGCAGCCCTATTTCAGCGTCTACAAGGCGACAGGAACGGGTGTCGGCGCGGTCGATATCGACTTCGCGAAGCTCTGGCAGCGGCGCGAAAACTTCATCGCGCCCGGTGGAATGTAGGCGCCTGATGAAATACGAGCGCATCCTTCGGGCCTTCGCACAGACGCCGCTGGCGCTGATGCCGGAGAAGGCCGCAGAGATCATCGCGTTTCTGGAGCTGAAGGCTGGCGGGCGCATGTTCTCGCCGGACGAGATTGCCGCGCGTGTCGGCGGAGAGCGGCAGGCAGCACGCGGCGGCTCGTCCTCGGGCAGCGGCAACGCCATCGCCGTTATCCCCGTCTTCGGCACGATCATGCAGCGCGCGAGCATGATGACGGAAATCAGCGGCGGGACATCCTGCCAGCGCGTCTCGACCGACCTTCGCCAAGCGCTCGCCAATCCTGGCGTATCGAGGATCGTCCTCGAGTTCGATTCCCCCGGCGGCGGCGTCTACGGCGTCGCCGAGTTGGCGGACGAGATCAGAAAATCACGCGGGCCGAAACCCATCATCGCCCAAGTCAACAGCCTCGCCGCGTCCGCTGCCTACTGGCTCGCGTGCTCTTGTGACGAGCTGATCTGCACGCCCTCCGGCGAGGTCGGGTCGATCGGCGTCTACGGGGTGCATGAGGATTGGTCAAAAGCCTACGACGATCTCGGCGTCAAATTCACCCTGGTCCAAGCCGGCAAGTACAAAGCCGAGGGCGTCGACTACGCCCCGCACGGCGATGAAGCGGCGGCCTACATGCAGAAGCGGGTCGACGAGTATTACACGCAGTTCATCCGCGCCGTCGCCAAGGGCCGCGGCGTGCCTGAGTCCGAGGTCCGCAACGGCTTCGGCGAGGGCCGCGTGGTCGGCGCCTCCGAGGCGGTGAAGCTGAAGATGGCCGATCGCGTCGGCACGCTCAACGACACGCTCGCCCGTCTCGGCGTCAAGGGTGCCGCGATGGGCCCGACCCGGGTGCTCGCCGCCGCGCCGGCCGCCTTCGATGCCGAGCACGACTGGCGCGTCAATCGCAACCGGCTCCGCCAGCGATCGAGGGGTTGAAATGTGCTGCCGCTCGCCCGCATTGCCAGTCACCTGAGAAGGGATGTCACCTATGCGCGCTAACTCCGTCACCGACCGCCTCGCCGAGAAGCTGAAGCCTGAGTCCCTTTTCAGGACAGACGGTCAGGACGCTGCAGCCCTCGTCTCGCTGGTAGACGTATCGGCCGGGCGGATAGCCTTGGGCAACCTCTCGATCCACGAGACCAGCCCGGAAGAGGTCGCCCGTATTGTCGCGACCTATCTCGGCGCGCTCGCGATGGCTGCCGGCATCAAGCCAATCGAAGGCGCAGCGGTGCCCGTGCAAAGGGTCCAGCTCGATCGAGGCCCGGACGATGCGAGCTGCCGGCTTCGGCTGGAGTGGGGCGACGTGGCACTGACCTTCGCCCTCCCTGTCGCCGCCCTTCGCCTGCCGCCCCTGCACACGGAGGCGTGAAATGATCGGCGCACTTCAAATCGGCCTCGGCGCCCGGCAAACAACGTCCGCCAGCTCCGTACCCGTCAACATCTTCAACACAAAATACGCGATCAGCTCGGTCGCCTACAGCGAGAGCAACCTTCGCGCGGCGTGGTCGGCCACGACCGATCTGACCGCAATCCTGATCGCGCCGAAGTCGTCCGGGAAATGGGCCTTCGAGGGCGTGGTGGTGGCCCAGGCAGGCACCAATTCGCGGATCGGCGTCCTCGACATGACCGCTCTTCCGGCGCCCTCGGTCGGCATCGGAAACGACGCCGCGGGCTACGGCTTCATTTCAAACTCCGGGAACAAGATCACCGGCGCCAGTTCTGTCGCCTACGCATCTGCCTGGACGCTGGGCGACATCATCACTGTTCTGGGGGATTTCGACGGCGGAAATTTGTCCTTCGCCACGAACGGCGTCGACAACGGCGTCGCCTACACCGGCCTCGCGGGGAGCTTCATCCCGGCGGTCGGCGAGACGAACAGCCAAAACGTCGATTGGCGCATCGCGTCGGCGCTCACCTATTCATTCTCCGGCTATTCATTGTGGCGATGAGCAGCGCCGGACATGGGGCGGGTAACTGTAAGTGTTAGACCTACCCCCTGGGAGCCGGTCGGGGGGAGAATTTCTGTACGTGCAAAATCACAAGGAAAAGCAAGGCGATGGCTCGCCCTCGGTTGCCTAGCTACTTGAAGGTGGTCCGCGGCACGGTGCAGAAATGCCGCATGAATGAGGCTGAGCCCGCGCCAGGCCGCGCCAGGCCGTCGCCGCCGCCCCATCTGAGCGAGGCCGAGAAGGGTGCGGGGCACGAGGTCGCGCTGCTCGCCGATCAGCTCCGGGTGCTCGCCGCCACGGACGCCCTCGGTCTGGAATCTGCGGCCGGCGCCTTGAGCGACCTTCGGGCGGCTCGCGCGTCGCTGGCGCGGCCCCGGGGGCTGAGCGGCGACGACGGCAAGCCGGTGATCGTCGCGAAGGCGGGCGAGCGAAGCTATTGGTCGGGTCCACTTCGCCGGGCGCGGCCGGAGATCGCGGACATTGCCGATGCCGAGCGCCGACTGGGAACGTGGCTCGCCCGCTTCGGTCTTTCGCCGGCTGATCGCTCTCGGGTCTCAGCGGCCCCGCCAGACATCGCAAATCCCTTCGCCAATATCGGGTAGGGCCGTGAATTTTCCCAACATGACGCGAGAGGAGATCGAGGCGCGGTCGGCCGACCTGAAACAGACCTTCGAGGGCCTGCTTGCCCGCGGTCACGTCGCCGAGGCGCGGGAGGCGGCCGAGCTGATGGCAGCGTGCAGCCGCGAGCTGCTTTCCCGGCTGGTACTCGGTGCCGGAGGTAGCCCGGCGATGGTCGCCGAAGCGGCGGTGCGGCTCGGACTCGACCGGCCGAAGACGCATTGAACAAATTGCGGGCGCTCATTCTTGAGGGACACGCCCGCATTCCGCCGGCAGCGTGGGCATGGACGCGCTGCCGGCGGTCTTCCTTCGGGAAAGCCCGCGCCGATTTTTAGCCCACCGGTGACTTCTGACCTTCGGCCGCTACAATGGCGTAGGCGAAGGGCTCAACGCTGCTGTGGCGGGCCCTGGCAAGCGTGGCGCTAGCGGCTTGCTCATGTTTCCACCCACACCCCGACGACACGGCCGAGGATGTGCGCCTCACCCGCGGGGCACTCGAAGGATTGATTGTAGGTCGGATTGTCGCTCCAGATCCTCACCCGCAAGGGATGGCTGCCGATCACCACTTGGACGCGCTGGATCAACTCGCCTAACCCGTCCCAGACGAGGAAGCAGCCCGGGGGAGATGGCGCCCGATCGGCAAGGTTGACAAGGAGGACTTGATTGGGCTCAAAAGTCGGCAGCATCGACGGGCCGACCATGCGGACGTGCCGGAATTTCTCCGGTTGCGGAGCGGGGACGGCGTCGAATGTGTCGACAGCTCCGGGCACGCGACGGGCAACTAGGGCGGTTCTCATGCTGCGCCCCCGGGCAGGTTCAAGAGGTCCTGCAGTAGCGACCACGTCAGCGTTTTGTCGAGGTAGGGGCTTTCCTCGATCTCTGGTGCGTGCCAAGCGAGCGCTCGAGCCTTGATCCGCGCCCCCTGGATGGTCCGGGCCGGGATGCCGGCGATCTGTTCCAGGACGGCATAAGAGGCATCGAGGGCGGCCCCGGGCGTGGCGTCGTCGGCCTCTTGCGTCGTTTCAACCTCGGCGATGATCCGGTCAAGCTCGGGCTCAAGGGCGACGAGCGCCCAATCGAGCGACGGCTTGCTGACGGCGACGGGAGAGACGAGGGCGGCCGAAGCCGCTCCCGCCATCACCGTGCGCCTTGTGGGGCGCTGGCTCATGCGTCACCCCCTTCCGGGCCTTGGCGCTTTGTCGGATGCCCGAAGGCGGGGAAGTCCGGCCCCAGGATGCCGGCGAGGTCCACATAGGCGCGGGCTTTCTCGAAAAGCGGCTCGGCCCGTTCGTTGTCGCCATCGGCCGCGTACCAATGACCGACAGCGAAGACGGCGAGCGCTCCGGCCGGGCTGGTGATCGGCGCGTCGAGCACGGCCTGTCGCGCGTCGATCTGCAGGTTTCCTGCGCGTTCCATCGCGGCGACGGAGGCGGAGATCCTGAACAGTCGATCGCCCTCCTGCCATTTCATGATGAGCGCCTCGGTCTCGACGCGCTCCCGTTCCTTGCGCGCGACCCTGTCGGCTTCGGCGAGAGGGCTTATCTCCCGGAGACGCCTAGCCCACCCAAGCCGCAACAGCCTCTCTCGCTGGAGATCTGTCAGGACGGCACACATGGCCGCTTCATCCTCGTTTGCCGTCGGCTCGTGGCGCACGGGCCCGGGCTTGCAGTCGGGGTAGCCGGCATCGTTAGCGGCGTCGCAGGCTTGGGCGTAGACGGAACAGGCGGCGTTCGCGGCGATCGCAAGGCGCAGCGCCTCGGCGCACAAGGCAATGATCGGATCGGCCGGGGTTTCGCCGCGTGCGAGAGAGGCACCAGACGCGAGGGCCCCGATAGCGGTTGCGGTTGCGACGGCGGAGCGGAGCGCGTCGCGTCGGCTCATGCGGCGGCTCATGACAGCGCTCCCTTCTCGGCGATGGTCGCCAGCGCCTTGGCGAGCGAGACCCGCAAGCGGTGATCCCACAAGGCGCGGTGGCCGCCGTCGAAACGCCCATACCCGTGCGCGGGCTCGTCCGCTCCGTCCAGTTGGTCCGGGAACAGATACGCGGCATCGTTGTGGTCTACCGCGTAGTGGAGCACGGCAGCGCAGCCGGCGAGCGTCGTCGGCAGCGTGTCGGCCAACTCGTAGGCGATGGCGTCGGCGTCCTCGCCAAGCCGATCCACGTCGAGATGGCGAGCGTCGGCGAGGGCGCGAGCCTGCGGAAGATCAGGCGAGCCATGCGGGAGAGCGGCCCGCGCCTCGTCGGCTTCATTGAAGGGAATGAATGCGGCGAGGTAGGCGGAAAAGACGTTCCGGTGGCGCTCGATCGCGGCGAAGGCCGGATCTGCATCGGCGCCGAGCGCCATGGCGGAGTTGACGGCGATCGAGACGGCGGCGGTTGCTCCTGCGGTCGCCTTGAGGGCGTCGCGGCGGGTGATTGATGACGGCATGGAAAGACTCCCCAATGGTGTGATAGTTTGCACCTGTAGGGTAGTTTCCTGCCCGGCCGCCGTCAACACCTGTAGGGCAACGATTTAAACTCTAGGAGCAATCTCCGAATGCTGACAGCCGAACAGATCCGCGCCGCTCGCGCGCTCCTCCGATGGGAGCAACGGCGCCTTGCTGAGGCCGCGGGCGTCTCACTCGAAACCATCAAGCGGCTTGAGGGGCTGACGGGGCCTGTGTCGGCAAACACCACAACCGTCTCGGCTATCCAGGCAGCGCTGGAAAAGGCCGGCGTCGAGATCATTCCGGAGAACGGCGGCGGCCCTGGCGTGAGGCTGGCGAAGAAGACGAAGAAGGCGAAGCGGTGAGATACGATCCCGCGTTGCCAGCCAATATGCGCGCCCAATTGGAGCGCGAGGACCGTGATTCGCGCGCGTGGGCGCTCGCATTTTCGGCAGCCTGCGAACAAGGCGACGTTGAGGAATTTCTGGCGATCGTAAGTCGATCAATCGAGGTGGTGGACGGCTGGCGCCTCGCATTTCGGAAGGTGGCGAGGCTGCGGCGGATCAGCCCCAAGATCCGGGCGGCGTTTGTCAACGTGTGGGTCGAGTCCAAGCATCTGCCTCTTAGCATCGGCGACCGTCGCACCGCGGCGGACGGCCTGCGGGTGCTATTTCCTGGCGGCTATCGTGGCGCACCTATCCGCCTGTTCCGAGGCGCGGGCGGACGCGAGCGGCGACACCAGCTCTACGGCTTCTCATGGACGACGCGCCTCGACGTGGCTCGGACCTTTGCGGAGAAATGGCGCCCCTCCGTCCATGGCGGTGTCGTCCTAGAAACATCGGCTCCGGCTAGCTCAGTCCTGCTCGTCCGCAAGGAGGCCGACTACTACGACGAGGGCGAGGTAGTGGTCGATCCATTCCGGCTCGGCCCGATCGGCGTTGTCGAACGCCTCGCCCCGCCCTCGCCAGCGCCTCCTGATGAGGTCTGACGTCTCGACTAGGGTTCGGGTCGCGACCGACGCCTCAGCGCGCACCAGCGGCCCGGAAGTCGGCCTCGCTCACGACGTAGGAAGTAGCGGCTCCGGCTCCACATCATGAGGACGACGACATGGACGCTCGCCGCGGTCCTCCTCCTGGCGCTCGTCTTTCCTGCCGTCGCTGCCGATCGGCTTTCCGTTCGCGTGGTTGCGGTGACGGACGGCGACACCTTCAAGGCGCGGGTTGGCTCCGTGGTCGAGGTCGTGCGGATTGTCGGCCTCGACGCCCCGGAGCGCGGCAGCCATGTCCGATGCAGGATCGAGGCGGATCTTGCTGAGCGGGCCTGGCGCAACCTGGCGCGGTTGCTGGCGTCGGGTCCGGTCGAGCTGCAGCTACACGGCCGCGACCGCTACGGGCGCGTCCTGGCGTTGGTGACGGTCTCCGGCCGGGACGTGGCGCCGCAGATGGTCAACGCGGCCCTGGCGCGTCCCTACGCGGGCGGCCGGCGGCTGCCGTGGTGTCCTGGGTAAGCGCGCCCGCCTCAACTCGCGGGGGAGCGCGCCCTTGGTAAGGGTGGGCCCGGACCACCTTCCCGGCGATCTCCCGCCGCCTGATCGGCCTGTCGCTCACCCTCGCCCCGCCGAGGTACGGGTGACGGCCGCTGAAGGGGCGACACCTTGTCCGACGTTCTAACGCGCTCGGCCAAACTTTCCCTAGGAAATCTGCCGATTTTCTGACTCCGGCGAGAGCGCGAAGGCAGAACGAAGAATGGAAAACGGCCGGCGGCGTTCTTCCTTTGTCCGAGCGCGGCAAGCCGGACAGGCCGCAGGCGCGCGATCGGGCGGGCCGGGTTGCTCCAACCGGGTTCTTTCGGTCGATTCAGTCGGGGAGGGATCGAGCAATAAGCAGGCCGTTACCCCGGCGGTACCCCGCTAGGGGGAGCGTCTTCGCCTGTCTGGTCTAACTTATTGAAATCGCTGGCTCCCGGGGAGGGATTCGAACCCCCGACCAAGCGGTTAACAGCCGCTTGCTCTACCGCTGAGCTACCCGGGAACACGGCCTTGGCGACCGCGCGGGCTTATAGCAGCGGCGTCGGGACCGGC
>SXGS01102494.1_pt1 | contig 16292 bp, 8 predicted proteins | sample 3174681 | NCBI WGS metagenome assembly SXGS01 (sample SAMN11356861, study PRJNA531348) | freshwater metagenome | isolation source: freshwater sample F1-80 | place: China: Fuxian Lake, Yuxi | collected 2017-12-25 | reverse complement strand
CTCGGAGCAGCGCCACCTGGGCTTGAAGCTCAAGACACCCCTTGCAGGCCACGGCTGGTTCTTGCTCGTTCATGCCCCCATCATGCGCCCATCAGGTCCCTTTGGAAACCTGACCAACCGTTCCCCTCGTGAACGCGTACGCACCCGATAAACGGCGTGGACTGGGATCAGGCGGTGGCGTTCTGCAAGTGGGCGGGCAAGAGGCTGCCGAGCGAGGCCGAGTGGGAGAAGGCGGCGCGAGGGACGGAAGGTCTGACCTTCCCGTGGGGGGAGGGCGTGCCGGGAAAGGGAGATGGTTCAGGGCGGGGTGTGCTGGGTAACTTCCCGGACGAGGAGATGAAGAAAAAATACTCAGAAAACATGATCATAGAAGGGTACAACGACGGATATGCGATGACGGCGCCAGTAGGGATCTTTGAAAGGGGTGTGAGCCCGTATGGCGCGCACGACATGGCAGGTAACGTGTGGGAGTGGGTCCAGGACTGGTACGACGTGAACTACTATGGCAAGGCCCCAAGCAAGAACCCGGTGAATCAAGCAAGCGGCCCCAAGCGCGTCTTTCGCGGCGGCAGCTGGGGCTTCGTCGACCCGTCCAGCCTGCGCGCCGCCTACCGCGGCAGCGTCGCGCCCTCCTACGCTGGCCTCTACCTCGGCTTCCGCTGTGCCAGGTTTGACTGATCAACGGTTCCATTGTTCGACCGCAATGGGTGGGAGCGCGATCCCTCGGCCGAGGGGGTCGGGCGAGGGGCACGTCGATCATGGCGGTTCGGCGTTGTTGTGTGGAAGCACGGTCCTTCCGGGGACCGACGATCGTGGGACAAGACGATCGCAACGGGTTGGCTTCGATGGGTGGACACACGGTCCTTTCGGGGATCGACGGGTTTGCCGCTGTCGCGGCTGCACCGCGCGGCTACGATCATGCCGACGGCGTCTCGCCCCTGCGGGGCTCCAATTACCGAGCCGCCCCGATGGGGCGGGGCGGATGGGACAACGCACCGACAAGATTGATTGGTGGGTTGTTGTCCGGGCGCCTCGGGGCTTCAAACTGTCCTGGCCTTCCGATTTCACCAAGAAGTGACAGCATTTGAGAGCCCCGGCAGGGGCGAAACAGAGGTGCCGCGTGGTGCAGCCGGACCCGATCAGGGTCCGGCAAACCCGTCGGCGGCTCTCGTTGTCGGCTCGGGTCTGGCAAACCCGTCGGCTCGTCGTCGGGGGTCTGGCAACTCGTCGGTGGCTCTCGTCGTCGGCGGGGCCGGCAAACTGTCGGCGGCCCTCGTCGTTGGGGGTTCGGCAAACTCGTCGGTGGCTCTCGTCGTCGGGGATCCCGCAAACTGTCGGCGGCTCTCGTCGTCGTCGGGGATCCCGCAAACTGTCGGCGGCTCGTCGGCGATCCGGTTCTGGCCAACCTGTTGGCGGCTCGTGGACTTTGGCGTCTTGCGTGGGTGATACTCGATCAACAGGGAAGAGGGCGCATTACTGGCGGTGGGGGGGTCATGGGCGACGAGCGCGGGCCGGTGGACGTGGAGGCGGCGGAGGCGGTGTTGCGCGAGCTGGCCGAGGCGCCGGAGATCCCGCTGGGGTCGTTGCAGGAGGTGAAGGGCGGGGGCGTGGTGGGGGAGCGGTACAGGCTCGACGCGGTGTTGTCGCAGGGGGGGTTCGGGGAGGTCTGGCGAGGGTGGGATGAGGCGTGCGGGGCGCCGGTGGCGGTCAAGCTGCTGTTGCGCAAGCACCTGGGTGTGGCCTCGGCCATGGAGGCGTTTCGGCGCGAGGGTCGAGCGCTGGCGGAGCTTTCCCACCCTGGGGTGGTGCGGCTGGAGGATCGGGGGGTCGATTCGGGTCGCGGTGTGCCTTTTCAGGTGATGGAGCTCCTGGAGGGCGGTCGTGCGGTGATGGGGGGGCGGAGCCTGGATGAGGTGCTGGGGTTCTTCGAGGTGCTGTGCGGGGTGCTGGCGCACCTGCACGCGCGGGGGATCGTGCACCTGGATCTGAAGCCGGACAACGTCTTCTGGATGGCCGAGGCGAGGCGGGATGGGGTTTTGCGGGTGCTGGATCTGGGGATCGCGCGGCGATCGCAGCCTTTGAGGCGGAGGTGGGGGGGGGAGGAGGCCTCGGGGGAGGTGGATGGGATCGTGGGATCGTGGCCCTACATGAGCCCGGAGCAGTTTGCGCCGGAGCGGCGGGCGACGGGTCCGGCCTCGGATCTGTACGCGGTGGGGGTGATGCTCTACGAGGCGCTGTCGGGTCGTCGGCCCTTTGAGGGGGGGTTCTGGACGATGGTGGTGGCCCACACCCAGATGGTGCCGCCGCCCCTGGCTCTGGGTGCGGGCTTCGAGGAGTTGGAGCGGCTGGTGATGGCGCTGCTGTCGAAGCCTTATGGGGCGCGTCCGGGGTACGCGGGGGAGGTGTGTCGTCGATTGGGGGAGCTGCGGGCCTCGATGCGGGCGGTGGTGTGGTGGGCGCCGGGCCTGGGGGGTGAGGGTGGCGCCCCGGTCGAGGAGGCGACGGAGGCCGAGGCGTCTGCGGCCGAGGCGGCTGCGGACGCGGTGTCAGCGGGTGCGGAGGCTTCGGGGGGTGGGCCGGCGGGCGTGACGGGTGCGGCGGGTGCGGCGGTCGTGGCGTCGGCGGATGCTCGGTGGTCGGGGGGTGGACCGGCGGGCGTGACGCCTGCGGGTGGGGCGGGCGTGGCGTCTGCGGGTGGGGCGGGCGTGGTGTCGTCGGATGCGGGGTGGTCGGGAGCGGACGTGCTGGCGGAGACGCAGGCGAGTGAGCCCGTCGGGGAGTCCGTGGGGCTTGAGGTGCTGGCGCAGCGCTTTGAGGCCGAGGAGTCGTCGGCGCGGCTTGGGGAGGCCTTCGAGGTCCGGCTGGAGCCGCTCGCGTGGCGCGACGTGCCCTGGGATGTGGCTCGGGCCAGGTGGCATCGGGCGGCGTCGGGGTCGCGGAGGGCGGGTGGGGGTTGGGCTGGTGGGGAGGCGCGGGGGGGAGGCGCAAGGGAGGCGAGCGAGGGGGTGGGAGAGGCGGGAGATGTGGGGCTGGATCGTCGGCCCTGGCGGGTGCGGCGGCTCAATGAGCTGCCCTTGATCGGGCGCGAGGGGGAGCAGGAGGCGCTGTGGGGGGTGGCGCAGGCGGTGGCGCGTGGCCCGGGCGCGGCGGGGGTGATCTTGAGGGGGGCGCGGGGTGTGGGCAAGCGTCGGCTGGCGCGGTGGCTGGTCGAGCGGATCCACGAAGAGGCGATGATGCGGGCGCTGATCGTGCGGCTGGCGTCGCGCGAGGATCTTGGTGCGGCGCTCAGAGAGGGGCTCTTCAGGGCGCTGCGCCATCCGAAGGACGAGCGGCTTAAGGAGGTGCGCGAGCGGGCCGCGGAGGTGATGCCCTTGTTGGGGGGCGAGGCGCTGGAGGCGGTGTCGCGGTGGCTGCTTGGGGAGGGGGAGCTGGACGAGGGGATCTGGTCGTCGGCGATCGCGGGGTTGATCGGGGGCAGCGGGGGCAGGCCGGTGGTCGTGTGGGTGGACGGCGAGCCGGCGGGGCGGATCGGGGAGGTGGCGGGGTGGATCGGGGAGGTGCTGGGGTGGGCGCGGCGGTCGGGTCAGGCCTTGCTGGTGGTGTGGTCGGTGGCCGACGGGCTGGCGCCGGGGGCGGAGGCGGCGATCGGGGCGCTCAAGGGGGCGTCGGGGGCGCGGGTGGTGGAGGTGGGGCCGCTGGGGGAGGCGGCCGGCGAGGCGCTGGCGCGGCGCCTGGCGCCGGATCTGGAGGATCGGAGTCGGCGGCTTCTGGCGCGGCGATCGGAGGGCAATGCCTTCTTCATGTTCCAGATTCTGGAGGCGTGGCACGAGGATGCGGGGGCGCTGGAGGTGTCGGAGGGGGGTCTGTGCCGGGTGTCGTCGTCGGCGAGGATGCCGGTGGGGCTGGGGGATCTGGCGGGGTACAGGCTGGAGGTGTTTCTGGAGTCGTCGGGGGATAGGGAGGGGGCGTCGGGGGCGCTGGAGACGCTGGCGCTGCTGGGGTCGAGCTTTACGGCCTATCAGGCCGACGCGTGCCTGGTGTCGGCGGGTGAGGGGGCCGCGTCGCTGGTGTCGCGGGGGTTGCTGGGGTCGAGCGAGCAGGGTCCGGTGATGCGGCTGTCGCTGGTCGATCTCTCGTTGCGGGAGGTGTTGCTGGGTCGGCTCAATGCGGACGCGGGGCGGCTGGAGGCGGCGGCGCTGCGGTGCGTGGACGTGCGGCTTCTGGGGAGCCTGGAGGCGATGGGGGTGTCGTGGGAGCAGGCGCGGGAGGAGGCGCGGCTGGCGGAGGTGACGGTGTCGGCGATGCCGTCGCTGGGGGATAAGGCGCGGGCGTGGTGGCGGCTGCTGGCGCTGGACGCGCAGGCGCGGGTGGCGTGGAGGCGCAGGCAGCGCGAGGCGCTGGAGGCGCTGGTGGAGCGGCTGGGGCGCGACGCGCATCGGGGGGGTGACGCGGCGATCGCGTATGGGCTGTGGTCGGCGTGCGCGGGGCTGATCGGGGCCGAGGGGGAGGCGGCGCGGGCGGCGCGCGAGGCGCTCGGGGCGGTGGCGTCGGTGGCGGGCAGCCCGCTCTTCGAGGCGATGGCGCGGCTGCAGATCGCGGAGGAGGCGCTGGACAGGCGGGCGCTGGGCGCGCCGGGGTTGAGGGCGGATCTTGAGGCGGCGCTGGCGGGCTTCGAGCGGGCGCTGGAGGTGTTTGCGGTGGGGACCTACGCGCACGATCTGGCGCGGCACCTGTGGGGCGACGCGGCGCGGGGGCTGGGCGACCTGTGCGAGCTGCCCGAGGCGCAGGCGTGGCTGGATCGGGCGATGGCGTGCTTCGAGGCCCTGGGGGATCTGCAGGGTCAGCATCGGAGCTTGCTCTTGAGCGCGCGCAAGGCGCGGCGGTCGCTGTCGCCGGAGGCGGTGGCACCGGAGGCGCTCGCGCCGGAGGCGGTGGCACCGGAGGCGGTGGCACCGGAGGCGCTCGCGCCGGAGGCGGTCGCGCGGGTCGAGGGGCTGCTGTCGAGGCTGGAGGTGCTGTCGGAGCGGCTGGAGGATCCGCGCGGGGTGGCGCTGGCGCAGTGGGAGCGGGCCGAGCTGGCGGCGCAATGTCGTCAGTGGGACAGGGCGCGGTCGTTGTACGTGGCCTGCGAGGGGTCGATGCGGGCGGTCGGAGACACGAGAGGTGCGTCCCTGGCGCTCAACGCGCTGGGGGATCTGGAGCGTCGGCTGGGGCGCTTTGACGCGGCGCATATGGCCTACGCGCGCTTCTACGTCCAGGCGCACCGGGCGCACTGGAGGGAGGCCGAGGGGCTGGCGCTGTGCAACCTGGGCTGGGTCGAGCTGGGTCGGGGTCGTCGGGATCGGTCGCGGGGGCACTTCGAGGCGTCGGCGGCGATGGGGGGAGAGGGCGGCGGTCGGTCGGGGGACGTGGCGCTGGCGCGGCTGGGGCTGGCGGTCCTGGCGGCGCAGGCCGGGGACTGGGTCGGCGCGCTGGGGTTGCTGGCGCAGGTGGACGGCGCGCACTTCGAGGCGGACGACGATCTGCCGGGGCTGGGTCGGCGGATGATCCAGTCGAGTCTGGTTGGCGCGCCTGTGGTGATCGGGCAGGCCATCGGGGCCTTGATGGCGGCGTGGTGATGTGTTGACGTCGACGGTGCCGGTCGTCGAGGGCGCGGGGTGGGGTGGGGTCGCGCAGGCGCGTGGCGGCGCCGGGGTCGTGGTCGCGGATCCGGTTCAATGTGGTGTGTTTGTTGATCTTTTTTCGGTCACATCCTGGCCGGGGCCGCTCAAGGGGTTGTCGGCGCGGTGAGCGCGGCGCCGCGGTGCGGCGCTGGTGATCGCGGCGTCGCGGTGTGGCGGTGGGGTGCTGGCGATCGTGGGTGGTCGCGAGCGCGGGTGGCGTCGCGATCGTGGCAGGGGTGGGGTTGGAGCGCGGATCGCACATCGAAGGGAGGGGGAGCGATGAAGGGGATCGGGCGGATCGTGGCGTGCCTGGGGTGCGCGGTGCTGGTGCTGGGATCGTGGGGGTGTACGGGGCCGGGGGTGGTGATCCCGTCGGGTGATGAAGAGGGCGCGTCGTCGTGCCGAGGGATGCGGGACGAGATCGAGCAAACCCGCACGGCGGTGGGCGGGCGCTTCGAGACGGCGATGGTGGAGATGGGCGGCGCGGTGGAGGTCGAGCGCCTCAAGGAGGTGCGGGGTCATTTCGACGGCATCCAGCGCGATTACCAGCTCAAGACCGAGGCGCTGTGCGGGGATCTGGAGCGGGGCGCCATCGACGCGGTGGCCTACGGTCGTCGGCGCTACTGCCTGGATCAGCAGTTGACGGCGATGCGGGTGCTGGATCGCTTGCTGGCCGGCGCCAGCTCGGCGCAAGATCCGCAGCACTTTGTCTGGCTGCTGGAGTCCCGGATCGACTGGCTGGAGCAGACGACGGTGTGTCTGGAGAACGCCGAGGCCAGGCCCGAGGTCTTCGACGGGCTGGAGGACGCCACGCGCGGCGGCCGTCAGGTCGCGGGCGCGCCCACGCCCCAGCCTGCGGGGTGCCGGACCTCCTCGCGGGGCTTCTACAACGGGGGGACGCTGACGCTGGAGCCGCAGGAAGGCGGCGGCTTCTGCCAGGAACTGAAGGTCGAGGTGGAGCTTGTGTGCAAGCGCAAGGTGGGGCCAGATCGCTTCGAGGATGTCGTGGGCTGCAACGGGGCCAACCTGAAGGAGTACGACCGCTTCAAGGTGCGCTTCAAGGCCAACCGCCCGGTGTACATCTACTTCAACCTGTCCAACAGCACGGGTCAATATCAGATGTTCTTCCCTCGCCCTCAGGACGACAACCGCTTCGAGGCCGGGGTGCTCGGTCAGGCCCCCGTGGAGGGGGACTGGATCGAGCTGGACGAGATGGCGGGGGTGCTGGAGCAGCTGCAGGTGGTAGCCTCGGTCCACCCGATCCGCGAGCTGGAGGATGAGCGGGGCCTGGACATCCCGCCGCAGCCCGGCGGTCGCTTTGATCGCAAGGCCAGCCGGACGCGCGGCAAGATGGAGCCCTCGGCGACGCGCGGCGGCGGCGGCCAGGTCGAGGGCGGGGAGACCGGATCGGCCAAGATGGAGCCCTCGGCGACGCGCGGCGGTCGCTACAAGGGGGCCTCGGAGGCGATCGACAACAAGGGCCAGGAGGGAACTCGCCCGGATCGTATCGTGGCCGAGGACTTCGACGTGGTGACGGTGGAGTTCGTGATCCGACACGTGAAGTAGAGAGGTGACGCGATGAGCGGTCGGGGATCGATGAGCGGTTGGGGATCGATGAGCGGTCGGGGGTCGGGGCGCGCTTGGGGATCGAGGCGCGGGTGGATGGTCGCTCTGGCGGCGATCGGTGCGGCGCTGTGGTGCGTGGTGGAGGTGGCGAGCCAGGATCGAGGCGGTCGGGTGGTGTACGAGGCGCCGCCGGAGGGCAACCAGGGGCTCGTCGGGGAGGTGGAGCTGTATGCGCGGTCGCACGCGGTGGTGATCGGGATCGATCGATACGAGCACATGGGCAAGCTCAAGGGGGCGGTCAAGGACGCCCGTGCGGTGTCCGAGGTGCTCAAGTCGCACGGAATGGAGGTGACGCTGCTGCTGGATGGTGCGGCGACGCGGCGGGCGATCGCGGATCTGCTCGGGACGAAGTTGAAGGCGAAGATCGGCGCGCAGGATCGGGTGATGATCTACTTCGCGGGCCACGGGACGACGGTCGGAGAAGGTCCCAGCGCGCTGGGCTACCTGATGCCGATCGACGGTGATCCGAGCTCGCCGACGAGCACGGGTATCTCGATGAGCGAGCTTCAGGCGTGGCTGGGAACCTACCCGAGCAAGCACACCTTCTTCGTGGCCGACGCGTGCTACTCGGGGCTGGCGGTGCCGCCGGCGACGACGCGATCGTCGTCGTCGCGGGGGGTGCCGGATTACCTGCGCAAGGTGACGTCGCAGAAGGTGCGGCTGACGCTGGTGGCCGGTGGTAGCGACGAGGAGGTGCTGGACAACTACCAGGGGCACGGGCTCTTCACGTGGTTCTTCATCAAGGCGCTCGAAGGGGACGGGGATCTGAACGGCGACGGGTTGATTACGAGCGACGAGCTTGCGGCCTTCATCAAGCCGGCGGTGGCGCAGACGGCGCTGGGGGAGTTCAAGCGTCCGCAGAACCCGCACATGGGGCGGGCCGGCGAGGGCGAGTTCGTCTTCCTGGCGCCGAAGCACCGCCAGAAGGCGGCAGCCGTGGAGTCCTGCCCGTCAGGGATGGAGTTCAAGGCAGGGCAAGGGTGCGTCCCGATCATCGGCAAGGCGGTCTGTCCGTCAGGGATGGAGTTCAAGGCGGGACAAGGTTGTGTCGCCAAGGTCGGAGGCGAGGTCTGTCCGTCAGGGATGGAGTTCAAGGCGGGACAGGGTTGCATCCCGATCATCGCCTCGAAGGGCTGCCCGACAGGGATGGAGTTCAAGGAGGGGCGAGGGTGCGTCGCCAAGGCCGGGCAGGATGCGAGGGCGTCGGACAAGGCGTCGGACAGGGCGGCGGAGAAGGAAGAAGGGATCGCGGCGCGTGATCGGGGCTCGGATCAGGGGGGGGCGAGCCAGAAGGATCCTCCGGGGGAGAAGGCGTTTGAAGGGATGGTGAGGCTCCCGGAGACGAGGCCCGCGACGAGGCGTCAGGAGGAGCGCGTCGACGGGTCGTGCCCGTCAGGGATGGAGTTCAAGGCGGGGCAAGGGTGCGTCCCGATCATCGTCAAGGTGGTCTGCCCGTCAGGGATGGAGTTCAAGGCTGGACAGGGTTGTGTCGCCAAGGTCGGAGGCGAGGCCTGCCCGTCAGGGATGGAGTTCAAGGCGGGGCAAGGGTGCGTCCCGATCATCGCCTCGAAGGGCTGTCCGACGGGGATGGAGTTCAAGGAGGGGCGAGGGTGCGTCGCCAAGGCCGGGCAGGATGCGAGGGCGTCGGACAAGGCGGTGGAGAAGGAAGAAGGGATCGCGGCGCGTAATCGCAGCATGGATCAGGAGGGATTGGGCCAGAAGGATCCTCCGGGGGAGAAGGCCTTTGAAGGGATGGTGAAGATCCCGGCGGGGGAGTTCTGGATGGGGTCGGATGACGTTGAGTCGGATGAGCAGCCGAGGCGTCAAGTGAATCTGGATGCGTACTGGATCGACAAGGTCGAGGTGACGGTGGAGGGGTACGGTCAGTGCGTGCGTGAGGGCAAGTGCAGCGCGCCGAAGAGCACGAAAGAGGATGGGGCGTACAACTGGGAGGCGTCGGGCAGAGGGAAGCATCCGATAAACGGTGTGGATTGGGCTCAGGCGGTGGCGTATTGCGAGTGGGCGGGCAAGAGGTTGCCGAGCGAGGCGCAATGGGAGAAGGCGGCGCGAGGGACGGATGGAAGGACGTATCCCTGGGGTGAGGAGGAGGCATCGTGCGAGCGTGCGGTGATGGATGAAGGAGGGAATGGTTGCGGGACGGGTGGAACGATGGAGGTGGGGTCGAAGAAGGGTGGAGCGAGCCCGTACGGTGTGGAGGACATGGCAGGTAACGTGTGGGAGTGGGTGCAGGACTGGTATGACACGGACTACTATGCTAGTGCTCCAAGCAAGAACCCTGTGAATCTAGAAAGCGGCTTCGAGCGCATCCTACGCGGCGGCAGCTGGGGTAACGATCCGTCCACCCCGCGCGCCGCCAATCGCGGCTACGACGCGCCCTCCAGCGCCGACAGCTTCACGGGCTTCCGCTGTGCCAGGTTCGACTGATCTACCGTTCCATGGTTCGACTGCATGAAAAAGGGGCAAGGTCCCTTCAGAGGAAAGAGAGGGTGGGTTGGCAAGAGCGATTCGAGCGCGAAGACATCCGAAGGGGTCCCCTCGAGAGCAGAGGAAGGGGTGTCGATCATCTCAAAAGGCGCTGCGCCAACGAAGGGATCGCGCGATTTTCCCAGATGTCGAGGGTCGTCGGGGTGCAGCGCAGATCGGGGCGGGCGAGGGTGTGCTGGGATGAGGGGTCGACCGGGCCTTCGTTGAAGGACACGTCGAGATCGGCGGGGTGGCGTCGTCGGAGGGCATGTTGTGGGCGTGGTTGTGGGCGAAATGGGCCGAGGGGTTGAGGATCGAGGCGCGGGGGTTGGGCCATGAGGATCGGCGCAGGGCTGTGGGTTTGTGGGGTGGCGCTGTTGTGGGGGGCGTGCGAGACGCCAGCCGTGGTGCCGGACAAGCTGCCGATCGAGGCCGCCAAGGGTCCCGAGGTGCCCCAGGCGCCGCCGATCCAGATGTTGCCGGAGGGAGGGCCGGAGTACGCCGACCTCAAGGGGCGCGATCCGGCCGAGATCCTGGCGACGCACCTGGCCGGGGGCAATTACTTCCTGTCCGAGCGCAGCTATGTGCGCACCTACCTGGCTCGATTCCACCCGGAGACGCCCCAGGGCTGGTTCGCGCGCGGGTGGTTGTACGACAAGGGCGGGGAGACGGAGAGCGCCCGCGCGTGCTACGCGCGGTGCCTCGATCAGGCGCCGGAGCTGACCATCTGCGCCAGCAACCTCCTGAATCTGGCCAAGGGGGACGACGCGGCGATCATGGCGCTGTGGAAGCGGGCCTCGGAGGCCGTCCAGGACGTGGCCGTCAAGGAGCCCAACGCGCTGCGCACCGCCTACTTCCACCTCACCGATCGCGCCGCCGCCAAGTCGCTGCTGGAGGCCCAGGAGGCGCTGCACCCGCAATGGTATCTGTTCGACTTCATCCGAGGGATCGAGGCCCAGGTCGCCGGGGATCACGCGTCGGCGCTGGTGTTGATGGACAGGGCGCTCTTTGAGAAGCAGGGCGCCGAGGCGGAGCTGTACAAGCGCTACATCGAGGAGACCTTCGAGCACGGCACGGATCGGTCGCTGTCGGTGGAGCAGCGCATCGGGATCCCGGTGGGCAAGGCCCTGGAGCACATGGCGCGCCAGCAGCTCGACCCCCTGAAGGCGGCGCAGGTGATCCACACGGCGGCGAGCCAGCTCAAGGGGCGGATCGAGGCCCCCCGGGAGATCAGCTCGGTCTTCGTGGCCTCGTTTCAGCGCTACCCAAGCGAGGAGGCGGTCCTGGAGGCCGTCGGCCTCCTGGTGGGGTACGGGGATCTCGACGGCGCGCTGTTGAGGCTCCTGGAGGAGGCCGCGCAGCGCCTGCCCGGTCGGGCGGCGATCTCCAGAGAGCTCGGGGTGTACTTCATGCAGACGGCTTGGGATCCGCAGCGCGCCCAGGCGGCCTTCGATCGTGCGCTGGCGGATTGCCGCACACAGGAGGAGTGCGAGGGGGTGGCCAACTTCTACCTGTGGAGCTACGCCGCGCCGCTGGATCAGGACGAGGCGGTGGCCCAGCGCCTCAGCGCCCATCCGGCCTTTGCGGGGCGCGGCTTGCCGGGTCACGTGGAGGTGTCGCGGGCCATGTACGGGCGGCGCTTCGAGGCGGCGCTGGAGGCGCTGGAGGCCTACCGGAAGACCCTCAAGGACTTCAACCTGTCGTGGTTCAAGGAGCGCCGGGCGACCTTGGGGGCGCTGCTGGACGCGGAGGTTCGAGGGCGCGAGCACCAGGCCCGCAACCCCTTCCTGGGTCACTGGCGCCAGGAGATGGGCGAGAGCATCAAGCTGTCGATCCCCTTCAAGTCGGGCGACGCCGAGGTGCCCGAGTCCAGCATGGCGGACCTGGAGCGGGTGGCCCAGATCCTCAAGCGGCCCGAAGCCCAGGACATCATCTTCGCCATCGAGGGTCACACGGACAACGTGGGCAACCCGGCGCGCAACGAGGCCCTGTCGCTCAAGCGCGCCGAGAGCACGCTTCGGGTCTTGAGCGGCCGCTTCGGGGTGGCGCCCAGCCAGCTGCGGGCCGTGGGGTATGGGCCGCGCTATCCGCTGGCCTCCAACGCCACCGCCCAGGGCCAAGGGCAGAACCGGCGCGTCGAGGTCATTCCCGTCGCCTCCTTGAAGGAGCCTCGCCTGGCCTACACGGCGCTGCTGGACGCGTCGTACTTCGATCTGTCGCCCGATGGCCGCACCATGGCCCTGGGCTCGGCGCCCATGGAGCTCTGGGATGTAGAGCGCGGGGTCAAGGTGATGGATCTGGGCCGAGGGTCGTGGCGGCGCTTCAGCCCCGATGGGCGCTACCTGGCCTCGGTGTCCAACTTCACGGAGGTCGGCGGGACGGCCTTCCACAACCTGTTCATCTTCGACACCCGCACGGGGCAGGTCGTCCATCAGATGCCCTTTCAGTTCGATCTCGACGGGCCTCGGTGGGACCCTTTCAGCAAGCAGGTCGCGGTGCAGGACAACATCGGCACCTTCACGGTGGTGGACGTGAGCAGCGGCGCGCGCCGCGCCGGGCGCATGGGCAGGCAGAAGATCTCCGGAGAGTCGCTGTGGAGCGCCGATGGCCGCTGGTTCTACACGGCGCAGGCGCAGGCCCGGCAGGTCCTGGTCTGGGACGCCAGGACGCTGGCCTTCGAGCGCGCGCTCGACGGCGTGGACTGGGTTCACGGGCTGGGCCAGACCCACGACGGGCGCTACCTCGTGGCCACCGACAACCGCCACCAGATCTCGGTGTGGGACACGCGGACCTGGGAGCGGCGCACGGTCGACGAGCCCGGCATCGCCTCGCGGCGCATCGCGGCGCACCCCAGCAAGCCCATCATCGCCGTGCAGGGCCGCTTCAAGGGCGAGGTCCGGCTCTACGACGTGGCGGCGATGCGGCTCCTGCACCTGTTTGAGGGCGCGGAGCTGCGCGACGAGGGCATCCGGGACGCGGTCTTCAACCCGGACGGGTCGAAGCTCTTTCTGGCCTACGAGGACAGGGTGGAGATCGTCGAGGTGCCGAGCTACCGGGTGGCCAGAACCATCCGAGGCGTGGGGCTGGCGCCGAGCGCGTCGTTCAAGGACGACGCGCGGGGCCTGTTGCTGGTGCACGACAAGGCCGGGGTCCACGCCTGGGACGTGGCCACGGCGCGGCGGGTGCACTCGTGGCCCTTCGGACCCAGGTCGCGGATGTTCGAGGGGCGAGGGCCGGGGCGCTTCGTGGTGTGGGACGCGGGGCGGCTGGTGGAGATCGACACCGAGCGCTTCGGGCGTCAGGTCTTGCCCATCGCCCCCGGCTTCGACGTCCAGGACGTGGCCGTGGGCAAGACGCGGATCGTCCTGGGGGGCGTCGCCAAGGACGAGCTCGATGGGCAGAACGAGGTCCCCGACGAGGGGATCGTGGCGGCCTTCGAGCTGGACACGGGCAAGAAGCTCTTCTCCACGACGATCAAGATCGTCCGGGCGAGCTTGCGCTTCGGGCGGATCTTTCGCGCCGGCGTGCGGGTGGCCCTGGACGAGGACAGGGGTCAGGTGGCCACCAGCACCTGGTGGCAGGATGGCTTTGGCCACGCCATCGACGACGGCAAGGAGATCGGGCTGCTGGAGCTGTCCTCCGGCAAGGCCGGGCGCACCATCACCACCGAGGCGGTCAAGGGGTTGGCCTTTGACGCCGAGGGCCTGGTGTCGGCGCGCTCGGGCGATTATTGGCTGCGCTATGTGCCCGAGACGGGCGCCTGGAAGCGCTCCGATCCCGTCAGCGTGGCGCTGGCCGGGGGGGAAAGCCTCCACTTCAGCGCCATGCGGGTCGAGCGCCAGGACGCTCAGGGGCAGATCCTCCGGACGGCCCAGACCGGGCGCTTGATCCAGGCCCACCAGGTCTTCGAGGCGCGAGACCTGCTGGTCCTCATCGATCTGTCCGGGCGCATGGCCTTCCTTGGCCTGAAGGACTTCAAGGAGCGGGTGTCGGTGATCGCCAGCGCCGAGGGCGAGTGGCTGGTGTTCACGCCGGAGGGCTACTTTGCGGCGTCGATGCGGGGGGCCGAGCGGGTCTACTGGGCCATGGGGGAGGACTTCTTGCCTTTCGAGGCGCTGCGCAAGCGCTATGAGGACGATCGGAAGGTCCTCCAGGCCCTGGGGGGGGCCTTCGACCCCCAGCCGAACCCCACCTCCGCCCAGGTCCAGGCCCCGATCCTCGAAGGGGACGTCTTCAGGCCCCCCTACCGCCTCGTGCTCCACAGCACCCCTCCAGAGCGCATCCGCCAGGACTCCTTCGCATTGCGCTACTCCATCGAGCGCCTCTACGACGTCGACGCGCCCTACGAGGTGCGCTTCATGTTCAACGGGCGGGCCGAGCGCGGCGGGCGTCCGACGAGCGAGGCCGCGGAGGTCCGCCAGGCCGAGGAGCGCCGCTTTGATCTGGCCGAAGGGCTCAACGTCATCCAGGTCAGCCTGCGCTTTCGAGGCATCGACGTGCAGACCGAGACGCTCGTCACCCACCGAGACGCCGCGCAGCAGCGGGGCCGCGCCCCCACGGCGCGGCTGTGGTTTTTCGGCGTCGGGGTCAGCCAGTACCTCGCCGAGGGCCAGGACCTCCAGTTCGCCGCACGGGACGTGGAGGCGCTGGAGCAGGCGCTCAAGGCCCAGCAGGGAAGCCTCTTCGCGGAGGTCCGCGCGCGGGTGCTGGTCAACGCCCAGGCCACGGCCCGGGACATCAAGCTGGCCATGCACGAGTTCCTCAAGCAGGCCGCAGAGGAGGACGTGATCCTGATCTTCATCGCGGGCCATGGCGTCCAGGACAACGATCAGATCCTCTACTTCATGGCCCACGACTCTGCCATCGACAAGCCCTACACGGGCTTCGAGGTGGCGGAGTTTCGCCGCTTCCTCCAGAACCGGCCCTTGAGGCAGAAGGCGGTCTTCTGGATGGACATCTGCCACGCGGGCTCGCTGCCCGCCTCCGACGTCCAGCGTCGGGGTCAGGTGACGGCAGAGGACGCCATCAAGCTCCTGAGCGAAGGCACGGGCCTGAGCATCATGGCCTCTTCGACGGGCCGGGAGTCCTCGCTGGAGAGCGCGCGCTGGGGCGGGGGCCACGGCGCCTTCACGGCGGCGCTGCTTGAGGGCCTGCGCGGCGCGGCCGACCAGGCGACGGGCGATCGAGACGGCTTCAACTCCGTCCTGGAGTTGAGCACCTTCGTCTCGCGCCGGGTCCCTGAGCTGACCGACGGCGCCCAGCATCCCACCGTCCCGGCCATGGAGAACGTCCGCGATTTCCCTCTGAGCGCCAGCCGCCCGTGAAGATCGACGGGTTTGCAGCTGTCGCGGCTGCACCGCGTGGCACCTCTGTTTCGCCCCTCCGGGGCTCCAGATTGTTCCAGGCGGGGTCTCGTGTCCGTCAACGACCGTTGACCTGCCGCGAACCTGCTGGTTGATCAGGGGACTGAACCGCGTTACAGTACTGGGAGTGTCCTGTCATCGCCTGAGTGGAGGACAGTCATGAGCACAATCACCATCGAGGTGGGCTTTCAGCGCGGAGGATGCACCTTTGGACTGAGCCCCAGGACGGCCTTGATGCTGCGCGAGCGCTTCCCGACCCTGGAGCAGTCCCCCTCGCAGATCTATCTGGGCTTTGACTCGGAGGCGGCCTACGCCAGGCTCTTCGAGGTCTCGTCGGGGTGGTGGAAGCAGGTCGCCTTCATGCTCACAGGTCTGTCGCCAGAGCAGCTCGCCGAAGGGTTTGAGCAGGTGACCTTCGTCAACCCCGTCAAGCACGAAACCCTCTTCTCGGCGGCGGCCTGATCGTCTATGTCGGGCTATGAGCGGGTCTATCGCGGCAGGAGCGGTCAGCTGGCCGTCATGGCGGAGCTCCTGTGGCGAGGATGGAACGTGGCGCTGCCTGAAGTGGACATGGGCGACGACATATTCGTCGTGCGCGACCGGATGGAGCATTTTTCGCGCGTCCAGGTCAAGACAGCCGAAGCGGCGCTCTACAAGCGCAAAGATGGTTAGAGCGCCAGGTTCAACGGGCCTCGCCCAGCTTGTGGAGCGTCAAGTCCCAGAGCTGGTGTTCGTGTTCGCGGTCAGGCGAGCGGGAGCATGGAGCGACTTCCTGATCATCAACCAGACGGCGCTTCGGCTGGCTCACGACGAGCACGGCCTTGCCTCAACCTTCACAAAGCGAGGCAAGGAGCACCTGCAGTTCACCTTCGGCTTCTCGGATGGGATCGTCACGGCGCGCAGCCTCGACATCAGCGCATGGAAGGGGCGGTGGGGGTTGTGCGATCCAAGCTATCGGGGGTTTTAGCGGACCGAGATCGCGGTCCTTCCGGCGAGGGGGTAGCACGAGAGGACACGTCGATCACGGCGGGTCGACTCCGGTGGGTGGGATCATGGTCCCTCCGACGAGGGGGATCGGGCGAGGGGGCACGTCGATCACGACGGGTCGACTCCGGTGGGTGGGATCATGGTCCCTCCGACGAGCCCCCCAGGCTCG
>SXGS01116730.1_pt1 | contig 16293 bp, 14 predicted proteins | sample 3174681 | NCBI WGS metagenome assembly SXGS01 (sample SAMN11356861, study PRJNA531348) | freshwater metagenome | isolation source: freshwater sample F1-80 | place: China: Fuxian Lake, Yuxi | collected 2017-12-25 | reverse complement strand
GCCGATCCGCACCAGCGTCGCGCCCTCGGCGATGGCGACGGCGAAATCATGGGACATGCCCATGCTCAGCTCCGGCAGGCGCGCCGGACCGCCGAAGCGCTCGCGGAGCTCGTGGAGCTCGCGGAAATACCGGCGTGAATCCTCGGGCTCCTCGGAGAACGGCGGCATCGTCATCAGCCCGACCACACGCACGCTCGGCAGCGCGGCGCAGCGATCGAGGAGCGCCCCGAGCACAACGGGATCGCACCCGCCCTTCTGCGATTCGCGAGCCACGTTCACCTGCACGAGGATCGGGAGCACTCGGCCCACCTCGGCGGCGCGCTTGGCGAGCGCCACGGCGACGCTTTCGCGGTCGACCCCGTGAACGAGCGCCGCGAGCTCGAGCGCTTGCCGCGCCTTGTTCGTCTGGAGCTGGCCGATGTGGTGCCAGCGCAGCCCTTGCCGCGGGCCGACCTGCGCCGCCTTCTCGCAGAGCTCTTGCACGTAGTTCTCCCCGAATTCCCGGCACCCCGCGTCGTACGCCTCGAGCACGCGCTCGGCAGATTGGCGCTTCGTCACCGCGACGAGCGTGACCGCTCCCGGCTCGCGACCGCTGCGATACGCCGCTTCGGCCATGCGCTCGCGAACGACGGCGAGGTTCTTCTCGATGCTCGGAGCCATGGCCGATAGATGGTCGCGCGGCGCGGGAGTGTCTATAGATCCCTCGCCGTGTCGAGGAGCGATCTCGAGATCCCGAAGCCGCCGCTCGTTCAGCGGGACGGCCCGAGCGTCGCCGTGTTCGAGCGCAACGCGGACGCGCTCTACGGCACGCAGCCGAGCCTCGTGCAGCGCCTCCTGCGCGTCGAGCCCGTCGACGTCGTCCCGTCGAAGTGCGGAGAACCGACGAGCCGCTTCGCGCGCGACGGCTCGATGCGCTGGCTGCACTCCGGGTACGAGCCGACGCTCGAAGCACGCCGCATCGCCGCGCTCGTGCCGGCCAGCGTCGAAGACGTCCTCCTCGTCGGCGCGGGCCTCGGCTACGTCGTCGCCGAGCTGGTCGCGGCGCGGGCCAACCTTCGCCTCGTCGTGCTCGAGCCCGAGCTGCGCCTCTTGCGCACGACGCTGTCCTTGTTCGATGTGGCAGGCGCGGTCGCGAGCGGGCGGCTGTTCTTCACCACCGGGCACGAGGCCGATCTCGCAGCGCACGCCCACCTCGCGCCGGATCCGTTCGTCCTCCGTCACCCGCCGCTCGCGAGCGCCTACGCCGACGCGCTGCGACACGTGCGTTTCCTCGCGCGCTCGGGCTCCGAGCGAGGTCGCGTCCTCGTCATGGACTACAAACTGCTCGTCGGCGATCTCGTTCAGCGCCTCGAGAGCGAGCGCTTCGCCGTGCGGCTCGTGGAGCCGGGCTCGCTGTCGCTCGAGCGGTTCGACGAGCTACGCCGCTCGGTGCGCCCCTCGTTCCTCTTGAGCGTGAACTACAGCCCCGAGCTCGCGTTCCTCGCGACCAAGCACGGCCTGCCCTACGTCTCGTGGACCATCGATCCGCTGCCGCGCTCGCGGCTCCGCGTGCTGCCCGGAACCGATTTTTCCCTGTGCGTCGCCTACGCGCACCGCCCTTCGATCGTCGCCGAGCTCGCGCGGCTCGGAGTGCCCGCGCCGAAGCTCCTCCCGCTCGCGGCCGGGGCGCTGCGCGTTCCGGTCGCCGACGAGCAAGAGCTGTCCGACCTTCGCTGCAACGTCAGCTTCGCCGGCGTCTCGCTGCGGGTCGAGTACGACGCGCTCCTGCGTCGGCTCGAGCAGCTCGGCGCGACCCCGCTCTTGCTCGCGCGCGTCGAGCGCTGGCTCGGCGAGCTCTACGATGCCCGCGCCGGCGATCTCGCGTTTTGCGGCCTCGCGTCCGATGCTAGCGAGCTGCCGCAGTGGCTCTCGGCGGAGCTCGCGCCCGCGGCGGATCCCGTGGAGCTCTGCGACCGCGCCAACGGTGCGCTCTCTTACCTGCTGCGAATGCACCGCGTCGAGTCGCTGCGCGCGTTCGGCGTGCGCGCGTACGGCGACGACGGCTGGGAACCGCTCGGCGAGGTCTACCGCGGGCGCGCCGCGCATGGCGACGAGCTGAGCCGCCTCTACTGCGCCAGCGCCGTGAACCTCGATGTGCCGCGCCTCTACCAGCGCGACATCGTCACGATGCGCGTGTTCGACGTGCTCGCCTGCGGCGGCGTGCTGCTCACCGAGCCGAGCGCGCAGCTCGCGGAGCTCTTTCGCGACGGCGAGCACCTCTACACGTACCGTGACGCGGCGGAGCTCGCCGCCAAAGTCCAGTGGCTCCTCGAGCACCCGAGGGAGGCGCGTCGCGTCGCCGAGCGCGGCCGCGAGCTCGTTCACCGCGAACACCTGCTCGTGCACCGCGTGCGCACGATCCTCGCCGACATCGCGGCGCGGGGCTGGCTCAGCTCGTAGGCGCGCGGCACCGCCCGAGCAGCCGCTAGGCCGCGACGAGCGCGCGGCACCGCCCGAGCAGCGGGAGCGTCTCGTATTCGAGCAAGTCCGCGATGCGCACGGAGTCGTGGTTTTTCTGCGCGTCGAGGAGCTGCTCGATCAAATCGGCGAGCTGCCGCTCGACTGCGCGCAAGGTGGTCGCCACCGGCAGCCCGTCGTGAGTCGCCGCCGCCGCATTGACGAGCCGCATGACGACGTCGAGCCGCTCGGCGACGCGCACGAAGCGCTCCGCCGCGCGCATGCGATCGCCGAGTCGATGCGCATCTCCGCAGAGCCCGACGTCACAGCTCGAGTCTCCGATCGCCTGCACGAGCTTGCCGAGCGGCGTCGGGCGCGAGTCGATCGTGAGGACATCCTCGGCGAGGGCGCGATCTTGCCGCTGCGCTTCGATGGCGCGCAGGCGCTGCGAGAAATCGGCGATCGTCTTCTCGAGACCGGCGCGAATGTCGATGCGCGGCGAGAAGCCGAGCTCGCGTCTCGCTCGGGTGATGTCGGGGCGTCGCTGCCGCGGGTCATCGCTCGGGAGCTCGCGCCGAACGAGCTCGTTCTTGCGCCCCGTGAGCTCGAGCACGAGCTCCGCCAGATCGGCGATGGTGAGCTCGCCGGGGTTGCCCAGATTGACCGGGCCGTCGAGCGGCGGCACGCGGGACGCCCGCACGATCCCCTCGACGAGGTCGTCCACGTAGCAGAAGGAGCGGCTCTGCGTGCCGTCGCCGAAGATGGTGATCGGCAGCCCGCGCAGCGCCTGCGTGATGAAGTTCGACACGACGCGCCCGTCGTCGAACGCCATGCGCGGTCCATACGTATTGAAGATCCGCACGATGCGCGCGTCGAGGTGCCAGCGCCGCCGCGCGTCGTTGAGCAGCGTCTCGGCGCAGCGCTTGCCCTCGTCGTAACAAGAGCGCTCGCCGACGGGGTTCACGTTGCCCCAGTAGCTCTCCGGCTGCGGGTGCACGGTCGGATCGCCGTACACTTCGGAGGTCGACGCGTGCACTATTGTGCAGCGCTTTCCGCGCGCCATCTCGACCAACCGCTGCGCCCCGAGCACGCTCGTCGTCAAGGTCGAGTAGGGGTCGTCCTGGTAGTGCTTCGGCGAGGCCGGGCACGCGAAGTTGAACACGACCTCGGCGTAGACGCGCAGGGGCTCGCGCACGTCACCGACCTCGAGGTGAAAGTGAGGGCTCTTGCGTGCCGACGCGAGGTTCGCGAGATCGCCCGTCATCAGGTTGTCGAGGCCGACCACCTCGAAGCCCTCGTCGAGCAGCCGATCGCACAGGTGCGAGCCGAGAAACCCTGCGGCACCCGTGACGAGCGCCGTCCGTCGAACCGCACCGAGACCCATGGCGCGACGTTAGCACTCGGGCGCGACATGGCCGAACTCGTGGGCGATCCCTGATCGCCGCCGCGCTGCGTGTGCCAGGTTGTGCCCGCGCGACGCTCGGTGCGTCGCCTAGAAGCGCGGCGAGCCGCGCGTGCCTCGACCTGGCATGCGTCATGCTCCCTGCCGCTGTGCCCGCCGTGCGACGTGTGGCCGAAATCCGAGCTGCGGTGTTAGCGTAGGAGTGACTGCATGAACCTTCGAGTCCTCGCCCTCACGTTCTTTGCCGCGGCCGCGATCGCAGGCGGCGCATGCGTGTTCAATCCCCAGCCCGAGCCGCCGGCAGATCCGGGAGGCGCGGGAGGCCCGGGGGGCGCCGACGACGCGACCGGGACGACCTCTTCCGGGTTCGGGGGCGGCGACGCCGGCCCGAGCGGGGGCGGCAACGGCTCCGGCTCAGTCGCGCCCGAAGACTGCAACGCCGGGGGCGGCGGCAACGGCGGCGCGGGCGGTGAAGGCGGCACCGGCGGCGGGAGCTGCGGCGAGCTCGTCGGCGCAGGCGGTCAAGGCGGCGCGGGCGGTGAAGGCGGTGAAGGCGGCGCATGACGAGCATGAGGAACATCGGAATGCGGTCGACGGCTTGGCTCGGGGTTCGGCCTACGGTTCGGGTCACGGTTCGCCTGGGTGCGCTCGCCGGGCTCGCTGCGACCGCCGCCCTCGCGCTCGGACCGGGCTGCGGCTTCAACCCGCAGCCGGAGCCGCCGGGCTTCACGGGCGACAAGACCGCGGGCGGAAACGGCGCGGCTGGCACGGGATCCACCGGAAGCGGCGGCGGGGCCGACAGCGAGACCTCCGGCATCAACGACTGCAGCGGCAACGCCGGGGGCTCCGGCGGACAGGGCTCCGGCGGACAGGGCTCCGGCGGACAGGGCTCCGGCGGTGCGTGCGCTCCGAGCGGTGGCGGCGCGGGCGGTGAAGGCGGCGCAGGCGGAAACGGTGGCCAGGGTGGCAGCTGAATGCGTGCGCGCAGAGCGACTGCGTCGTATGCAAAGCCCCGCTGAACGCCTGCGCGAAGAGCGCCTGCGTGGGGCCCGCAGAGCAACCAAGCGCCGCGCGGTCAGCGCTCGACGATCGTGATCGTACGCGACGCGTAGTTCGCCACCGCCGCGCGGGTTCCCTCGGGGCTCACCGCAACACGATGCGCGCCGGACCCGGTGTCGACCTGGCCGACGACACGCGGCGGCGCGTCGCCGAGGATCGCGAGGCCCGACCCGGTCGGCGGCATTTGCGAGCCGCCGAGCGCGACGTAGAGCAGCGCGCCATCGCGTGACGTGGCGCCGTGGCTGGGCACGCCCGGCAACATGAGCGTCGTCGTGCGTCGGCTCTCGCCGAGCTCGATCACGGTGGCCGTCTGCGCCTGCGCGTCCAGGGTGATGCCGTACCGCGTGCCCAAAAAGAAGGCCGCGATGGGCCCCGAGCCCACCGCGATCGGGCTCGGTCGCTCTTGCGCGTCGAGCCGCACGTGCCACGCGCCGCTGGCCGCGTGATCGGCCAAAAAGAGCGCGCTACCGTCCTCGGCGACGGCTCCGCTGCGGGGATCGCGCCCGACCGCGATGCTCCTGCGTGTCGCCGCGAACGGCCTCTCGGTCGGATCGAACAGCTCGAGCCGCGCCCCGGCCGACGCGCCGTCTTGGCTCACGACCCCGAGCGCGCCGACGTAGGTGCGGTCGCCCGTCCGCAGCAGGTAGAGATCGCGCAACGCGCTCGGTACGCGCATGTCTCCGAGCCGCCGGCCGCTCGGGAGCTCGAAGCTCGCCAAGAGCTGCCCCTTGCTCGACGCCGTCACCACGGTCTTGCCATCGTCGAGCGCGAGCGCGTCCGCGGGCTCACCACCGACCTGAAGCAGCAAGGGATCCCGCTCGAAGTTTTGCACGTCGACGATTGGGACGTGCGCCGCGTCCTCGCGGCGAATGACCGCGAGGTAGCGGCCGTGGAGCAAGCGGAGGCGATCGCCCTGCGCGGGCACCGCCGTCATGTGCAGCAATCGCCCGGTAGCGACCTCGTACGCGCGCACCGAAGCGTCGTCACCGCTCGCGTAGAGGGAGCGACCGTCGGCCGCGAAGACCACGTCGAGCGGGTGCACGTCGACGCGGATCGTTCGCGTGCGCCACGCCTGCCCATCCGCTGCTGCGGGCGCGGGCTCGCCGGATGAGGGCGCGGCCAGCGGGACGGTGCGCTTCGGCTCGGGGCCGAACGCCGCCGGGGATGGCTCCGATGGGATCGCGGCCTCGGCCACGGACGAGGGCACCGCGGTCGGCGTCAGCGGAGGCGCCGCACCCACCGGCGACTCGCGGCGCGCCAGCAGCACCGACGCGACGACGATCACGGCCGCGCTCATGAGGGCGAACGCGCGCCCCGAACGCGTGCGTTCCTGGACCGGGGCCGGCGCGCCGAGCCACGATCGGCACGCGCGGCATTTTCGCGCACCGAGGAGGATCGGCTCGCCGCACTGCGGGCACGGCGTCCGCGGGCTCGGGCCGGGCGGGCCGCTCGGCGCGTCGCTCACCGCAGCACCCACGCGGCCTTGCTGCGGTCCGAAATGGCCACCACGGTGCGGCCGTCGGGGGCGAGCCGAAGCCGGTGCGGCTCCCCCGCGAGCTCGTGCAGGACCAGCTCGTAGCTGCCGAGGTCGAGCACGCCGATCGCCCCTTGGCCGTCGCGCGGGAGTGCCAGCAGGGCATGCGCCCCATCGGGCGAGACCGCGAGGTCGCTGACGCGCGCGTTGAGCTCGATCCTACGCAGCACGCGCCGCTCGGCGAGGTCGATCACATCGACGGCGCGGCCGGAATTGCAGCGAACGATGGCGCGCCTCGACGCCCGCACCAGCTCGATCTGCTCGGGTTGCGAGCAGGTGGCGATGGACTTCTCGCGCCGCACGGTGAGACCTTCGACGTGCTCGAGCGGCACGACCTCGCTCCGTTCGCGCAGCACGACGAAGCTGCTGCGGCCGTCGGGCGCGACGAGGACATCGGCCGGATTGCCATCGACGCCGGTGCGCACGCGGTCCTGCCCCGACGGCAGCCGGCTCGGATCGAACGAGAACACGGCGCCGAATTTTACCGAGTGGCTCGCCGGCCGCAGCCCGAGCAGCGGGACATCGCCGTTCGCCGTCAGCGCGCGTGCGCCAGCGTCGTCGAAAGACACGGCCGCCACCGGATCGTCGCCAAAGAAGAATCGTGCGACCTCCGCGTGGTGCTCGGTGTCGAGCACGGCGACCGCCCGCGCCGCCGGAAGCGCCGCGAGCACCCGCTGCCCGCCCGCGGCCACGGCGACGTCGGCGACGGGTCGGCCGAGCTCGACGCTCTTGAGCACCGTCATCGACGCGGCGTCGATCACGTAAAGTCGCTCCGGAGCCGAGGCGTAGACGACCCCGCCGACCCGAAAGAGGCGCTGGGCCTGCGGGGCGTCGCTGACGAGGCTGAGCAGCTCCCCGGTGCGCGCGTTCGCGACCCGCACGCCGACCAGGGAACTTGCCAGGTACCGCTCCGCATCGAGCGCCAGGACATCCACGACGTCCGCGGGAAGTGAGAACGGTCCGGCCACGGTCGGCGCCCCCGGCAGGTGCGACACGTCGTTCGCCGGCCGCCAAACGCACCGCCCCTGGGAACACGCCTCGCCTGGCCAGCACGCCTCCGAGCACGTCGCCTCGGCACCGGCGGGCGCAGGCGCGATCGTCGGCACGCGGTACCGCTCGGGCGCGAGGTACCGCAGCGCGATGCCGGTAGCGATGAGGCTCCCGACGGCGGTCATCGTCACGGCCGGGCGCCAGTGCATCTTGAGCCAGCTCTGGCCCGGCACGGCCACGCTCGATGGGGGCAGGTCGGGCGCGTCGTCGGGCGGCTCACCGCACTCCGGGCACAGTTGGCAGCCGGCGGGGATCGCCTCGAGGCAGACGCTGCACGCCACGGTCGACGGAACGGCTCGCGCCTCCGTTGCCATGCGCGGTTCGGAATCGTCGGTCGCCAAGGGAGCCCACGGTCCTATCGCGATCGACCGATGGAGTCGAGCGCGCCAGGCGGCGCAGGGCGGTCGAGCCGGGCCGGCAGCCCGCGCGCCACGAGCGCCGGGGAGGAGGAGCACGGAAGCGCAATTTCGTCGGGCTTGCGGCCTACGGCTCGGACCCGCGGCTCACGGCGGCATCCTCGGGATAGCGAACGGCGCCGGCGGCATCGACCTCGCGCGCCACGGTGTGCACCTCGCCCAAGAAGCTGCGCCAGGCGAGCTCGTGACGACCGCGTAGCCCTTGCAGCCGCAGGCTCGCGCCGGGGCCGACGTAGCCGGCGGGCATGCCGTCCACGAGCAGATACATGAGCCGATCGCCGTCGTTCTTCGCAACGAGCGCCGCAGCGGAGTCCACGGCGGGCGCGCTGCTTGCGGTTCCCGGGCCGCGAGGCCCCACGTCTGCGCCGCGGAGCGACGCGAGCTCCTCGCGCGACAAGAGGACGGCGCTGCTCGGACCCGGGAGCCCGCGCTCGACCCGCTCTGCCTCCGGCGGTGCGAGGCTCGGCTGCACTTGCTCGCGCGCCACGACCCGAACCGCGCGCACGACGAACCGCGTCGCGACCTCACTCGGATGGTCGTGGGAGCGGTAGATCGCTGCGAGCGCCACCTCGGGCTCGGCGCCGTCGCCGCACGCGTTCGCCGGCGGGATCACGCCACCGAGCTCTGCGAGCGCCCGGCACAACAGGGGCGCGCCGGCACCGGCTTCGCGGATCGCCGCAAGCTCGAGCTGCAACGATCCGTACGGACTCTCGAGCTCGACGACGCGCGTGGCACGGCCAAGCAACCTCCCGGCTCCGGACTTGCGCAGCGTCGCGCGCGCGAGCGGCAGCACGTCGGCGCGCCGCTCGGAGAACAGCGCCGCCAGCGTTCCTGGCAAGAGCTCACGGTAGCGCTTGCCGTTCGGCCACAAGATGAGTTGCCGTTCGAAATCGACTCGGAGCTCGCTGCCCTGCCCCAAGGGCAGCGCGGTCGAGGCGAACACCATTCGCATGCGCCCCGCTGCGGCGAGCTCGACCGTGTGCTCGAGCGCACCCTTGCGCCGCGCTCCATCGCTCGCCTCCTCGCTGCGAGCCGAGCCCCGAGGAGGCCATTCCCAGCGCGCGTCGAGCGCCGCGCCACCGTGCTCGGACTCGTCGCGAGCGCCGTCCGCCACGCCACGATTGACGGGCGAGATGGCCGACGCGCCCGACAGCGGTGTCAGAGAGCCCACCGTGGCAGACGCCCCGACCCGAGGCGCCGGTTGCGCCCGCACCGCCGTAGAGGCGCTCGCGAGGTCGGCCGGCACTTCGGCGGGCGGCGAACCCGGCAGCGGCACGACCGTGGAGCTCGGGGCCGCGGCACCACGGTCCGGTCCCTGCGCGGCGCTGCCCGGATCACAGGCCGCGAGCGCGAGCGCGAACGTCGCCCAGCGGAGACGCATCGCGCGTCAGTGGTGAAACGACTCGACCACGAGCACGGCGGGCTCGAGCTCGGGCGGGTTGGGGGCGTGCTGCGTATCGAGGAAAACCGAGGCGCACGCGGGGTGCGCAGCCGAGAGCACGTTGCAGTTGGCCGGCTCGTTGTCGAACACGGCGAGGACCGGCCCCACGCGCTCGAGGTGCGGCGCGACGTCGCGCTTGAACTCGTCGTCGGGGATGTCGAACTCGGGCTTCGTCACGAGGCTCGTCCCCACGACCCCGATGGGAAATCCAAGATCGCGCAAGCTCGCGAACGAGCCGAGCGCCATCTTCGGCAGGTCACGACCCGTGAGGTACATCACGTTGGCGCCCGCCTCGTAGCAGCGTCGCACGAACCGCACCGCTCCGGGCACCTCCACGTCGTGGTGCAAATACGCATCGGCGAAGAAGCGCTCTTTCCAGAACTCGAAGCCCTCCCGGTGCAGCGCTTCGTCTTCGACGCCGAGCCTGCGGAGGTTCTCGACGAAGCCGTAGCCGATCCCCTCGACGGTCGCGCGTCGCACGCCATGCGCGGCGAGGCTGGCCTTCGACTCCCAGTGGTCGCCAAGCTCGCGAAGGATCGCGACGACGCGCGGACGATTGTCGAGCAGCGTGCCGTCGAGATCGAAGATGAGCAGCGGCACCCGCCCTCCGACGCGCTCGGCCGAGCCCGCGACGAGTCGCTCGAGCAGCGCCGAGCGACCCTCGAGATCGAGTCGCTTGCTGGAAAATCGGGAAATCACGAGCACGCCTTAGCACGGAGCCCCACGGGCACACGCGCTCGAACTTGGGTAGACAAATGTGCGACAAGTTTGGCCGCGCTCGCGGTCGGCCCGCACGATGCACATCATGCGGCACCATTTGCGGACGGTCGGTTCGGCTCGGCTCTCAGCTTCGCGCGCGGCGGCACCTCTCTCGACCCTGCTCGGCTCGCTGGTGGCCGGAGCGCTGGTGCTCGGATGTGCGAGCTCCCCGTCGCAGCGACTCCAGGGCAAGTGGGTAGGCGAGCGCCTCGAGAATTTCGAGTCGACCGAGGCCGAGCAGGCGGGCAGCTGGGTGCGCGGCGCGAGCTTCGAATTTCGCGGCGCGCGCGTCACGGTGGCCATCCCGACCGAGAATCCGCGTGAGGGCACGTTTCGCGTGACCAAGGCCGACAAGGACGCGCTCGTCGTCGCCTTTCTGAAGCCCACGGGCGAAGCGGACGAGGTCGCGTTGCAGCTCGCGGCGAACGATCGGCTGCGCTGGCCTCTTGGCGACGGCCGCGCCATCGTGCTGCGCAAGACGAACGATTGAGGTCGCGGCAAGCGGTTATTCCGTGAACTTTGGCTTCGGCACGCCCGCTGGCCGAACGACCCACGAGCCGCGAGCGCCGCGCGCCGCGGGTCACTTGCTGCGCGTCGGCTTCGGCGCGCCCGCTGGCTGAACGACCCACACGCCCGCCGCGGACGCGGGAGCGGCCGGCTCGTGGACGCGCCCCTCGGGGAACGTGAGGAGCTCCCCGCCGAGCGTGAAGCTCGCAGGCTCCTTCGAGGTCACGACGGCGGCGAGATCGGGCGAGCCGGGCGCGTCGAGGTCCGGCGTCACGCGGTAGAGCTCGTGATCTTCGAGCCGGATCCCCGACACCAGGAACTTCCCATCCCAAGGCGCGAGCCCCTCGATCAGCGTGGCGCGGTCCGCGCATCCGGCGAGGGCATTGAGCTCCTCGAGCGCAGCGCGCGCAGCGGCGACGTCGGACGCGACGAGGGCCGGATCGTTCATGTCGGACGCGACGTTCCAGTGCGCGATGCGCGTCGCCCCGGCCAGCGCGGTGTGGAACACGAGCTCCTGCCAGGCGTCGTGGTCAGCGAAGCCGACCCACTTCTGCATGGCGCCCGCCCACGCGTCGCCCTTGTAGCTGCGCGCGGCGAGCCACGGGTGGAATGGCACCTCCGGCGCCGCGAGCGGCATCACGCGCAGCGTGTTTGCGGCGTAGAGGAGCGCGTGGAACGGTCGCACCGTGAGGGTGACGCCCGGCACGATCTCCTGCCCCGCGAGCTGCACGAGCCAGCCGTAGCCCTCGCGCGACTGGTGGTTACCGACGAAGGTGCCATCTCCGAAGAGGTGCGGGTGATGGCCATTGTAGTCCGGCACGTCGAGCGCGCTCGTGTAGCGGGAGGCGCCGTAGTTGCTAATCTCCGCGTTCGGGAAATACTTCGCCATCGTCTTCGCGAGGGCATCGTGGATGTACCCCTGGACGATGTCGTCCATCGCGGCGTTCCACTTCAAGTAGTCCTGATACTGGCCAAACTTCTCGACGCGCTCCTTCAGCGGCAGCTGAATGCTCGCGGCCGCGAGCACGGGCTGCATGCGAGGGTCGTTCTCGAGCACGTCCCAGAACGCGGCGCGCTTGGTCGCGTCCTTCACCTCCGCGAGGATCGTCCAGTTGTTCAATTGGACCTCGGCGTCGATGAGGAACGCGTCGAGCTCGACGCCCTTCGCGGACAGAGCAACAAGGAGCGGCTCGACCTGCGAGGCGAGCCACGGTGCGCCGTGGTCGAACCACGGACAAGGAAACTCGGTGAGCTCGTTCTTGGGCGTGCGACAGCGGTCTTCGGGGTGGCGGTCGAACTGGCTCGGAAACGATGGCCCGCCGGAGAGCCCGAAGATCAGCGCGCGCGAGCCCTTGGGCTGCTGCTGCAGGTGCGCGGCCGCGACCTCCGCGTCGTTGCCGTAAAAGAGCGCGAAGCGGTGCGCCTCGGCGAGGTACGGGCCGCCGTCTTTCGTCGCGTTCCAGGTGATGGCATCGAGCGTCCGCGTCGGCCCCTCGCACGCGAGGTCGTACGGATCCGTGACGACGCCGCCCGCGCCCCCAGTGCCGCCAGTGCCGCCAGTGCCGCCAGTGCCGGCCGTGGCTGAGCTCGTGGTCGAAGCGCCGCCCGCCCCGCCTGCCGCGCCAGTCGCCGAGCTCGCCGCCGTCGCCGCGCCGGTTTCGCCTGCGTCGCACGCCGGCTGCGCGAGCGCGAAGGCCGCGAGCGGGGCGAAGGCCGCGAGCGGGGCGAGGCGAGCGAGGCGATGGCCGCGCGGGCTGCGAACGTGAGCGATGAAGCTCATTCCCATGAAGCTGTTCTACCTCAATGCCCCTGGGCATGAGGCCACCAATTCTTGACCCCTTCAGGACGCAAGCGCGGGACCCCGGTCCGTTGATTTTCAGGGGCGCCGCTTGGCGGCTGCCGGCGTTCACCGTCAAGGGACCAGCCCAGTTTCAGGGTCCTGGTACCAAGGAAAGTCGCTGCGCTCGAGGGTGGAATTGAGCCGCGTAGGGGACCCCCGAGGGGAGCCCTCCACGCGCTGCCGCCGCCGCCGAGCCTGCCGTCGCGCGGCGCTCAGGGCTCCTCGGTGTCGCCGCGCAGCTTGCGGAGCCACTCGCCGATCTTCGCCTCGAGCCCGCGCGCGGTCGGCACGTAGTAGCGCTCGCCGGCGAGGGCCTCGGGCAGGTACGTGGCGCCGCGCGCGTAGCCGCCTACTTCGTCGTGCGCGTAGCGGTACCCTTGCCCGTAGCCCTCGTCGCGCATGAGCTGGGTCGGCGCGTTGCGCAGGTGCATCGGCACGGGGAGCGCGCCGGTCTCGGCGATGCGCTCCTTGGCGCGGTGCCACGCGAGGTTCGCCGCGTTGCTCTTGGGCGCGCACGCGAGGTAGAGGGCCGCCTGCGCCATCGGGTAGAGGCCCTCGGGCAGCCCGAGCCGGCGAAAGGAGGCGTCGGCGGCGACGGTGAGCTCGAGCGCACGCGGATCGGCGTTGCCGATATCCTCGCTCGCGAAGATGAGCATGCGGCGAAGGACGAAGAGCGGATCGTCGCCCGCCTCGAGCAAGCGCATCATCCAGTAGACGGCGGCGTCCGGATCGGAGCCGCGCATCGACTTGATGAAGGCGCTGACCACGTTGTAATGCTCTTCGCCGGACTTGTCGTAGAGCAAGGAGGCGTGGCCCGCGAGCGAGGTGGCAAGCTCGCGATCGATCGCCGATCGGCCGCACTTTTCGGCCTCTTGTGCGGCGAGCTCGAGCAGGTTGAGCGCGCGGCGGGCGTCGCCTCGTGCCATCGATGCCAGCGCGGCGAGCGCCTCGTCGTCGGCGCTGACGCGACCGGCGAGGCCATCGGGATGCGCGATGGCGCGGCGCATGACCGAGACGAGGCTCTCGTCGGCGTGGGCCTCGAGGCGATAGACCTGGCAGCGGGACAAGAGGGCGGCGTTGAGCGCGAACGAGGGGTTCTCCGTTGTCGCTCCGATGAGCGTGATCGCGCCGTCCTCGACGTGCGGGAGAAACGCGTCTTGCTGCGCCTTGTTGACGCGGTGGATCTCGTCGACGAAGAGCACGGTGATGCCGTGGCCGGTCGCGCGGCGCGAGCGTGCGGCCTCGACGATGGCGCGAACGTCAGCGATGCCGCCGAGGACCGCGCTGAACGCAACGAACGTCGCGCGCACGCAGGAAGCGAGGACGTGCGCGAGCGTCGTCTTGCCGGAGCCGGGCGGGCCCCAGAGCACGAGGCTCGGCAGCCTGCCGGCGGCGAGGAAGCGGGAGAGCGGCCCCGCCTGACCGACGAGCTTCTCGTGGCCGGCGACGTCAATGAGGCGGCCGGGGCGGACGCGCTCGGCGAGCGGAACGTCGCCCGTGCGGCGTGCGTGCGCCTCGAACAACCCGGGCGCGGGCGTGAGCGCGGGTCGCCGAGCCATACCGCGCGGCATCTATCGCACGCGGTGCCAGCACGCAACGCGCAGCCGGCGCACGCAGGGCCGGCGCACGACGCGACACCGTCGAACGGCGGCCCTCAGGCTGGCTGGATTCCGTAGTCGCGAGAGCCCTTGCTGCTGCGCGATGCTTGGATCACGGCCGATTCTTACTTGCCAGTTCATCTGACGAACGAGCTTTCGTACGAGGCCGTCCAGAGCGATGTCGGCGCGGGTGCTCGAGACCGCCGGCGAGCCGCTCGCAGAGCTTGGCGCACTGCTGGAGGCGGGAAGACGACCCTCGCAGGGCCGATGTGGTGGCCCGGCTACGGCAGGCTCGGCGGCGGCGGCAGCGCGTGGAGGGCCTCTTCGAGCTCCTTCGCGGCGTGGGTGTTGCCGACCTCGAGCGCCTTCACTAGCCCCCGCTCGAGCCACTCGCGCGCCTCGCCGGCTCGCCCCGCGTGCCCGAGCATCGTGCCGCACATGAGGTACATCGGCACGTAGCTCGCGTCCTTTTCGCACAGCTGGCGAAAGGTGCGCAGCGCGTCGTCGATGCGCGCGAAGCTCTTGTACTCGAGCGCGAGCGCGTACCATGCGAACGAGTCGGCCTTGCCGGCCTGGGTCAGGCCCTCGAGCATCGTCAGGCGCTTCTCGCTTCCCATGGTTTGGATCTCGCTCAGGGCTGGTCGACCACGCCGATGAACGGCAGGTTGCGGTGGCGCTGGTTGAAGTCGAGCCCGTAGCCGACGACGAACTTGTCTTCGATGGTGAAGCCCAAATAGTCGATAGCCACCGCGACGCGCGTCCGCGCCGGCTTGTGCAACAGCGCGCACACCTTGACGCTCGCGGGCTTGCGCGTGCGAAACAGCTCGAGCAGGTGCGCGATCGTGAGCCCGGTGTCGACGATGTCCTCGACCAACAGCACGTGCTCGTGCTCGACGGTGCGCGTCAAATCTTGCGTGATCTGCACGACGCCGCTCGACTCGGTGCCCTCGCCGTAGCTCTGCACGCCGAGAAACTCGATGCGAACGCTGCCGTCGATGGCGCGAGCGAGATCCGCCGTGAACACGAAGCTCCCCTTCAGCACGCACACGAGCACGAGCGGCTGTCCCGCGTAGTCGCGCGCGATCTCTTGCCCGAGCGCACGCACGCGAGCGGCGATGTCTTCGGCGGAAATCAGCGTGGAAAAGCGGTCCGTCACGCTACGAGCAGCTACGGGCGACGGCGCGCGCGGTCAAGCCCCGATCGGGGCCCGCTCGGACTCGTCGGTAGCGAGCAAGCGACCTGGTAGGCCAAGCGCGTCTTCTCGGCGGCGTCGAGCTTCTGCGGCGGCGCCTCCGCTTGCCCCGGTCCAAGCGGCGTGGCCTCGTGGCGAGAGAGCCCGCCCGCCGCGCCGGCCAGCTGCTAGGAGTGCGCCGCCCATGCCGCTCGACCTCGATCGCGCCCGCGCACGCCTCGGCGCCCACACGCCGGCGATGGTGCCTCGCGGCGAGCACACCAAGCTCGCGGCCGTGGCGCTCGTGCTGCGCGAAGGTCCGCGCGACGTGGGCTCGCAGGCGGGCTCGCACGTCGGCTCGCAGGTCGGCGCGCACGCCCGTCCGCTCGAGGTGCTGCTCATCAAGCGCGCCGAGCGCCAGCACGATCCCTGGTCGGGTCACGTCGCATTTCCGGGTGGCCGCCACGACGCCGCCGACGCGAGCCTGTACGAGACCGCGGTCCGCGAGGCGCGCGAAGAGGTGGGCCTCTGCCTCGATCGCGCCGAGCACCTCGGCCGCCTCGACGACCTGCAAGCGGTGGCGCGCGCGCGGCTCGTCGATCTCGTCATCGAGCCGCACGTCTTCTTCGTGGCGCACGATGAGCCGCTAGCGCTGCGCGCCGCCGAGGTGGAAGAGGCGCTGTGGGTCCCGCTCGAGCCGATGCTCACGGGCGCGAGCCTGACGACGCGCCCGTATGTGCACGAGGGGCGCTCCTTCGAGATGCCGGGGTACTTCGTCGGCGATCACGTGGTGTGGGGCTTGACGCATCGCATGCTCGAGTCGTTCCTCGACCTCGTGCGCGCCTGAGCCTCGCGAGCCGCCTCCGCTACGCGAGCCGCCGGCTCTGCTATGCGGGTAGCGGCCTCTGCCATGCGAGTCGCCGCCTCCGCTACGCGAGCCGCCGGCTCTGCTATGCGGGTAGCGGCCTCTGCTATATGGACGCGACCGTGACGCCCCCGCTCTCTGGCCGAACGCTGACCCACCTGCGCGCGCTCGAGGCCGAGAGCATCCACATCCTGCGTGAGGTGGCGGCCGAGTTC
>SXGS01095117.1_pt1 | contig 16297 bp, 11 predicted proteins | sample 3174681 | NCBI WGS metagenome assembly SXGS01 (sample SAMN11356861, study PRJNA531348) | freshwater metagenome | isolation source: freshwater sample F1-80 | place: China: Fuxian Lake, Yuxi | collected 2017-12-25 | reverse complement strand
CCCCGACATCACCGCTGAACAACGCTTGGGGAGGGGGAACCTCCGCGCAGACTCCGACATTCCGGACTCCCCACCAGCCTCCATCCACAGCGCACCCGAAAAAACTGGCCACTGACCGATGCATGAATAATGCGGGTTAGCCGCCAGTTGCTTCCTGTTGGCTCATTTCGAGTCCAAGCGGAACGCACCATCCCAGTCGGCGGGCGGCGTGTTGTTGAGCTTGGCCATCTGGGTCAGCAAGAACTGCTTGGGCCCATCTTCGTCGGAGACGGCGTTGAGCCGTTCGATCGCTTCGTTCCACCGTCCGGCAATGACCGCGTCGAGCGCGGCTTCGTAATTGAGCACTTCCATGTCGTTGACTTTGCGCTGGTCGGTTTCTGGTGGCAGGAGTTCATGGACCAGCAGCGGCGTGTTCATCCCCTTCGGGCGGACGCGAGCCAAACGCCGCACGCGGCCTTCTTCCGGTGGCATCAAGCGGCGGACGAAGTTGGCGGTGGCTTCGTCGATGCAGATGCTGACGCCGAACTGCCGAGTCAGCCCCTCAATGCGCGAACCTTGATTGACGATCGGGCCGAACACGCCGATCTTGGCCTGCTGCGTAGTCCCGATCTGTCCGGCAATGGCTCGGCCGTGAGCGATCCCCACGCCGCACGAGAATCCTTCCAGCAACCCCTGCTGACCCGGTGGCAAGTCAAAGGCTTGGATGATGGCAAACGCAGCGCGACAGGCGGAAATCGGGCCATCGGCCAACGGGGTTGGCCAACCCCAGAAGCCAAGCGCGGCATCTCCCTGAAAATCCGCGATGGCCCCGTCGAACTTCAGAATGCCTCCGGTCATCGTGCTCAGAGCGGCTTTCACGGACTCCAGTAGCTTGCGCAAGTCGTCTTTGAAGTTCTCCGCTTTGCACGAGAACCCGCGCACGTCGCAGAATAGGATCGTGATGTCCCGTTCGGAGGGAGCCAGGATGTCGCCGACTCCCGCTTTCTTGGTGAGGTTTTCGATCACCTTCGGAGAAAAGAACGAAGACAACCGCGACTTGTGTTCTTGCAGAGTCCGGGCCGTCCGAATCGAACCCATGAGCTGAGAGATCATTTGCGTAAAGCAAAGATCTCCTTTCAGCAGGTCGGCGGTGACCAAGTTTTGGTCGTCGCGACCGCCCGATCCAGAGACGTACAAGCACCAGCCGATGCAGGACTCCGCCGTCATCGGCAAACAGAACTCCCAGTCGAGCGGATTGGCCATCGTCAAGACGCTGCCGCCGAGGTCTCCGACGATGTGCATCGTGCATTCCTGATTCACGAGTGCATTGCGCAACAGTCTTCGGCTGGGGATGAAGCGTGCTTCGTAATCCTCGCATGTTTGCACGCGCATCAGCTTGGGTTTGGGAATCGCGTCACTCGGATCACCAAGCGTCTGCTGCATTCGCTGAATGTCAGCCTCATCGAACATGGCGACCGCCACGGCTCTCGCCGGTGGAATCGCTTCTAAAATGATGCCACACAACAAGTGGGCCAGTTCGGCATCGGTTTTTGCCCCCGCGATCGACTGCGGCAGATTCAGCAAAATCTCCATCTGCTTTTCGGGATCACCGAATTCGACATGATTCAGTTCGCCGGCCTTGTACGAGTGCTCTGCGAGGATGCTGGTAACGTGCTTGGATTCCAACTCTTCCGGAATGGTGGCCAATCGGCTCTGAGACGAACTGCTCTGCCTGGCCCCTTGCGGTTGGGCTGGATCGGCCGTTGGAATTTCTCCAGGTGCCGCGTCTCGGTAGGTCACAGAGACATAGAAGCTCGAACTCCCGATTTCAAAGGCTTCCGATTTCTCGACGACGACTTCGCGGAGGAACGCGCCTCGAACCTTGATCGGATTCGAGGCGGTGGGGCGACAAACGATGGTCAGCTTTCCGTCTTTCCAACACAGATCGGCGTGTTCGCGTGAGATCCTGCGGTCCCAACTGATCGTCCAGCCGCTGGCGGGAGCACGTCCCAGTCGCGTGACCTCCCCTTCGACAAACTGGTGGTGAAATGATTCGCCCTCGGGACCGTGGGCCACCAGTTCGGCAATGGCGATCTTCGGTTTCGGCTTAGCTTTCGCCATGTGATTTCGCCTTGATCTGCACACGTCCGCCGCGGATGAATGGTCCCGTCACTGTTCTCTTATTGAAACCTCTCGACTCGACTTTTCGAGCCTAGGACTGGAACCGAGACGCGCATTGTATCACACGGTCACTCGTCCGACTTTCAGGCAAGCCGTTCAAGGCTCGGCCCCCGTTTGCTGCCAGCGGGCTCATTTCGTGTCCAAGCGGAATGCACCGTCCCAGTCGGCCGGCGGCGCGTAGTCGAACTTGGCCATCTGGGTCAGCAAAAATTTCTTGGGGCCATCCTCATCGGGGACGGCGTTGAGACGTTCGATCGCCTCGGCCCACCTCCCAGAAATCACCAGATCGACGGCCGCTCCGTAATTGAGCATTCCCAGGTCATCTACCGAGGTCCCGTCGGCTTCAGGCGGAAGGAGTTCGTAAAGCAGCAAAGAGGTATCCATACCCTTCGGGTAGACGCACGCTAGACGTCGGCAGCGTCCCTCTTCGGGCGGCATCAAGCGGCGCACAAAGTCCGCGGTGGCTTCGTCGATGCAGATACTGATGCCGAACTGTCGCGTCAGTCCTTCAATCCGCGAGCCCTGATTTACGACCGGGCCGAACACGCCGATCTTCGCTTGCTGTGTCGTCCCAATCTGCCCGGCGATCGCTCGGCCATGGGCGATCCCGGCTCCGCACGAGAAGCCTTTGAGCAGTCCTTGTTGTTCCGGAGGCAAATGGAAGGCGCGCATGATCGCCAGCGCTGCGCGGCAGGTGGACATGGGACCGTCGGGCAGTGGAGTCGGCCAACCCCAAAAGCCGAGTGCCGCGTCCCCTTGAAAGTCGGCGATCGAACCATCGAACGCCAACATGCCCCCCGTCATCGCGCTGAGCGCCGCCTTCACACAGTCCAACAAATTGTGCAAGTCATTCTTAAGTTGCTCCGCCTGTCGCGAGAACCCGCGCACATCGCAAAACAGAACGCTGATGTCCCGTTCGGAGGGGACCAGGACGTCGCCGGCTCCCCCCTTCTTGGTGAGGTTCTCCATTACCTTTGGAGAAAAGAAAGCGGACAACTGCGTCTGTTGTTCTTGCAGCGCGCGGACGGTGCGGATCGAACCAATGAACTGCGCCACCAATTGCGTGAAGCGCAGATCTCCCTTCAGAGAATCCGCCGTGACCAGATTGTTGTCATCGCGGCCGCCCAATCCCGAAACGTACAAGCACCAGCCCACGCACGATTCCGTGGTGAGGGGAGCACAGAATGCCCAAGCGAGCGAATTGGCCATCGTGAATTTGCTGGCTCCGCCTTCACTCGCGATATACATCACATTTTCTCGGCGGCGAATCGCCTTTCTCAACAGTCGGCGGCTCGGAGCGAAGCGGCCCTCGTAGTCCTCGCGGGTCTGCACACGCATCAATTTCGGCTTCGGAATGGGCGCGTCGGGATCATCGCGGTTCTGCATTTCGAGAACATCGGATTCTTCAAAGAGCGCGGCCGCGACCGCGATCGCTGGTGGGATCGCATCCAGCAACAGCCCGCACAGCATCTCTGCCAAGTCCACATCACTAGTCGATCCGGAAATGAGTTGCGGCAGGTTCGAGAGCACTTCCATCTGCCGTTCCGCATCTCCAAACGACACATTCTTGAGTTCGATGGATGGAAAAGTGTGCTCTTCGAGGAACTCGTCGTCATCGTCGTCCTTGGTAAGAAACTCCTGCTCGGCAGTCGATTGCGATCGGCCTGCGATCGTTTCGCGAGAGGTCGGCGAAGACGGGCTGGGGAAGTTCGATGCCGAGACAGGTCCTCCATCAACATAAAACCTTGTCTGCCCGATCTCGAACACTTCCGAACCAAAAACCACCGCCGAGCGCGTTGCTGCGCCTCGGTATTTGATCGGATTCATGGCCGCGACCAGGCAGGTGACGTACAAGCGTCCGTTTTGCCAGAGTAAGTCGGCGTGCTCTCGCGAGATGGTCCGGTCCCAGGCCACCGCACATCCATGTGCCGGAGAGCGTCCCAAGCGCACGGTCTGCCCTTCGATGAACTCATGCCGAAGCGATTGATCGGTGAGTCCTTGAATCACCAATTCCACCGTGCTTTTTTTCAATGCCGCCATGCCAACACGCCTTCACATCGATTCGATGGCCGAGGATGAAACGACTCGACGCGAGTCTAACCGACTATATAGTCCTCTCGGCTTCACATTCCGAGCGAACACAATGCATCAGCGCGATTCTGCAAGAGCTGCCGGGCGTTGACTGCGGACCTATTTCGAGTCCAAGCTGAAGGCACCGTCCCAGCCGGCGGGCGGCGTGTTGTTGAACTTGGCCATCTGGGCCAGCAAGAACTTCTTGGGGCCATCTTCATCGGGGACGGCGTTGAGACGTTCGATCCCTTCGGCCCACCGTCCAGCAATGACCGAGTCGAGCGCGGCCTCGTAATTGAGCAGTGAAGTGTCTGTGACCAGGCAACCCTCTACTTCAGGGGGAAGGAGTTCGTGGATGAGCAGCGTCGTATCCATACCCTTCGGCCGCAGCCGAGCGAGGCGACGGCAACGGCCTTCTTGCGGTGGCATCAAACGGCGGACAAAGTTCGCAGTCTGTTCGTCGATGCAAATCCCCACACCGAACTGCCGAGTCAGTCCTTCGATGCGCGAACCTTGGTTCACGATCGGGCCAAACACGCCGATCTTGGCTTGCTGTGAAGTGCCGATCTGCCCGGCAATCGCTCGGCCGTGAGCGATGCCCACGCCGCACGAGAATCCTTCCAGCAAACCTTGTTCTTCGAGCGGCAAGGCGAACGCCTGCAAGATGGAAAAGGCGGCGCGGCACGCAGCCATCGGTCCGTCGGGCAAGGGAGTTGGCCAACCCCAAAAGCCGAGTGCCGCGTCTCCTTGAAAGTCGGCGATGGCACCATCGAATTCCAGTATGCCACACGTCATTGCGCCGAGTGCGGCCTTCACACTTTCCAGCAGCTTGTGTAAGTCATCTTTCAATTGCTCGGATTTGCGTGAGAACCCACGCACATCGCAAAACAGCACCGTGATGTCTCGCTCGGACGGAGCGAGCACATCCCCCACGCCCCCCTTCCTGGTGAGATTCTCAACCACTTTGGGTGAGAAGAACGCGGACATCTGCGTCTTTTGATCCTGCAGTGAGCGGACGGTGCGGATCGAACCGATGAATTGCGCGACCAATTGTGTGAAACGGAGATCCCCCTTCAGCGAGTCTTCCGTGACAAAGCTGGAACCTTGGCGAGGGCCAGACCCTGAGACGTACAAGCACCAACCGAGACACGATTCCGCGGTGATGGGAGCACAGAACGCCCAATCGAGCGAAGTGGCCATCGTGAACTCGTTGGATTGAGCGTCGGTCACGATGTGCATCACGCTTTCGCCACGGCGGAGGGCCTTGCGGAGCAGACGGCGGCTGGGCATGAAGCGGCCGTCGAAGTCGTCGCGAGTTTGCAAACGCATCAGCTTTGGCTTGGGGATTTCCGCGTTGGAGACTTCGTCGTCCTTCTGCATTTTGTAGACATCGACGTCATCGAAGAGCACGATCGCGATGGCAATCGCCGGCGGAATCGCCTCCAGCAACAATTGGCAAAGCACCAACGCGAGATCCACATCACTGGTCGATCCGGAAATCAGTCGCGGCAGATTCGAGAGCGCCTCCATTTGTCGTTCGAGGTCGCCAAACGACACGTCCTTGAGTTCGCTCGCCTTATACGAGTACTCCTCGGCGGCGGCTTCACCTTCGACTGCTTCTGCTGTTTGAAACTCTAATTCAGGCTCGTCCACGACGGTCGGCGGAGGCATTGCGATTAGCGGCTCAGGAGCGGCCTGCATGGTCCGCATTACGGCGTTCGCCAATTGCATATGGGAGACGCTGACAAAAAAGAGCGACTGCCCAATTTCGAACACCTGCGAAACACTGGCCACAACCGAGCGAAACATTTCGCCTTGCAGTTTGATGGGATTGGCAGCGGTCGGAAGACAGGTGACCGACAGATGTCCGTTTTGCCAGATCAAATCCGCGTGCTCGCGCGAGATAGACCTGTCCCATTCAATCGCCCAGCCATTTGCCGGAGCCCTCCCCAGCCGGATGGACTGTCCTTCAATCAGTTGCTGCCGAAGCGTTTGCCCGGCTGGTCCTTGGACGTTCAGTTCCGCGACATCTCGTTTTTGCTCCACCATGTCAGTCACTCTGATTTGCAGTTCACAGCAGGATGCTGCGATGAGACTCATTTCGAGTCCAGTGTAAAGGAACCATCCCAGTTGGCGGGAGGCGTGTTATTGAGCTTGGCCATTTGGAGCAGCAAGAACTTCTTGGGGCCATCGTCATCGGGAACGGCGTGGAGTCGTTCTACGGCTTCAGCCCACCGCCCGGCAATGACCGCGTCGAGCGCAGCCTCGTAATTGAGCATTGCCGTGCTATCGATCTTGGCACCTTCCGTTTCAGGAGGCAGCAACTCGTGAATGAGCAATGAAGTCGCCATGCCTTTCGGACGGACGCGTGCCAAGCGTCGGCAACGGCCTTCTTCTGGTGGCATCAAGCGGCGGACAAAGATGGCGGTGGTTTCGTCGATGCAGATCCCGACGCCAAATTGCCGGGTTAGTCCTTCAATGCGCGAGCCTTGATTCACGATCGGGCCGAACACGCCGATCTTGGCTTGCTGCGAAGTACCGATTTGACCAGCGATCGCTCGGCCGTGAGCAATACCTGCACCGACCGAGAAACCTTCCAACAGACCCCTTTCCGCTGGCGGCAAATCAAACGCCCGCAGAATGGCGAATGCAGCGCGGCAAGCGGACATGGGGCCATCGGGCAACGGGTGCGGCCAACCCCAGAAGCCGAGCGCGGCGTCCCCTTGGAAATCGGCGATGGACCCATCGTACTCCAGAATGCCGCCTGTCATCGCGCCGAGCGCCGCTTTCACGGAATCCAGGAGTCGGTGCAAATCGTCTTTCAATTCTTCCGCTTTGCGCGAGAACCCGCGCACGTCACAGAACAGAATCGTGATTTCTCTTTCGGAGGGAGCCATGATGTCGCCGGCTCCCCCTTTTTTGGTGAGGTTTTCGATCACCTTCGGAGAAAAGAACGAGGACAACTGCGTCTTCTGATCTTGCAACGTCCGCATCGTCCGAATGGAGCCCATGAGCTGGGACACCATTTGGGTAAAGCGGAGATCTCCTTTCAACATGTCCGCAGTGACTAAGTTTTGCTCGTCACGTCCGCCCGATCCAGAGACGTACAAGCACCAGCCGACGCAGGAGTCTTCTGTGATGGGGACGCAGAACGCCCAACCGAGCGAACTGGCCATCGTAAACATGCTGCCTTCAGCGTCACCGACGATGTGCATCGCGATTTCCCCCTTCACGAGGGCTTTGCGAAGCAGTCGTCGGCTGGGCACGAAGCGGCCTTCGTAGTTATCGCGTGTTTGCACGCGCATCATCTTGGGATTGGGAATCACGTCTTTGGAATCGACCTGCGCGAGCTTCATGTGCTGAACGTCGGATTCCTCGAACAACGCCACCGCCACGGCAGTGGCTGGAGGGATCGCCTCCAAAATGATACCGCACAGCAAGTAGGCCAAATCGACATCGCTTTGTGCCCCGGTAATCATCCGCGGCAACTTGGACAGCACCTCCAATTGTCGCTCAGGATCACCGAACGCGACGCTGCTCAGATCAGCGGTTCTGAAAAAGTTCTCTTCGATGACGTCGGCGACATCCTGCGTCTCGAAAACTTCCTGGGGGGCACCGGTATGTTTCGTGATGCGACTGTCTTGAGCGGTCGGTCGCGGCATCCGAATGGCTGGCGGAGCATCCGTCTCCATCGTTGGCTGTGCCGTAGCGGCGACCGGGATGTAGGTCACATCGACGTGGAAGCTCGATTGACCGATCTCGAAAGACTCGGATCCGGCGACCACAACCTCGCGCATCGTCGCGCCCCGCATGCGGATCGGATTTCCCGCGGTCGGCAGACAGGTGACGGTCAATTTACCGTTTTTCCAGACGAGATCGACGTGCTCGCGAGAGATCGATGGGTCCCAACTGACGGCCCAACCGCTGGCGGGAGCGCGACCTAGCCGCGTGACTTGGCCCTCGACAAATTGCTGGCGAAATGTCTGGCCCGCTGGACCTTGGACAACCAATTCCGCCACGCCTCGCTTCGCTTCTGCCATACCTGTCGTCCTCTGTTGCCAATGGACATGCCAGGAGTCGGCACACGGCACACGGCAACGGTGACGTTATTTTTACTACGGCCCGTGCGGCTTTTCGAGTCCGTATCTGCGAAGAGTCTGACTTGCGGACCAACACGGCTGGTCAATTTGTCCGATTAGGTGGACTGCGCCGGCCTCTAAACCCAAAGTGTCACCCAGAGTTTCCAAGGTGGCCCCAAGCTGGCACTTCGGGCTTGCCTGAAACCCGCGACTTGGAATGCAGAAATTCTTGGCGAGCGGTACTGGTTTGACTTGCGGGGATTATTCGTGGGCGAGAATCAGTACGACGCGCAAGCATGTGGTTCGCACTGAGACCACTCGCTTGCGCGTCGTGCTAATTCAAGAGACACTCTGTGATAAATATTGCCCAACTCATAAATACTCACGATTGGTTTCCGATGGTCAAGAAGGTCGTGGCGGCTGGAAGATTTCGCAGGCTGCCGCGCCGCGGAACGCCCCACTACACTCCCGCCGACTTGCCGAGGCAGTTCGCCCTTCGTACCGGCGGCCGAGGCAAACGTAGCTCAGGCGTCTCGCCTGAGTCATTCGCGATGAAGGATCGACGATTGCCATGATTCAAGTTCAGCTTCCCGATGGCAGTGTGAAGGAGTATCCGGACAACTACACCGCGATTGACGTCGCCAAAACCATTGGCGAACGACTCGCGAACGCAACGCTCGCGGCCGAAGTCAACGGCAACGTCGTCGATGCCATGCGGCCTCTCGAACAGGTTTCCAACCTGCCAGCCGGCACGCCGATCCCGCTCAAACTCATCACGAATAAAGACCCCAGAGCACTGGCCGTCATGCGGCACTCCGCCGCGCACATCATGGCGCGAGCGATCATGCGGCTCTATCCGGGAGTCGGCCTCGCCTTCGGTCCGACCACCGGGCACGGCTTCTATTACGACTTCGATCTCGACACGAAGATCAGCGAAGACGACTTCCCGCGCATCGAAGAAGAGATGAAAAAGATCATCGCCGATGCCGAGCCGTTCGAGCGGTTCCACGCGACGCGCGACGAGGCGATCAAGTTCTGCGGCGACCTCAATCAAGCACTAAAGGTCGAGCACATCCAAACCGGCCTCGCCGATCACGCCAGCCTCAGCTTTTATCGCCAAGGAGAATTCGTCGATCTCTGCCGAGGCCCGCACGTCCCCGATGCAGGACGAATCACGGCAATCAAATTGATCTCGATCGCCGGCTCATATTGGAAAGGTGACGCGAACAACAAACAGCTTCAGCGGCTGTACGGCACCGCCTGGTTCAGCCAGAAAGATCTCGACGAGTACATCCAGCAAGTTGATGAAGCCAAGAAGCGCGATCATCGAGTGCTCGGCAAGCAATTGGGCTTATTCAGCATCTCGCAAGAGGTCGGGCCGGGACTGGCCCTGTGGCTGCCGAAAGGGGCGACGATCCGAGCCACACTCGAAGAGTTCATCAAGAAGGAATTACTGAAGCTCGGCTACACGCCGGTTTATTCGCCGCACATTGGCCGCGTCGAAATGTACGAGACCAGCGGCCACTTCCCGTACTACCGCGACGCCCAGTTCAGCCCGATCTTCGGCCACGACGCCGGAGCACTCGTCGATTTCTGGATTCGCAAACTCCGAGAAGCAGAACAGGCGTCTCGCCTGTTCCCCGCCGAAGAGGAAACAAAGCTCCTCGAAGCCGCACGCCTCATGGGAGCCGACGTCAGCGCGTGCCCCATCACTGGCTCGGTCGAATCGAAGATCGAATTCCTGCGCACCTGGGAGAAGAGCCAAGAGCGCTATCTGCTCAAGCCGATGAACTGTCCGCATCACGTCCAGATGTATGCCAGCCAGCAGCGGAGCTATCGCGACTTGCCGGTCAAGCTGGCTGAGTTCGGCACGGTCTATCGTCACGAGAAGACCGGCGAGCTCAACGGCCTGCTGCGAGTCCGTGGCCTGACACAAGACGACGCGCACATGTTCTGCACGCCGGACCAAGTCGAAACGGAATTCAAGGAGACGCTCAATCTCGTGAAGTTCGTGCTCGGCAGCGTGGGCTTGGATGACTATCGCGTGCAGTTGTCGCTGCGAGACTCGAAGAACAAATCGAAATACGTCGGCACCGACGAGAACTGGGACAAGGCCGAAGGGACGCTTCGAAAAGTGCTCACCGAAATGGGCTGGGCCTTCACCACGATGGAAGGGGAGGCCGCGTTCTATGGACCGAAGACCGACTTCATGGTCCGCGACTGCATCGGCCGCGAATGGCAGCTTGGGACAGTACAGCTCGACTTCAATCTACCGGAACGCTTCAAGTTGGAGTACATCGGCGCGGACAACAAGCCGCATCGTCCGGTGATGATCCATCGCGCCCCATTCGGCTCGATGGAACGCTTCACTGGCGTGTTGATCGAGCACTTCGCCGGAGCATTCCCGTTGTGGCTGGCTCCCGAACAAGTTCGCGTGCTGCCGATCAGCGAGAAGGTATATGACTACGCTCAGTCCGTCGAACGCCGCTTCCGCGAAGCGGGCTTCCGAGTCACCACCGACTTCACCAGCAACCGCGTCAACGCGAAAGTCCGCGACGCGCAACTGGCGTTGATTCCCTACATGCTCGTCGTCGGAGAGAAAGAAGCCGCCGCCGACACCGTCACCATTCGCGACCGTTTGGAAGCGGACAAGCAACTCAATCTCTCCGTCGCCGAAGCGATCGCCAAGCTGCAAGAGGAATCCGCCGCTCGCCGAGTTCGCCAAGTCGCCAAGTCCACCTTCCGCTCGTTCGATTCAGCGGGCGAAGAGGAGAACGAATACTGAGAGAGGCAGTCCGAGAATCCATTCAGGATGTCATCGAGTGGCGTTACGCTGCTATGCGGCCAGTTTCATCCAGGCGAATTCACACAATTGGGCATCGCCATGACTCAAGCACAAATTTTGACGGAGTTCCAACAACTCACGATGCCGCAACAGATCGACTTGTTGCAGGCGGCTTTGAACGTTGTTCGGAGAAACCTCAATCTCTCACAGCCCGATTCGTCATCAGCTTCCACGAGAGAGTTAGCCGTTGCCGCTCAGCGGCTGCTGGCTGACTACGAATCCGATCCTGAGTTGACGAGTTTCACAGCGCTGGATGGGGAGCCGATCCATGCGGCGCGGTGAGATTTGGTGGTGCAACCTCGATCCGACGGTTGGGGCCGAGCAGAAGAAACAACGCCCCTTCATCATCGTGAATGACGATGCCGTTGGAGTTTTGCCGCTCAAAGTGATCGTGCCACTGACCGATTGGAAGGACCATTATTCGGTCGCCGCCTGGATGGTCCGTATCGATCCTACTCCCACCAACGGCTTGCAAAAGACTTCCGCAGCCGACTGCTTCCAAGTCCGTTCGGTGTCTCAGCAGCGGCTTGTTCAGAGATTCGGCCGAATTAACGACGCTCAAATCGAACAAATTGGAGTCTCACTCAAGACAGTCCTTGCACTTCACCGCTGACAGCGACGGCAAAAGAACGTCGAGCGCTGTGCCTGGACGATGCGAACGACTTTGCCGCTTCCGCAGGTCGGGCATTGGTCCGCCTCTCGGTCGTAAACGCGGTGAGCATTCTGATAGCCGCCGCTTTGATTCAGCGCGTTGCGATACGTGCCGTCCCCCAGCGTCGAGCCTTCATGTTTGATGGCATCGAGCAACACGCGCTGAGTCGCCTCGTGCAGGCGTTGAACTTGATCGCGAGTCAGTTTTGTCGCCGGTCGTAGCGGAGAGATATGCGCCTCGTGCAGGATTTCGCTGGCGTACAAGTTGCCGATGCCGGCCACAAGTTTTTGATCCAGCAACGCGACTTTGATTGGCCGAGCCGTCCGCTGACAGACTTCACGCCAACCCAACTCGGTCAGCAACAGCGCGTCCTGGCCGAGCGAGTCGCTCCCCAATCGCCGATCTAACTCGTCGGCATCGCACAGCCGCACGACTCCCAATCCCCGACGGTCCCAAAACCACACCGACTGCGTCTGCCGAGGCCCATCGCCGGCCATGCGCCATTCGAGCCGCAAGTGCTCGCGATCCGGTGGGTCGGCAATCAACATCAGTCCGGTCATGCGCGGCTCGATGATGAATGATTCGCGGCTCGACAGATCTATGACAACTCGCTTGGCGACTCGCCGCACGGCCGTGACCGTCTGTCCCTTCGCTCGCCGAGCCATCTGGCTGAAACCCGGCGATAACGTCAGTGGCCGGCAATCGCACGGACACTCACGCAGATCGCGGATGATCCGGCCGAGCATTGTGCTTTGGATTCCGCGGACCATTGTTTCGACTTCAGGAAGTTCGGGCATGTTCGAGTTCGAAATGTGGAGTGCGGAATGAAACGCTGTGCGACGACTCAGCATCCCACGTCCATCGCGCGACTGCTAGACTCCGCCCGTTTCAAACTCCGAATTCCGCACTCCGAATTCCGCACTCCCTATGAAAATCCTCCTCGCCAATCCGCGCGGCTTTTGTGCCGGCGTCAACATGGCCATCGAATGCCTTGACGAGGTGATCCGCATGTTCGGGCCGAACGTCTTCGTTTATCACGAGATTGTTCACAACAAGTACGTCGTCGAGCGATTCACCCGGCAAGGGGTGAAATTCGTGAACTCGGTGGAGGAAGTCCCCACCGGTTCGATCTTGTTGTATTCCGCCCACGGCATCTCGCCGGAAATTCGCCGGCAAGCGCGTGAGCGAGATCTGAAAACCATTGATGCCACTTGTCCGCTCGTGACCAAAGTGCATCTGGAAGCGATCCGTTACGCGAAGGACGGCTATCACATCATCCTGATCGGCCACGAAGGACATGACGAAGTTATCGGCACGATGGGGGAGGCTCCGCAAAGCATCACACTGGTCGATTCTCCCGCCGAGGTGGATCTGCTGTCGTTCCCGGCCGATGCCAAGATCGCCTATCTGACGCAAACCACGCTCAGCGTCTCCGAGGCGAATACTGTCATCGAACGATTAAAGCGGCGCTATTCTGGCATCGTCAGTCCGCCGAAAGATGACATCTGCTACGCCACGACGAACCGCCAAGAGGCCGTCGCCGTGCTCGCCAAGGGAGCGGATGTGGTCATCGTGCTGGGGAGCCAGAACAGCTCGAATAGCCAGCGGCTGCGCGAAATCGGCCAGACCCTCTGCGGCCGAGCCTACCTGGTGGACGGCGTCCACGAATTACCGCTCGACGAATTCGACGGTTCGGAAACCGTCGTCATCACCGCCGGAGCCAGCGCACCGGAAGTGGTCGTCGAAGAATGCTTAGACACGCTCGTCAATCGCTTCCAGGCGACTGTCGAGCATCCCGTCGTCCGCGAAGAGCACGTCTTCTTTCCGCTCCCCAAAGAGCTGCGTGCTTTGCAAGCGGCGACGTAGAAATTGCTGATGAATAGCTCGTAGGTCAGGCTTTCCAGCCTGACCCGAATTGGCAAATCACGTCGAATGTTGATCGGGTCAGCCTGGAAAGGCTGACCTACTTCGGTCACTCGGCCGCGGAATGAACGATGAACGACTCCACTCTGCATGTGAGTTTGTGCGGCGACAGCGACGAGGTGATGCCGGCTGGTGGCTGGTGCTTCGCGCCGGGGCAGACCATTCAAATCGGACGGCATCCGGAGAGTGATGTTGTGCTGAAAAGCACTCGAGTGTCGCGGCACCATCTGACGGTGTTTGACGACGGCCAACACTGGCAGTGTGCAAGCTTCGGTTCCAGTGGGACAGACTGCGACGGCAGTCCGGTGAGTCATCTCGAATTGGAGTCCGGCACCGTCCTGGAACTTGGACCTCCGGGACCAATGCTTCGCTTTGAGCTTCTTGGCGGGACGGAGGAGGATGACCAACGCGGGACGATCTCGATCTGGATCGACGATATGAAGCAGGGGGACGTCGCCTCGTTCGAGAAATTGTGGGCACGATGTTTTTCGACGATCGTCAAGTTGGCTCGGCAACGGCTGGGGACTGCTCGCAAGCGAGTTGAGGATGAAGAAGACGTCGCGGCGGAAGTCTTTCAGAAACTGTATTTCGCCAGTGTGAATGGCAAGCTGCCGGAGTTGACCGATCGGCAAAGTCTGTGGCGGTTGTTGCTCACGATGACTCGCAACGCGGCGCTCGACAGCATCAATCGCGAACAACGTGCGAAGCGTGGCGGCGGGCATGTGCGCGGTGAGTCGGTCGCCGAAGACCCGCGACTGCTGATGCCCAATCCGGGGCCGAGTGCGTTCGACAATTTTATTGGCCAAGTCCCGACTCCCGGCTCAGTGGTCTCGGTGAAGGAGTTGGTCGATCAGTGGCTGGAACGGTTGCCGGACGACGAGGCTCGGCAAATTGCCCTGATGCGTTTGGAAGGATTTGGCACCGACGAGATCGCCGCTCAGCTCGGCCTTCCGTTGCGGACTGCCGAGCGGCGTCTGCAGCAGATTCGCGCGGCGTGGACCGAGTGATCGCCACGGGGGCGGGAGTTTTTTTCATGCCGCACCGGCCTGAACTCACACGCTGTCCTCGACTTTGTGTGGCCTGAAAAAGACTCCCGACCACTTCTCGGAACGTCCTGCTTTCGGCGACTTGCGGAATTCCACCAGATTTTGTGGCGGTCGTTCGCAACCGTTCGAGTTAGGTTGAATAGAGCCCTTCACATGAAGGCCGCCTGCTCTGGTAACGCACCTGACCGCTCGAAGACTCATCATGAAACTGCGAACTTCTCTTCACCGAATCCTGAATTCCTTCGTGGCCAAGCCGGCTCCTCGCAGGGGCTGGCAGGCCGGGATCGCGTTGGAAGCGCTAGAACTCCGGCTCAACCTGTCAGCCGTGCTGATTGTCGAGACCGTCGATGCCTACTGGCTCTTCGACGATGCCGATGCGCTGCTGAAAGCGGCGGCTGAAGGACTAACCGCAGATTGCAATCCGAGCAACTCTGACTCGGAATTCACGCCGCAGGAGCTGCAAGTCATTGATGGCTTGGTGGCCGAGTTGATCGCCAGCGAAGGCTACTCCGACAGCGACATCCTCTCGATCACCTACATCGACGACACCACCAGCGACGACCTGATTGCCGACGGCTATTTCGACGAGGTCTACTTCGATGACGGTGTTGTCGAGGAGACATTACCCGACTTCACAGAGAGCACGGACCTGGCCGGAACCGAGGACGTTTCCATCGACGTCAGCGACAAGCCATCAAACCTGTTGGGGGCCGCCGGTACCGACGAGATCTCCTCAGGCGACAGCGATCCGGTTATCGAAGCGAACTCCCGGACCAGCGATCAATCGGCGGCCGTCGTCGCGAACTCAGCGCTGCCGATCATCGAGGCGACTTTGGACGCACTTCCGATCGATCCATCATCGTCCCCGACTGTCGTGGCAGAGATTCAAGCCGATCGCCAAAGCCGCCCGTCCAAACTTGGAAATCGTGAAGAGGTCGCCAATACACGCCAGACGGTGCCGCCAAGCTTCACGACGAAAGCCGAGGCCATTGCGATCTCGGCAGTCACGCAGTTGGCCAGTGCGTCCGAAATGAAGCTTCCCTTCGCCAAGTTTCCGACAGTGGGACTCGCGAGAGTCGGGCTTGTGGCGGGCTTGGAATACACAAGATCGCTCTGGTCGCCAGAGAGCGAGTCAGACACCGACGATTCGACCAATCTGGAATCTGACGACCTCTTCCAGTTCTCATATTCGCAAATCGCCGCCGCGTTCTGTGCGAGCGGCTTGGCTGTGGCTCATTGGTTGAATACCAAGCAGGAATCAGAGAAGGCTGCGTCGGTCCAGCAACCGCGCCGCCGAGTCCGGGGAGTACGACAGACGTCGCTATAAACATAGCCTTGAGGGCCGGGCAGGTGAAAGGCCTGCCTCACGACGCCGAAGTCCTCGGGTGCATAACAGGAATTCCCTGTTTGTTGTGTCTTGAGTAGTCTGCCGCTGCGGAAATGGATGTTCGCGAGTTGAGCAACGTCAAGGAGGGACATGAGATGGCGATGACGAAGTCCGTTGAATCCAAACGGGAGGAAT
>SXGS01451519.1_pt1 | contig 16299 bp, 12 predicted proteins | sample 3174681 | NCBI WGS metagenome assembly SXGS01 (sample SAMN11356861, study PRJNA531348) | freshwater metagenome | isolation source: freshwater sample F1-80 | place: China: Fuxian Lake, Yuxi | collected 2017-12-25 | reverse complement strand
GAACCCCGACCTCAGCGTCGCGGAGCTCCATCACTACGTGCCGGGCCCGGATTTCCCGACCGGCGCGCAAATTTACGGCCGCGCGGGGATCCAGCAAGCGTACCTGACGGGCCGCGGCAAGATCGTCATGCGCGCGCGGATGACGGTCGAGCCGGTGCAGGGCTCGGAGTCGCGCGAGCAGGTCGTCGTCACCGAGATCCCCTACCAGGTCAACAAGGCGATGCTGTGCGCGCGCATCGCCGAGCTCGTGCGCGAGAAGCGGCTCGAGGGCGTCTCGGAGGTCCGCGACGAGAGCGATCGCGACGGGATCCGCGTGGTCGTCGAGCTGAAGAAGGACGTGTTCCCGCAGGTGGTGCAAAACCACCTGTTTCGGCTCACGCCGCTGCAGTCGACGTTCGGCGTCATCAGCCTCGCCATTCACGACGGCAAGCCGCGCATCTTCGATCTCAAAGAGTTCCTGCAGACGTTCATCGACCACCGGCGCGAGGTCGTGCGCCGCCGCTCCCGCTTCGAGCTCAAGCGCGCGGAAGAGCGGCGCGAGATCGTCGAGGGTCTCGGGATGGCGACGACGGACATCGATCGCGTGGTCGCCACGATCCGAGCATCCCGCGATCCGGACGAGGCGCGCGGGCGCCTCATGCAGCTCGCCCTCGTTGGCCTCGGCGAGTTCTTGCGCCGCGCCCAGGTGAGCGACGAAGAGATCGCCGCCCACGCCCAAAAGGACGAGTACTTTCTCACCGAGCGGCAGGCCAAGGCGATCCTCGAGATGCGCCTCGCGCGGCTCACCGGCCTCGAGTGCGACAAGCTCGCCGCCGAGTACCACGAGCTCACGCTCACCATTCGCAAGTTGAGCGAAGTGCTCGCCGACGAGGCGAAGCTCATGGAGGTCATCACGGCCGACCTCCTCGAGGTGCGGGAGAAGTTCGCGACCCCGCGTCGCACCGAGATCGTAGCCGCCGAGGCCGACATCCAGCTCGAGGATCTCATCCAGGAAGAGGACGTCGCCGTCGCCATCTCGCACGCCGGCTACATCAAGCGAACGCCGGTCAGCACCTACCGCGCCCAGCGCCGAGGCGGCAAGGGCAAGGCCGGCATGACCGCGCGCGACGAGGATTGGGTGAAGGAGCTCTTCGTCGCCTCGACGCACTCGTACGTCTTCTTCTTCAGCGACAAGGGCAAGGTCTACGTCAAGAAGGTGTACGAGATCCCGGAGGCCGCAGCGAACGCGCGGGGCCGCGCGATCGTCAACTTCGTAGGCCTCGAGGAGGGCGAGAAGGTCACCGCCATCACGCCGGTCGACAGCTTCGACGAGGGCACGTTCATCGTCACCTTGACGCGCAAGGGCATCGTCAAAAAGACGGACGTCTCGGACTACGCGAACTACCGCGAGACCGGAATCATCGGCGTTCGCATCGAAGAAGGCGATGAGCTGCTCGTCGCCGCCGTCACCAAGGGCAGCTGCGAGCTCATGGTGGGCACGAAGGGCGGCATGGCGATCCGCTTCACCGAGGACGAGGTGAGGACGACCGGGCGCGCGACGATGGGGGTGAAGGCCATCGAGCTCAACGACGGCGACGAGGTCGTCGGCATGGGCGTGTACGAGGCGGCCTCGGCGCGCGACCGCGTCCTCACCGTGTGCGAGCTCGGCTACGGCAAGCAGACGCCGATTGAAGAATTTCGGCTTCAGGGACGCGGCGGCAAGGGCGTCATCCTGATCGACGCGAGCGATCGCAACGGGCCGGTCGTCGGCATCGCGCTCGTCCATCCGAGCGACCAGCTGCTCGTCATCACCGATCGCGGCCAGACGCTTCGCACGGGGACCGACCAGATCCGCGAGACAGGGCGAAACGCGCAGGGCGTCTCGATCATGAAGGTGTCCGAGGGCGAGCGGATCGTGGCGATCGAGACCTTCGAAGAGGAGGCCAGCGCCGACGGTGGGTCCGCAGCTCCGAATGACTCGATCCTTCCGCCGGCGGGGACACCGGACGGCGCGCTCGACGGCGGCGAGAGCGACGGCTCGACAGAGTAGCGCGGACACCGAGGAGCACGATGGGTCGGGGGAGGGCTTGCGCCCGATTCCGACGGCGACGCACCGCTCGAAAAAGTCTGCGCGGGGTCACGCAGTCGGGCATGATGTCCGGGTGCGGTTTTGTCCGGCGTGCTCGCGCGAGTACGGCGACGGCGTGGTTACGTGCGTCGACGACGGCGCCTCGCTCGTCTTGCTCGATACCGCGGCGAACGAGCGCGAGCGGGACTTCATCGGCGAGGTCGTAGACGGGCGCTACCGCGTCGAGCGCCTCGTCGGCCGCGGCGGGATGGGGACCGTCTACGCGTGCCGTCACGTCGTGGTCGGCAAATGCTTCGCGATGAAGGTGCTCCGCTCGGGCATCGAGCGCAGCGAAGAGATCCTGCAGCGCTTCATCCGCGAAGCGCAGGCGGCCAACTCGATCCGGAGCCGGCACATCTGCGAGATGAGCGACTTCGGGCAGATGCCTGGCGGCGCGTTCTACGTCGTCATGGAGCTGCTCGAAGGCACGAGCCTCACGCGGGCTCTTCGTGAGCAGCGACTCACGCGACAGGACCTCAAGCACGTCTTCATTCAGATCGCGGACACGCTGCAGAAGGCGCACGACGCGTCGATCGTCCATCGCGATCTGAAGCCCGACAACGTGGTGCTCGTGAACGACGAAGGCGACCCCTTCTTCGTCAAGCTCGTCGACTTCGGCATCGCCAAGATGCTCGAGACGCGCGCCACGAACCTCACCGATACCGGCGTCATCCTCGGCACGCCGTATTACATGTCCCCGGAGCAGGCGCGCGGCGACGCGATCGACCACCGCAGCGACATTTATTCGCTCGGGGTCATGATGTACCGCGCGTTCACCGGGAAGCTGCCCTTCATGGCCGACACGGCGATGGGCGTGCTCACGCGCCATCTGACGCAGGCACCAGAGGCGCCGAGCCGGATTGCGGAAATCGAGCCTGCGGTCGAAAAGATCATCCTGCGCTGCATGGAGAAGCGACCGAGCGATCGGTTCTTCTCGATGAACGCGGTCGCAGCCGCGCTCGAGGCGATGGCCGGACCCGCTCCTCCCATCGTCGACGTCGACACGACCGTGGACGAGCCCACCCCAGGCCGCGTCCCGCCGCGCGACATGGATTCGCCAATGCACGAGGACGATCGCCCGCGCTTCACGCCGACGCGGCTCGCGACCCCGCGTGCCATCGCGGATGGAGTCAGCGCAACGAGCGCCGAAGCCTGGCCGCAGCGCGTCCGTAGTGAAGGGGCCGCGGACGAGGGCGCCAGCCAGCGACCGAGCATGCCGCCGGCACCGGCACGACCGAGCATCCCACCGGCGCTGGCGCAACCGAACGTGCGTCCCGCCCGCCGACCGAGCATGCCACCGGCGCTCGACCACTCGCCGGCGATCCCGGCGCCACTCCCCGTGCCGGGAGCGCTCCTCGGTGCGCCGCGCATCGGCTCCGCGATCCCGCATGGGCCCGCGGAACATCCATTTCCGAGCGTCGCGCCTCCCGCGGTCGGCACGTACCCGCACGCGCACGGTCTCGGAGGCTTCGACGCTGGCGTGCCTCGCGCGACCGAGTCACCGCACGGATTTCCTGGGCAATTCGCGCCGAACTACCTCGTTCACCACGGCGGCGTGGCGCCGGCCGAGGCGTTGCCGCCACACCTCCTTGGCGAGTCGAACACCAACCGCGGGCTCGTGTCTTCGCGGATGACCGTGCGGCCTCCTGCTGCAGCCCGCCGCGCCACCGCTACGGTCGCGGGCGCGCTCTTCGTACTCGTCGCGATCGCGGTCGGCGCCGTCGCTACGCTCGTCGAGCGCAAGAGCGCGGACGCCCCGACGAGCGCGGCACGCGAAAATGCGCCGACGCTGCCGACCTCCGCCGCCGGGGCCGACGCTCAGCCCGACGCGGATAGCGCCGAGCTCGCGCCGTCTACGACCGCGGAAAGTCCGGCAAACACCGCAAACACCGCCGAGTCGCCGAGCGAGCCGCAAGGCGTTGCCGAGCCGAAAACGTCAACGGGCGCGCGGGCTCCCCTCGGGAAGGTCCGGCCTGCGGACGCGCGTCCCGATGGAGCTCCCCAGGGAGCTTCCCAGGGAAAGAGCGCAGCGACGGCAACACCACACGGCGACGGGGCGCGCTCGCCAGCGGCGGGGGATGGCGCGAAGGGCGGCGACGAGCCTCCGCCGCGGACGCCGCTCGACGGGATCCGCAGCCCGTTTTAAGCTCGCGCCGCGATGACCTGCTCGCTCACGTGCGCCATGCGGCTCTCGCTCGCGATCGTGCTCGCGAGCCCATCGTACGTAGGAGAGGCTCGCGCGCAGGCACCGAGCTTCAGCCAGCGCCAAGAGGCGAAGCGGTTGTTCAATCAAGCGCATCTCGCCTACCGCAACGGCAACTACGAGGAGGCCGTGCTCAAATGGCAAGAGTCGTACGCGCTCTCGAAAGAGCCGCTCATCTTCGAGAGCATCGCGAACGCGTACGAGCGCCTCGGCGACACGAAGCGCGCGCTCGAGAGCCTCGAACAATGGCGTGCGGTGGCGCCCTGGCGGGAGCACAAAGCGCTCGACGGCCGCATCGCGCGACTCCGCGAGCGCGCGAAAGAAGACGAGGCCGCATCCGTTGCCCGCGACGACGCGAAGCGCCTCGCCGACGAAGCCGCGGCGAAGGCGAAGAGCCGGGAGGACGAGGAGCGGAAAAAGCGCGAGGACGAGGAGCGCGCGCAGCGAGAGTCCGCCAGCGCGTCGACGATCGCGGGCTTCACACTCACTGGCGTGGGCGCGGCGCTCGTCGTCGGCGGGATCGTCGTCGACGTCATCGCGAGCTCGCAGCGTCCGGATCCCAGCCTCGCGTGCCGCGAGCTCGGTGGCGCACACTACTGTCGTGAGGAGGACGGCGCGGCGATCGAACAGAGCAACGCGCTCGCGATCGGCGGTGACGTCGGATGGATCGCGGGCAGCGCCATCGCGCTCTCGGGTGCGGCGCTCCTCATCTTCGGTGGCGGAGGCGGCGACGATGCGAGCGCGCGCGACGCCGAAGGCGCCCCTCGGCCCGGTACGAGCGAGGCTGAGCCGTCGCCAGCGCCCCCCACGCCTTCGCCCACCGAGGACGGTGCTGGCGCGACCGAAGACGGCGAGGAGGAGGCACGCTCGACGACGCGGCGCACGAGAGCTGCGGCGAGCCCGCGCCTTCTGCCCGTGGTCACGCCACAAGGCGGGGGCTTCGTGTTGCGAATCGCCTTCTGACGCCGCAAGCTTCGCGGCGCAGGCAGCGGCGCGCGCGACCGCAGAATTGGCGACGCTCCGCGTGGTCCGCAGCACGCGGGCAGCGAGGCCGAACTCCGCCCCGAACGTGCGCGATGACAGCCCCGAAGATCCGTGTAGTCTCGTCCGTCTCGCATGCGCCCCCTCACCCGCCTCCTTGCGACTTCGATGCTCGAGGCATTGCGCACGCGCCAGCACGTGCGCATCGCGGTCGGCTCGGCGGAGGCATTGCTCCTCGAGCTCGAGCGCGCCGTCGCCTCGACCTTGCCGCGCGTCGTGCCCTACCTCATGGCGGGCGCGCACGGCGACGAGGCCGTGAGCTTCGAGCACCACAAGCACGAGGCGATCTCCGAGCTCGTCGACGCGGTGACCGAAGCGCTCGCACGCTCGAGCCACGTCGACGACATTTACTCGGGTGACGTCGCGGTGCGCCGGGACCTCACGCGCGCCGCGCAGCGGTTGCTCAATCGGTACATGGCTGGCGAGCTGGAGATCGAGGAGGACGTCGCAGCGGATGGCAACGTCTCGATCGCGCTCGACGGGCTCGGCTATCTCGCCTCGGTGGCGATCCGCGCGGGCACGGACGCGCTGGTGCGGAAGGCGCTCGTTCGCGCAGGCGAGAGAGTCGGCGCCGTCCTCTATCATTTCGACGCGACGAAGCGGCGGGCGTCGTTTCGTCCGAAGTCGGGGAACGCGCCGATGCTCGCGCTCGAAGACGCGGTCGCTCTCAGCCTCCGGCACCTCATCGACGACGGCAAGGTCGGCCTCCCGTCGCTCGAAGAGCAGGTCGAGCTGCGCGCCGGGATCAAGTCGCCGAGCACGCTGCGCCGAGAGCTCTCCGAGCTGTGCGACAGCTTCGCGCGCCGCAATCGCTGCGTCGTTCGCTGCGAGCCGCACGGAGCGCGCTCCTTCCGCTTGAGCCTCACGCCTCTTTCTCCGGAGGTCGCCGAGCGTGCTCCGGCGTTCATGAGCGCGCTGCTCGGCGACGTCACGCGGCGCATGGGCTCAAGTGCGTCGGCGGAGCCGAGCCAGCTTCCGGGCACATCGCGGCGCGGCACGTCGGCGCGAGCGTCCGCTGCACGCGGAGGTGCAAGCTCACCGGCGAAGCAGGCCGACGCTGCGGGCGATGAGCGCGTCTCCGTGCTTCGGGCCAAGGGCACGCGGGAGCGCGCGAGGCCGCGTCGGGCGCGGCGATCGTAAGCGCAGCCCGGGCGTCACCGCCCTCGACCGACCGACACGCTTCGATGAATCCGTCGCTGCGAACGAATCGCAGCACTAATCGCGAACGGCGGGCGTGTTGGGCGCGCCGATCGCCTCGCGGACCGAGAGCGCGAGCGCGCAGCTGTTGGCCTGCCGCTGGCGAGCTTCGAGCGCGGCCGCATCGCGCACCTTGGCGCCGCCGAAGAGCTGTCCCGAGGCCTCGCGGCGAAGCGCGAACATCTTGCGCGAGTCCTCGAGCCGCCACATGCAGACGCGGGCCTCATGCGCCGAGCTGGGGATCGAGCGATCGTCGCTTGCGCCAGCCGCATCGGCGCCAGGCGAAGCTGCCGCGCCACCGGGGCCCGCTGCGGTCTTCGGCGCCGGCTCGTCCACGACGACGAGGAAATAGCGCGCCTTCGCGAGGAGCTCGAGCGCGAGCGGGAGGTCGTACTTTTCGGCCGCGCCGAAGCTCGCCGTCGCGCCTCTCAGCTCTAGGTCGCTGTCCACCGCTTGCACGGTGGCGACCCACTCGTCGCCGAGCACGTGCATGGCGCGGTAGCCGACCCGCAGGTTGTACGGCTGCGCTGGCGCCGCGCAGTGGCGGAGCTCGTTGCAGGTCGTCCCTCGCGGACACTCCTCCGCGGACTCGCACTCCGGACCGGCGACCGGGCTCGGACTCTCGGTGAGGAAGAGGCACGAGGTGAAGCCATCGTGCAGCGATTTTCCGGCAGCCGCGCGCAGGCGCCGCTCATCGCGTGCGGCCTCTTGACCGACGCGCAGATAGATCCCGGGCAGCGCGCGGAAGTCCCATTCGGCGACGAGCTTCTCGTGGGGCTGCTCGGTGAACGGCTCGGCCGCACACTCGGCGGTCCACCCTTCGACCTTTTCGCTCAGCGGCCGCCAGCTCGACAGCACGCGGTCTGCGACGTCGCGCTGCCGTGCCAAGAGCTCGGTGCGCCCCGCAGCCACCTTGCCGGACTCGACCTTCCACCAGCTCACGATGGAGACGCCGATGACGACGGTGAGCCATCCCCAGATCCGCGGCCCGCCGAGGCGCCCGCGACGCGCGCGAGCCTCAGCGATCGACGGCAGACCACGAAACTCCGAAGTCTGGCTTTGCTTAGTCCGCGCACCAGAGACTGGGGGATCGGAGGCCGCCATCGTGCACTACTCTGCCAGATCTGCGACGGGCATCGCGGCATCCTATTCGCTGTGCGCCCGCGCCGGACGCGCCGGGCGCGTCGCCGAGGAGCTTCCCGGCATCGACCGGTCAGCGCCGAATCGCTAGCCTATTGCGCGGGCTTGCCGCGCTTCCGCACCATGAAGCTGATGTTCGGGTAGCCCGCGAACGCTGCCGTCTGGAACACGCTCTTCACGACCAGCGACGAGACGTTCTCGTCGACCTGAAGAATCGCCACGCCAGGGAACGGCTTCTGCGGGTTGAAGCTCTTCCACATCTCGCGCTGGCGCTTCAAGAGCTCGAAGACCTCGTCCACCTTCTGCATGCGGCCGACGTCCTCGATCGCGCGCGTGGAACCCGCCGGCGTGCCGTTCACGAGCACCTGGTTGCCGTTGACGGAAACCATCGGTGCGTCGAGCACCTCTTGCACATTCTCCGCCTGGGGAAGCGTGATGTTCTTGTCGACCGCGATCTCTCCCGACGCCGAGAAGCTCATCAAGAGGAAGATGACGGTCACGATGAGAAAGTCGATGAACGCCGTGAGGTTGAGCGACGCGTTCACGTTGCGCCCCCCGCCGCCCATGACCTTCGTAAATACGAAGTTCAGCGGCACCTTGTGCATCAGCCGGCGACCCGGCTTGTGAATCGCGTGCGAGTGCGGGTCGTGATGCCCGTGCCTGCGTTTGTTAGCGCCTCCGCTCATGACTTTCCTCGAGCTCCGGTGCGGTCGTTCGTCAGCGAACCGAGAACGACATGTTGAAGACGGGGACCTTCTTGTCGGCGTTGTCGATCACCATGTCGCGCTGCACGTCGTACAGCGCGTCGATGACCGCGATGATCTCCTTGAAGACCAGCTTGTTGTCGGCGTGAAGGATGGCCTGGTCGAGCGCTTTGTCGCTCTTGTCCTGGTGACCGCCGTGGGTCTTCCATTCCTCGCCGATCTTCTTGGCGAGCTCATCGTACTTGAACTCGCCCTGCAGGCGCGGACGCTCGGACGTCGACTCGCTGACGACCGTGGCGCCCTGCTTCCACACGAGCTTGAACTCGTTGTCGAGAATGTGGAGGTTGAGCACCTTTTCCGGGGCCTTCGGATCGATCTCTACTTCGGGGTTGGGCGGACCGGGGATCTGAGCGTTCGCGTTGATGCGCGAGAAGCTCACCCATACGGCGGTGATGAGCAGGAACATGATCGTCACCATCAACAGATCGATGAACGGGATCATGTTGATCTCCATGTTGAGCTGGCGCTTGCCATTGCCGCCGCCGCCTACGTCTACGCCACCCATGCCGTGCTCCTAATTCTTGCCAGGGATGAGACCGGACGGCCCGAAAGCGAGCCGTTCGGTCCGCTGCGATCTGCTTGGTCGATCGTTGGGTTCGCCGCCGGCTCGCTGCTACTGGCGAGCCCGCGACGGCGCGTGATCAGGCAGCATGAGCTGCGGCCTGGACGTTCACCTTCTCGCGGTTGCCCACGACGAGGTTCACGACCTGAACGGTGACCGAGTTGATGTCGTCCTCGAGTCCCTGCGTGCGGCCGTTGAGGACCGCGAAGCCGAGTAGCCCCGCGATCGCGACGATGAGGCCGAAGGCGGTGCAGTTCATCGCCTCCGAGATACCGGCGGCGAGGATGGTCGCCTTCTGGCTCGGGTCGATCGACTTACCGGACACGGCGCCGAACGCGTCGATGAGGCCCGACACCGTGCCGAGCAGGCCCACGAGCATGGCAAGGTTCGACATGAGGGCGAGGTAGCCGGTGCGCTGGGCAATCATCGGCATCTCGCGCAGGGCCGCCTCGTCCATCGCGGCCTGGACCTCTTCATCGGGGCGGTTCACTTTCACGAGGCCTGCCTGGACGATGCGCGCCAGCGGGGCGTTCTGCACGGAGCAGACCTTCACGGCCTGCGCGACGTCGCCAGCGAGGATGCACTTCTGCATCGTCTGGGTGAACGCGTCCTTATCGATGCCGGCGCCGAACAAGTAAATCGCGCGTTCGACGATGACGCCGAGCTCGACGATGAGGATGACCAAGATCGGCCACATCGCAAAACCACCGTGCTGAAATCGGGTCCACAATTCGTGCATCGCTAGCTTCCTCCAGGTCCGCGGCGGCGGGCGCTCGACACGGGTCGGTCGCCAGCTGCCGGGTGCGGGTCGTGCCCGCGGTGTGTTGCTCTCGTGGCCCGCGGGCGCGACCGACTCGGCGGATCGCGCGGCGCGGGGATGATGCATCTTGGCGAGGCGGGCCCACGCGAGTCAAGCGTCGAGTCCGCCTGGAATGCCGAATATTCCTTGGGATCCGCACCGGAAGCGGAAACTTCCGTCACTCGTGGATCGATCGGCGCGAGCGCGCGACCGCGGCGACGAATTTGGTCCATCAGGCCGCTTGCCTATCGAAACTGCCGGCGGCTATAGTCGCCCTCGGTCGGGCGTTGGCGGTTCAACGTCGCGCACGATCCAGCAATCCAGCGACCTGCAATTCAGCGAGAGGCGCGAGAGGCTCAGACGTATGTTTCAGCTCCTGATGTCGGCGGCCGAGGGTGAATCCGGGATCCTCGCGGCCATCAAGCACAACCCCACCTTCATTATCTTGAACATCGTGACGTCGGTGATCGTGGTCACCATCGTCATCGAGAGGTTCACCTTTCAGCTTCGCGAGTACCGCGTGAACTCGAAAGAGTTCTTTGCGCAGGTAAAGAAGCTGGTGGTCAACGGCAACATCGACCGTGCCATCAAGCTCTGCGACGCGAGCGACTACCCGATCCTTCAGCTCGTGAAGTCGGGACTCACCCACGCCAACAAGGGCGCGGACGAGATCGACGCCGCGCTCAGCGAGACGCTCTCGGAGCTTCGCCCCAAGGTCGAAGCCCGCGTCCCGGTGCTCTGGTCGCTCGCGAACATCGCGACGCTGATCGGACTCGTCGGCACCGTCTTCGGACTCATCGCCGCGTTCGCCGCCATCTCCGGCTCGAACCTCTCGGCGGCTGAGAAGCAGGCGTTGCTCACAGGCGGTATCGCCGAGGCAATGTACAACACGTTCTTCGGTCTCGGCATCGCCGTCATCTGCATGGTTTTCCACGTCGTGCTTCACAGCAAGTCGAAGTCGATCGTCCACGACCTCGAGTCGACGAGCGAGCGCGTGTTCAACCTGCTGACGCTCACCAGCAAGTCCGGCTGAGCATCTCCCAGCTGAGGCTCTCCCAGCTGAGGATCTCCCGGCTGGGGATCGCCCGGCTGGGGGTCGACCGACTGGGCATCGACCGACTGGGCATCGACCGACTGGGCATCCTGTAGATGGGCATCGCCCGACTGGGCATCCTGTAGATGGGCATCGCCCGACCCGTGTACGCCAGCGCGAGGACCCTTTGGCAACACCCGAAAAAATCCCGCTGAGCGCCTCGCAGCGCTCCAAGATCCGGCGCATGGCGGCGCCGAAAGAGCCTGAACACGGCGACGAGGCCGGCGAGCTCAACATCGTGCCGTACCTCGACATCGTCATGAACATCATCGTGTTCGTGGTGTCGTCGTTGGCGGTCGTCTTCGTGAGCACGATCGACACGACTCCGCCGTCGATCGGCGGCGGTGGCAGCACGCGGGGCATCAAGAGTGAAGCGCTGAACCTCACCGTCCTCGTGACGTCCGAGGGCGTGTCGCTCAAGACCTCGAGCGGAAACATCGCGACCGGCTGCAACTCGCTCGGCAGCGGCATCACCGTGCCCAAGGCGAGCGGCCGCCACGACTACCCGGAGCTTGCACGCTGTGCCCGCGAGCTGAAGAAAAAGAACGAGCGCGCTGCGACCGAGACGCAGGTGACCATCACCGCGAACCCGGACGTCGACTACCAGACGGTGGTCGAGTCGATCGACGCGCTGCGCCAAGACAGTGAAGGACCGTTGTTCCCTGACGTCGCGTTCGGTGTCGCACGATGAGTGATACGAAAGATCCCAACGCCGGCTCCTCGAGCCCGCCGCCCAAGCCAGGCGCGCGCAAGCCCGCGCCTCAGGCGGACATGGTGACGTTCAAGGGGGCGCTGCGCCGCATGAAGCGCAAGCGTCGGCGCGAACATGAGGTCGACTACCTCAACCTCACGGCGATGCTCGATCTCATGACGATCATCCTCGTGTTCCTTCTGCAGTCGATGGCCTCATCCGCGGCGACCGTGCAGGAGAACGACGACATGAAGCTCGCGCGCAGCAGCCTGCGCGGTGAGCCGTCGGACAAGGGCATCGTGCTCATCATCTCCAAGAGCGCGCTGCTGATCGGTGAGGATCCGGATCCCGTCGTCAAGCTTCCGAGCCGCGACCAGCTGGCGCAGTCGGGCCTCGACTCCCAGTACAAGCGGAGCGGGCCGAACGACCTCTACATCGTGCCGCTCGCGCGCCGCCTCGAGAACGCGCGCAAGCTCGACAAGGCCGTCCGCGCGGCCCGCGGAAACGCGGCAGGCACCTCGGAGGCCATCATCATCGCGGACGCGACGACGCCCTACCGTCTCTTGATCGAGGTGCTCTACACGCTCGGGCAGAGCGAGTTCGGCCGCTATCACCTCATGGTCATGAAGAAGACAGGCTAGGGCTAGTCCCCCGCCCCCCGCTGGTCCCCCGCCCCGCTGGTCCTCGGCCCCGCTGGTCCTCGGCCCCGCTGGTCCTCGGCCCCGCTGGTCCTCGGCCCCGCTGGTCCCCCGCCCCGCTGGTCCCCCGCCCCGCTGGTCCTCGGCCCCGCTGGTCCTCGGCGGGCTCGAGACACGAAGCCTCGGCATACCGACTCGCGCGACACGTCACCCGGGACGCGGCGTCCGCGCTCGGGTTAGGATGTGACGTCGCATGACTTTACCGCTCGCTGACGGTGACATCGTCGACGGCTACGTCGTCGAGCGCGTGGTGGGGACTGGCGGCATGGCGGTCGTTGCGGTCGCGTCGCACCGCACCGAGCGCCACCGAGTCGCCATCAAGATGATGCTCCCGGCGGTCGCGCGCCGAAGTGAGGCGGTGCAGCGGTTCGAGCGGGAAGCACGAACGCTCGCGCAGCTTCACAGCGAGCACACCCTGCGCATCTACGGCTCGGGCAAGCACGGCACGCTGCCGTACATGTTGCTCGAGTACCTCAACGGCAAGGACTTGAGCGAGACGCTGAAGGCCGATGGGCCGATGGAGATCTCGCGCGCCGTCGAGTGCATCCTCCAGGCATGCCACGCGATCGCGGAGGCGCACATGCTCGGCATCGTTCACCGCGACCTCAAGCCGGGAAATCTGTTTCTCACACGTCGAAGCGACGGCTCGCCGTGCATCAAGGTGCTCGACTTCGGGATCTCGAAGGTCACGCAGAGCGCGAGCGACCTCGAGGAGCCGTCTCTCGTGACGAAGACGACCGCCATCATGGGCTCGCCTTTTTACATGTCGCCGGAGCAGATGCTCTCGTCGCGCAACGTCGACGCGCGCACGGACGTCTGGGCGCTCGGTGTCGTGCTCTACGAGCTCTTGACGAAGACGCTGCCCTTTGCAGCCGAGACCGTACAGGCCGTGTGCGGGCGGATCCTCGCCGACGCGCCGACACCGCTGCGAAAGCTGCGCCCGCAGTATCCTCAGGGGCTCGAGGAAGTCATCGCGCGCTGCCTCATGCGCAAGCCGGACCAGCGCTTCGCAAACATCGCCGACTTCGCGACGCGGCTCGAAGAATTCGGTCCGCCGCACACGCGCTTCGCCATCGAGGCCATCTCCGAGCTCGTGCGCCCGAGCGAGCCAGCGGCGCAGGCGCATTTGATGGAAGCGGCGGCGCCAGAGAGCGGCGGCACCACGGACACGACGCTCTATGTACCGACCGGGAAAAACAACATGAGCGGCCTCGGCTGGGCTGCGAGCTCGGCGGCGCTGGCGGCCACGTTCGGTGTCGGTGTCGGGATCGGGTGGCTGGTCAACGCACCGACGGATCCGACACAGGCCGCGGCGTTCGGGGCGACGGCGACACGGGCGCCAACCACGAGCGCGCGCGAACCGACAGCGCGGTCCAGCGACGCCGCGCCGCGGCAGCTCGAGGCCGGCAGCAGCTCAACGCCCGGCCTGCCAACGTCGGACGCCGCGGCCAATGCCGAGGGGAACGGCCCCGAGGCGCCAGCCGGACCGGCGATCGATCTCGACGCCGAGCGCACCGCTCGGGGGTCCGAAAGCCCACACCGTGCGAGCGGCGCGAAACCACGCAGACCCGCCGCCGACGCCGCGACGTCACACACTCCTCCGACGCCCACGGCCAACGCGAGCGCGGGACCGGCAGCGCCGACCGCGGTCGTCCCCAAAGGTGCGCGCGCCCCCAAGGTTGCTCCCACAGCCGCGCCCGCCGTTCCGCCAGCGGGCCACATCGTCTTTTGAGGAGCGATCGCCGCGGCCGCGCACGCTGCCGCGAAGACGCGCGTCCGTGGCTAGGCTGTAGCCGCCCGAGCCTGCAATGGGCCGCGCGATTCTCGTCGATTTCGCCGCAACGACAGAGTTAGGCTCTGCGCCTATGGGCCTCTTCGGTCGCGACGACGACGGCGGAAAAACCCTCGTTTTCATGGGCGGCTCCGAGACGGTGCTGGGGTTCGCCGCCACCGCGAAGCGGCGCAAGCGGGTGCTCGGTATCGCGCTCGTTGCGGGGCTCGTCGTGGCCGGCGTGGCCGGATTCGGCGTGACGCGGTACCTCAAGGCGACGGCGACGAGGCGCATCGTCGATAGCTACGGGTCGCTCTCGCGGTGCTTGCTTGGGGAGCCGCTCGCGCAGGGCGAGAGAGCGAGCACGCGATTTCGCGCGCTGCAGCTCGATTCGCTCACCCTCGGCGAGAACAAGCGGGCCGCGGGCGCCGTGTGGCCGGACCGATGCGCGGTCCACGCCCACGCGCTCGCCGAAGGGCTGCTCGGCGCCGACGCGCTCAAGGAGAAGGCGCCGAACCTGGCCGCCGAGGCGAAGACGCTCGCCGAGACGCTCGAGAAGAAGGATGCCTATTGGCAGGCCCCATCGGCTGCGCTCGACGCGATGTTCGGCTCGGCCGGGAGCGCAGGCCTCGTGCTCGTGTCGAAGCCCGAGGTCGAGGCGCCGCCGGCACCGAAGGCGGTGCTCTCGCTCGACTCGCTCCCACGCGACTCCCGCTCATGGGGCGCCGCGTTCACGCGCGGTGCGGCGAGCCTGTCGAGCTTGCACTTCGAGCGACACGCGTCGAACACAGTGCGGATCGTGGTCACGGACGCGAAAGCTGGCACGGCCACGCTCTGCACGGTGACCGACGCGCGTGCGGCGTGCGCGCCGCTCGCCAAGGCCGTCAGCGAGGCCGAACCGAACGGGGTGCGCCTGCTCGGGACCGCGAGCGCCGAGGCCGGTGCGCTCGTCTTCGCGGCGCGCGGCAAGGGGGGAGCGTTTCGCGCCGGAGGAGAGCGCGTCTCGCAGCGTGAGGCGCTCGGCGGCTACGTCGACAAGAACGGTTTCCTCGCGGTGCTCGAGGCCCCCCGAGACACGCGAGGCGTGCGCCTGCCGCTTGATGCCGACATGACCGGATTTATCGCCACGCTCGAGGCGGAGATCTCGCTGCTCACCGTCGACGGCGCGCGCTCCGCGAACCATCGGCTCAACCTGCGTGGCTCCGAGATCGTCGGCGCCCAGCTCCTGTGGGGTCACGTGGTCGTCGTGGGCTCGAACCGCGACGGGCTCAGCCTCGCGAGCGCGACCGCCGATGCTCGCGGGCCAATCACGTTTCAGCCGATCGGCGAGCTCGCCGGCGCGAAGCCTAGCGCCGGGGCCGCGAGCGCCGACGCCGAGGGCCTCATCACCGGCTGCTCCGCGACGGGAGCGGTCGCCGTTCGCGTCGCAACGGCGAACAGTCGCTCGCCGTCGGGGGCCAGCGGCGCGAAGGATTTCATTGCGCTGCGCAACAAGAACGCTTGGAGCGCCCCCTTCGCCCTGCCGCGCACAGGTGGATTGCTCAGCTGCCACGGCAGCGAAGCCAGCGTGACGCGGGTCGACAGCGGCGCGTCCACGCTCGATGCCGTGGTGAGCCACAGTCGCTGCGACGCCGCCGGGTGCCGTGAGTCGCGCGTGGCGCTCACCGAGCTGCTCGCGGGAGAGGTGGGGCTCGCGCCGGCGGGCCCGCTCTTCGCGGTCGGCCTTGCGGACAAGCTCCTCGTCGTTTGGCAAGCCGCGCAGCGCGGCGGTCTCCGCATGCGCCTCGGCGCGCCCGAGTCGATCGCGAAGGCCGAGGACGTCGTCCTGTTCGACGATCTCCTGGAAAAAGCCGCGGTTTCCGCGCGAAGCACGCTCCTCGAGGTGCGACTCGTCGCGGCGGAGACCTTCACGCTCGTCCTCCTCGGCACGTCCGAAGGCGTACGAGCGTTGCGGATCAGCGCCGACGGCAAGGTCACGCCGGTCACTACGTGAGCCTCTGCCGCGCCGCGGCTCACGCGCGCCCAACCAGCTCGACAATCCAGGGCTCAGTCGGCGGCGAATAGCTCTTCGAGGTCGGTCCGCGTCAGCTGCTTATTGCCACCTGCGTCCTCCGAGAGAACGCTCGCGACGAGCTCCTTCTTCTTTTCCTTGAGCTGAAGGATCTTCTCTTCGATCGTCCCGGCGGCGACGAGCCGGTACACCGAGACGACGCGGTCCTGCCCGATACGATGG
>SXGS01304823.1_pt1 | contig 16304 bp, 14 predicted proteins | sample 3174681 | NCBI WGS metagenome assembly SXGS01 (sample SAMN11356861, study PRJNA531348) | freshwater metagenome | isolation source: freshwater sample F1-80 | place: China: Fuxian Lake, Yuxi | collected 2017-12-25 | reverse complement strand
GATCGTCGAATACCTCTTCGTCGAAATTGGCCGAGCGGTAGACCATGACCACCCGTTGGCCCTTCTTGATCTTCACCCCGCCGAGTTCGGTGTCGGCCAGCGCGGTGCGCTGAAAAGACGTCACCGGCGTGGCCCATCGGACTATTTCGTCGACGGCGGTGGCGGGCCGTAGCTTCTTGTAGAGCTCCCACTGGTCACCGAATTCGGTGAAGGCGTGCATGCCGTGGGTGATCGAATTGCGGGTTGTCTCGTTGCCGGCCACCGCGAGCAGGATGACGAAGAATCCGAATTCGTCGTCGGAGAGTTTGTGTCCCTCGACGTCGGCCTGCACCAGTTTGGTGACCAGGTCGTCGCGCGGGTTGGCGCTGCGGTCGGCGGCCATTTGCATGGCGTACATGATCAACTCCACGGACGCGCCGATCGCGTCGTTGGACGCAAACTCCGGATCGACATCGCCAACCATTTGGTTGGACCAGTCGAAGAGTTTCTTGCGCTCGTCCTGTGGTACCCCCATGAGCCCGGCAATGGCCTGGAGCGGCAGTTCGCAGGAGACTTGTTCGACGAAGTCCCCGGAGCCCTGCTGCGCCGCAGCTTCGGCGATGGCGCCGGCCCGCTCGCGAAGCTCGGCGCGAAGCAGTTCGATGGCGCGGGGCGTGAAAGCGCGGGAGATGATCTTGCGCAAGTGGGTGTGATGCGGTGCGTCCATGTTGAGCAGCACGAACTTTCCGCGCTCGATCTGCTCTTCGACAGTGCCCTCCCGGTAGCGCGGTAGCGCGGTCTTCTCCTGGCTGGAGAACACATCACTGCGGCGTGAGATCTCCTTGACATCGCGGTGCTTGGTCACCACCCAGTAGCCGCCGTCGTCGAATCCGCCCACGCCGAGGGGTTGCTCGTTCCACCAAATTGGGGCAGTCCTGCGCAGTTCGGCGAGTTCTTCGATCGGCAGGCGTTCAGCGTGGATGTCGGGGTCGGTGAAGTCGAACCCCGGCGGCAGATTGGGGCCGGCCATAGGTGTCTCCTCGTGTCGATGGCTGCTGTGATCCCTGATCCTGTGGGATGAGTGCCCGTACCGCAACCACTTCAGTGGTCTCAGGCCTTTGGTGGTCCCAGCCCTGGGAAGATCTGCCCGGTTCAGCGCCCCGCGGGGGGCACCGGCGCCATGGTGACCGTCGTGGTGCTCACGGTCGGCGGGGTCGACGAGGTCGACGGGCTTGACGAGGTCGACGGGCTCGACGAGGTCGACGGCGTTGCCGTCGTTGTGGGCGCCCCGGAGAATCGTGGCTGGCGGAACTCGACCCATGCGTCGCGGTAGAGCACCGAGTCGCCCTCGGATACCAGAAAGAACGTCGGTGAAATTGCATAGGTGACGCCGTCGTTGGTGGCGATAATGGATCCGTCGGAAGCGCGTGTCGCGGGCAGTGTCGTCGCCGCCTGATCGCTCAACCGAACTCCCCGATATTCGAGCTCGCCGTCAGAGTCAACGCAGACGGCAACCATCGCGCGGGAGGTACGCCCGAAAGCCATCAGGGTTTGGTCGTCGTCACAGCGGGCCGCAGTGTTCAGGTAGCCATATTCGTCGCTGCTGTCGTCAGGCGGCGCCGCGACTGCATCGATGGCCGTCAGGCCTGCACTGATTGCCATGATGGCAGCGGCGAGCGCGGCCACACCCGCTGACCTTCCCATTCTGGACCGGTAACCGGACGCCACAGGATCGGACGCCCCAGGATCGGACGCCACAGGATTGGATAGGGCAGGCGCTGAGGGGAGGCGATCGAACATCGGACTTCCTACGGTTCTGACGGTCGGACAGCGGGTTCGGTTCTAAGCGAACCACCTCGGGAGGTGAATTCGGCGTTGCCGCGGCGGTGTTTTGCGGGTTCGATGCCAGCTTTCCCCGGGTTTCGCGCAGCAATCCGGGCGGTTGCGGTTAGGCTCGGCACCATGTCTCGCGGAGTCGTCATTGCAGCAGCAGTCGTAGCCGGGGCTTTGAGCGTCGCGCCGTCAGCGGCTGCCGACGGGCCCTATGCCGGGGACGTGCCGGGAATCACCTACGGTGCCAACCTGAGCGCACCGTGCTACCAGTGGGACCGGTTCATCTTCGGTCGCGGACGCGATGGTCAGGCGCTGGCCTGCCACTTCATCGAAAACCAGTCGTACGTCGGATTGGTCAGGCCGCCGGAGGGCACCGGTTTCTGGGTGATCTCGCCCAAGCTGTACGGGGTCCAGACCGCTGGCGCGCCGTGCCCCGGCCCCCAGGCTGCCGCGCAGTCCCCGGAGGGCTTCCCGATGTTGTGCCGGGGTGCGCTGGGCTGGCAGGCGGGCTACCAGAAGGCTGGCGACTGGGGCAACGGCGGCTACTTCTTCCCGGCGGGGTAGCAGGATCTTCCCGGCGGGATAGCACGTTTCTCCCAACTCGGGACGGCAGGTCGCTAGACCGCTGCGGCAGCCTCGTTGAGGTCGTTGAGCCGACTTGTGGCCTCCAGATACTCCTGCACCCAACGCTCGATCACCGCTGCGCTGCGCTCCACCTTGGTCAGTTGGCCGACCACCTGACCGACCGGGTTGAACGCGACGTTCACCGTCTCGTTGGGGTACTTGCTGGTGGCGGCGACTGCCATGCCGGAAACCATGTACTGCAGGGGCATTCCCAGCGGCTCGGGATTGCCGGGAGTCTGCCAGGCGTCGGTCCAGTCGTTGCGCAACATCCGGCAGGGCTTACCGGTGAACGACCGGCTGCGTACGGTGTCGCGGCTGCTGGCGTTGACATAGGCCGCCTGCTGAACGGGAGTGTTCTCGGCTTCCTCCACCATCAGCCACTGCGAACCTGACCAGCTACCGGCGCATCCCATCGCGAGCGCGGCGGCGATCTGGTAGCCGCTGCCGATCCCGCCGGCGGCCAGGACTGGTCGCGGTGCGACTTCCTTGACCACCTGCGGCCACAGCACGATGGAGCCGACCTCACCGCAGTGACCGCCACCCTCGCCGCCCTGAGCGATGATGATGTCGACGTCGGCGTCGGCGTGCTTGCGGGCCTGTGCGGGGGAGCCGCACAGCGCGGCGACCTTGCGGCCGGATGCGTGAATGAGTTCGATCATCTCGGCCGGCGGGGTACCGAGCGCGTTGGCGATCAGGGTGACCTTCGGGTGGCGCAGCGCGACCTCGACCTGGGGGGTCGCCGTCGCCTCGGTCCAGCCCAGTAGCTGCAGGGCGTTGGAGTCGGCGTCTCCGGTAGGTACGCCGTGGTCGGCTAGAACCTTCTTGGCGAAATCGAGGTGCTGCTGCGGAACCATGTCCTGCAGCATCTTGGTGAGCACCTCCGGAGAGACGTCGGCGTCCATGCCCTCGTACTTGTTGGGGATCACGATGTCGATGCCGTAGGGACGGTCACCGATTCGCTCGTCGATCCAGTTGAGTTCGATCTCCAGCTGTTCGGGGGTGAACCCGACGGCGCCGAGCACGCCGAATCCGCCGGCCTTGCTGACGGCCACCACGACGTCGCGGCAGTGGGTGAAGGCAAAGATCGGAAACTCGATACCGAGCTCGTCGCAGAGGGCAGTGTGCATGGCAGGCTCCTGGATGGTCACTGGAACGTGTTCTAGTTTTCCCTAGCTTAGCCCCGCGTGCCGCCCTGAGTGAAGAGACGCACCTTGCACCGTGCCGCACCTGACAGTCGCGGGTGTCGGCGAGCTGATTTCTGCTGGCAACTAGATCCGGCCGAGGGCCGCAAGTCCGAACCCCGCGGTTAGTCCATTCCTACATCGAGTCCCGGTGCCGGTGCGCCCAATGCTGCCGCTTGAGCGAGTGTCACCGCTGGCATCAGCCTCGCGAGAAGGGGGACACGGTCGCCGTAGGCACGCCCACGTAGGACGCGGTCGCCACGCAGGGTCACGCAGTACACCGTGCCCCACTCAAGAACCTCGCCGCCACCTGGTCGGCCGCTGTTGCGGGCTTCAACGAATACCGTGTCACCGCGATCGGCCCATTCGGCGATGTCGAAACGGAATTCCGGCACCCCCGCCAGGTAAGTGGTCATGTAGGCACGCACATGGTCTCGGTGTAACGGGGCACGCATGCCCGGATGCAACACGGTCCCTTCATGAGGATCGAACAGGCGCTCATACTTATCGGGATCCGGGGCCGCACCGAAGTCGGCGAAGCGCTCGAGGAAGCGTTGAATGTGGTCATTCATAGACATATCTTGCCTCGTTGGCCGCACGTCGCCATAGGAGTCTGCAACGTGTTCCAATTTTTCGCCATGAGGGGTTCAAACAGGGGAAATCGTCTGCGGAGTAAGCTTGGGGGAAGCATTACGGGGGAGGTGTTCGCGAATGGCAGTTCGGTCCAGACTGATCTCAGTGGCTGGACTTGTGCTGACCTGCTCGGTGCTCGCCGCGGCCCCGGTGGCATTGGCGAGCCCCGCTGAGGCGCCCTCGCCGCCATCGGCACCCTGCTACAACGGCATAACACCGCTTGATCCCTACGCCAACATTTGTAGCTTCCCTTTTCGACCGCCACGCGTGCGGGGATCGGCACCGGATCAAACCGCGTTGCTCAACTGCAGCGTCGGCAGTGAGGTGTTGCGAGCCCAGTGCCTGTCACAGTTCGTCAACGGCGGGGCCGGCGGATTCGGCGGATTCGGCGGATTTTCAGGGGTATTCCTGGGGCCCGGATCGCGGCCCTGAGTTCGAGCCCTAAATCGCCCTACTGAACCGTGTCACTCGGTCGAACCGTGTTACCCGACTGACCGTGTCACCCGACTGAACCGGTCACCGCGGCGCGCAATAAACCCCGACGTCCGAGACCAGAGGTAGGTCGAGGGTGGTGCGGATCCCCGGCGGCGCGGCGATCACCGCCGGGATGGCGTTCACGATGCGAGCCGCCGCCCCCGCGATAGCCGCGTGATTGTGGTCGCCGAAGCGACTGGTGGGACAGATGTCCACGGCATACGACGGCTCACCGGTGATCTCGACGCGATAGGAGCCGCCAGGTTGGGCGGGCTGGGCCCAGTCGGGCCGGAGGTCCCCGCGCAGCCGGGTCACATGCTCGACGACGATCGCGGGGTGGCCGTCCACGATGCCGTTGATCTGAAAGCGCACCGCCGCGACTCCGCCCCGGGGAATATGGCCGGCGGCGATCTCGAACGGCTCCGGTGCCGGTTCGCGCTCGTAGCTCTCGGTGATCGCGTCGATCTCGATCTTCAGCCCGGCCGCTAGTTGCCGGATCGCGCAGCCCCACGCCACGGACAGGACACCGGGCTGGAATAGCATCGGCACATCGTCGAGCGGTTTGCCGAACCCCATCACGTCGAACATCACGGTGGCGCCGTCGTAGGTGGCGTAGTCGGCGATCTCCATGCAACGCACCTGCTCGATTCGCGCACAGGTGCTGGCGAATGCCAGCGGAATCAGATCGGTGATAAACCCGGGATCCACACCGTTGATGTAGATGCTCGAATTACCCTGCCGCCCAGCAACTTCGAGAGGCTCGATGTACTTATCCGGCATGACATGCCAGGGGTATTGCAGTACTCCTGGCGCCGAGCCCACCACGTTGATGCCCGCTGCGAGAATCCGGCGCACATCACCCATGGCCTCCACCATGCGGGTGTCGCCCATCGCGCAGTAGACCGCGCACTCGGGTTCGGATGCCAGAACCGCGTCAAGGTCGTCGGTGGCCTTGATGCCGGTCATCACCTCCAGCCCGGCCAGTTCGCCGGCGTCCCGGCCGACTTTGGCAGGGGTCGAGACACACAACCCAATGAGTTCAAAAGCCGGGTTGGCGATCAGCTCCGCCAGCGCAAGCCGGCCCACGTTTCCGGTTCCGATATGGACGACGCGTATGGCCATACCCTTCAAGGTAGCCTGACCCCCCATGGGACGCGTGGATAATAAAGTCGCTCTGGTCACCGGTGGTTCTCGCGGCATCGGCGCGGCAGCCGCCCGCATGTTGGCCGCCGAGGGTGCCGCGGTGCTGATCGGCGACATCCTCGATGACGAAGGCGCCGCGTTGGCCGCGGAATTGGGCGACACCGCGCGCTACGTCCACCTCGACGTCAGCAGCGCTGAGGACTGGACGGCCGCTGTCGGGACCGCGCTGAGCGCTTTCGGCAAGCTCAACGTGCTGGTGAACAATGCGGGGATCGTCCAGCTGGGTCCGCTGAAGACCCTCGACGTGGCCCGCTGGCACAGGGTGCTCGACGTCAACCTCACCGGCCCGATGCTGGGCACCAAAGAGGTCATCGCACCGATGATCGCCGCCGGGGGCGGGTCGATCATCAACCTCTCCTCGATCGAGGGTCTACGCGGCGCCGCCTACGTGCACAGCTATGTCGCCTCTAAGTGGGGTCTGCGCGGTCTCACCAAGTCCAGTGCGCTGGAACTGGCCAGCAGCAACATCCGCGTCAACTCGATACATCCGGGGTTCATCCGTACGCCGATGACCGAGCACTTGCCCGAGGACATGGTGACCACCCCGCTCGGCCGGCCCGGGACACCCGAGGAGGTCGCCGCCTTCGTAGTGTTCCTGGCCAGCGACGAGTCGTCGTTTTCGACCGGTTCGGAGTACGTCGTCGACGGTGGTCTGGTCACCGACGTCCCGCACCGCGCGATGTAGCGCAGCTCAGCGCCGTCGATCGCGGCGTGCCGCAACCGCACCGAACGCGGCACCGATCGCGGCCCGGCCTAAGCCCGGCAGGTGGCCGAGCGCATTGGCTGGGCCGCGCTGACCCGGCGCGCCAACATGCAGCACCGGCCAACCGTGTGTCGCTGCCAGTGCGGCAAGGCCAGCCCTGGGGTTGACCGGTCGGGGATGACCGACCAGCCTCATCAACGCCGCATCCTCGTTTCCATCGGCATAGAAGTAGCTCTGGCCCACATCGACACCGCGTTCGGCGCACAGGCGTTGTACGGCAGCGGCTTTCTGTTGGCCCCACACGATTGGTTTCGCCACCCGGCCCGTCAGCAATCCGTGCTCGTCGAGTTCGAAGGAGTTGCACACGACATCGGAGATCCCCAATGCGCGGGCTACCGGTTCGGCGTGGATCGTCAACGCCGATGAGCTGATCGCAACGGTATGCCCGCGGTTCAGGTGCGCATCGACGATCTGGCGCATCAACGGGTAGACCTTGTGCGTCAGTTCCTCGGCGAACAATCGTTCGCCGACCGCACTGAGTTCGGCCAACGATTCCCCCCGCAGGTATGTCGCGCCCCTCGCGAGGAGTCGTTCGAACTGCATGCGCCCGAGCTTGTAGCGCACCGAGGCCTCGACGACGCCGAGCACCTCGCCGATCCGGGCTTGGCCGCGCCGGAGGCGATCACTGGCGTGGGCGGTGGCGGTGAAGCCGGCCAGCAGGGTTCCATCGAGATCGAAGAACGCGCCGACGCCGGGACCTGAGGGACGGGCGGCGATATCGGCCAGTATCTGGGACGGATCGGCCAGTAGCTCCGACGGCAGACGGCGCGGGGACACCGTCACGGCGCCGGACGTCGCGCTGCGGCCGCTTCGAGTTCGTCCTCGAAGGCGCCCTCGTCGCGGCCCAGAGCGACCGTCGCGACCGCCATCGCGGCGGTGGCGATCCCCAGCGCGATCGCACTGGGCGTGCTGACCGCCAGGTGTTCGCCGAGGATTACCTGACCCAGGAGCACGGCGACCACCGGCTCGAGGACCAGCATCGCCGGAACGGAGGCCTTCAGCGAGCCGGCATGGAAGGCGGACTGCTGCAACAGCGTCGCGGCCACGGCGACCACGATCAGCGCGTAGGTCACCGGTGAAGTGAGCAGTCGTGCGCCGCCCTCCTCGGTCAGGATGTGCATCTCGATTTTGGTCAGCACTGCCAGCACACCGAAGAGCACTCCCACCCCGAGCGCCAGCAGGAGCGCCTGCCGCCACCCGGTGAGCCGCACGGCGATGACGAGGCTGGCGGCCACCACCAGCAGGCAGATCGTCGCCACCGCGACCGACGTCGGCTCGGAGGCTTCGTAGTCACCGGGTTTGGTCCGGGCGACGGCCACAAACAGCGCCAGCGCCACGGTCAACAGGCTGGCCCATCCCCATTCGGCGCGGGTGACCCGGCGCCGGGAGATCCACGCGCTGAGCGGCAGCGCGAACAACAGCGCCGACACCAGCAGGGGCGCCACTAGCAGCAGCGACCCGTAGGCCAGCGCTACCGCCTGAAATCCGTATCCGGTCACCGCGGCGGCCGTGCCGGCCCACCACAGTGGACGGTGCAGCAGCGTGTTAATCATCAACCCGCTGACGCCGCGGTCACGCGGCACATCCAGGGTTGCGCGTTGGCGGACGACGATCCCGATCGCGGTGAACACCGCTCCGGCCAGAGCAGCGGCCACCACGAGGGCATGCTCAACCAACGTCTACCGTCCCTTCCGCGCAGTCGGCCCCACCTACCGAATCTAGGCCACGGGCGAATCTAGGCCCCAGGCGAACCTCGGGAGGCGAATCTAGGCCACCGGCCGCTACCGCACCGCCACGACCACCGGCGTGCCGCCGTAGCCGGTCACCCGTACCCAGGCGGGCACCGGACCGCCGCCTGGTACCCGCCCGCTGATCTCGACCGTCTCGCCGCCGAACACGCTGACATAGTTGTCGTCGTAGGTGATCGGCAAAATCTCCTCGCCCCCGGCCGTACTGAGCAGCTCGACCCGGTGGAAAAACGCGATCTGCGAGCCCCGGTTGCGCAGCGTGACCTTCACGTGGGCGGGGTCGGAGGCGTCCGGACGCGCACTGACCTCCAACGCCGGTCGTCCGATGGTGTTCAACGGTGTCATATCGGCCCAACTGATCTGCCGCGAGTCGAACGCGGTGTCATTGCCCGGCGGACCCACGTCGTCGGGCACCTGCGACTGCCAGTAGACGTTTTCACTGATCACTGCGCCCTCTGCATCGAGCAGTTCACAGCGCACGAAGAACACCCGGGAGTCCGACGGACCGGGAGGCAGCGTCATCACGGCGGCAGCGGCGCCGGGGCCGATGTCGATGCCCCCGACACCGCGATTGTCGCGCAAGCGGCCGCGCAGGTCGTAGGTGCGAACCCGCACCCGCAGGTCTTGACGAGCCTGCGGACTCTGGTTAACCACCGTGATTCGGGCCTGGCGATGGTCGCCGGTGGCATAGGAGTCGAAGACCACCGACAGTGGCCGCAGGCCTTTCTTGGCCCCGAAGTAGGCGCCGCCGGGTCGCAGGTAATAGTCGAAAATGTTGCCAAAGAACGACGGCCAATGGCTGTTAAGCATCCAGTAGACGGTCATTTTGTGGCTGTCCCAACCACCGGCGGCGAACGCCTCGAATTGTGCGCGGGTGGACTCGTAATGGGCCAGTTGGGCCTTGTCGGCGAACATCCGGGCGTCGGTGGACGGCCCGTAGCGCCGGTCGATGACGCGGCGGACGTTGCTCAGGGTGGAGTTCTGCAGACCGGCCCCGGCGTGGAAGAACCAGGTGTCGTTGATCGGCCAGAGCTTGTCGGCGGGGATGAAGCGCCGCAGGCTGGCGTACGGCGGGATGTGTTCGTTGTCGCCCTGTTCGGCAGAGGCTCCGCGGGCCGCGGAGTAACGGCCGCTGAACCAGTACGACGGCGGGCGCCAGGAATAGGGGCCGGCCATCCGTATTCCGTCCCATTGCGGGTTGCCGTCGCCGTCGCGAGCGAAGGCCGAAACGGTGTCGACGGTGGCGTTCTGCCAGTGCAGCTCGGCGAGGATGCCACGGTAGTCGGCGAGCACCTCGGCCGGCGGCCGGCCGTCGCTGCCGTTGGCCCAGACGAACACCGAGGCGTGCGGGCGCAGCATCTCGATCTGTGAGCGCATGCTCTCCCGCGCGACCCGACGGTCCTCGGAGTCCCACTGCTGCCAGCGTTCCCACTGGTTGCAGCACATCCAGCCGTACATCAGCGGGATACCCATTTCATCGGCCATCTCGACAAGTCGTTCGGAGGCGATCTTGGATTCCAGTCGCAGCATGTTGACGCCGAGGTCTTTGGCGTACCGCAGGATCGCCGCATCCCGATCCGGGTCGTAGGAGTACAGCAGATCCGGGGTGTAGGTGGCGCCCCGGATCATGAGATCCCGGCCGTTGACTCGGAGAAAGAAGTCACCTTCGCCGCCGCCGTCGCGGCCCTGGCTGACGGTGCGGATACCGAAACGCGATGTCGAGGTGGTGATTGTTCGATCCTCGATGAAGTCGAGGCGCAAATCGTAGAGGTCCGGGCTGCCCATCGTGTAGGGCCACCATAGATCCGGGCGGTCAATATTGAGGGCGGTGAAATCGTCTGGTGCGAAACTGATTTCACGTTCTTCGCCCGGTTGCAACACTACCGGTTGTGCGACTCGGACAGGTTTTCTGCCGTCCCGGGTAATGCTTGCCTGCAGCACACCGCGGAGAGGTTCCTCGCGGTAGTTGCGCACGGCCGAGTGGATCGTGAGCCGAGCACTGTCGGTGTCAGGCAGTTCGCTGTTCACCGTCGTCGGACCGATATCGACGGCCCCGAACATCCTGAGCCGGACCGGTTTGAAGATCCCGGCATTGCGGTCGGGCACGAATGACGGACCGGTGCCCTCTGAGGCACCGGGCCGTCGGTATCCGAGGTAGCGCCAGTTGATCCAGTCGTACCAACTGTCGGCTAACTCCACACCGTCGACATCCTGAATGGATCGCTCGGGGATCACCTTCACCGCAAGGGTGTTCTGTCCGCCGGACCAGATGTGGCCGGTGACATCGATTTCGTGATGGGTGTACATGCCGACGATGTGGCCTGCGTCGGCGACGCGATGGCCGTTGAGCCAGATCTCGGCCCGGTAGTTGATACCGGGGAAGTCCAGTAGGTAGGTCCGGTAGTCGGCCGGAGCGGTGAAGGTCGTCCGGTACCACCAATCACTTTTGTAGAGATCCTGGGGGACTTCGGTGAGCAGGTTCTTGCCGACGTAGAGGTTCGGGTAGACCCCGGCCTCCTGCAGAATGCCCAAAACGGTGCCGGGCATCCGAGGCACCGGCACCCACGATGAGTCGTCGTAGCCGGCAACTGAAATCGCGGCGCCATCGGCCTCCAGGCCGGTCGCGGACACCAGCTTCCATCCCTCGGCCAGTTCGATGTCGCGGCCGGCGGCCGGCCGCGGGGAGGCGAACACGCGGTAATCAGCGGCGCCGACAATCAACAGCACGACGGCGAAGATCGTCAAAAACCTCTTCGCCACGGTGGGTGGGACTCCTCGCGGGTGGATGCGCACCGATTTCGGCCTTACGCTAATCCAATGACCGACACCGACCGAGCCGTGTCCCGGCGCGCAATCGCAGATGCCCTGATGGCCGCGCTGGACCGGCGCCACGAAGTCCTCGACGTCATTGTCGGATCCGGTGACCGCGACCAGGCGATCGATGCGATCACACGCCTGCTCGGCACATCCAGGATCGGCAGTGAGGCCGTGATGGGAATGTCCTTCGACCAGCTGACCACCGAATCTCGTAAACGCATCGCGGCCGAACTCGACGACCTCAACAGCCAGCTGAGTTTCACCGCCCGGGAAAGACCGGCCAGTTCGGATGAGAGCCTGCGGCTGCGGGCGTTCTCCCATGACGACGATCGGGACATATTCGCTACCCGCACCACCGAGATGGGTGCCGCTGGCGATGGGTCCGGATCGCCCGCAGGCAGTCTCGATGACGAGATCAGCGCCGCACGCGACCGGCTGTGGGCAGAGGAGGCCGCTTGGTTCGTGGCAATCGACGGGGAGAACAAAGTGGGGATGGTGTTCGGCGAGCTCCTCGACGGTGAGGTCAACGTCCGAATCTGGATCCATCCCGAGCATCGCCAGAAGGGTTACGGCACGGCTGCCCTGCGCAAGTCGCGAGCGGAGATGGCCGCCCACTTCCCGGCCACGCCCCTGGTGGTGCGCTCGCCGGGCGCCGCGCCGCGCCGGTGAGCGCGCGCGCTGCGATTCTCGTCACCGGCACCGAGGTCCTGACCGGACGAGTCACCGACCGCAACGGCCCGTGGCTGGCCGACCGTCTGCTTGAGTTGGGCGTTGAACTGGCTCACATCACGATCTGTGGGGACCGGGCCGCCGATATCGAGGCGCAATTGGGCTTTCTGCGCGACGAGGGGGTGGACCTCGTCGTCACGACCGGTGGCCTGGGACCCACAGCCGACGACTTGACCGTGGCGACGGTCGCCCGGTTCTGCGGTCGCGATCTCGTCCTCGACGCGGCCATGGAGGCGAAGATCGGCGCGATCGTGCAGCGCTGGATGTCTCGCTATCCCGACACCGACTTCGACGCCGTTGCGGAGGCTAACCGCAAACAGGCGATGGTCCCGGCGGGGGCCGAGGTGCTCGAACCGGTCGGTACCGCGCCCGGGGCAGTGATTGCCGGCAATCCCACCGTCGTGGTTTTGCCCGGACCGCCGAGGGAACTACAGGCGATGTGGCCGGCCGCACTCGCCACGGAGGCATTCGCCGCGGCCACCGCCGGTCGTACCGAATACCAGCAGGACACCGTGCGGATGTTCGGATTGGCCGAGTCGGGCCTGGCCGACACTCTGCGTCAGGCGCAGCAGCAGATCGCCGGGTTCGACGACCTCGAGATCACCACCTGCCTGCGCAGGGGCGAAGTGGAGATGGTCACCCGTTACGAACCCTCTGGTGCGTCGGCCCATGCCGCCCTGATGGAATTGGTTCGGGATCGGCACGGGGCGACGATCTTCTCCGAGGACGGTTCCTCGGTGGACGACCAGATCGCCCGATTGCTCGCGGGCCGACGGATCGTGACCGCGGAGTCCTGCACCTCGGGACTGGTCGCTGCGCGACTGACCGACCGCCCGGGTTCCTCGGACTACGTCGTCGGCGGCGTGGTCGCCTACGCCAACGAGGCCAAGGTCGCGCTTCTCGGTGTTGATGCCGCGCTGATCGCAGAACACGGCGCGGTGTCGGCGGAAGTGGCCCAGGCAATGGCAGCGGGGGCGCTGGAACGCTTCGGCGCCGACACCGCCATCGCGATCACCGGCGTCGCCGGGCCCGGTGGAGGTACGGCTGAGAAACCGGTCGGCACGGTGTGGTTCGCGGTGATGTTGACCGATGGTCCGGGGATCGTGCGGTGCGTCCCGATTCCCGGCGAGCGCGCCGACGTCCGGGACCGCTCCACCACGGTGGCCATGCACCTGCTGCGGCGTGCGCTGCTGGAGCGTTCCCCGGTTTAGAGATCGGCCTGGGCAGATTCCGATGCGCGGGGAACAGCACTGAGCCAGCGCTACTCGGACCCGGCGAGATCGCCATCGCTGACGTACCGGGCCTGGTTTCCACCGGCCCGCCTGGCCTCGTGCATCGCAGTGGTGGCCAATGCGATGGCTTCGTCGATCACCACCACCGGCGGGCGGCCGGTAAGCCTTCGCAACGGAGTGCTCAGCACACCGACGCTCGCGGTCAATCCGCCCTGGGTCGACACCACCGCGCCCAGGACCCTGTCGATCAGCGGCGTGGGGTCCGGGGTGGTGAAGACGTCGGCGATGATGAATTCCGATTCATCGAGGTGGCCCAGCACACAATCACGGCGGACGGTGTCGCGCAAAGCCTGGGCGGCGGAAATCTGGGCCCGATTCGCGCCGCGGCCGCCGTGCACGCTGATGATGGCGGCGTAGCTGTCGATCGCGACCACCGCCACTACCAGGAAACGGTCATCGCCGCGATTCCGCGCACCAATGAGGTGTGCGGCGGCCTCGTAGAACGATGCTCGGGTGAGTAGACCGGTGAGTGCATCGACGTCGGTCTGGGCATCTTCGGATCCACCCAGGCGGGCGATCGTCCGGCAGGCGGACACCACGACGATATTGAGGAACACGAGCGGCGTCGTGACGGCGAATGCGGTCGGCAGGTCGATCGCGGCGATCCGGGCTGCCAACCACAGGCAGGCGGAGCACGCCACCGCCACGGTGAATGCCAGTAGGCGCGTGCTGTGAAAGAGGGCGGCGTAACCAAGGATGAAGGTAAACGCGACGCCGATCAACAGTCCGGCGAACGGGTCCGCAGCGATCACACAACCGACCGCCAGCGCGACAGAGCCGGTGGCCATTAGAGCCGTCGACTGCGCGCGCGTCGGCCATCGGTGCCGCAGCCAGGGCGCAGCGAAGACCCAGCACAGCAGCGCAACGACGACCAGGATGGCCCTGCCGCCGGGGAGATAGGTGGACTTCGGATTGAACATCGCCAGCACCGCCGGAAGGGACAGGCCCGCGGTGAAGGCGGCAACGGTCAGCATCGTGGTGCGCTGCAGGCCCTGCGCGGTGACCCTGGTGGTGAACATGTAGTACTGGTCAACTCCGACCCGCGGTGGGAATCTCATTGGGCCGCCCCCCGCCGATGAACCGTCACCGCATAGTCACCACCGGCGAACGGACGGCGATCCCATGATGCCCATCGAGCGACAGGAATCAGACCTGCCGTCGCAGCCGCCGCGTCGTAGGAATCGCACGACAACTGCCCGGGTTGCAAGCTGAATCCGGCGACAAGGAGACCGTTGGCGGCGAGTTGGCCGGCCAGGTTCTGCAGCACGGTGCCCTCGGTATCGGGTTCCAGAAAGATCATCACGTTGCCCGCCAACAGCACCAGATCGACCATGCCCGGACCGAGACTGTTCACTCGGGGGTCAGTCGAACCGGCGAGATCGCCCTCCCGCCAGTCGATCTCTGGTGCCTTGGCGCGTGCGGCGTCGAGCATGGCGGTGTCGGCGTCGACACCGGTGACGATGAAGCCACGCCGGGAAAGTTCGATCGCCACCCGGCCGGTGCCGCAGCCGGCGTCAAGCACACGGTTTCGGCCCGATTCGCGCAGCAGGGTCTCGACCAGATCCGCCTCGCCATGGATGTTCTCGCCGGCCTCGGCGAGCGGGATCCACCGCGCGTCGTACTCCTCGCCGCGTGCGGTATCGGTGTGTTGCCACCGGGTGGTCACCGGGTGATTATCGCACTGGTGGAACGACGATGGTGAGCGTGTCGCGGTCGCGCTCGACCTGCATTCCCGCCCGGCGGGCCAGCGTCGCCACCGCCGCGGCGTCGCCGGGCTCAGACTTCGCCGTCGCCAGGACTCGCGCCAATCGGCCCTTGTGCGACTTGTTGAAATGGGTCACCACAGTGCGCCGGCCGTCCGGAAGTTGCGACACGACATCGACTGCGATGGCACCCGGAATTCGTCCCAGCCCGACATAGGCGCCCGAGCGCAGATCGACGATCAGGTCCCCGACCGCCAGATCGGCCAGGACCGGTTCGAGTAGCGGCCGCCAGCGCGCGGCCAAGCCGGGGCGATCCGGCAGTTTGGCTCCCGCCGAAAGCCGGTATGCCGGGATGGGGTCATCGGCACGCAACAGGCCGAAGAGCGCCGATCCGATCGTCAGCCGGGAGCGTGCCCGATCGGCTTCGGCTGCGCGCAGCGACCCGAAGTCCAATGCGTCGTAGAGCACGCCGGTATAGCGGTGGATCGCGGGCATCGTCGCGGAGGTGCGCAGTGCGGCGTTACGGCCGATCTCAGCATCCTGGGCTGCCGAGATCCCCAGCGCGCGCCGACAGGTCTCCGGATCGGCGGCGAGGTCGACGAGTTCGCCGACGAGCGCCTCTCGCAGCGGGTTCAGTTCACCGGATCCGAGGAGCGCCAGTTTCATCGCGGGCCCGTCGCCGCCGGCGCGTTTGGTCTCCGAGGGGGGAAGCACGACGATCACGTCCCCGACGTTAACCGGCCGGCGGTCAGGGGGTCCCGAAACCCGCCGCAGCCAACGCGGACCGGCCGACCGGGCCGGTCACGAAGTTCACAAAGGCGCCCGCCAGCGAGATATCGCGGGACTGCTTCAGGGTCGCTATCTGGTAGGTGTTGATCGCGTTCGCGGCCTCCGGGAAAGACACCGCCGTCACGCTGTCACCGGCGGCCAGGGCATCGGTGACGTACACCAAGCCGGCGTCGGCGGCTCCGCTGGTCACCTTGTTCAGCACGTCCGTCACCGATGATTCCTCACTGACCGGCCGCAGATCGATACCGGCCTCTTGCTCCAATCGTGGTAGCGCCGCCCCGCACGGAACCTGGACCGCGCACACCACCACGCTGACGTTTTCCAGATCGCGAAATGATTTCAGGCCCAATGGATTTTGGGGTGCGACGGCGATTGTCAGGGTATTGGTGGCGAAGCCTGCGGGCTGATCGCGGAGAAGTCCGAACCCGGCGGCACGGTTCATGGTTGGGGTATCGGCCGAGGCGAAAACATCCGCTTCGGCGCCCTGAGTCAACTGGCTGAGCAGATCGGCGGAACCGGCGAAGGACAATTCGACG
>SXGS01785519.1_pt1 | contig 16312 bp, 17 predicted proteins | sample 3174681 | NCBI WGS metagenome assembly SXGS01 (sample SAMN11356861, study PRJNA531348) | freshwater metagenome | isolation source: freshwater sample F1-80 | place: China: Fuxian Lake, Yuxi | collected 2017-12-25 | reverse complement strand
GCCGCGCTCCTTGAAGGCAGCTGTAAACTGGCGGTTTTCATGCTTCACCCAGACCTCGGCGCCTGTGATCGCCGAGAGAGTCTTTGAATGAGACAGCTCGGTGCGCTCGATCTGACCATCGAGAACATCTGCGGCTGCCTGGATGTCGGCCAGGGTCACGGGCAGGGGGGAAGTCAGGGAATCGGGCATGGGAAAGGGTTCCGGCGAAAGCGGGCGCACCCTATGCGGGCGGGGTTTAATTGACAAGCAATCCTGCAGCGCCCGGCGCGGGATCATGTTCCGCCACCCAATGGTCCGGAGCGACCTGAACCAACTGGGGCTGGTATTGGTCCATTTCCGGGTCATCAATCAGTTTTGACTTCAGGAAACGCAGGGCCGCACGGCTGTCCAGCGGACTAGGCAGGTCGCCTGTCAACCGAACGCGCTCCCGGGCGCGCTCGCCCCGGGGATCAGCATTGGGAACTGCTGCGATCAGGCCCTGAGTATAGGGATGGCGAGCGTCCTCATATATTTCGTTGCGGCCTGCAAGTTCGACGATGCGGCCAAGATAGAGCACCATGACCCGGTGGCTGATCTGGCGCACGACAGCCAGATCGTGACTGATGAAGATCATCGCGAGACCGAACTCTTTCTGGAGCTCGATCAGAAGGTCGACTACCTGGGCCTGGACAGAAACGTCCAACGCCGAGACCGCTTCGTCGCAGATGACGAGTTTTGGCTTCAGGATCATTGCGCGCGCTATGCCGACGCGCTGGTTCTGCCCACCCGACAGCTCGTGCGGGTAGCGATTGATCAGGTTCGGATCGAGCCCGACGCGGGGAAGAATTTCCCGCACTTTTGCGTCGCGCTCAGACCTCGATAGCCCAGGTTCGTGAACCAGAAGCGGTTCTGCCACCGAGGCACCGATCGTCATGCGTGGATCAAGACTGGCGAGCGGATCCTGAAACACGATCTGGAGATCATCCCTCAGACTGTCCATCTCCCCGCGGCTCGCCTTGGCAATGTCGCGCCCAAGCCAGGCGACTTTTCCTGCAGTCGGCGGAATCAATCGCAGGACACCGCGTGCGAGCGTAGACTTGCCGCAGCCCGATTCTCCGACGACGCCCAGTGTCTCCCCAGGCTTCAGGTCAAAGCTGACGCCGTTCACAGCTTTCAGGGGCTTCCGCCTGCCAAACAGGCCGCCTTTTACCTGAATCGGGAAATGAACCTTCATATCTTCTACGCGCAGGACAGGCTCGATGCCGGGTCCGGGCTGACTGGAAAGGGGAGGCCGGCCAGGAGGGTCTGGAAGGTCGAGGCGAGGCACGGCGGCCAGAAGCATTTTCGTATAATCGTGCTTGGGTGCGTAGAAAATCTCGTCGGTTGTACCCTGTTCGACGATCTCGCCATGCCGCATGACAATAACGCGGTCACACATCCGCGCGACAACGCCCATATTGTGCGTGATCAGAACAATTCCTGTTCCGGTTTCACGCTTGAGCTCATCCATGAGTTCGAGCACCTGTGCCTGGACTGTAACATCCAGCGCGGTGGTTGGTTCGTCAGCGATCAGAAGTTTCGGCCCGCACAGCATGGCAATGGCGATCATGACCCGCTGGCGCATGCCGCCTGAAAGCTCGTGCGGAAATTGCTCCATCCGGCGCTCTGCCTCCGGAATGCGGACGTGCTCCAGCCATTCTACGCATTGCTTGTTTGCTTCGGCGCCCTTGAGCCCTTTGTGTAGTGCCAGAATTTCCCGCATCTGGGCACCGACCGTCATGTGGGGGGTCAGGCTGGTCAGCGGGTCCTGGAAGATCATCGACATTTCCGCGCCGCGGATCTTGCGTAGTTCACTCGTCGACGCCGTCAGCATTTCTGTGGCGCCAAAGCGCATGCTGCCCGTTGCCTTTCCGTTTCCGGCCAGCAGGCCCATTGCAGCGAGTGCGGATTGGCTCTTTCCCGAGCCGCTTTCCCCTACAATGCCAACACACTCGCCAGAAGAAACTGCAAAGGAGATTCCCTTCACAGCGTTTACTGTGCCGTCCGGCGTCTCGAATTCGACCTTGAGGTCTGTCACAGTCATAAGCGTCATGGCCTTGACGAGTAACGGTGTAACGCTGGCGCGCAAGAGGCAGGCGCAGATTTCAGGCACAGAAAAACGCCGCGTCCCTCCAGGAACGCGGCGTTCTAGCTCGGCTATACCGGTCTGCGGTCAGTAGAAATGTCTGTCGCTGCCTCTGCCAGATCGTGGCTGGATCAGAATTTGTAGCCGAGACCAATCCCTATGATCAGCGGATCGATGTCCACGTCAGCGTTCACGCTTGCGCCCAGAGCGGTTGTGAAGTCGACCGTAACATCGGTGTTGATCCAAACTTTCTTGATATCTGCGTTCAGGGCCCAGCCACCCTCCTTGCCGTCAAGGTCATAATCGAAGCCAGCCTGCAGGGCCGGGCCGAAGCTGGAGTCATAGTCTACCCCGTCAGCAACTGGGCCGGCATCTTCATTGAAGAAGAACGTCGCGTTCACCCCCGCTCCAACATAAGGTTTGAACCGGGTCCCATTCTGAAAGTGATATTGAAGTGTCAGGGTGGGTGGCAGCAACCACACCTCTCCAAGATCGATATTCGCATTGGTCAGCGCGCCGGGGACCGTGACATTTGTCGCCTTCACGTCATGGGGCGTAACCGCGAGTATCAGTTCGGCCGCAATGTTCTTGTTGAAGAAGTAGGTGATATCGAGTTCGGGGACATATTGGTCGCCGATATCAACACCGCCCTGCAGAGCGGTACCGCCAACGGACAAGGCGCCAGCTTCGTCGGGAAGGACACCGAGGACGCGCGCGCGCACCATCCAGGGATTTTCTTCGGCAGCGGCTGTGCCTGCAAATCCCATTATTGCTGTACCCGTCATAAGGGCGACTGCGAGGAGCTTTTTCATGTTTGAAACCCGCTGGTTCTGTGAGTGATGCAGTCTGGTTAGTGCTCTGGAATTAAAGGCGAAATATACCAGTTTGCCGCGCGGCTGCGGGCCGCGCGGCACAAGCGCTCAACTAGGTACTCGTCCGTATTGAGACGGAATTTCCAAACTGCAAAATTGCAATTGCCTGCGCCCGCAAAGACGGGTGCCTCCGCAGAGGCTGCGGCACCGTGCCCTAGGGAAAGGCTTGCCTAGATGCGGCGCAGTTGGGAACATGCCGGGTTCCCTGCTCTCTGGAGTCCACTATGCCGGTCATGAATTTTCTTACCCAATGCGTTTTCGATGCAGGCGCGTTGAAGCAGCTTTCCAAACTTGCCAAGGCGCGAGGCATTACGCGTCCTTTCATCGTGACGGATGCCGGCATCAAGGCGTCCGGTATCCTTGCAAAGGTTGAGGACGCGCTCGGGGTTGTGCCAGCGGGCGTTTTTGCCGAGACGGTTCCCAATCCAACAGAGACGCAAACCAAGCTTGCAGCATCGCTTTACAAGGAGTCAGGCGCAGACGGCATTATCGCTGTCGGCGGGGGCTCCTCTATGGACCATGCGAAGGCCATTGGTCTTCTGGCGAGCCATTCCGAACCGCTCGAAACTTATGCTGCAATCGTTGGGGGCGCCAAGCTGGTCGGCAAGATACCGCCGCTGATTGCCATTCCGACCACTGCGGGTACCGGCTCGGAAGTGTCAGTGGGCATGGTGATCATCATGGAGAATGGCAGGAAGGAGACGTTCGCGTCCCCAAATCTCATTCCCCTTGTCGCGCTGTGCGATCCCGATCTGACACTTGGCCTGCCACCGGGCCTGACGGCTGCGACCGGCATGGATGCATTGACGCATTGCATCGAAGCGGTCCTCACCCCTGCCATAAACCCGCCCGCAGAGGGAATCGGGTATGATGGCGCGCATCGCGCGTTCGGGATGGGCATGCTCAAGCGGGCCGTGAAGGACGGGTCCGATGAAGAAGCGCGCTGGCACATGATGATGGCGAGCTATGAAGGCGCCCTTGCCTTTGTGAAGGGGCTTGGCGGCGTGCACGCACTCAGCCATGCTGCCGGCCGGCTTCAGGACAAGAAGCTGCACCACGGGACACTGAACGCCGTGTTCCTTCCGCACATCCTTCGGTTTCACAATGGCGCTGCAGATGAGAAATACGTCCGCTTGCGGCAGGCAATGGGCCTGAAGCCTGGCGCCGATCTTGCTGACGCAATCCAGGATTTGAACGATGCCATCGGGATTCCAAAGAATCTCAGCGCGATGGGGCTCAGCGGATCAGACGGCCCGGGGATCGTCGAGTATGCGCTCAACGATCTCGCGCATGCCGGAAACCCCCGCCCGATGAGTGCGGACGATTACGCCAAGGTTTATGAGACCGCTCTGAACTGAAGGACAATATGGCGCGCCGGATTGCCCCGATCCTGAAGATGGCTGCTCACCACCATGGCGGAGAGGCAGCGGCGCTGGAAAAATCCCGGAACACGCATTGGGCCCAGGACCTTGAGCGTGTTCCGGGTGACCGGCTTCTATCCGTGATGACGCGGTGCGTGTTCAATGCCGGGTTCAACTGGAAGGTCGTCGAGGCGAAGTGGGACGGGTTCGAGGCGGCGTTCGAAGGGTTTGATCCGGCGAGGCTCACATTCCTCGGCGACGAGATAATGGATCGTCTGATTACGGATGAGCGCATCGTCCGAAACGGGCAAAAGATCAGGGCCACGCTCGAAAATGCGCGGTTCGTTGCTGAGCTTGAAAGCAACGAAGGCGGGTTTGGACGATTCCTTGCCAGTTGGCCAGGCGAAGACCAGACAGGCCTTCTGAATGTTCTGAACAAACGCGGCTCACGCCTCGGCGGCGCCACGGGTCAATACTTCCTGCGCTTTGCTGGATGGGATGCCTGGATCGCGTCATCCCATGTCTGCGCAGCTTTGGTGCGGGAGGGTGTTCTTGAAAAACCTGAAGCTACGGGAAAACGGGACCTGCAAAAGCTTCAGGATGCCATCAACGCATACCACGACAACAGCGGCTTACCCCGTGCACAGATAAGCCGCCTTCTCGCGATGAGTGTCGGGTAACCGGGATTACTCGGCTTTCAGAGCGGGCAGGCCCAACGCCGCTTCGACATCAGCCCAGTTCACAATCTTGAAGTTCTGGTCCTGTCCGGAGCGGGGATTGCCGTCATCCTGTACAATCAGGACACCTCGTGGAAATCCGGGCAGGGCGCCGGAGAAAACATCGAGGCCATCCGTATGGGTGACTTCATCGATGCCGAGTGGTTCGTTGGCAACTATCGAGAAACTGCCGCGGGGGGCGTGGGGTGCCTGGCGATCGTACACAACAAAACGATCCTCCGATTGGGCGGACGCAACGACCCATCCTTGCCCCTCTGCGCCTTTCCAGATCGAAACGCCTTCTACGTCGGCGACCAGTCCGGTAGGTCCGCCGACAGTATCGACCAGTGCTGGGACCGGCGCATTTTCCCGGTAAGCGACTGTCCAGAGGCCTCGGTTTTCCTCGCCGACGAACATTATACCGTTTGTTTCATCAAACACGCACCCTTCAAGTTGGGTTTCCAGTTTGATGGTTTTCAGAAGTTCGCCGGAAATGCCGGAAGGCGCTACGGTCAGATCCCAGATCTGCAGCGTTCCATCCTTGTAGGTGACGCCTGCGAGTTCGCGGCCATCCTCGCGTGCCTGACAGATGCCGTAAGGCTCGACTGTACCTGTTGGAACATCTCCGCCATGGCTGACTAGGCCGGATACGCGATCAATCAGGAATACAGAAATCGCGTTGACCTGATCATTGCTTGCAACGGCGACATCAAATGGACGATCCGCCGACTGACGAACATCTACGTTGTTGATGAGGCCGATCGGGAGATTTTGAACTTCCGATCCGTCCAACGCAAAGACGACAAGTCCGACTTGTTTGTTGGTCCCCAGAACAAGCGACTTGCCAGGGTCTGACGGATGAAGCCAGAGCGCCGGGTCGTCAGCTGCATCTCCCTGAGCGCCTGCAGGGGCGGTTTCCACGCTCGCCATGACAAATTTCTGGCCGTCGATCACCGGAGGCGGCGCGGACACGCACGCGGCAGCAGATAACGCAAAGGTAGAGACGAATGCGTTCCGGAAGAAGGGCACGGGGAAGCTCCTGTAAATCGCGAGGTTTGAGCAATAGAGCCCGCTTTATCTCTTCTGCATGACAAAATCGCGACGGCCCAGCGCTCAGGAAACTGTCGTATCCCAATAAGCGGCCCATCTGGCCGTAAGCGCTCCAGGCTTCTCGGCCGTCAGCAGGCCGGAAAAGCGCTGCGCTTTCTTGAGCAGGCGCTTCTGATGGCGCAGGGCGGACCGTCGGGCCAGTTTAAGCACATCCTTGTCGATAAGATCTGCCGGTGTTGCCTCCAGGGCCTCCAACAACAGGCCGCAATCGCGCCAGTCACCCAGGCTTTCGGAAAGCCGGCTTGCCATCCGGGCATGAGCATCCAGGGCATCCGGGCAAATCCGGTTGAGCAGAAGGGTCTGGTGCCAATGGGTCTTGGCACTCTTGCGCCAGTTATGAGTTGCCTCTTCTTCGCCGGTTTCGATGGCGTCAGCGAAATCCCCGCGCAGCCGTTTGTAACTCCGTTTCAGGCCTGGCCGGATGGCGTCAAACCCCTCAGCTGAAATCCTCCAGTGCGCGGCTCTTTTTGCGGCCGACCGCATATCGCGTCCGAACATTTTGAGGAGTTTGGTGTGTGCTTTCGCATCTGTGGTGTTGGCAAAGTCCGGTTTGAGGACAGCTTCAATCGCGAGGAAAGCTTCTGCCGGAAGTTTCAATCGCGTCAGACTGTCAAGGATCGCGCCGGAATCTCGTGCCTCAGAGAGGCTTCGGGCAGCGTCCCGGAGAACATTGTTCTCGGCCGCGGCGCCTTCAAACACGGGTGCAATCAGGCGCAACAACGAGCGGAGCCGCTTCGCCGACTTGCGGACTTCGTGGACCTGTCTGGGAACTGGAAGATCGGCTTGAGCCAGGATTGACGCGATGCGCCCGAACTCCTCTGCAGCGATCCGCCGGATGTCAGCCTCAACCGTTTCGTTGCCCGGCTTAAGTCTGTACGTCATATCGTCGAACCCGCTCCTCGTTCATATCCGGCCGGCGCAAACTCCCACATCTGTTGCCAAGCTGCCAATCCGATCGCTTTAAGGGCGAGTGCGAAGCTACAGGAAACTGGCAAAATAGGTACATGTCTTCGCCGCGAATCTGGCGATAAGAAGCAATGATCGAAAGTTTCCAGACCCTCTTCAACGGTGTCGCCCTTATCACCTGCGCCATGGCGATCGGGGCCTCTTGGGTCGCGTCCATCGCCTCTCCCAATTGCAGCTTCGACAAGCTGACGGGCGCAAGGGCCGATTCCCATGTCAGGGAGCTGCTTTACCGAACAGCCTCACCGATTGCCGGCTTGATGCTGGTTTCCGGTGCGCTCTTCCTCCTGGCGACGAGCTGGGTGTCTGGCACCATTGCCCTGATTTCTGCCTTCGGCTTCTTTTCAACCCGTCTGATGCTTGCGCCAAAGGAAGGGAAGAACCCTCAAGGCGTGCGCACGCGCCGGAAGGAGCAGCGGGGCAGCTCCGTCATGCTGTCGCTCATGTTCACTGTGGCCGCCGTAGCCGCTGCAGTACTGGGATTGTTTGGCCTTTAGGCCATAACGAGCCAGAGACAGCCCATTTCGTGAAGCTTTCGGAAACTCTCAGATGATCGCTGGGCGGCTGACCGGGCAAGCCGGCCTGCAGTTTTCCGGTTCGCGGCAAGCATCATAACGCAGATTACGAGCCCAAGACCGGCCATCCACCAACCCACGACAAGCGCTGTGATGACCCCGGTCAGGCAGGCTAGGTAGGCCATTGCATCCAACACCCTAATGCGGATGTGTAACCAGCGCCCGAAAGGCTTGAGAAGTTCTGGATTGCGGTGAAGCGTTTCTGCATCGATTGCAAAGCGCGTTCCCGGCGTATTCTCGAACACGAGGGCGCGCGTCATGCGCCCGGCATCGTGCGGATTTGGCTGGCAGCTTAGAAACATTGGCCCGGCTCCTGGCAGAACTCACCCGATGGGCGAATAGTTACCTGCCGGATGTTAACCCGGTGCGGGTCCGGGCACGGAAGTTTCAGGGTTTTTCAAGACTTTCAGTTAACCGTGAGCTTTCCCTAGGGGCATCTTTCGGCTGGCGAAAACAATTGCCGGAGTGTTTTTTGAGGCGTACGCTGCACTGCAGCAAAAAGGGTATGAAAGAAGATGCTCTATTCCCTTGTCGAATTGAACCGGGTTGCGATGGCGCCAATGCGGCTTGCCGCGCGCGCTGGCTTGGCGGCGCTGAATTCACCTTTTAATCCCATGGGTCAAACCAGCTACGGCAAGTCACTTGCCGCGATGGCTGACGTGTTCGAGAGCGCGACGCGCTACTATGGCAAGCCGGAATGGCGCATAAATTCGGTTCGGATCAACAGCATTGATGTCCCGGTTGAGCCTCAGGTCGCTTGGCGGTCGCCGTGGTGCGGACTTGTTCACTTCAAGAAGGACGCTGACCGGCTGGCACAAGCGCGCCGCAAAGGCGCGGCTCCTCTGCCGCGCATGTTGATCGTGGCCCCTCTGTCTGGCCATTACGCCACGCTCCTGCGGGGCACAGTCGAGGGCTTTCTCGAAACCCATGACGTCTACATAACTGACTGGACAGATGCGCGCATGGCGCCCGTGTGGCTCGGCCGCTTCGACCTCGACGACTACATCGACCACATTCGCAAAATTCTGACCCGTCTTGGGGGCGGTGCGCACGTTCTGGCAGTCTGCCAGCCCGGGCCGCCCGTACTGGCAGCCATTTCCATGATGGCGGAAGATCAGGACCCGGCGCTTCCCGCGACAATGACCTTTATGGGCTCGCCCATTGATGCCCGCCGCTCGCCGACCGTCCCGAACAAGCTTGCTGAAGAGCGGCCCTTTGAATGGTTCGAGCAAAACATGATTTACACCGTGCCCGGCCCTTATCCGGGTATGCTGCGGCGCGTTTATCCTGGCTTTGTGCAGCTTTCCTCATTCATGAACATGAACTGGGAACGTCACGTCGATGCGCACTGGAAGTTCTTTAATCATCTGGTCGGCGGGGACGGCGATAATGCGGGCCGCCACCGGGAGTTTTATGATGAGTACCTTTCCGTCCTAGATCTGACGGAAGAATTTTACCTGCAGACGATCCAGCGCGTCTTCCAGGAGCACCATCTTCCGCGCGGTATCTACAGCTATCGCGGAGAGCGGTTGGTGAAGCCAGGTGAGATCCGGAATGTTGCGCTGATGACAGTCGAGGGTGAGAAGGACGACATTTCCGGGATCGGCCAGACACAGGCTGCCCATGATATCTGTACAAACATTCCAGAAGATATGCGTACGGATTACATTCAGCCGGGTGTCGGCCATTACGGCGTGTTAAACGGCTCGCGCTTTGAGACAGAGATTGCGCCCCGTGTGGCGCAGTTCACGCGCCGGTTTACCAGCCGGGAAAAGGAAGAAGCGGCGCCTTCCGCAGACAGGGTATCCTAGTAGCCTTGATCCGGGACGTGGAACATCAGCTCCGGGGTTAGGCAGCTGGCAAGAGGTTCGCCCGGCGCGGTTCTGGTCAGCCCTTCTGGCTTCCTGAGGTAGTCGCGCATTGCTTCACTCGCGGCCCTGTCGAAGCTTTCTATCGCAGCAGGTTGCGCCGTCTCACGCAGAATTCTCGCGGTTTGGCAGGTGCGGTGCTCAAGGATTGTCAGTGCTGCCGCTTCGCGCCCCGTTCGCAAGGCCCGCAGGGAAGCGCGCATCGGGTCCGGCCGGAGCACCGCTGCGGCCGGCATCCCCGGCCCATCAGGAACGGCCAACCATAACGCATTGACGGTAGCGCCTTCGCCTTGCTGGAGAAAACGGACTGCCACAATCACCCCGCCGCGGGATTTCCGGATGTCAAAGCTTGCCCGCCCGTCAGCGGCGAGTTTCTCCATCCATTCTCCGATGGCCAGATTGCGCACTTCGATGGCTTCGCGATGATCACCCGCAGCCATCAATGCGACAGACTGATCAAGACGCTGCACAGGAGAGAGCCAGGCGCCACGCGATACGGCACCTTCGAAATGGCTCACCGCGTCAGTAGGGCGGCCTGCATCCATGGCGCCGCGCGCGGCAATCAGGTGGGCTTCCCGGGTTTCAAACCGGTCCGGGCAGTCGGAAATGAAAGTCTCGGCAGTTCGCTGCATGTAGGCCGGGGTTGCTTCTTCAGCGGGTTGCGCCACGGCTGTCTGGAAACGGGCCACCTCTCCGAGGCCGCACCCTTGATCTGCCATCGCGGTCATCGGCGCAATCAGCGCGCAAAGAACAAGTCCCGTCATCCTGAGGAATATCATTCTGTTCACCATCCCCGCCGACATCCACACCGGAGCGGCTGTTTAGGGTGAAACGGTGCAAGCCCTGTGCCGGTTCCCTCAGTCTGGCGGATGAATACCGGATGGATCTTTCAGGACGTGAATATGCTCGTGCCCGTGCTCGTGATCATCGGCGGCGCCATGAATATGGCCATGGATCGGCAAGAGCAGCAGCAGAAAGGCAATCAGGACACCGCCGCCAAGGGCCGCAATACCGCGAAGCGGTGGCTCCTCTTTCAGAGGCTGCATCAACGGGCCTGTTGCGACGTAGATCAGAAGGCCCGCCGACAGGGCGTATAGAGCCGCTACAACGCCTGGCCCAAGGCCTGTCAGGAAAACGCCGCTAACCAGCGCGCCCAGTGGTGTCGTGGCTCCGGCCGCGAGAAAGGCCCAGATCAAGGCTTCCCGGACCCGGAAACCGTGCCGGGAAAGTATGGCAAAAGCGATCACGCCTTCGGCAAACTCATGCATGATCAACGAGGTAGATGCGTAGACGCCAGCTTCAAAGCTTGCTGCGAAGGTGACGGAATAAATCACCCCGTCCAGGAAAGAATGAAGACCCACCGCCAAGAGAGGTGTCAGCGCCAGGGCCCGGCCACCCGATTTTTCGGGGAAAGCAATGTTGATCCCTGATGTCAGCATCAGTCCGCCGAGGAAGCCGCAAAGCATGAAGAACGGCGCGCGGGCATTCATCTGCAGTGCTTCAGGGGCAATATGCAGCAGGGTCAACGAGATCAGCATCCCGCCTGCCGCCAGCGAAAACAGACCGGACTGACGCGCGGTCCATTCGCTGCGTACCGCTACGGCGATCAAGCCGAACGACGTCACAAGGGCGGCAAGAAGCCCGAACAGGATCGGCGCCTGAAGAGAAAGGGGCATTCGGGGCCAGTGTCCGGTTTGCTGCGCCTGGATCGGGGCAGGGGGTGGTTTAAGGGCTGCACGACGTGCGCGCAGGCACCTTGCGAAATGTGTTATAATGTTTCACTCTGCGGCTTGCCAGAGATTTTTACGGTCACCTCAACTGTCGCACTCAATGCAGGGACCATTTGCCAAATATCAGGAGACCCATCGTGACTGATTTTCTTCGCTCCTCCCGCTTTCTGCTTGCCGGTGCAGCGCTCTGCGTTGCTGCTTCCTGCGGCCCGGGCGCGTCAGCGCCGGCAAGCGATACAGGGACTGAGCCTCAAGAAGTGGTTCCTTTGGCTGCAGCAGAAGGAAGTGCCCCAGCAGATCAGGCCGATGGGGGATCAGAAAGTGAAGCACATGCGCATCAAGAGGGTGAAGAGCATGAGCATGACCATGACGAAGAGCACGAACATGCCGGCGGCACAGCGCATGTTCACGGCATCGCTGACTTGGCTTTTGTCGTCGAGAACGGCAAGCTGACGGCAGAGATGATCTCACCCTTGGCCAATTTTGGCCTCTCAGAAGCCGATGGCGTATTCACTCAGGACGTCATCTCAGCGCTGCCCTCCCTCATCGAACTTTCCGGTGGAAACTGTTCGGCTGAAGCACCGGTCGGAGAAGTTGATACCTCAAGCGGCCACACTGACGGGCACGTTGAGTTTTCCTGGGTTTGCGAGAATCCGAACGCGGTGACGGCCGCCCGTTTTACCGGATTTGAGACCTTCCCGGGATTTGAAACAATCAACGCTGTCTTTGTTGGGGAGACAGTCCAGAAAGCCGCAGAGCTGACGCCTTCCTCTCCGGAACTTTCCCTGAAATAAGAATGGTATGGCAGATCAAGTGATCGATATCGAAGGGCTGCGTTTTGCCTGGAAGAGCGGCCCGCAAGTGCTCGACATTGAAACTTTCCGTGTCGAGGCTGGAGAGCGGGTGTTCCTGCGGGGTCCGTCGGGATCGGGCAAGTCCACCCTTCTTGGCTTGATTGCAGGCGTGCTTGAGCCGCAAGCCGGACGCATTTCCGTCATGGGGCAGGACATGGGCGCGCTCGCTGCCGCAAAACGTGACCGGCTACGGGCGGACCGGATGGGCGTAATCTTCCAAATGTTCAACCTGGTCCCCTATCTGTCCGTCACGGGTAACGTTCTCTTGCCGCTCCGTTTCTCCCCTGCAAGGCGGAAGGCGGCTGGAACTGATCCGCAGGCGGAGGCTCACCGGTTGCTCGCCCGCCTTGGCCTGCAGGATGAAAGCCTGCTGGAGCGGCGTGTTTCGGACCTGTCCGTTGGGCAGCAACAGCGCGTTGCCGCGGCGCGCGCCCTCATCGGCAGCCCCAGCCTGGTCATTGCGGACGAGCCAACTTCCGCTCTCGATGCCGATGCGCGCGACCGGTTCATCAATCTCCTGTCCGAAGAAGTTGAACGCTCCGGAGCAAGCTTGCTTTTCGTCAGCCATGACGCGTCTCTCGCCGGCCTGTTTACCCGCGCGGTCGATCTCACGGCGATGAACAAGGCCGGAGCGCCGGCATGACAGCCTTGTTTTCACTTGCCTGGGCGAGCCTGCTGAACCGGAAAGGCTCGGTAATCCTGACCATCGTGGCTGTTGCCCTGTCGGTTGCGCTTTTTCTTGGCGTGGAAAAGGCGCGGAACGGCGCGCGCGAAGGCTTTGAGAATACGATTTCCGGCACAGACCTCATCGTTGGCGCGCCAACGGGCACCGTCAATCTGCTGCTCTATTCCGTCTTCCGCATGGGCTCGGCAACGGCAGAAGTATCCTGGCCGACGTATCGTCAGATCGCGGAGCGTCCGGATATTGCCTGGGCAGTCCCGATTGCCCTGGGTGACAGCCATCGCGGCTTTCGGGTCATGGGCACAACGGTGGACTATTTCGATCATTACAAATACGGCGGCGGGCAGCCGCTCGAGCTTTCCGAGGGCGTGATTTTCGATGATCTGTTCGATGCCGTCATTGGCGCCGATGTCGCACGGGATCTTGGTTATACGCTGGATTCTCAGCTTGTGCTGACCCACGGCCTTGGCGCGGCGGATCTCGGCTCTGGCCATGAGAACCGCCCCTTCCGTGTATCGGGTATCCTGAAACCGACCGGTACGCCCGTGGATCGCACGGTGCATGTGTCGCTCGAGGCGATCACCGCAATTCATGTCGGCTGGGAAACCGGCGCAAAGAACCCGCTCGCCGATTCCATTCCGACTGAAATGATCCGGTCATTTGACCTCACCCCGAAAACGGTGACGGCCATATTCGTCGGTCTGGAACGCAAGGGAACGATCCTGACGACCCGCCGGCAGATCAACACCAATCGGAGCGAACCGCTCATGGCGGTCATTCCCGGTGAGGCGCTGCGCGAGCTTTGGGGCGTTACTTCGATTGCCGAGCGCGCGCTATTGGCGGTTTCCGGCTTCGTAATTGCAGTCGGTCTTGTTTCAATCCTCACATCGATCTTGACGAGCCTGAATGAGCGGCGGCGGGAGATGTCGATCCTGCGGGCAACCGGCGCGCGGCCCGGCCATATCTTTTCCCTGCTTGTCCTGGAGTCCGGCCTGATCGGTTTCATGGGCGCGGTCATCGGGATTGTCATCGTACATGGGCTGTTTGCTGCGGTCGCTCCGGCGCTTCAGGCGCGTTACGGCGTGGCATTCGGCGGAGGAGGGCCCGGTCTCCTGGACCTCTACGTCCTGGGTGCGGTGACACTGGCATCGCTGTTGATCGGGGCTGTGCCGGCACTCGCGGCCATGCGTCGCTCGCTGGCGGATGGCCTGAGCGTCCGAATGTAACAGCATTGTGCTCTGGAACTGGGCGCACGCCCGTTTTAAACAGAGGGTATGAAAACGACATCTCTTCCGGGTTTTGCCCTCGCAAGTTTCGCTTTTGCTTTGGCCGCTGCCTGTGGCGGCGCCTCTACATCGGGGACGGCTGAGGCCGCTCCTGCCAAGCCGGCAAAGGAGGCAGCCGCCGAAACCAAGGCAGATGGCCCCAAGGTTGGGGACAAGATCGGGCAAAGCGCGGCTGAGCGCGCGGCGGCCCGCGCCGAAGCGGCCAAAAAGCGCGCCGAAGACCAGGCCCGCCAGGACGCAGAACTGGCTGCGCGCGGGGTTGAGCGGATCGGTTGGGAAGACCTGATGCCGGAAGGCGAGGAAGAACGCCTGGCCCAGATGTATCAGGCGCAGATGGCGATGCTCTATTCCGGCGCAGGCGTGGCTGAAGGTTCTGCCGCAGACATGGCTGTGCAGATTGGCACCTTCAACACGGTGAAGGAGCTCAACGGCAAGAAGATCCGGATACCCGGTTATACGGTGCCTTTCGAATATGGCGCAGATGCCCAGATCAAGGAATTCCTGCTGGTGCCTTACTTCGGCGCCTGCATTCACGCGCCGCCGCCCCCGCCCAACCAGACTGTGTTCGTCATGTCTGATAAGCCGATCAAGATGCAGGACCTGGCCCAGGCTGTCTGGATCGAAGGCACGATCCACACACAGACGCAGGAGAGCGAGCTGGCTGACGCTGCCTACACGATCACCCTGACGGGGATCGAAGAATACACTTACTGATGCAGGACAAGCTGAATCTGGACGCCGTTAAGGTCATCGCCTGGGATTTCGATGGTGTCCTGAACCGCAATATCCAGGACGGCGTCTTTGTCTGGTCGCGCCAGTTCGAACAGGATCTCGGCCTCTCCCTGAAGTCCTTCTCGAGCTATCTCTTCGGCGGCCGTTTCCAGAAAGCCATGGTCGGGCAGGCATGCCTCGTGGAGCTCGTTACGGATTGGGCCGAGGCGAATGACGCGGCAGGCCGCGCCCCCGAAATCCTCGACTACTGGTTTACGCGGGACGCGCTTCCGGATGAGAGAACTCTGGCATACTTCGAGCCGTTGAAGGCGCGGGGCCTGCGCCATGTTATGGCAACGAACAATGAAGTCCATCGCACGGCCTTCATTGAGGACGCGATGGGTTTCTCAGATCGGGTCGAGCGTATCTTCGCCGCGGGCCGGATGGGCATTGCAAAACCGGATACAGCCTACTTCGCCCACATCGAGGCACAGCTTGATGTCGCGCCTGAGGCCCTGCTTCTCGTTGATGATCTGGAAGAAAACGTACTGTCCGCCAGGAGCCGGGGTTGGCAGGCGTTTCACTTCCATGCAGGCGCTCACGACCTGCTCGAGCAGGCTCTGGGCCTTCAAGACTAGTCCGCTGATCCAATGGAGAGGCATAAAAGCAAGAAGGGCGGCCCGACAGGCCGCCCTTCCGCACTCTACGCGGTACTCTACTGTCCACAAAGTAGCAGCGGACTGCTTAATACTTTGCGAACCTAATTCCGCAGGCTGATCCTACTGGCTTTTGGCCAGAAGGTTGCGGATTTCTTCCAGAAGCACTTCCTGGCGCGGCGGGGCCGGCGGCGGAGCAGCCTCTTCCTTCTTTTTGAGTGTGTTCATGCCCTTGATCACAAAGAACAGGGCGAGTGCCATGATGACGAAAGAAATCACCGCATTGATGAACTTGCCATAGGCAATCACCGGGGCGCCGGCTTCGGTCGCTGCCACAAGCGACACATATTCCGTACCATTCAACGAAATGAACAGGTCTGCAAAGTCGACCCCACCCATGAGCATGCCCAGTGGCGGCATCATGATGTCGTTGACCAGGGATGTTACGATTGTGCCGAATGCGCCGCCGAGGATGAAACCGACCGCAAGATCGACAAGGTTGCCCTTAAGTGCGAACTCTTTGAATTCTTTAAGCATTATTGCCCCTTCCTGTTGGCGAGACGCCGTCAGATGTCGGATTACAGTTCGCTTTGTTTGATCACCGCGTCAAGCTGCGGCATGGGTCGGGTGAAGCGTTGAGAGACTTATCTCGCCTCGGGATCGCTTCCGCCATTTACGCGCGCGCGCAATTCCTTGCCCGCCTTGAAGAAGGGGACCGCCTTGGCAGGAACCTTGACGGGCTCACCTGTCCGCGGATTGCGCCCTTTGCGGGCGTCGCGCTTGCGAACAGAAAAGGCTCCGAAGCCTCGCAACTCCACCCGGTC
>SXGS01044327.1_pt1 | contig 16313 bp, 22 predicted proteins | sample 3174681 | NCBI WGS metagenome assembly SXGS01 (sample SAMN11356861, study PRJNA531348) | freshwater metagenome | isolation source: freshwater sample F1-80 | place: China: Fuxian Lake, Yuxi | collected 2017-12-25 | reverse complement strand
GTGGCGCGGTCGAGGGCGGTGTCGGCGTAGCTGAGGAGGGCGGCCCGCTCCTGCGCGTCGTCCGGGTACAGGGCGATGCCGATGCTGGTGGCGACCTGCGGGCCGTTGCCCCCCGCCTTCCCTGCGCGCAGCGCCTCCAGGATGCGCTCGGCGAGACGGCCGGCCTCCGTCGGGCCGCCGCAGGGCATCAGCACTGCGAACTCGTCGCCGCCCAGCCCCGCAATCATCTGGGTGTCGTCGAGCTCGGCCGAGACGATACGGGCGACGTTCTCCAGCATGGCGTCTACGGCCGCGTGGCCGAACAAGTCGTTGACCTCCGTGAAGCGGGCGAGGTCGAGGCAGAGCACCGCGAGCTTGCGGCCGCCCGCGTCGGCGGCGCGCATCTCCTGGTCGAGGCGCTTGCCGAAGCTGGCCCGGTTGGCCAGCCCCGTGAGGGCGTCGTGGTGGGCGAGGAACTGGATCTGGCGCTCGGCCTGGCGCCGCGCCCGCAGGTCGCGCACGGCGACGGCGTAGTGCGGCCGACCGGCATGATCGACCGGCTGCATGATGATCTCGACCGGCACGAGCGTGCCGTCGGCCTGGCGAAGCTCGGCCTCGACCGGGCGCTCGGGCTGGCCGGCGAGCGCGAGCCGGGCGGCGTCGCCCGGCAGGTACGCCGACAGGGCCGCGCCCGCGAGCGCACTGGGCGGCAGGCCGACCAGCTTGGCGAAGCTGCGGTTGGCGCTGACGATCGCGTCGCCGGTGCAGACCACGAGACCCTCGACCGCGGCGTTGGCGAGGCTGTGCAGGCGGTCGGCCTCCACCTTGGCGTGACGGCGGTCGCGCACGTCGAGCGCGAGTGCGGCCCCGGCCAGCAGCAGGATGGCGAAGCTCGCGAGGGCCACGGCGACGGCGAGCCAGGCGTTCGGGATCGCGGCCTCCGAGACGGCGCGTGCCGGGTCGGGCGTGACGGTGACGGCGCCCATGGCGGTGAAGTGGTGGCTGCAGATGGCGAGCAGCAGCAGGAGCGCCGCCGGCACCTGGCGAGCGAGGCCGCGGGCGCCGAGCTGGGCCGCCAGGGCGGCGCCGCCGAGGATGCCGCCCAGCGCGAGCGAGACGCCAACGGTTGCGGGATCCCACGCCTTGTGGCCGGCCACCTCGTAGGCGGCCAGGCCGGTATAGTGCATCGCCGCGATGCCGAGGCCGAGGATCGCGCCGCCGGCCCAGGCCGCGGCCCGGCCGCCGACGAGGACGGCGAGGGACAGGCCGGAGCCGACCAGGACGACGGCGATGGCGAGGGACAGGCCGGTGAGCGCGACATCGTAGCCGCTCGGCACGCCCGGCGCGAAGGCGAGCATGGCGATGAAGTGGGTCGCCCAGATGCCGGAGCCGCCCGCCGTCGCCGCGACGGCGAGCCACCCGGCCTGGGCCCACCCGCCCGTCCTGCGCGCGTGGCTGACGAGGCAGACTGTCGTCAGTGCCGAGAGGGCGCAGATCCCGGCCGCCAAGGCGACGAGCCGGAAGTCATGGGCTTCGACGAGGCAACCGACGACGGTGAGCATGGGGCGACCCCGCGGATGTTTCGATCCGCAAGATGGGCCATGCCGGTGTAGAACGATTTAATCGGGCGCGATCCCCGGACGATCCGGAAGTCGAGGATCCGCGCGACGGGAGCGACGTACGGTCGCGGGAGCCGCCTACGAGCATGCCTCGGCGGCCGTCCCGAGGTCCCTCATCTGTCGGCCTTCGAGCCGCTTAGCGTCAGGTCGAGGTAGATCTTGGTGACCGGCTCGATCAGACCCACGATTTCCTGGGCCGCCTTGGTCTCCTCCTCGACCGCGGCACGGAAGAACGGGCGGCTTGCTTCTCGGGTGTTCTCCGTGGTGTCGGCCGCATCCTGCGTTGACGCGCCTACCCGGAGGATGACGATGAACAACGACGCACTCAAGACGCTCGTGGCCCAGGGGCTCGCCGCCATGACGAACGGCGGCAAGGTCGCCGCGCAGGCCACCGACGAGATCCGGAACGACGCCTACCATCCCGACCTCAAGGCCGCCCTGAAGCAAGGCAACTAAACCTCGCAGCAGTGAGCGAAGCGCATCGACCAAGCCCTGCAGGAGGCAGGCGGCAGCGGCGAGCGGAAGAACTCAGTGCTGGAAGGCCTCTACGAGGTCAGCCGCGAGACCCGCCAGCAGGCGCCCGACGGCGCCTCGCGCGACCTCGGCATCATCGCTAACGGGCAACTGGCGCTGCACTACTGGATCACGGCCTTCGGCACGATCCGCGCGTATGCCGAACAACTTGGCCTGAGCGGGATCGCGCAGGCGATGCAGACCTCGCTGGACGAGGCCAAGGCCGCCAACGAGCGGCACAACGAGATCGCCGCCACGATTATGGGTGCCTGAGCGACCGACCAACCCTTGGGGTCCCCCGACGCGCGGCATCCGGCTCCAACGCATGCTGCGCGAAGTCGGTGTGATCCACCTAGTATGCCGACGCCGCTCGATACGCTTGAGCCGACGCTAGGCCGCCTCAAGGCGATGCCCGGTACCTTTTCGTCTCCGCGGACGCGACCACCAACGCGGCGAGGCCGACGGCGGCAACGTCCTCGGCAAGCCCCCGGGCTCGTCCTGCCGATGTCCGCGAGTCCCCGCCCCGGGCGCCGTGCCCGAGGAGCGTGCCGACGACCGCGCCTGCGACGCCGGCCAGGGCGCCGTACTCGGGCGATGCGCATCGGCCGGACAAGGCCCAGCCTCCGACCGCGCCGATCGCGAGCCGGAGCGCGAACGAGGGCGGGATGCGGCGGTCGGGTGCGAACGGCATCTTGTCGTCGGCCATCTCGGCAGCGGTGGCCGTCGTGGGGAGCGCCCGCGCGCCCGGCCTGCTGGGGATCAGATCGCCGCGCGTCTGGTCCTGCGATGCCGCCCACGTCAGCGCGGCGCAGGCGGACATGCTGCGCATCCCCGCCACGAACCCGATGCCGAGCGAGGCTCCATATCTCTGCACGATCGCTGCCCGCTGCCCGCGTTGCGCCGACCGGATGGCAGAGCGGCTGCGCCAGCCGGTGTTCCGAGCGCGCGACGCCGGGCGTCATCTCGGCGGAGTGAGACCGCCACGTTGCCTGAACTCGCTGAAGCCCGCCCGCTACATGCGGCCGCTTGATGGGCCACAACCTGCTGATGTCGTGACCGTCCCGGGGAAGTCCGCTTCTCCGCTCCAAGCAGACGCTTCATCCGGCCAGCCGCTAGGTCTGCAAAGGGTCAGGAGTTCGCTTCAGGCTTGTTCGGGCGGATGCGCCACTTCCGTGCTTCGGTCCGCGCCGCCGGAGGGGCCGCTATTCCGCTGGCAGATGCCAATGGTGGAAGTGCGGTGAACACCGCCGCACGCGGTGTGCGCCTCGGACAACGGACCAGAGTTCGTCGCCAAGTCGGTTCAGGCCTGGATCACCGGCGTCGGCGCCCAAACAGCCTACATCGCTCCCGGCTCGCCCCGATGATCCGCGACACGAAGGTGCTGCGGGACCTGTTCGGGGACGCGAAATCTCGGGACGCCGGCTCGACGCTGACGCACAAGCAGTTTCCCGGGGGTGCTATCACTGTCTCGGAAATATAGCATCTAACATCAAAGACTTAGCCGCCTCTGGGCGGCTTTTTCTATGGGTGAAGCTCGCGCCCGATCGAGTCCAATGAAATCAACAGCTTACGGTCATTCCCCGCGGTTTCCGGGCACTTCCGTTACGCATGACTTTACGCACGAGGAGAGCAATGACCGACCGCCCCCCGAGCCCCGATGATGTCCTCTATGGTATGCCTGCAATCGCCGCCGCGTTTGGTTGGCGACAGCGGCAGGCCGAGCACCTGAAGGAGTCGCACGGCCTTCCGACCTTCAAGGTCGGAAAGACCGTCTGCGCCCGCCGCGGCGCCGTCGCTGCTTGGCTCGCCGATCGCGAGGCCGCAGGGCGGGAGCAGAAGCCGTGAGTCGCCCGCGAGAGCTTAGCGAGGCGCGCATCACTCGGATCGACCTCAACCTTGAGCCGGGCGCGATCTCGGCCGGCGTCATAGCCCGCTTCGATTTCGTCTGCGGCCCAACCCTGGTGCGCGGCGCCCGCCTTCAGCGGCACGGCATCAGCAAGGAGCTGACCGTGTTCCTGCCGAAGACACGCTTCAAGGACGAGACGATCCGCTTCACCTGCGATGCTGCCCGAGTCCGCCTTGCTGAGGCGGCCGAGGCAGCGGTGGCCGCTGCGAGCGCGAGAGCGGCGGGATGGAGGGGCGACGCCGATGGCTGACCTCTCCGCCGCGGTAGCGCAGATGCTCATCAACGGCGAGGGCATCCGCCAGGAAGACAGCCCCGACGTGTGGGTCGACGCCATCCTCGACCGATGGCCCGAGATCTCGGTCGACGAGTTGGAGCGCGGCTTCCGCATCGAGATCGAGCTTCAGCGCGCAGACGACAGCCGAAGGTGCGGACCGATCAGGGCGCCTAGAAAGCCTCGCTCACGAGCCGTGGAACACCGGGCCGAAAAGGCGAGGACAGCCGGCTACGAGATACAGCGCAACCGGCGCCCCAGACGATTCAACCCGCTCGGATCGTGCTTTAGGCACATTCTGCCATATCACTACTTACTACAGAATCGCTATTATCAGCTTTAACCTGCATAATAGAGTTAGCGAGGGCCTCAGAAAGCTGGGCCGATGTCGCATGGCTAAGCCATTTCCAGGCCGCCCGCGCTGCCGTCTCAAGACGATCAGCGAGATCTGAGGGGGCCCGAGTGGCGCGTATGTCCTCGATCAAGGCGTCAACCTTGCCGCGAATATAGTCAGAGCTAATTGAAGTGCCATGCGGATCTGCAAGGCTTGATAGCTCGAATTCGAGAAGAAACCCCTTCATCCCAATGCTTTTGAATAATATTTGCAGTTCATTTCTGGTAGTATGACGAAGTGACTTGTACATACAATGCGCGCTAACGGATAGAAGCACGCACCTTAAGTTGGCAAATGGGTTGGGATTTCCGAGATGTTCGTACATGTGACGCTGGACCTCCGATAGATCGTTGATGGGTTTTGTCCTAAATAATATTTAGATCCATAAACAGGAGTGGCATAGTCCACGGAAATGGCCAAACAAAATCAGCAAGCGCGCCGGCTAAAAATTTTTCGGCACTGGGTTTGAGCATCAAGCTCTGTATATCCTTATGATACTTTCGAAAGTCAGCATCAGCGACGGATTGTCATCGAGGTTCCGCTCTGGATTGCGTAGGACAGACCTGAAAATTTACGCATGATTAGACACCGGCGGCCGAACGGAGATGCGCTTGCTCACAAGGGATGAGTATCAAACTCACCTAAATTGATAGCTTCAACCGCATTGAGAATGCTGTGCCCTGAGGTCATCGGTTGCTAACCTACAGCGCCATCACTGAGGCTATCGGCCGTCGTGGACGATCTGGGCGAAGCGATAGACCGCTTCCTCTAACAGGTTGTTGAAGTCGTGGATGTTGACTGCAGGACGTCGGCGGCGTGGCCACGACCATCGTGATGAAAAGGTGGCCTCAGAACGCGAGGCCCCAGGCTCCCGTCACCAGGGCCGCGGCGAACAGGGGAGCCCCATACCCAGCGGCGACGAACGCGATGGTGGCGATGGCGCCGGTGGTGACGTGACACGCCGGTGCCGTGCCGACGGTGAGACGCAAGAGGGCGCGCATCACGCCTCCTGCGGGGTGTCTAGCTGCGAGACGATCTCGACGAGCTCGACGTGGGGGATGACGAGCCGGGCCGTGGCTAGCGCCTTGAGCAGGCCCAGGCGGGCGGCGGCGGCACGGACCTCGTCGGCCGCGGCGGCGCGCTTGCCGGCATGCTCTGCCAGGTGGCGGCGGACGCCTTTCAGGGCGCGCGAGATCTCCTGCCTGCAGATCGGCGCCGGCACGGTGACGGCCGACGAGCTGCGCGAGGCGGATTGGATGGCCCGAGGATAAGCAGGAGGGGCGCATGCCCGGTTCGAACGGCGCCGCTCGCCGCCCGCTCCTGCCGATGCACTCCGCCGGCCCCTACAGCACCTACCGCCTGTTCGAGTGGTGCATGGCGACGATGATGGTGCTGAACGCCTTCACGCTCGCCATACCGGGGGACACGATGGAGCGCAACGCACTGAGGCCGATCGCCGAGATGGGCTTCAGCGAGGCCAACACGGCGCTGATCTTCGGATGCGCCAGTAGCGTGCGCGTCATGGCGCTGTTCCTCAACGGCTACATCAACAGCCATGGGCCCCTGCGAACCTGTGGGGTGCGAACCCCGATTTGAATTCTGGCGCCGCGCGGGACCTTTGCCGCCGGGACTTGAAGTTCTCGCCCCTCCCGGTAGGACCCGTGACCCCCACCCCCCTTCCGGGCCTGTTGGACCCCGGGGAGGGCAGGACGGGGACCGGGGCTGCCCGGCCCCCGAGGGGATCAAGCCTCATGCGTCGCCGCACCCGGCCAACCTCGCGGCCCCCCGTGCAACCGACAATCCGGATCCCGAACCTTGCCTCACGGCCTCACACGACAAGGCCCCTGGAGGGGGCTGGGCGGGCCTCGATGGGGACGGGGTGAGAGGGGCCGGGACGGGGGACGGGCCTGCCTGGCGGGCTCCCAGGGTCTCAGACGGCAGGCGGTGCCAACCGGTTGGAGAGGGCCTGGTGCACGGCCTCGCGCTGCAGCGGGACGCCCCCGTTCGTGCGCCCGCGCAGGTGCCCCAGGGCGCGCCTGAGGATGTCGTCGAGCCGCACGGAGGGGCGGAGCGCGCCATGCCCCGACGTGCCCTGCAGGGCATCCCGGAGGGCGTCGACGAGGGCGGCGTCGAGAGCCCGCGGATCGGGCGCGCCTGCCTCCCTGCGGGCGGCTCGCTCGGCGCGCTTGCGGTCGCGGTCGGCCTCGCGCCGGGCACGGGCGGAAACGGTGGGGGGATGGGGCATGGCAGGGGAGAGCATCATGGCCCCCGGATCTTGCCTACGGCCTTGGCAAGGCACCATGCCCCCTGAAACGACAACGCCCGCCGCGGGGTCACCGGGCGGGCGAAGGTCTGGTCGACAGTGTGGTGCAAAGTAGACCCGAGCAGAGATCTCTCGATCCCAGGACTCAATGTAGACGGGCCTCGGGCGAGGAACAAGGCAGGTAGCGGTAGGGGTCTATACCGACCTTGGCGAGGCGGGCGAGTGCCTTGGGCCGGTTCAGGGGCTTGAGGCCGCCGGGGAAGAGCTTGCGCCCCTCTCCGACCTCCTCGTTGAGCATGTACTGGGCGTACTCAATGTCCTCCCACTCGCAGCCCATGGGGCCGAAGGAGGCGCCGTTGCGGTTCGAGGCGCGGCACGACCTGGCATGTTCGTACAGGGCGAGAAGGCGCGACAGGGGGCCGTGCATCAGCCAGGTCGGGGTCTGGGGCTGTGACGCGGCCTGGGCCTTGCGGCGTCTGGGGCGGGCCTCAGGGGCCTTGGCGGCGGGGGCGGACGGTGCGAGGGTCTCGGGCGGGGCGGGGCGGGGCGGGCTGGCGTAGCCACCCTTTAGATTACGTGCCGTTTCTGAGACACCCTCCGAGACGGTCTCCTCCGACGGGACGGGCTCGCCCACCGCCTCGGCCGGGTGGGCATCGAGGGCGCGGTAGACCGTCGCGCGCGAGCAGTCGAGCAGGCGGGCGACCTCGGTCAGGGGCAGGTCCGTCGCCCCTTGGATCTCGCGGGCCAGCCTGGCGACCTCGGCGAGGGTCTGGGCGTGTTCGGCGCGGGCCGTGGCCCCCTCGCGCTGGCGCCGGGCCGCGGACCGCTCGGTGGCCGTGCGGACGGGCGCGTCGGGGCGGAGCAGGGTCAGGCCGAGTTCGTCGCACAGGTCGGAGGGCAGGTTCAGGTCGGACCGGACCTTGTCCAGCTTCGGGGTGTAGAGCGGGCTGTAGGCCCTGCCCTGGTGCATCCGCACCTCGCCGGCCTCGTGGGCACGCAGGCGCTTGGCGACCGACCCGAGGTAGGACCGGAGGGTCTCCTGCGTGAGGCCGTTGCCGACGACGTAGGGGCCGAACTCCATCGCCCAGGAATCTGCGTCGCCCCCAACGCCGGTCCGCGCCCGGGCGACGGCGACGTGGAAGCAGAGCAGGTCGCGCTTCTCCAGCCGGGCGAGACGCTCGGGACCGATGGCCAGGACGCGGAGGAGCTCGGCCTCGACGGCGCCCCACAGCCCGCGGGAATGCGTGCGCAGGCGCGACGGCGCGACCGGCTTGCCCTCGGCCCGGGCCTGCGCCTCGCGGGCGGCCCGGCGCGCGTCGCGCTCCTCGCGGTACAGCGTGGTCTCGGCGCGGGTGAACGGGAACACAGCGTCCGCGAGCGTGTCGAGGTCGTGGCGCTGCACGTCCTCCCAGCTCTCGGGCCACAGGAGGCGGACGCGCTCGCCGCTCTTCTCGTTCGTGCTGCCGGCGACGCGGTGGACGCGGGCCATGTCGCCGACGGACCAGTCGAGGTCCATGCCGGCCCAGATGGCGGCGTTGGCGGCGGCCTTGGCCTTCACGCGCTCGATGTTGGCAGCGCCGGTCTGGACGGCCTCGCCCCACAGGCAGCAGATGAGGCGGCGCACGCGGGCCTGGACGCGGGCCTTGAGGGGGCGGCGGGACAGCCACACGCACCACAGGCCGCGGCCCGAGAACAGGATGTAGGAGGGCCGCGGGATCCCGGCGGCATCCATGCGGGCGAGCAGGATGCCGGCGATCTCATGGGGCGGCATCCCGTGGAAGGGCGAGCCCGAGGAGATCTCGCAGTCCGCCCACATCAAGGCATTCACGCGCGCGAGGGCGTGGGCGCCGCGGCTCTCGTAGTGGCGCTGGAGAGAGATGTGGGAGGCGGCGTGCGCGGCCGGGTCCTTGACGAGCTCGCGCGTGCGGAGATGAACGCCCTCGGCGAACTTGCTGTCGACGATGACCGTGGCGTTGCCGCGGGCGTGGGGGGCGTGGAGGGTGCGGAGGTGGGCGAGCTTGGCCTGGAGGGCGGTGCGCTCCTCCTGCTCGCACAGCAGCGTCTCGACGTCGGGCCGGTCCATGAGGACGGACGGGGCCGGCGGGACGGCGTAGGGCTGGCGAGGGGGGAGTGGCATCGGGCTCTGCTGGGCGTCGCAGGGCACCACACCCGCGAACCTGCACAGTGTGGGTCGCGTCGCGTCCTTTCACAAGCGTGGCGGTTCGGTCCCGAGGGTCCGAGGTTAACGCCCCGAAACCTTCCCGCGCGAGACCCTCAAACACGCCCCGCCAGGCCGCGTGGGTCGCCGCCACGCCATGCCGCGCGCACCGGCCGGTAGGGGAAGGACCGGCGATGCGATCCTGACCCCCTGACGGGCATCCAGGAGCCTCGAAAAAATCTTGGGCAATCCCTCGCGGCACCGCAGCACGGCCGGCGGTTGCCGGTTGCATGCGGCACTGAGTGGGGGATCACCCCCATTGAAATCATGTTGTTTTTTGGCGGTGTGTGGCTCTGGCACCGCTGGGCCGCCCACCTCCGCGTGGAGGAGCGCGAGGCCGAGCGCGCCAGGATCCAGGGTGAGCTCCGCCTCGGCTACCCGCGTCAGTAAAGAGAACCGAACACCAGTTAGCTACGCAGCGGCCCGGGGATAACTCTCCCGGGCCGCTTGCGTTTGGGCGAGGCCGTCCCAGGCTCATTAACCATGGATCCGAACGCCCAACTCGCCCTCGTCATCGTTGCCGGCCTCCTCGCCTTCGCAGGGCTTTTCCGCCCCGAGGTCAGGAAGAAACTCGGCGACCTGCGAGCCCTCACGTTCCCGGGAGGCTCCGCTGACCTGACCGGCGGCGAGGCGGCCGCCCAGATCGAGGCGCAGCGGCACGCCCCCGAGGCCGAGAAGCTGCCCGTTCCATCACCGGAGCCCGGCGAGAGACTCCCGGAGCTCCCGCCCCCCAGCCCCGTCTACGGACCGCTGGAGGCCGAGTTGCGCCACCGCATCGAGACCGTCGTGCCCGGCGGTGTGGACGTTCAGATGGCATGGGCCGTCCGGATCGCGGTGGCGGCGCAGGTCGAGCGCGATCACGAGCAGACTTATAGGTTAATATTCGGGAGTCAGATAACGGCCTTGAAAGAGTTGAACGTCCGAGGGCCCATAACAGTCGCGCAGGCCAAAGAGATCTATGCCCTCACCGCCGTGCGCAACAATCCTGATATATTCAAGCCTGAGACCTTCGAGGCGTGGGGCGATTACTTGCTCACGCGTGGGCTTGTGGCCGTTGAACGCCAGCCCGTCGACGATGATACTCGGGCCGCGCTTACACCGTTGGGGAAAGATTTCTTGATGTTCCTGACCGGGCGCGGCCTGAGCGAGCACAAGTGGGGATGAGGTCGGACTAAGCGAGCGCTTAGTTCTGCCGTCCCGCCCCCGGAAACGAAACGATCGCTTAGTCGCCCGTCCCGAGGTCGGCGGTCCCCGAGGCGCATGCCTTCGTGTTGGCGGCGAGCTCGCCGTTCGGGAACAGAACCAGACGGCCGAGGCGCCCGACGTCGACCATCACCATCCCCATGGACAGCACCGCGACGCCTCGCGCCGTGCGCGCCGACCACCGCCCCGTCCGGGTGTCACGGATCTCGCACCGTACCCGCACGCGCCACTCGCCCGGCGCCGCTCGCTTAAAATCCAGCCCCGTCGTCACGTTGAGGGGGCCGCGGCGCTCGACCGTCCCAGCGGACCACAGGGCCTGATCCATGACGCCGGCGCTTGCCGGAGCGGCCGCCACGAGGGCGACCACGAGACTGATGGCGCGCATGCTCAGATCTCCACCACGAGGGCCGGATCCCAGCCCGGGTTCTCGATCTCCTGCGAGGGCGCCCGGTGGCGGGATCCCGCGCTCTCGGTGACGTAGCCGCGGGGGTTCGCGACGATCCGCGTGCCGCCGACGACGTAGTCACGGCACTCGTGGATGTGGCCGTGGATCCAGAGCGCCGGCGCGTGCGATCCCTCCAGGATGGCGCTCAGGTCGGAGGCGTAGGCCGCGTCGAGAGGCGTCCGCCAGCCGCCGCCGCGCAGGCTCCGCTCGTGCGGGGCGTGGTGCGTGACGACGACGGTCGGACCCGCGTACGGCTCCGCCAGCGCGGTCTCGATGCGGCGGCGCTGCTCGCGATGCAGGCTCCCGGAGACGCGCGGCAGGAACGCGCTGTAGTCCCGCGGCCCGCGCCGCCACTTGATCCGCCGGACGTCGCGCATCCCGCCTGCCCGAACCGCCCCCTCAGACGTTGCGCGGGCCCGCTCCTCGGGTCGCAGGTCCCAATCCGTCCAGAGGGTCGCGCCGACGAACCGGACCCCAGCGAGCACGACCGTCTCGCCCTCGACGAGCAGGTGGATCCCGGCGGCGGCCGCCAGTTCGCGCGCCTCGGCGACCTCGCGCTGGTACGTGCAGCGCCAGAAATCGTGGTTGCCGGGCACGTAGACGACGGGCCCCGGGAAACGATCCCGCAGCCACGGCAGGACGCGGTCGCAGAGCTTCTCGGACACGTCCCCGGCGATGACCGCGACGTCGTGCGGCGGCGGGTCGAGATCGAGTGGGCAGACGTCGAGATGCAGGTCCGAGAGGACCCATAGGCGCGCGGTCATGGCGGGAATCCTCCGGCCGGCGCTAGAGGAGCGCCCAGGCCGTTCCGTTGCTTGTGAATACGATCAGTCTACAGGCCAATACTTGATGAAACCCTGGGCGCACCGTGAAAACCTCGGCGTGCCAGGGGCTGTAGCCGACCTCGACGGCGCCCTCGGGGACGCCGGCGAAATCGGTGCGGCTGCCTCGCGCGACCGCATGGACCGACCGGACGCCGGTGCGCAGGCACGCCGCCCGGCCGCCGGGCTGCACCACCAGCCGCACGTCCCGCAGCGCGATCTCGGGGACGTGCGCGACGACGCGGCCGCCCTCGCGCACCGACCAGCAGCCGCCCGCGCGCCGGAGGTTGCGGTAGACGTCAGTCATCGAGGGGCGGCACGGGCAGGGGCGCGAACGCCATCGCCACGTTCTCCGCCTCCGCGGCGACGGCGGCCGCCTCGGCCGGGGACAGCATGCCGGCCCGGACGAGCCTGCCGGCGCGCAGGACGCGGGCGCGGAGCCCCCTGCCGGAGAGCGGGCAGATGCGCCCGCTCTCCCACGCCGCCTTGATCCGCGCGGCCGCCGCGGCGACGGGATCACCGGGGCTCACGGCGCGCCTCCTGCAGGTGCGGGAGGCCGAGGGCCCCGTTGAAGGCCTTGTTCGCCGCCACCAGGGCCTCGGGCCCGGTGATGGCGCGCTGGTCCGCGAGGCGGATGACGTGGAGCATGTAGGCCTCCATGCCCTGCGCCGCCTCGGGGTGGACGGTACCCGCGGCACGGTGGGCGCGGAGGGTCGACAGCAGGTAGTCGAGGACGGGAGCGTGCATGTCCTGTCCTCCCGTCAATGCCGCGGACCATGGGCGCGGCTGTCGAGGCAGACCGCGACGCATGCCGTGAGCTCCCGGAGAGAACCGCCGCGCCAAAATGCCCGCAGGCTCTCCATCTCGGCCGCGTCGAGGACGGCCTCGGACGGGTGCATGCCCCGCTCGCGGCAGAGCGCCTCCGCTATCTGAGGCGCGAGGGCAGCGAGGTGCTCCCGGCCGGGACGCGGCACGTGGATGATGCGGCAGCGGTCCCGGAGCGGGCCGGCGACGCGCGCGAGCTCGTTCGCCGTGATGACGTACGAGACGGGCGACAGGTCGACCTCGCACTCCAGGTAGACGTCGTATAGCCGGCGCGCTGAGGTCGATTCGAGGTACGGCAGCAGCGTCGAAACGAGGCTTCCGTTGTGGTCCCCCGTCGCCGCCTTGTCCCCCTCGTCAATCACCACGAGCACGTTGGCGCGCCCCACCCGCCGGATGGCCTGCAGCGGGACGCTCGCGCGGCCCGTGTGGTAGGCCCGGGACGTGCCGCCGAACATCCCGTCCGCCACTCCGCCCGCGCCATAGAGCGTCGACGGCAGGCCCAGGATCTCGCCGAGCGCGAGCGCGGCGGACGTCTTCCCGGAGCCGGGCGGCCCGACGAGCAGCAGCGGCCGGACGCGGGCGTAGGGCGCCCCGACGAGATCGCCGGCGACGGCGTCGGCGAGGGCCGGTGCCCACGGCACGCGCCGCAGTAGGGCGGCGTGGACGGCCTGCGGGTCCGGCGCCGGCGTGACGGGCAGGACACGGTCGGCGACGTCACGGAACTCCGCCCGCGGGCCCGCCCGCGTGTCCGCGAGGTGCGTCAACGGCCCCGCCACCCGGACGCCGGCCGGGGGCGCCGCCTCGGCCTCTCCCAGGTCGAGGGGGTCGAAATCGGGGTCGCGCGGGTCCGCGCCCGTGTCGTCGCGGACCGGGCCCCTCCGGACCGCGCCCCGGAGGGCGGAGCGGCTCTCGCCCCGGTCTAGCGCCGCCCAGAACCGCGTGACCTCGGCCTCGGCGAGGAGCTCCTGGCCCGCTCGCTCGCGCAGGACGGCGCGGTGGACGGGCTGCTGGGGATCGTGCGTGCCGAGCAGGTTCTGATGCGCCACGTACGAGAGCTCGGTGCGCGTAAGCATCAGAGCCCATCGCTCGCAGTCGTCGAACGAGCCGCCCAGCGAGACGTCGGCCTCGTGCATTGCCCGCACGGCGCAGTCATAGTCACCGAGCCACGCGGCACTCAGCCGGCAGCGCGAGGCATGCTCCCGGCAGTCCTCGCGCACCGCCTTCGTGAGCCGGGTGTCGGCGGCGGCCTCGGCGAACGCCTCTGCCAGCGCGGCGGCGAGGGGCGCGGTGACGGTGCCCTCGTCGAGCGCGGCCAGGGCGTCGCGCAGGCCGCGGGGGAGCCCGTCCCGCCGGAGCGAGCGCGACCACGCCAGGAGGTCGGCCCCGGGGTGATTCCAGTACAGGGGCCAGCCGTCTAGGAGCTGGCGGAGGGTGGCGGGGAAGGTGACGGTGTCGGGGGGCGTGGACGCGTCGCGCTGCGCCCGGGCGCGCTGAGCGCGCCGGATCTCGTCGGTCATCGGATCCCTTTCCGGAGACGCCCCGTGTATCACCGCGGGCGTGCTATGAGGTCCTGCTCGCCGGCTTAGGCCGCACGTGACAGGCCCCCTTGGATACCGCGCGACTCGTTAAGATTTTGTCTCTAGCCCGAGGCGGATACGTCGAGCCAGGTCGGTCTCCTCGCGGATCTCCTCGACGAGGCCCTGGGCCGCGCGCAGGACGCCATGGAGCCGGCGGTCGAGGTCCTCGCGGTCGCTGTGCGAGAGCACGCCGGACCGGTGGTGCTCCTCATCGTCGCTGCCCATCTCGTCCCATACCGTTGCGACGGCGAGCAACTGGTACCCGACGGCGCGGGGGTGGTCGACGTACGCGGCGGACCCGAGCAGCTTCAAGACGGGCGTGGGCAGACCGAACTTGATGATCCGGTCGCGCTGGGCCGTGCGCTGCCCGAGCCGCGTCACGGCGACGAGGGGCGCGACCCACAGGTCGCCCCACAGCCTATTCGCCGCCGCCACGACCGCCCGCAACAGTGCCTCGGCGAGCACGGCATGCTCGACCGGCCGGCCGTCGACATAGGCCTGCCTGCCCTCGTACGAGAGGACCGCGCCCATCGTGGGGACGCGGCGGGTGAGCTTCGCCAGGCCGACCGACCCCACGCGGCCGACCGGTGTCCCTGGGATCCGGGGATCCTCGGGGACGGGGCAGAGCAGGATCTCCTCGATGTCCATCAGACCGTCCAGAGCGTAAAGTAGTGGACCACCACGAGGAGGCGGCCATGGTTAACACGGTCGCCGACGCCGGAGGCCGAATGGTTCGTATACGCGACATCGCGGGGATGGGGCGGTCCGGATGTCGCGTATAGAGGCCACTCTCGGAATCGCATGGTTAACGCGGTCGCCGACGTCGGCCGCCGGGCAACTCATATAGCTAGGGTCGGGCGCCCTAGGCCCCCGGATAACTCATTTACGAGTTCATCCAGACCCCTCACCGCCGTCAACATGGTTACCGCAACCGGCGGCAGGACCCCTGTTCCCGGCCCGCGCCGAGGGTAGCCTGATGGGCATGAAGAAGGCGCATCCCATCCGCTGCCGGGCGCTCGCCGCCCGCCGTGCCCGTCCCTACGACCCGTTCATCGACGGCGACATCCGCCCGAGGATCCCGGGGCTGCCCAGCTTCGAGCCGCTCGAACTCGTCGCGCTGCCAGCCGGGGAGGCCGCCACGCCGCCGGCGTCCGGGATGCAGTTCGACGCCGAGGGCAACCCGACCGCCTACGTCATCCCATTGGATCCGCCGGCCCGCACCCGCGACGCCGACCTTCCCGCCGTGGGGTCCTTCCATGGCTGAGATGACCTACGAGGAGTGCATCCGCGCCACCATGGCCCGCATGTGCGCCTCCCTCGACCTCTCCTGCGAGGAGGTGATGGCCGAGCGCGACCGTGACAAGCGCGAGCGCCTGCGGCGGATCTGGCGGGAGATGCAGGACCTCGCGAGCACGAGGGCGGCCGCCCTGTCGCCAGGCGCGGTGACCTACTCGGTGGGCAGCACGGACAAGAAGCTAGCCCGCGAGCTGGCGCGCCGGCTCGACAGCGGCCGCCCGTTCACCCCGCGTCAGTGCCAGGTCGCCGCCTACCTGGCATGGCGCTACCGCCGCCAGATCTCGGGGCGCATCGTTCCGGGCGGCCCAGTCGCGAAGCCGTAGGGGCCGCAACGCATGAAGACCTCGATGTACGACTTCTTCCTCTCGCGCGCCGACGGCGCCCACATCGCGGCGTGGCAGATCGGGGATCGGACGGTCTCGGAGGATGAGGCCCGGCGCCGGCTCTCCATCATCGAGCTCTCGTCGGAGGACTGGGTGAACCCGGAGGGGGGCGAGCCGGGGGACCGTGACGACCTCGACATGGAGACATTCGGCGCGCAGGCTTGGACCGCCGAGCGGGTGCTCTTCACCATCGGCACATACGACGGCGGCATGTGGGTCTACGGCGCTCCGCGCCATCCCCGGACACGGTGACCTGACGGGCCCAAGCGGTTACGAATCGCTCGGCTTGAGAGACCCTGGCCGCGCGGTTCCCGTGCACGGCGGCCGCGCCCCGGCCGGGGGGCTTGCCGCGGCATGAGAGGGGTCCCCGGCGCGAACCGGGGCCCCTTCTGATTTCACACGAGCGAGGGAATGCCGGGGCCGGACGGGGGAATTCATCCGAGCGTCTGAACCTCGGGCGGCCGCCCCACCGGTGTAGCGCGTCCCCGCCCAAACCCCGCCCAAGGCCCGGAAACGACAAAGGCGCCCCGGGGGCGCCTTGCGGAAAAACGTTTATTCTGTGGGGGTTATTTGGTGGGCGCACTAGGGTTCGAACCTAGG
>SXGS01778863.1_pt1 | contig 16315 bp, 9 predicted proteins | sample 3174681 | NCBI WGS metagenome assembly SXGS01 (sample SAMN11356861, study PRJNA531348) | freshwater metagenome | isolation source: freshwater sample F1-80 | place: China: Fuxian Lake, Yuxi | collected 2017-12-25 | reverse complement strand
CGAGACTCGGTGCAAAACACGCCACGCTCATCGAGTCAGGTGAGATCTGCGAGACGAGCAAAGCTCTTGCGAAGCGAAACGGCATCAAGAATTGTACGTTTCTCTGCAAGCATTCGACGCAGGTTCATGGTCTTCCGAAAGCGGACGTTCTCATGTCCGAGACACTCGGCAATTACGCGCTTGAAGAGAATATTCTCGAGTCGATCGAAGACGGGAAGCGTTTTTTAAAGCCGAATGGAATCATTATTCCAGGCAAAATCATGCAGTTCGTCTGCCCCGTCGTCACCGATCGTCTGCAGAAAGAAATTGATGTGTGGGACAGGGTGGGATTCGATCTCGATTTCACGGAAGCCAGAGAGATCGCCATGAATAACATCTATGTGAAGACGGTGAAAAAAGAAGATCTGCTAGCTCTTCCCGATGCCCCAAGACAGTGGGACAGCATCGATTTTTCCAAGAAGAATGCAAGCATTCGCAGAGCCGACATTGTTTGGAAATTTTCCGAGCCAACGAAAGTCTACGGCTTCGTCCTTTGGTGGAACGCTGAACTCGTAAAGGGTGTGGAACTTTCGACGAGTCCGATGAAGCCAATAACGCACTGGGAGCAGATCTATCTTCCGCTTCTGAAATCTGTCTCAGTGCCGAAAGGCTCATCGATTGAACTTCGACTCACCTCCGACACGCGCTTCAAGACGAAGATCAACCTGACGTGGACTTTGCGAGTGCTCGATGAAAAGGGCAAGCAGTTATCGGTGCAGGAGTTGGATATGAAAAAAGGGTTGATCGGGTAGGAACTACAACATCGACAAAAACTCCCCCTCATCGATCACTCGTACCCCGAGCGTCTTCGCATCGTCTAGCTTGCTGCCCGCTTCGCTGCCTGCGAGAACGAAGGTTGTTTTCTTGCTGACGGAACCGCTTACTTTCCCGCCTCTGTCTTTGATCATCGCTTTCGCTTCCTCTCTCCCGAGAGAGGGGAGCGTGCCGGTGAGAACGAAAATCTTGTCCGTAAAAATCTGAGGGATGGCCCCGGTCGATGCGACGGTCAGCCGTACCCCGCCATTGTCCATTTTATGGAGGAGCGAGCGGTTATCGGGATCATCCATCCACTCCTTCAGGGCCTTCGCGAGTACGGAGCCGATGCCGTCGATTGCAAGTAATTCTTCCTCGGAGATCGCTTGCACGGTGACGGCGATATCCGAAGGCTTCAGGTCTAAGCCTGATTTTTTCCAATCCAATCTTTTTGCGAGCAGTTCAGCCGTCTCCCGACCGATATGACGTATCCCAAGACCGAACAGGAAGCGTTCGAGAGGAGACGTTTTCGCTTTCTCGATCATCGCAAGCAGCTTACTGGTCTTCTTCTCTTTGAAGAGCGGCAGGCTCAGAAGATCGCTGTCCGTGAGGAAGAAAATATCTCCGGCATCGCTGACGAGCCCGGCATTGACGAGAGCCTCCACCGTTTCGTCTCCCAGACCTTCGATATTCATCGCATAGCGCGACGCAAAGTGTGTGAGACGCTCCAAGCGTACGCTCTTGCAGTTCTGATTCGGGCACCGATGCACCACCTCGCCTTCGGGCCTCATGAGGAGCGCGCTGCAACTTGGGCAGTGCGCCGGATAGCGGTAAGGCTTCGCTCCTGGCTCACGTAGGTTCAGGAGGACTTCCATCACTTCCGGAATGATGTCGCCTGCTTTACGGACGATCACCGTGTCTCCGATGCGAACGTCGAGTCTCTTGATCTCGTCTTCGTTATGGAGCGTGGCTCGCGTTACGGTCGTTCCGGCAAGCTGCACGGGGCTCAGGTGCGCAACGGGTGTGATGGCTCCCGTACGGCCCACCTGCAGCTCGATATCGAGGACCCTCGAAGAGGACTCCTGCGCTGCGAACTTGAATGCACGTGCGTAGCGGGGCGCCTTTGCGGTCGATCCGAGATCTTTTTGCATTCTCCTGTCGTTGATCTTGATCACGATGCCATCGATGTCGTAGGGGAGGCCGTCCCGTTTCTCTCCGATCGTCTTGTACAGCTTTTCGATCGCATCGATGGAGGGGAGTACCGAAAACGACGGCTCGACCGGCAGTCCGCATGCGATCAGCAGTTCCATCAGCTCTCTCTGTGTTTCAATACCGAGCGCATCTGCGGCAGCGCTATCCAGCGAGTAGCAGAACATCTTTAGGTCTCGACCAGCCGCAATCGAAGGGTCCAGCTGCCGAACTGATCCTGCTGCGGCGTTTCTGGGATTGGCGAATTTTTCATCTTCGGGGAGCTTACTATTGATCTTCTCGAGCGTGGCTTTTTCGATGTAGACCTCGCCGCCGATTTCGAGGAACTGAGGACATTCTTTCAATGCATACTTCTTCAGCAAGACAAACGTGAGTGGAATTTCCTGAATCGTCTTCACCGTGTGCGTGACATCTTCCCCCTCGATGCCGTTGCCGCGCGTGACGGCACGGATGAAGTGATATTTCCCACCCTCCTGTTTGTAGACAAGCGACATATTCAGTCCGTCGATCTTCAGTTCCGTTTCAAATTCAAACGATGCTCCCGTACTGCCGAGCGCCCGCTGCATGATCTCCACCCATTCATCCAGATCCGCTCTGCTGAAGGCATCCTGCAGGGATTCTTTCGGATGCAGATGCTTTTGCTTCGGGAGTCTAGAGTCCAGCGGTGCGCCTACGCGTTGCGTCGGGGAATCGGCACTGATGAGCTCCGGGAATTCTTTCTCGAGTGCTATCAGTTCCGCTTTCAGACTGTCACGCACAGCTTCAGGGACAAGTGTTTTGCTTTCGGTGAAGTAGGCGAGGTTCAATCGGAGAATTTCCGCTTTCAGCTGTTCGATGCGTTTCTGTGCGGATGCTTTGTCCATGATCGTATTGTACGAGAAAATTTTGCGAAGGGGAGCGGGATGCTTCTTCATCAAGGACAATGCATTTGGAATGGGAGCGGGATGCTTCCCGCGGTTGTTGTCAATTGCAAAAAAACTGCATACAGAGAGAATCAGCGCTCGGATGTCTTCGACAGCGGATCTTCGCAGGCAAGTGGATGGAATCGATCGCCAGATCGTGGAATTGCTGTCGCGTCGGATGACGGTGGTTCGTCAGGTCCTGAATCAACTGGATGACGATGCACCGGACAAAGAGCGAGAAGCACAGGTCCTCAGTAATTGGCTTGAGGAAGGGTTCGACTACGATCTCGACGAAGCCTCGCTCGAGAAGGTTTGCAAGGCGGTGATGGAGATGGGGAGGAAAGCAAAAGACAGGTAGAAAGCGCTGAAAAATGCAGCCTGCTTCGTCAAAGTAGGTTTCGTGTACTTTCTGATTGTATTGATTTCTGCTATAATACTGAGATGTCTCCGACTCTCTTCGAGACCGCGGTCAGCAAAGGTGCATCCGATATCCATGCGGTATCGGGCCGTCCGGTCATGATCCGTGTCGATGGACTTCTGAAGCCTCTGGGGGAGGAACTGACAGGGAAAAAAATAACGGAGCTTATTCATACGTTTCTTTCGGAAGCACAGTACAAGCGATTTTTAGTCGAAAAAGATCTGGATTGCTCGCATGTGCTGAGTAGCGGCGTGAGGCTTCGCATCAACTGCCATATCGTCTCCGGCGAGCCTGCGTTTGCCGCTCGCATCATCCCGTCAAAGATTCCATCGCTTCAGGAAATCGGCATGCCCGAGACCGTGATGGATCTTGCGAGGAGTCGCGACGGCCTTCTTCTCTTCACGGGTCCGACAGGGTCCGGAAAGTCCACGTCGCTTGCCTCAATCACGGCGCAGCTCCTCACCGAGTCTCCCTACAACGTCATCACGCTTGAAGATCCTATCGAATTCCAGTTGCCTGCAGGCAAAGGCCTCACGCAGCAGCGCGAGCTCGGTGCGGACTTTCCGTCGTTCCCAGAAGGCTTGAAGCACGTGCTCAGGCAGGACCCCGATATCGTGATGGTCGGTGAAATGCGTGACCTCGAGAGTATCGCACTGGCCCTTACGCTCGCCGAAACCGGTCATCTCGTTCTCGCAACGCTGCACACGCCGAATACGGCGCAGACCATCGACCGTATCGTCGACGTCTTCCCGCCCCACCAGCAGTCGCAGGTCAGGATGCAGCTCTCGGTGTCGCTCCGTGCCGTCATCGCACAGCGACTACTCCCGAAGAAGGGCGGAGGTCGTATCGCGAATCGAGAAATTCTCGTCAGGACTCCGGCCGTCTCGAATATCATCCGAGAAAACCGTTTGTCCGAGCTCAATTCGGTTTTGCAGACAGGTGGAAGTGAAGGGATGATCAGCTTTGAAAAGGATTTGAAGCGGCTGCAGAAGGAGGGGGTGCTTTCGTAATTCACGAAAGAAAACCTTAACGGTTTTCTCTCGTGAGCTCTCTTTCCCTTCATGGTGGCGCTCCAGCGCGGGAACCCGCGAGACCCGCGCTTCGCGCATTTTTTTATTTCGCAAGCGACATCCAAAGGGATGGCGTGCGCCACAGGTGGGGGTCTGCTGGCGGGTATTGGCGCACGCGTTTTCTTTCGCCCTTTCTTTGTCGCGCACAAAGAAAGGGCATAGTGAAATTGTCTGAATCCTTTCTATAAGCGCTTCAGATGATATTGACTCCTGTAAATTTTATAGTAGAGTGCAAGTTTGTGAATACCTCTCTTCCCCAGAGTATCGAGGCCTATCTCAAAGAAGCCGGTTTCACGCAGACCGAAATGCTGATCCTCCGGAAGCTTCTCGAGCATCACTCCCTCACGATCCGCGAGCTTGCGACGAAAATGGGGAAGTCGACGGGGCTGATCGATCAAGCCATGAAGAAGCTGATGAGTAAGAAGATCATTAAGAGGGAGACGGTGAACGGTCATCCGGTGTATCAGATCCACTCGCTCGATGCCGTGGTGCAGTGGGTGAAGACCGACATGAAGGGCAGAAAGGAGACGCTGGAGAAGAGACAGGAGAACTTCGAGACGTTCATCGCAACGCTGAAGGTCGACAAGCACAGGCCCGATATGGAGCATTTCTCGGGGGAGGAGGGCGTAAAGAAGGCGTACGACAAACTGCTTGAGGTCGGCGGGGAGATTCTGACGATGATGCCCGTTCTCTACCTCGCCGAGGACGACCCCCTTCGTGCCTTCCGTGTGGATCTTTTCCGCAGGAGGCAGGTACGGAAGATCTTCCAGCGAGTTCTCGCCCCCGACAGTCCTCTCGCACGCAGATTTCAGTCCAGAGATATGTTCGAGTATCGGAAAACTCTTCTGGTTCCCGAGTCCGAGCTCCCCCTCACCTTCGAGAAGACCATTGCCGGCGGCACTGTCGCCTACATCGACCAGAAGAACCTGAATGCCTGTTTCCTGAATTTCCCGGAGATCGCCAAGACCGAGCGCGCAACGTTCGATGCTCTCTGGAATAGGACACTGAGTGACGAGAAGAATGGTAGTGGTCCTGCGTCGGCGGCAGTCACTCCGACCGCCCCGCCCCTCGCTACCCGCATTTTCTCGAGGCTCCGCGAGTTCTTCCTCGGAAAGCGCAGCATCGTCGCACTGATTATCTTCGCGATCCTCAGTGGAATGCTTACCTTTGGACTCTATAAGACGAATAGGGACCTAAATCTCGAGCGGTTGAAGGAGAAGGTGATGTCCATTGCCTCCACGGGAGCACTCCAGTTCGATGCTGCCGACATCGATGCGGTGTGGAAGCCGGAGGACATAGCGAAACCTCAGTACGCGAAGCTAGTTGCAACACTGAACCTGATTCGTCGGAGCAATACGGATATTCAGTATGCGTACATCATGCGGAAGACGGAGGATCCCTCAGTGAATACGTTCGTGGCAGATGCTGATTCTCTCTATCCAAATCAGAAAAAAGACCTGAATGGGGATGGATTAATCAATGATACGGACGCAACAAATATACCGGGTGAGTTGTACGAGGACTATCTACCGTATATCAGTGAAGGATATCTGCATCCTATTGCGAGCATTGGAACCGATAAATGGGGCACTCTAATTTCGGGTCATGCGCCCATTCGCGATAGCGATGGCAACCCCGTAGCGATGGTAGGCATCGACATGTTTGCAAGCAATTTGGATCGACTATCAGCCGCTTCTTTCACACCGCTCTATGCATTCATCGGCTTCTTTGTACTATTCATGATCATTCGTTTCTGGTCGGAAAATAGATCGTTAATGGAGGAGTGCTTGGAGGAGATGCAGAAGAATATGAGAAAAACCATTCTTTGGATTACTTTCCTTCTTGTTCTTATTGGAGGAATTATCTTTGCTTTTCAGCAGTATCATCGGCAATTATTGATTGAGCAGACAGGAGAAAGATTAAAGGCAATTGCAGTTACTGCTGCGAGCGAATTTGATCCGAAGGATCTGGAACAGTTGCACTGGGCTCGTGATATGAAAACTGAGGCGTATCAGAGGGTGTTTAGGAGGTTGAATGAGATACGGAATAGAAATTCGGATGTGACATATGTCTATATTATGCGTCCAGCGGATGATGAAGGTATGTTTGAGTTCGTAGCAGATGCAGATGCAAATTGGAATTTGCCATCTCAAACTCATTCCAATATTGATGATATCTCAGCATTTAATGAGGATGACGAGAATGTATTCCCTGGCTCTAGATATTATGATGCCGATGGCTTTCTAAGAAGAAGTATAATGAATGCCGCTTATGATCCACTGATCACTGATCAGTGGGGGCAGCTTGTTAGCGGGGCAAGTCCAATTTATGATTTAGAGGGCAATTTCATTGCGTTACTAGCGCTTGATAAATTGATATCAAGCACAGATAGTACTGTTTTGCTTGGTATACAATTCTAATTCGACATATTCTCATCTGTATGACCAATTATCATATTCTGCGACTATTTTTATGACATCAGAGAATCCACTTTCAAAATTATTGAAACTTGTTAGTAATAGCCGAAAGTATTTGGATCTTGTTCGTTTATTGAAAAATGGCCACATAGTTTCTTTGTATTCAAGAGGAGACTTTTATGATCTTGCTTACAAAGGATATCGAGGAGATACGACATTTTATAGTAGTCTTATTGGTAAGCATGATAAATCTTTATATTTGGGGACAGGCACAGGTCGAATTTTCGCAAAACTTGCAAATCAATGCCCTCTTTTGTTAGGGGTTGATTATTCTCCGCATATGTTGAAAGTTATGTTGAAGCGATTTCCTCAAATATCAAGAGATAGAATTCTAATAAAAGATGTTTTTAAGCTTAAAATGAAGCCGCGAACATTTGATGTAATAATTGCACCATTTTCATTTTTCACTCAGTTTGAAAGGGCTGCTTCACTTAAGCTTGTTAGAAAATTACACTCCTTTCTAAAAAAAGGAGGCAGACTTTATGCCGACTTTTACTCACCGTATAGCAATCCTAAAAATACTGAATTAGAAATAAGAAGATTTAATATTTCTAGTAGTAAATATTTTTATAAAATTTACCACTATCCAAAAAGTGAAAAAAAATTAAATGAGTATACCGTTATCTACGATGCGGGGAATGTAGTTGTATTGGAATTAAAATTATTTGATTATTATCCAAAAGATATAAGGCAGATATTTAGTGGGGGTGGGTTTAAGAAGATAAAATTGACCTCAGGTTTTTCTCGAAGCGTAAAAAATACAGATTTAGTAACAGTTTATGCTGTGAAAAATTGAGTAATTCTGCTATAATGAGGAGATGAAAACTAATGCTAATAAGTTTAGTTATAGAAAAAGCAGCTACACGATGCTTTTTATATGCGCTTTCGTGAGTACTGTAATCTCTTATAATTTATATAATCAAACAAAATCTCTTCTGGAATCCAGATTAAAAGAGAGGCTTATTTCCATGGTTTCAACTGCAACGCTTATTTTTAATAAAAGTGATATCGAAAAAGTACAGAATGCAGATTCTGTTCCAACTCCTGCATATCGTTCTTTGGTGAAATCATTGCAGGATATTAGAAATGTAAATAAAAATGTTCGTTTTGCGTATTTACTAAGGCCAACATCAGAACCCGATATTTTTAAATTTGTAGCAGACGCGGATTCAATTGATCCATCGGCAGAAATTGATCTAAATAAGGATGGCGTTATTGACGAAGAGGATGCCTTAGCCACGCCAGGGGATGATTATGATGTGTCTGAAGTTCCAGAATTGCGAAATGAATCTTTGCAGTATGCGACTACTGATAGTGCTCTTGTGCAGGATCAATGGGGAGTTACGCTTTCAGGTTATTCTCCAATAAAAAATGAAAAGGGAGAGGTTTTATCAATTTTAGGTATTGATGTTGATGTGAGTGACTATTTAGAGCTTGTGACTGCAACTTTTATTCCTTTTGCATTGTTTATTGTTTTCCTACTTTTGATGTTGACGATTCTGACAGTCTTTCTTGTCAGAGTTTGGCAGGAAAGGGTTGATGCAGTTGAAGAACTCGACCGCCAGAAAGATGAACTTCTTGGTATCGTCGCTCACCAACTTGCAAAACCGATTACCGCAATCCGGTGGGATTTGGAGTCGCTCCTCGATGGTGACCTTGGCCAGATGAATGAGGAGCAGAAGAAGGAAGCCAATGTCATGCGCGGACAGGCGGTGAACCTTGCGGACCTTGTCAGCATGATCCTCGATGTATCGAGGATTCAGCTTGGGAAGATGCAGTTGACCCCTCAGCCATTGAATCTGAATGAATTCTTCACCGAGATCCTCCAGGTGGTGGAGCCGACGGTGGAACAGAAGAAACTCAATTTCATCAAGAATATGCCGAAGACACTGCCAACAGTGCTTCTCGACAAGCGTTACACGCGCATGACGGTGGAGAACCTGCTCACGAATGCCGTAAAATACACGCCGGATGGCGGTAGGGTGACGTTTGACCTGAAGATCGAGAATGGCATCATGCGCTGTTCTGTCAGCGATACGGGTTGTGGTATCCCGAAGGAGGACCAAGGTAAGATCTTCGGAAAGATGTACCGCGCAAGTAACGTACGCAATACCGTAGAAGGCAATGGATTCGGTCTTTACGTTGCAAAAGGTGCAATCGAGGGGCAGGGAGGCAAGATGTGGTTTACGAGCGAGGTCGGCAAAGGCACGACGTTCAGCTTTGAACTACCAATGAAAGAGGCGCCAAAGAATTAAAGCGATGCAGGCTCTTCCGAACTGCTCACGAGATAGAGAGCGACTCCAGCAAGTATGCAGGCGACGATAAGGTTCAGGCTCGGCAGTTCGCGTTTGAAGAACGAGATATACAACGCACCTGCAACAGGGAGAAAGGCGTAGGCAAGGCTCATTCTTGCTGTGCCAAGTCCTTCATGGATAGCGATGAAGTGTGCGGTTGCCGCGACAAAGGAAGAGAGGATCATGAGAATGATGAACCACGCTGCGGTGGGGTTTGGCATGGTGATCTCTTCACGTGAAATAAGCAGGCTGATCAGTGCAAAAATAGCGACTCCGGAAGAGTAATAGAGCGTCATGAGCCTCGGCGAAATTGTACCCAGTTTCAGGTCCGTAATCGCGATTTCAAGCGCGTAGAAAGCCATTGCGAGGATTGCCATCCACATAACATCTCCGGACTTTACCGATTCATGTTTCGTTTGCCAAACAGATTATGAATAGGCACGACATTCAGCTTTGAACTGCCGATGAAGGAGGCTTCGGAAAAAGCATAGTTTATAGATCTTCGATGCTTTCCACTGCCTGAGTGCAGCCAGAGCAGATAGAGGGATCTTGTTTGAGTGCTTCTGCATTAATGATGCAGCCGGTTTTTATTGTGGGATTCGAAATTTTTTCACATGAAGAAGCATCGTGATTTTTGAAGGCAAGTTCGTTGTAGCATTGGTCACTAAAGATAGTTTGTCCTTTGAGTGAGGAGCAATCATTTTCATTCTTGAGAAGTGCTACCTTTGCGACAATACAGCAAGCGTTCTCACGGATCGCTTTGGAGCCTTGCACACATTCTTTCAGTCCTACCTTAATTCCATTACCTCCAACGGATCTATTGGGTCTAATAAAGCAGGGGTCATCTTCGGTTGCTGCGCCAACGCAACTTAATCCATATCTACTGGGCATCAGAAGCTCACAAACTGAGGGGTCTTTTGTACTTTCTGCAACTTTGAACACACACAAATTTTTTACCGTGCTACTTGGTGGTCCCAGGCCGATTCCAGTATTCATTTTGAAGCATAGAGAGGGATCTCGATGCCCTTGCACAATCCACTCGGCAACTTCTATTGCATTTGAAGATCTCGGATATCCCAAAAGCAAAAGACCGGCATTGTAGAGCAGAATGAATAAAAAGATCATTCCCAATAAAAGCCAAAAATTGCGTGCAAGATTTCTCATGCTTCGTATGCTACAGGATTGAATCGGGAATAAGATGCTTTTGTCCAGTCACTACCGTCGCTGCGAGTTGAATGATAAAGATTCACTGAGATTATGGCTTCAGCGCCAATTTTTTTGGCTATGCCAATTAGTCCTGTACCTGAAAATATATTAGAAAGTCGCAAAACTGGGTCTATCTCCATTGACCGAGCAATGAGGTCCGATGCCAGCGTTACGGCATAACCATGAGCCTTAATGGCTTCCTGAGGAGTTATTGCGTGACGATTTTGCGAAGCAACCTCGATATAATTTTGTGCTGTATCTGCCATTTCCTCATCCCCTAAATCACTGGAAACGATAGCCCAACTGTTATTAACCACACTCTTAAAATTAATGTCACTCGAGGAAATTGAGTTGTTTGCAAACCAGGGATTCAGAGCTGGATCCAGTGCGATAAGACAGTTGATTTCATTCCCTGTAACTTTTTTTATTTCTTCAGCCATAAAGAATGCACCATATGCTCCATGACTATGACCTTCTGCCTCGATTTTTTCAGGCGAAAATCCTGCATGCATTAATTGATTTGCGACCCATTTTCCTACAGCCGGTGTCCAAGATGCATCGCGTAAATCTCCAAAATCATCTCCGATAAATGGTAATGATATTGGAAGTTTTACGAAGTCTGCCGCTGCTTTGCTCCAATCCACGGTGACAACTTGCTTGCCGGCAATTGTGAGATTTTTAACAAGTTCTTCTATTTGATCACTTCGCTCATTGTCTGATCTTCCATGGAAAACAACAGTCACCGATTGATTTGTATTAAGTTTACTAATTGCGTTTTCTCCGCTTGTTTTGTAATCAGTTTTTCTTTGTCCTGCATTATCAAACTCCGCCACACTCATGCTCACCGGCATCACCTTGTCATTTCCTTCGATGCTTATTAACCCCTCGATTTTGGCTGAGTTATAGGGCTTTATGTTCGTTTCAACACTCACCGGAAACGATTGATATGCGAAGGGAGCTAGCAAGAAATTTGTGTAGTCGGTGTTGTCCTGCACCACCAGTTTGTAGTGGCCACTCCCAAGACGAAGACTCACAGATTCTCCTGCTGTCACGGCTTTCTCGGAAACATATCCTTCTGGAGGCAGACCTGTACCCGTGAGACGCAGTGTCAGATTTCTCCCTGGGATTCCAGCGACCGCGAAGCTCACCATCTTTTCCTCATTGATATCGAGCTCAATGAGCGATGCTTTTCCTGGCTGCACCGAAAGTTGCTGTGCATCCGGAACGCCTTTCCCTGCTCCGACAGTGAGATAGAGATGCTCTTTCGAGAGAGCAATTTGAGTATTGTTGATATCAGCAATCAGTGCGGTTGAGTTTGTTTGAGTGCTCGCTGTTTGTGTCACTGCCTGCGGCAGAATGGTCAGGCGTCCAGAGTCATCCATACGGTAGACGACTGCAGTACTCGCACGAGGATCGTCCGCTGCAACTCTTGTTCCGTCCGGAAGTTCGATCGGGAGATTTGCGACGAGCTGAGCGCGATAGGTTTGCTGTGCAGCCAATTTCGTCTCGCCGGTCTTGAATGAAATCAGTTCTTCACACCTCGTCGTCCACACCGACTTCACCGATTCCAGAAGCGTATTTCCATCGGGTATGCGGATGTTGATGTCCGACAGTTTGTACATGGTCAGGTTCGTCGCAATTTGGTCGACGAGGATCGCAAAATTTCTGCGAATGTCCGGTTCGTGCCCGCCGTTTCGGACAGCAGAGAGCACGCGCACGCCTTCCTGAAGAAGGTCGCCGAGTTGGCTTAAGTACCTGCCGTAGGCATCTCGTAGAATGCTGAGCGTATCGTTTCTCTGCGTGACGATGCGATCGTAAATTTGCGTTGCCGTGTATCTGGTTGTCTTGGATTCTCGTATCGCAGTCTCATGAATCGCATCGTCTTTCCACTCCGGATGCGCGTTCCAAAATGCCGATTCAAACTCCGGGATATTTAAGCCCGAGGAGGGGAGTGAGCGCACGCCGTCGATGAGGGATTCCTGCTGCATCGCTTGCAACACACCGCTTCCGACCATAGGGTTTTTGGCAAGAGCAAGCACTTCCTGCGTCTGCGCATTCATCACTTTTCCGATCTGCTCGCTGCACTCCCAGAGCTTTTCGCTGCCTGCGAGGGAGAGCGTCTTGCTGTCCCTATCCCAGTGGACTTCCACGGACGCGAGCGTGCTTCCATTCGGTCCTCCGGTCAGCACGATTCGATAATTTCCAGTTCCGTTCGCTGCGTTCATTCCAAGCGATACAGGTGTGATGCTTCCGTCCGTCACTCCTTCGATGACCGTGTTTGTAAACAGTCCGTCATCCTGCAAATTTAAAAATCGTACGCTGTTCCCGCCTGTCATCGGCGATGAGGCGGCGAGGGTGATATTGGAGCCTTGAATACCGACAATGCGAAGGAGCGGAGCATGCTCGTCGATCATTTCCGATGCCTCTGGTCCCATGATCGCCTCTGCTTCCTGACTTGCGACGACTTCGGCAATCACATCCACCGTTTCTTGGCTTATTGCTGTGCTTAATGCAGCTTTCTGAAGTTCAGAAATTTCAGTCGGTGTGAATGCACCTGGGGTTACAACCAATTCACGTATCTTCGCTTCCAATTGGTAGTAGCCATCGTCGGTTCTTCCGACGATAAGAGGAGCAGGATTTGTGATGTCGTAGTGTCCCTGCGCACCTTCGATGATCTTTGTCTGTTGCTCCACTCCGTCGATCCAGAGACCGAGGATGTCGTTTTTTCGGACCATGCTGATATCATGAAATCCCGTCGTATCCGTGATTTTTCCAACGGAATTCAAAGCCAGGAAATTGCCTTTTCCATCGCACAGCAACCCCTGAATCGTATTATCGTTCATTTTTCGAAGCCCATATCCCTGTGTATTCGCTCCTCTGGCAATCTTAAAGAGAATCATCTCAATTTCATTATTCCTCTGGAATTGGACCGATGCGCTGATCGTAAAATCTCCGCTCCCGAAGTTGAGCGCTTCGTGACTAACGATCTCGGCGATGCCGCTGTTCGTTTGGAAGATGTCATCCGCCATCGTCGCACCGCTTTTCAGCGTCATCGCAAACGCTGAATCTGTGAGGGGCTTCACAAGGTTGGCAGTGGAAGTTTCCACCGTCATCTTCTGCTCCTGACTCGCGACGACTTCTGCAATCGTCGTGAGAGTTTCTTCGCTTATACCTTCGACGGTTTCAGCCGGTTCCTCGATGATGGGGACTACAATTTCGCGTGTTTTCGTAACGTCTAACGTCATCCCAAGCAGCGCTCCTTTGTGTCCCTCCAATGTGTACAGCACTCGTTTCACGGGTCCGGTAACCGGAATATCACCTTCCTGAGACAGCTTCATCACTCTGTTTTGGTCGTCTCCTGAGAGCACGTTGAGCGTGCCTGCAGCACCGCCCCCGTACGGGTTGTAGCGGACGCGCACGGAGCTGACCGGAATCGGACTCTGGCCTTCGGCGAGACTGACATGGATCCAGTCGTTGCCGCTGCCGGTCGGCACGATTGTGCCATTGTCCACCTCGAACATGTTGTCGCTGTAGAGGCGAATCTTGATCTCCGGCGTGAGGTTCACCGTGTGAAATTGTCCCGGTGCATAGAGACCGTTTGGGACACTCGAAAATGAGACGAATTCTGGTTCGGTGTAGGTCTCGATCTGTGTTTGTACTTTCTGCTGCTCCACAACTGTTTCAGCAATTATATTCGCAGTTTCTTGGCTTACTGCAGGGCTTGATGCTGCTTTCTGCAGCTCCGTCATCTCCGCCGGAGTGAAGGCGCCTTTCGTCAGAATCAGCTCTTTGATCTTCGCTTCCAATTGGTAGTATCCATTGTCCGTTCTTCCGACGATGAGCGGTGCCGGACTCGTGATGTCGTAGTGCCCCTGTGCCCCTTCGAGCACTCTCGTCTGCTGCTCCGTTCCGTCGATCCAGAGACTGAGGATGTCGTTTTTTCGGACCATACTGATCTCATGAAATCCTGTCGTATCCGAAATGCTGCCGACTGAATTCAGCGTCAGGTAATTGCCGTTGCCGTCATTCAGCATCGCATTGATCGTGCCATTGTTCGTTCGCCAGAGGCCGAATCCTTTTGACCTTGGTTCTCTGGCGTTCTTGAAGGCGATCATCTCGATTTCTCCGTTCCTCTGGAATTGGACCGATGCACTGACGGTGAAGTCTCCGCTGCCGAAATCGAGCGTTTCATTGCTTGCGATTTCCGCTGTTCCGCCGTTCGTTTGAAAGACATCGTCAGTCATCGTTGCACCGTTTTTCAGTGTCATCGCAAATGAAGAATCCGTCAGAGGATGCAGCAGTGTCGAGGGGAGCATTCTGCTTTCGAACGGCTCGATCATTCCGGAGATTCCGCTGTTGATCGGCTCATGTTTTTCACGTTTCCTCATCGTATTTCTCAGTCTTGCATGGGTCCCGAGTCGGGTCGGGGAGACATCGATCCCGAGAAGTTCTCCTGTGCCAACTGACGCCATGGCGGCATCGATCGCATTCAAATCCTGAAGAGCATTGCGCTGCATAATGAGTGGGGGAAAAGCACACTCATTTCATGCTTCTTTGAGGCAATCCGGGATGCACTTCGGAGGACCAAGACGATACGTCTTCATTATTTTGGCTTCAAAAAGGGATGAAAAGCGTTCTTTTCTCTTGAGGAACCTCCCGCATCAGCAGTTGACACATTGATAATACTATAATCTGATTGTATGTCTGAGCATGTCAAAAACCGCAGTAGTATGCTAAAATACTAAGATTTTACGCTTGCGCCATATAAGGAACGCACGCGCGAAACAAACACACACATGAACACCGCCCGCCGACCATTGGCTAGTATCGTCCTTGCAGCGCTCATGTTGTCGCTTGCTTCGTCGGACGGACAGATCGTTCCGGCGGCAGAGCCGGCTGTCGTTTCCGTGTCACGCGGAAGGAAGATGACGTCGAGGGCATCGTTTGGGCCTTCGGAAAAAGATCTGTGGCGCGTTTCATCTTCCGGTGAGGCGGGTCCGTCATTCGGACCGCAGAAGATCGCATTCGGACCGAGGGAGATGATTCTTGATGCAGGGGAATCTCCGACGATCGTGAGGGGAGACCGGACATCGGCGATGGCGGAGACGAGGGTTCGCAGGCTGGAACGAATGAAGATTCGTCTGAAGTCCGTGCTCTCGATGTTCTTCGGATTCTCCCGAGGCGAGAAATACGCGCTCGCTCCCGCGAAGGATCATCAGGTTCTCTCATTCATCGACGGGAAAATTTCATGGAGTTTCATGACTCCGTCCGGAGCACTTGCCGATTTTGTGCATGAACCCGGCAGGGGAAGGAAGCCGTCGAGTAATCCGGAGTCCAGAAGCGGGGGAGGCCAGCCGGTATCGGCCTCTGCGGCATCCACCACGACCACCATTTCCCAAACGACAGCCGACGCCCGCTACGTGAATGTCTCGGGCGATACCATGGATGGAGCTCTTTCACTTTCCAGTAACGGTCTCGGTCTTGTCATTTCCGGTACCGCTTCCGGCAATGCTCTGCATGCGGAAAGGCTGCTCACCGTCTCCGGTTCGAGCATTTTCGACGGGAACGTGCGATTCAATTCCACGGTGACCATCGGGGGTGTTGCGTATACGTTCCCGAGTGCCGATGGCAGCTCTTCAGGCAAAGTGCTGAAAACGAATGCAGCCGGACAGCTGAGTTGGGCTGATGATGATGCAAGCCCCGGCCTTTCTCAGTCCACGGCCGACGAGCGGTATGTAAACCAGTCCGGTGACACGATGACCGGAGCACTGTCGATCAACCTCAGTTCCGGTTACCTCGGGCTCAGGATTCTCCAGACCGCTTCGGGAAACATCCTCCATGCGGAGAAGTCTCTCAGTTCCTCCGGAACTCTCACCGTTTCGGGCGTTGCGAGATTCAAGAACAATGTGAACGTCGTTGGAACGATCTCAGGCGGCGCACTGCAGAT
>SXGS01004105.1_pt1 | contig 16316 bp, 15 predicted proteins | sample 3174681 | NCBI WGS metagenome assembly SXGS01 (sample SAMN11356861, study PRJNA531348) | freshwater metagenome | isolation source: freshwater sample F1-80 | place: China: Fuxian Lake, Yuxi | collected 2017-12-25 | reverse complement strand
TCGGAACCGTGCTGGGCATCATCGATGCGTTTCGTGAGATCGGGACGCAAGGGACCGCCAGTATTTCCGCTGTTGCACCCGGCGTAGCGGAGGCCCTCGTTGCGACGGCCGCCGGTCTCTTTACTGCCATCCCCGCGGTCATCGCCTACAACTACTTCCTCATCCGGATTCGGAATACGGCCTTCCGGCTGGATTCGGTGACCATTGAGCTTCTGGCCTCTCTCTCGACTGCAGCAAAGGCGAAACCAGTTCCGTCCGGAGTCCAAGGATGACCCTGGAATCTCGGCACCGCCGGTTTCTGGCGGAGATCAACGTTATCCCTCTCGTTGATGTGGTCCTCGTGTTGCTAGTGATTTTCATGGTCACCGCGCCGATGTTGTATCGCGGGGTGGACATCAAGCTGCCGACCTCCGCGACCAATACGATCAAGCCGGAAATGCGGACCGTATTGACGATCGAAAAAGATCAACGTTTGTATCTCGATAAAGATCCGGTCGGCGTGGCGCAGCTTGAGCAAAAGCTGAAGCTCTTGAAGCAGACGCATCCGGATGTGTCGCTGTACCTCCGGGCGGATCGCGACGTGCCGTATGGTGTTGTGGTGCAAGTCATCGACGGCATTAAAAAAGCCGGGATCGAAAAGATCGGGATGGTAACGGAGCCGGCCGGACCGGAACATGTGGTCGCGCCGCAGCTTCCGCACCTCCCGCCACGAAAGAATTAAAGCCGGGTGTTCGAGGGGGCTGGTGATTATGGCGTCCCAGGCGACGGTCCAGTCAGGTGTGTGGTTCGACCAGGATGATCAGTCCGGGATAGGAGCTCACCTCAAGCGGACCTTGGCCTGGTCGCTCGCGTTGCATGTGGTGGTGCTGCTTGTGGCGACAGGGCTCAGAATTCCGCAGCGGGCTGAGCGGCCGTTGACGTCGGTGGAGGTGTCGCTGGTCAGTCTGCCGGCGTCTGCGAGGCCAGCCGAGCCGGTCAAGCCGGCCGAGTCGTCGAAACCAATCGAGTCCGCGAAAGTTTCGGATCCGAAACCGGTTCCTGCCCCGCCCGCCAAGCCAGCCGCCCCGACTCCTTCCATCGCGCCTCCCAAGGGCGGGGTGAAGCGGGATGTGCTGCGGGATGTTCAGCTGCCTCCTGATGCGCCGAAGTTTGGGGATTTGAGCCCTGTAAAGTCGGTGGGGCAGCCCCAGCAGGCGGCGAAAATGAAGTCGCTTGATATCCCGCGCATCCCGGATGCGGCGCCGGTCCCGGTTGCGAAACCGGCGCAACGATCGTCGGTTAGCGACGATCTCAACCGTGAGCTGGAAGAAGAGCTGAAGAAGATCAAGCCGTTTCAGCCTGCGGCCAAACTGGATCTCCCACGCGAGAATAAGCCCAGTGAGACGCTGGCCAAGCCGGCGTCTCAGCAGCAGGTGAACGTGTTCGCGCTGAAGACTCCGGAGACGGCGCTGAAGGTTGCCGGGATAGCCGGGTCCAGTTCCTACTGGGCTCGTGTACAATTCATTATCAATAGTCAGTGGGAACCTCCGCCGGTTAATATGGCGGGGCAGACCTACCAGGTGATCGTGAAGTTTCGGCTGCAACGGGATGGGATGATCAAAGATGTGGTGATCAAGCAGACGTCCGGCAATAGCTATTTTGACATGGCGGGACAGCGGGCTGTGCTGCGGCCGCGAGTGCTTCCGGCCTTTCCTGCCGATATGACAGATGAGTATAAGGATATAGAAATGGTATTTCGAGTCGGAGAACCGGTCGGATGACACAGATAAAATGGATGAGTTCGGTGGTTGGAGGACTCCTGCTGGCGGCAGGGGCTTTTGGCCTTCTTGAATCGGGCGCGGCAGATGTGTTTCTTGAAGCGACTCGCTCGGACTTCCAAAAGATTTCTCTGGCTGTTGCAGGGATTCAGAACGCAGGAGGTCCCGACTGGTTGGGGGGGCGGATCGAAGAAGTTCTCAAAAATGATGTGAAACGCTCCTTGGTGTTCGATCTGGTAGATTTGCCGAGCCTGGGGATCAAGGCTCACGATCTCGGCACGGGGATGGAGAGCGGCGCCAAGGCCGTCTTCAAACAAGCGGCGGACCACGGGGTGTCGGTATTGGTCTGGGGTAAGGCCAGCCTGAAAGAGTCTGGTCAAGAAGCCGATCTGAACATGGAAGGCCTCGTCTATGACAGCGGCAGCGCTGAGGTGATCGGGGGGAAGCGATATGCCGGTGCGCCGGCGGTCTTGCGGCTCATGGCGCATCGTTTCGCCGACGAGCTCGTCTTTCGGTATACCGGCGAGCCTGGCATCGCCAGGACCAAGATCGCCTATGTCGCGGAGCATGGGCGTGCCCGCGAGATTTTCGTCATGGATTATGACGGCCATGATGCCCGCCAGGTGACAGCCGATGGTTTTTTGAACTTGATGCCGCGCTGGTCTCCGGACCACCGGTTTCTCGTCTTCACTGCCTATCGCAGCCGGAATACGCAAGACATCGACATGATTGAGCTGGCGACGGGCAAACGGTGGACGGTGGTACCTCTGGTGGGGTTGAATATCACGCCGGCTTTGTCGCCCGATGGGAACTTTCTGGCATTTGCCTCCAGCTACGAAGGCAATTCCGAGCTCTATCTGATTGATACTAGGACGAAAGCCCTTCAGCGTTTGACGGTGCACCCGTCCGGCGATTTGTCTCCCTCCTGGTCTCCGAACGGGAGAGAGCTGACCTTTGTGTCCGACCGGGGAGGCGGACCGCAGATTTTCCTCATGAGTGCGGATGGGTCGAATGTGCGCCGGTTGACGTTCGAGGGGGACTATAATGCGGCGCCGGCCTGGTCGCCGCGTAGCAACTGGATCGCCTATGTATGTCGCATCCATAAAGAGTATAAGCTATGTGTGATTTCTCCGGACGGGCAGAAGCGGGTGCAGTTGACGACGGGGCGAGGCGTCGATGACTCGCCATCTTGGTCGCCGGATGGTCGCCATCTGGTGTTTAGTTCGACGGTCGACGGAAAGAGCCATATCTATATGATCGATGCGGATGGTAAGAATCTCGAGCGGTTGACCTTTGAAGGCACGCGCAATAGCGCGCCTTCCTGGTCTCCGGCATCCTGAGGCTGCGTGTGCGATTGTGTGAGCTGAACACAGGAGAGAAACGATTGAGATGAGTAAATTGCAAGGAGGAGCGTCACTCATGAAGAAGATATCGTATATGTGCAGCCTAGTGATGATGAGCTTGGCATTGATCGGTTTGACTGGTTGTGCGTCGAAGTCTGTTCAATCGGGCGGCGATTCGTCTGCGCAAGCTCCGGCGAAGGCTGGAAGCGCGGAGAGCGGCGCCTCGTCCGGTAGTGGCAGCTTCCCGAGCACCGGAGTTCAGCCGAGTGGCAGCGGGCTTCGGGGCTTCGACAAGAGCCCGTCTGAGGAGCGAGTGGGGAGTGACACGATGCTGGCAAAAATCGATCCCTCCGCCAGCGTCGCGCGGCAAATGGACGATCTCCGAGCCGAACAGGTTGCTTCAGCCGCAGCTGGGTTGCGGGATGTGTTTTTCGCCTATGATAGTTGGGCGATTTCCGAGGAAGGCCGTCAGGCCTTGACCCGCAGTATCGAGTGGATCAAGTCTAATTCTAGTGCGCAGGTCAAGATCGAGGGGCATTGCGACGAGCGCGGAACCTCTGCCTATAACCTTGTATTAGGAGAGAAACGGGCGAAGGCTGTGCGGAACTATTTGGTCGAATTGGGAATTGGTGCCAATCGTCTATCTGTGGTGTCCTACGGAAAAGAACAGCCATCTTGCAGTGAGCATGCGGAATCCTGCTATCAGCAGAATCGGCGCGGCCATCTGGTGGTGAAGTCGGGAAAGTAGTCGGGGCCGAGGCGCCCGTGAGGAGTAGAAAACGTAATGTGGATTGATGGCAAGGTGAGCGGCGTCTGGATTTCGCTCTGCGCGGTCTGCGCAGTGCTCACCGCCGGCTGCGTGGCGCAAGAGGCGGATCTCAAACGGACGGAGCGGGATCTTCAGCAGCGTATTAAACAGTCTAGCGATGAGTTGGTGCAGACTCGCGCGCGGCAAGGCTATGAGATTTCAGCGCTTCGGGAGCAGGAGCTGCCACAATTGCGCGGCGATATCGATCGGGCGCTGTATCACGCACAGGGTCTCCAAGGGAAGCAGGACGATCTCAAACAGCAAATCAAGAAGCTCGAGCAGCTGGCGACGAAAATAGAGGCGGAGAGCGCCACTCGCTACGCCTGGGCTCAAAAGAGTGTCGAGACACAGGAGCTAAAAAGTAAAGAAGACCGCGAGCGGTTCATGGCGGACGTGAACAGCCGTTTGGACGAGGTGAATCAGCAGGCAGAGACGTTGAGGAAAGAGCTGATCGAGGTGGTGCAGAAGACGGGCAGTGCGTTGATGAAGAATGTGGATGCCCGCCTGGAGGAGCAGCAAAAGGCGGCGGGAACCAGCCAGATCCGTTCCGAGCAGCTGGTCGCGCAGTTCGCGCAGTTCAGCCGGTCGCTGGCAGCGTTCAGGGATTCATTGACAGGGTTGAGCGAGCGGCTGAGCCAGGAAGAGCAGGCCGGCAAGGCATCAATAGCCCATCTTAACGAGATGAATCGGTCGGTGACCGGATACTTGAGTGAAGTGAACAAGAGCCTGACATCAATGGCGCAGAAGTTTGCGAACCGGTTCGACAAGCAGGACCAGCGGCTGGATATGTTGTCCCAGGTGATCGAGCAGGATGCGCATCTGCGCGGGAAGAAGTCCGGCGCGCACCAGCCGACCGCGAAGCCGCCCCATCAACCGCCGGTGGAGCCTCTCGCTGAATCTCCGCGCGCCGAGCGGGAAATTGCGCCGGCTGACGTGGTCTCGACAGCAGCCGAGTCCGGCTCGACGGCCCCGTCTCACGTCAGTCCGGGCGGCGCGCACCAAGAGAAGCCAGAATATGAACGACTGCGGGCCTTGTTTCTCAGCGGGGATTTGGACGGAGCCAAAGAGGGGTTCGCCGCGTTCTTGCGAAACCATCCGAATTCCGAGTTGTCTCCCAACGCGCGGTATTGGCTGGGCGAGTCGTATTACGGAAAGAAAGACTATCGGCAGGCGATCGATTCCTATGACCGCGTTGAATTGGATTTTCCAAAGAGCGAGAAAGTGCCGGCGGCTTTATTGAAAAAGGGCTATGCTTATTTGGCGATGAAGGATATAAAGCGCGCCACTTCCGCGTTCAAGCAGGTGGCAACCGCATATCCACGGAGCTACGAGGCGGGGGCAGCATCGGATAAACTGTCCCAGTTGAAGGAGCGACGAGAACGGTGATGCATGAAAAAATAGGTTCAATAGGGGTCGTGTTGCTGCTCGTCGGATGTGCGACGCATGCGGACTTCGTGGAGTTGCGTGACCAGACTGCGGCGGTATCGAAGTTTCAAGAGCAAGACCAGAAACGGCTGGATGCGTTGCAACGGCACGTGGAGTCGCTGGAGCGGACGAAGGATGGCGACACCGCAAAGCCGAAGCTCGATTCGAGGATCGAGGAACTGGCCGCGCGGATTCAAAAAATAGAGGGCCGGTTGGCGAAGCTCGATGAAGCGCCGGCCGTTCCCGCTGCGCCTAAGGTGGAGCCGGCGCCGGGAGAGCCCGCCCGCCCGGTCAAGCCCCAGAAGCCTGCGGCGTCGTCGGAGTCGCCGCCAATGGTGCCCGGTGTGCCGTCGCTTACGCCAACGTCGGCGTTCAATCTGGCTTATAACGATTATCTCAATGGAAAATACGATCTCGCGGTGGCGGGGTTCCAGCGGTTCGTAAAAGATTTTTCCGGCACATCGCTCACGCCCAACGCCCATTACTGGCTGGGCGAGTCCTATTATCAGCAGAAGGCCTATGCGCGCGCGATGCAGTCGTTCGAATATCTGTCGACGGAGTATCCGGGGAATGAAAAGATGCCGGCGGCGCTGTTTAAATTGAGCCTCGCGGCGGGAGAAATCGGAGATCTCGCCAAGTCGAAGAAATATCTCAAGCGGGTCATCGACGAGTTTCCCATGTCGGACGAGGCAAAGCTGGCCAAGAATAAGCTGGGCGAAATTCGATAGTTGGACGTCCCGCGAGATCACTCGAAGCGGCGTTCTCGTTATGGTTATCCTCTGGAGTGTCGCGTCATGCCCGCCGCCAGTTGCTCCGCCAAGATTCATGTCCTTCCTGACGACGTGGTCAGCCGTATCGCGGCCGGTGAGGTGGTCGAGCGTCCTGCTGCCGTCGTAAAGGAACTGCTGGAGAACAGTCTCGATGCCGGCGGCCTCCATATCACGGTTGACGTGAAAGATGGCGGTTTGACCCTCATTCGCGTGACGGATGATGGAGAGGGGATCAGCCGCATCGATCTCCCCACGGCGTTCCAACGGCACGCCACCAGCAAGCTTCGATCAGACCGGGACCTGACCTCGGTGACGACGATGGGGTTTCGCGGCGAGGCTCTGCCGAGCATCGCGTCCGTGTCCCATGTGCTGGTGACGACCGCGACCAGGCAGGATCAGGTGGGCGCGCAGCTTACGCTGGTGGGAGGAGCCGGTGGCACCATTGCGGACGCGGCTGCCGTGCCTGGTACTAAGATCGAAGTCTCCAATCTGCTTTTCAATCAACCGGCCAGGAAGAAGTTTCTCAAAACGACTACGACCGAGTTCTCCCATATCAGCCATGTGGTGCAGCTCGCAGGCCTTGCCTGGCCGTCGGTGCATTTCCGTTTGACCCATAATGGCCAGGAGATTCTCAACTATCCGGCTGTGTCGTCGGACCGTGACCGCATCCTCCAGGTCTACCGCCCGGCTTTTCTGGATCGAACCGTAGCGGTGCAGGGTCGAGCTGCAGGCTTGTCGATCCGCGGGGTGATGGTCGATCCGGTCCATGCTCGTTCTTCGAAGACACCCCAGGAACTGTTTGTGAACCGGCGTCCCGTTCGCAATGCGACGGTGTTTCATGCGGTCATGCAGGGGTATGGATCGTTTCTTTCCAAGGGGGCCTATCCAACTTTCGTGCTGTTTCTGGAAAGCGATCCGGACCGGCTCGATGTCAATGTTCATCCCACGAAGAAAGAAGTTCGCTTTGCGGAGACAGAAGCGCTGCATCAGTTAGTGCGCCAGTCCGTCCGTCATTCGCTCGGTGGGTCCGAGCGCAAGGCCGTGCTGGGTTTCGCTCAGGCTGGCCCGTCGCAGCCGGCGTCGGAGTTCGCTTCCCCGGCGGAGCCGCAGGCTGTACCGTCGCGGGACTCTCATCCTGCAGGATCGATCTCAGGTTTCCGGCAGGATTCCCGGAGCAATGGGCCAGACGCGGCGTCTTTGTCCGGCCTCGGCGAGGGGAGCCAGTTAGCCTTCGCCCAGGAGGCTGGCGCGGCCTATCAGTTGGCAGGGAAGCTGGACATCGTGCCGCTCGGGCAAATCCTTCGGACTTATCTCGTGGCGCAGGTGGGCGAAGAATTACAAGTGATCGATCAACATACGGCGCACGAGCGGGTTCTCTTCCAACGGCTTTGGCGAGGGTGGCAAAGCCGGGCGATCCCGTCGCAGCCGCTCTTGATTCCCGAGCCGATCGAGCTGTCAGTCGCGCAGAGTGCCCTGTTGCTGAAACGCCTCGACGATCTGGAAAAGCTCGGTCTCCTGATCGAACCGTTCGGCGCGACGGCCGTTGCCGTTCGCGGCGTGCCGGTCGGGCTCGGCAAGGTGGATGCGGCCGGTTTGGTGCAGGATCTGCTCGACGATTTGACCGAGTGGGACAGCGTGTCATCGTTGGCAATGAAGGTTCAGCCTGTTTTGGCGTCGCTGGCCTGTCATGGCGCGGTGCGCGCCGGGCGTGCCTTGGCGCTGCTGGAGATTCAGCAACTGACGCAGGATTGGGTCGAGGAAGGGCTAATCATGACCTGCCCGCATGGGCGCCGCACCGCGTTTCGTCTTTCCGCGGATGAACTCGCCAAGCTGTTCGGCCGGGTTGGATGGACATGACGGCTAATCCAGCGAAGGCGGCCCGTTGTCTCTCCCAGGCACAGGTCCGGTGCAAGCCGGTCGTGGTCGTGGTCGGACCGACCGCCGTAGGCAAGAGCCGCGTCGCGGTCGAGGTGGCGAAGGCGTTCGAGACCGAGGTGCTGACGGCCGATTCCCGGCAGGTCTATCGCGGGATGGATATCGGGACGGATAAGCCGTCCATGGAAGAGCGTCAGGGGATTCCTCATCGGCTGATCGATCTTGCCGATCCTGATGAGCCGTTTAATGCTGGCCTGTATCGCCGCCAGGCGGTCGAGGAGATGGAGCGGCTCTATCGAGACAGCCGTCTCCCGTTGGTCGTGGGCGGCACAGGGCTCTATGTGCGAACGCTCCTCAATGGCCTCTGTGACGCGCCGGTTGCCGATCCGGCGATGCGGGAAGCCTTGCGGCAGGAGATGAAGGCGCTGGGGCACGATGCGCTCTATGCGCGGCTGGTCACGGTCGATCCTGTGGCTGCGGCGCGGCTGCACCCGCGAGACGAATCGAAAGTGATTCGCGCGCTGGAGGTGCATCAGCTCTCTGGCCGCCGCATGTCGGAGTTTCAAGCGGAGCATGGATTTGCCGTGCGGCCCTTTGCCGCCTTGATCATCGGCTTGAACCGGGACCGCGACGTCCTCTATCGGCGCATCGAGGAGCGGATCGATTGGCAGCTGGCTCACGGGTTGATCGATGAGACCAAGCAGCTTCTGGCGCAGGGCTATCAGCGCGACAGCGCAGCCATGAAGGGGTTGGGGTATCGGCAGGTAGCGGAGCACCTGGCTGGCGAGTACGATGCGGCTGAAATGGTCCGGCGGTTCAAACGGGATACGAGACATTTTTCCAAGAGACAAATGACCTGGTTCCGCAAGGAGCCGGGGATTCACTGGGTGCTGATCGACGAATCGGATTCGGTTCAACGCACGGCGGAGCTGGTGATTGGGCAGGTGGAGCAATTTCTCACGACACTTGGGGAGCAAGGATGACACGACAGGGGAAGGCCGTGAAAGCAGAGATCGGGATTATTGGCGGCAGCGGGCTCTATGACATCGAGGGGCTCAGGACGGTCAAGGAGCTTGCGGTCAAGACTCCCTTCGGCGCTCCTTCTGACAAGGTGGTGCTTGGCGAATTGGACGGGGTTCGCATCGCCTTTCTCTCACGGCATGGACGAGGCCATCGGCTGAATCCCTCGGAGATCAATTATCGCGCGAATATCTACGCTTTGAAGTCGCTGGGGGTGAGCCGGGTGATTTCGGTGAGCGCGGTCGGGAGCATGAAGGAATCGATCAAGCCGGGGGATGTGGTGCTGCCGGATCAGTTTATCGATCTGACCAAGAAGCGGGTCTCTACTTTTTTCGAGGGAGGGATTGTCGCGCATGTGGCGTTTGGCGATCCGGTCTGCGCGTCGCTCGGGACGGCTTTGTCGGCTGCGGCCAAGACGGTCGGCGCCGCGGTGCATGACGGCGGGGTCTATCTCTGCATCGAGGGGCCGCAGTTTTCGACCAAAGGAGAGTCGCGCCTATATCGGCAGTGGGGCGCGAGCGTGATCGGGATGACGAATCTCCCGGAAGCCAAGCTTGCGCGCGAGGCGGAACTCTGTTACGCCACGGTGGCCTTGGTGACGGATTACGATTGCTGGCATGAGACGGAAGAGGCGGTGACCGTCGAGGGTATCTTGACCACGCTTCGTCAGAATGTCACGCTGGCCAAACGGCTGTTGCGAACGGCGCTGCGCACGGTGGCCGACGTGACATCGTGCAGCTGCCAGCGCGCCTTGCAGGATGCCATTATTACGGCGCCCGATCGGATGCCGGCCCCGCTCAGACGGAAGTTGGCCCTCGTGCTGGATCGGGTTGTGCCGGTGAAGAAAGGGAAACGGTAAGCCATGGGAAAGTTACTTGTCGTCGGATCGGTCGCGCTGGATACGGTGAAGACGCCCTTCGGAGAAGTGAGCGAAGTGCTGGGAGGCTCTGCGACGTATTTTTCGACGGCGGCCAGCTACTTCACTACCGTCGATCTGATCGCGGTGGTGGGGGAGGATTTCCCTCCGCAGCACCTGGCTTTTCTCAAGAGCCGCGGGATCGATGTGACGGGGCTGGAGCGGAAGCCCGGGGCGACCTTTCGCTGGAAAGGGGAGTACACGCATCAACTGAACGAAGCGCATACCCTCGATACGAAACTCAACGTGTTCGAAACCTTTCGGCCCAAGATCCCCGAGGCCTACCGGTCCCCGGATCTCTTGTTCCTGGGCAATATCGATCCGGAACTCCAGTTGGATGTGCTGCAGAAGCTTCCGCGTCCTCCCCTGGTCGCCTGCGATACCATGAACTTCTGGATCAACGGCAAGCGGGACGCCTTGTGGCGAGTGTTGGAGAAGGTCGATATCCTGATCGTGAACGACGGGGAGGCCCGGGCGCTCGGTGAAGATACAAACCTCGTGAAGGTCGCCCAGAAAATACTCGCGCGCGGACCCAAGCACCTCATCATCAAGCGCGGGGAGTACGGGGTGCTGATGTTCAATGCGAAGCAGATGTTCGGGGCTCCGGCCTTTCCGCTTGAAGACGTGCGCGACCCTACCGGCGCGGGGGATACCTTTGCCGGCGGCTTCCTGGGCTATTTGACGGCCACGGGCAACCGTTCCCCTGAGGCGTTCAAGCAGGCCATTATCTTCGGGAGCGTGATGGCCTCGTTTACCGTGGAAGCCTTTAGTCTTGACCGTTTGCGAATCCTAGATTACAAAGAAGTGCAAGAGCGGTTTCGAGCCTTCAAACAGTTGACCCATTTCGAGGATATTTCGTGATGCAACTTGCCTCAGCCGGTCCGGCCATTCGACTGCGGTGGCATTCGCTGTTGGCGGTCGGAGGGTTGTCCGGCTGTGCGTCGGAGGAGTCGATCTAGAAAGCAAAAGGTTATTATCAGGAGGGCGTCGCGAGCCTGGATTACGATCAGCAGAAGTCCTTCGTTGTCGTTCCAAAATTCCGCGAAGCTCGATCCTGACAATAAGGAAGCCCGATACGGGCTCGGCCATATTTTGACGCTCCAGGGTAAGTTGCCTCAAGCGGAGGAAGAGTTCAGGGCCGCGATTGCGATCGATGGGAATTACTCGGAAGCGCATACCTATTTAGGCCAGGTCTTGGAGAAGCAGGGGCGGTGGCGGGAGGCGATCGCGTCGTTCCGTCAGGCGCTGGCCAATCCCTTGTATGTGACGCCGGACTTGGCCCGCTTTCATCTCGGTCGGTCGCTGGCGCATGAGGGGGACGATAAGGGAGCGATGGAGGCGTTCGAGGATGCCTTGGTAGTCAATCCGCCAAACGTGCCTCTGGCTTTGTTACAATTGGAGCTGGGGCGGGCGTATCACAAGCTGGGGTTCGAGCAACGTGCGAGGGAAACGCTGACCAAGGTGATGGCGCTTGATAAGGGCGGTGAGCATGCCGCTGCCGCAAAAGAATTGCTAACACGGCTGAAGCCGTAGAGAGACATCGATGGAATCGATCGGAGAGTTTTTCAAGCAGGTGCGAGAGACGAAGGGGCTGACTATCGACGAGGTCGCGGCCAAGACGCGCATTCGGACCGATTTCGTGAAGGCCTTGGAAGACGGGAACTTTGCCAAGTTGCCCGATCAGGTGTTTGCACGAGGTTTTGTCCGGTCCTATGCCAGGTCTCTTGGCCTCGATGAGGAGGATGCCATTCAGCGGTTCGGACAGTCGGCCGGCGCCTATTACGACAAGCAAATCGAACGGGACCGGCTAAAGCTCAGGCAGGCGGAGGAAGAGCGGAAGCGTCTAGCCAATCGCAAGGCCGTTGCGGTGGCGATCGGTATCGCAGTCCTTACGCTCATTTTCCTGTTGAGCCGTGAACAGTCCTCGCTGTTGGTTCGCCGTTCAAGTTCCGATCTTTCGGCCTCCGCTGCCAAGCGGACCACGCCATCGGATCAGCCGACTCAGGCCGCGCCGCCAACTCCACAGCCTGAGGTGGCCCCACCGGCTCCCACGGCTCAGCCGAGCGAGCCCCCTGTCGCACCGCCCAAGGTGAGCGTGGAGAGCACTGTGAAGCCAGCGCCAGGACCAGCGCTTACGGTTTCGCCAGTTCCGCTGCCGCCCCCAATCGCTCCTGTTTCTTCGTCGTTGGGAAGCGACGGGCCGCTGGGAGGTATGTTGCTTGACGGGGTCGGCGCCATTGCGGATGGGCAGTTGGTTTTGGATCTTGAGGCAACAGAACTGAGTTGGGTTGTTATCCAAATCGATGGCGGCAGTCCGCAAGAGGCCCTGCTCAGGCCCGGTGAAAAGGGCCGATGGAAAGGCCAGGATCAGTTCGTTTTGACGCTTGGCAATGCCGGGGGCGTCAAAGGTGAGCTCAATGGTAAGCCGCAAAATTCCTTCGGCCCGAGCGGGAAAGTCGCTCGCGATCTTGTCATTAAACGGTAACGGTTCCGCAGGTCCGCTCCGTCGGCCGCAGTCTTTCCCGTCCGGCATTTCGTCTTGGTGCCAACCTTCCCGCAATCCTTACCGAGTCAGGCTCCGGGGGCGACCGGCGGCTTCCGCGCCGGTGGTTTTTGGCGCAAGAGGAATGGCTGTGGCGCAATGGTGCCACTCTCTTAATCCTGTCGCGATCTTTGGGAGAGTGTCTGCTCTTAACTAGCTGAAATAACGCGCCATGCTATAATAGGGGTTCTGGCATGGCTTTGAGTATTCCTCTATGTAAGAAGACGGAAGCAGGCGAAGTGGCAGTGCGTAGGGCAGAGGGTATGACAGTCCTGGAGCGCTGTAGGTAGTCACCCGGATTGCTTGACATAAGTGGAGGGCCGTTGCTATATTCGCCGACGTTTTGTCGTCTTGTAACGGATCATGCGAGCCAGCGGCCAAGGCTGAGTTCATGTGCGGTGGTTAAACACAAAGGAGGCAGTCTGATGGGTTATGTTGCGAAGTTTTTGGGAATCAGCGCAGCGCTGTTGATGTTGTCGGTTTCGGTGGTGGGAGCTGAAGAACGCGAGCCGCTGAAGCCCCGCGTTCCGGCTGATCAGATGAGCGATGCGAAGGCCATGAAGAATCCAGTCGCCGCGACCCCGGAGAACATTGCCAAGGGCAAGGCGCTGTTCGAGGGCAAGGGCACCTGCTTCAATTGTCATGGTAAAGAAGGAAATGGCCAGGGCCCGGCCGGTGCGATCTTGAATCCGAGCCCTCGCGATTTCACGAACTGCAAGTTCCACAAGAAGCGGAAAGATGGCGAGCTCTTCTGGGTGATCAAGAACGGCAGCGCGGGAACGGGGATGGTCTCCTTGATCCCGGCCGCGATCAACGAAGAAGAAGCCTGGACGATCATCAACTATGAGCGGAGCTTCTGCAAAGGCGAATAGTTTTGTCGTAGTGTCAGTTTAAGAAGAGGGTGGAGGAATGAATCCTCCACCCTCTTCTTTTGTCTGCGGACCGTGGGCTCCGTTGTCGAAGAGCCATGGTATGAGGGGGCAGGCTTTAGGGCTTGCACTGCCTGCGCGCATACCATGTGCTGGGGAGCGGTCTGGTGTGGCCTGCCGGTTGGCGAGGAGCGCAACTGCTGAGGCGCGCCTCAGTGCGTTTCGGCGCCGCGGATGGCGGCCGGTTTGGCCAAGATCAAGGCAGCCGAAGGGTCGGTTGAGCGGAGGGCTGGAGCAATCAAGAGGCGTTGTTCCTGGTTCATGTGGGCCTTGGAGGCCCAGAGCACTTTCTGGCTGAGATAGGCTGCTGTTTCGCCGAGCGTCACGTCCCCGTCCCGGTTGGTATCTGCTTCGCCGCGTAGCGCCCGCAGCAGATAGTAGGTGAAGAGCCCATGCCGATGCTGGTCGTCTTCCAGACCCCGCCCGATGCCGTTGATTCCGATGACATGGAGGGTTGAACTTCCTGCTGGATTCCATTGGGGGAGAGATGTCTTGGCTTTGCCATCAGGCCCCATACGAGACACAATCCCGTCGAAGAGAAACAGGGTCTGTTTCGCTTTTAACCGAGACAGCGCTGCCTCCAAATCTTTGAGCGGGTATGCCCGGGAGGTGCTCGCGACCGTTCCATCGTAGGGGATCAGGAAGGTTTCTCCTGTCGAAGATACTGAAGCCTGGCCGGCGAAATAGACAATGACGACGGCGTCCTTGTTCATGTGGGACGGCAACCAGTCCATCAGGGCTTCGTCAATGTCCGGTCGTAATGCCTTCCAGTCCTGCAACAGCCTGACATTGGAGGCTGGCACCCCGCCGATGGCCTGGAAGTAGTTCGAGACCATCTCGGCATCCGACGAGGCGAACTTGCGGGAGGCGACTCGTTTGTCCCGATAGGCGCCGATCCCAATGGAGATCAGGTAGGTGTGGGGCTGCCGAAACCCTGTCGCCATTGCGGGGATTTGATCCACGTCGTCAGCCGTGATGCCGGTCGGTTGGACCGACAGGGGTAGGGTTTGTGGCTGTGGCTGGGCACCGGCTCCCGATGTGGAGACGATAACCTGGAGCTCGGCTTTCTGCTGTTGGACGGATTGCGGCAGCGTGGCCGTAAATTCGATCGAACGGGATTGGCCTGGTTGGAGTCGTCCGACCGTCAATGTGGCGGTTGGGAACTGGGCTAGCAGCGACGGGGTTCCCGTCAGATTGGCTGTGACGCTTTGCAGTTCCTGTTCGCCTCCGTTCACGAGGTCGATGCGCACTCTGATGCGTTCGCCACCTTCGAAGACCAAATTACCGTTCTCGTCCAGCACGGTGGCTTTGAACGAAAGAGCCGATGGCGCGCCTTTGGCCTGCAGGGCCGTTGTTGTTGAGGAAGGTTTTATCGGCGCTGCTGTGGTTGCCGGTTTCGGGTTTCCTAGCGCAGTCAATTGGGTTCTGGCGGCGCGGATGAAATCTGTCGCGAGGCTGACCCCTGTGTCATATACAAACTCGTCGATATTGCCGTACTCGCAGCGTCTTCCCGCTGGCTCAAGAATCAGTCGATGGTTGCGTGTGATAGCGAGAGTCTGCTGGCCCAGTTCTTTTCCCGTCGCATCTTTAAACGTAACGAGTGTGTCGAGGGTGATATCCGCCGGCACCCGGTCATAGAGACTATCTGTCATGAGTTTGAAGTTCGAGCGTTGGAGTGTGATCACGATCTCTGTGTCCGGCTGGATTGGTGCGGCAATGTCGCCGGTGACGGTCACGGCGGTAAAGTTTTGGGCGGCCGCATCAATTATAACGGATGAGACTGCTTCTCCTACATTGAGCTCGCGCAGGTTGTTGCATCCATTGGCGTACGATAGTGTGAGTGTGTTAAAGGCGGGGTCGAAGGTTAGTTTGACCGAGTTGGCTAGACGCGGCCCCATATTCGGCAACGAAGTTCTGTGGAGCGCTGAGGAGACTTTCTCGCAGCCCCATAATCCGCTTGCAGCGATGAGGAGACATAAGGGAGCAGCCCATCGCAGGGGGCGTTGTTGAGGGGAGCGTGCCGGAAGTCGTGTGATGGCCATAGGTGAAAAATCTGTGTGTCGTGATGGGTTGGGTCGCTACAACTCACGGTTGCACCGTACCGAAATGTCAGGATGAATGCAACAGGGCGCAGTCATGCCTTGCGAGCTTGCGAGCCCTCAGTTATCCTGCGCTTCTGGCAGCAGGCATATTGCGAGAAGGGGCTCTAGACCGATGCTGATATTGGGGTTATCGAACATGCGGGATGCGGCGGCGGCGCTGGTCGAGAACGGCCGAGTGATCGCTGCGGCAGAAGAGGAACGGTTCGTTCGGGTGAAGCATGTCACGGCCCTGCCGATGCAGGCCATTCGCTATTGTCTCCGCGAGGCAGGTCTACGCCTCTGCGACGTCGATGCGGTCGCGGTCCCCTGGAAGTACTGGCAGGTCGGCCGGCGGGGAGCCCTGGCCTTGGGGGCGATGCTGCGGTCGCCGCAGCTCTGTTGGGTGAAGGGCAAGAGAAGCGCCGAGCGGATGGCTCAGGAATGGAAGGAGCTGGCTTTTCTCCAAAGTCATCTCACCGGGCAGATCGACGGAACCGCCTGCCCAAAGCCAGTCTTTCTGGACCATCATCTCTGTCATGCGGCCAGTGCGGTGCTGGTCTCGCCGTTCGACCGGGCGGCCGTGCTCATCGTGGACGGAGCGTCAGAAGCCCATACGACGATGTTAGCCAGGGCCGACGGCTCAGACATTCAGGTGTTGAAACGAATTTCCCTTCCCCATTCAGCGGGACAGTTTTACGCAGCCATCACGGCCTACCTGGGGTTCAAGCCGGACCACGATGAATATATTGTGATGGGCTTGGCGGCTTATGGGGAACCACGATTCGCATCGGCTCTTCGGGAGCAGGTCCTTCGTCTCCTTCCCGATGGCGGGTTCGAATTGAATACGCAG